>ERZ1370068.6163-contig-5164_pt1 | contig 83930 bp, 115 predicted proteins | sample MGYA00561227_ERZ1370068 | MGnify/ENA primary metagenome ERZ1370068 (study PRJEB38410, sample SAMEA6850437) | metagenome | study: Metagenomic assessment of the ecological functions of the soil: analysis of the soil microbiota associated with the...
TTGTACTTCGTTCAGTTACGTATTGCTAAGCTGTACGACTCCATCCGTCCCGAGTTCGTCGCGACGAATTTTTCCTCGAGCGTCGCCGGATCCTCGGCGAATACCCGATGGCCCGACACGTACCAGCCGCCGACGACCACCGCGCCGACGACGATCCCGCCGACGATCAATCTCGCCGGTCGTGCGGAAATCGCGGTTGGCGAAGCACGAACGCGCCGATCGCTGCGGCGACGACGAACGGCAGCCACAGCTTCGCGCCGTGCGGCAGCCCCAGGCGCGCCGCGAGCGCCGGCAGATCGGACGTTGCTGCGCCGAGCCTCACGTCGAGGCGCACCGGATCGAGCCCGTTCGACGCGCCACGGCGCGAACGCGCCCTTCAGCGTCATGTACGCGGCGATCGCGAGGAACGCCAGCACGACCAGCGACTTCAGATTGCCGGCGCCGGCGCGGATCAGCGTCTTGCTGCCGCAGCCCGACGCGAGCGTCATCCCGACGCCGAACAGGAAGCCGCCGATGAGATGCGACAGCCACGCGCACGCGGGCGCCGGTGTAGATCGACTTCGAGACGTCGATCGAGGCCCGCCGTCGTGCAATGCGGCCGCGCCGGCGATCGCGACGGCGATCGCCAGACAGCCACATCCGCATCCGCCGCCAGTCGCCGAAATTCACGACGTCGGTGATCGCGCCCATCGTGCAAAAGCTGACGCGATTCGCGACGGCGCCCAGCACGAACGCGAGCGCAAACGCGCCGGCCGGTGACGATGACGGAAAGGTGCGCGACGTCCGGCGTATTCAAGGCCATTTGATTATTGCATGGCCCTCGTTCAACCTCCCCGCGGCGCGGGAGAGGGAGCCGATCGCGCCGACGTTTGTATTTGCGCTCCTCGCCCTCGAAGGAGAGGTTGGGTGAGCGGGCGGTTAACCCGCTTCGCCGGCACGCACGTTTACAGCGTCAGTACCGGCAATGATGCCGGCGCTATGGAGGATCGACATGAAGGAAATCGCACGGCCGCGCGCAACGACGACGCGGCGCTTGTTTCTCGCGCTGGCCGCGACGTCGGCGCTGATCGCGGCAGCGCCGACCAGCGCCGCATGGACCGCCGCCGTGCGCTCGTGACAGTCGGACGTCTACGATCGCACCGACGGCACCTCGCTCGCCGTCTATCTCGAAGGACGGCCGGCGCTACGTCGTCGGCACGCCGGGACACGAATACGCGGTGCGCATCCGCAACTTGCACGGGCGAGCGCATCCTCGCGGTGACGAGCGTCGACGGCGTCAACGCGGTGAGCGGCGAAACAGCGTCGCCCGAGCAATCGGGCTACGTGATCGATGCCTGGGGCAGCGTCGAAATCACCGGCTGGCGCAAGAGCCTCGATCGCACGGCGGCGTTCTATTTCACCGACTTGGGCGACAGCTACGCGGCGCGCACCGGGCGTCCTGAGCAACGTCGGCGTGATCGGCGTCGCCGTGTTCCGCGAGAAGCCCGCACCGATCGCCTACCGGCCGCAACGCGACAAGATCGCGGCCGACGCACGGAGTGACGCGCCTGCCGCAGCGGCCGCCGAGGCGCAAAGCGCGCCGCCGGCGCAAAAGCGGAAGCCGGCAACGCCGAAGGCGCCGTCGATCGCGCCGCGCGCTCGCTCGCGTCGAAGCTCGGCACCGGACACGGGCGGAGACGAAACGTCGTATGCGCAACGCGTGCGCTTCGAGCGAGCGAGCGACGCAGCCGAACGGAGACGCGTCGCGATCCAATACGATCGGCGCGAGAAATCTGGTCGCGATGGGCGTGCTGCCGTCGCCGCGCTACGCACAGCGCACACCCGATCCGTTCCCCGGCCATGCGGTTCGCGCCCGACCCGCGCTGACCGGAGTCGCGCTCGTCGTGATCGGCGCCCGCGGGCGCCGATCGCGCGCTGCCGATGCGGGTTGTTTCGCGGCATACTGTGCGGGCAATGCCCGCCTCCCGCAATGATGCCGCACGCGACGAGGATCTGATGCTCGCGTATGCGCGCGGCGAGGCCGCGGCGTTCGACGTCCTCTACGCGCGGCACAAGGGCGGCGTCTATCGCTATCTGCTTCGCAACTGCGGCAATGCCGGCACCGCCGACGAGCTGTTTCAGGACATCTGGATGAACGTGATCCGCGTCCGTGCGACTACGCGCCCACCGCCAAATTCGCGACGTGGCTCTATACGCTCGCGCATCACCGCCTGGTCGACCACTGGCGGGCGACCGGTCAGGCGACACTCGTTTCGGTCGACGACGACGATGAAGCGACGCGTGCGACGGTCGATGCGCTGCCCGCGGCGCGCGCCGACGAGCCTGATGCGCGTGCCGGACCGCCGCGAAATGTCGGCGCGGATCCAGGCGGCGCTCGCCGCGTTGCCGCCGGCGCAACGCGACGCGTTCCTGTTGCAGCACGAAAGCGGAATGTCGCTCGCCGAAATCGCCGCGTTGACGGGCGTCGGCATGGAGACGGTCAAGAGCCGGCTCCGCTACGCGATCGCAAAGCTGCGCATGGAATTGCGCGAGGAGCTCGATTGACCATGGAGCGCGATCCTTCCGATCCCGCGCTCGACCGACTGCTGCGCGCGGATCCGAGCGCGTCGCCGCCGGCAGGCTCGATGCGGCGATCCTCGCTGCCGCGCATCGTGCCGTCGCCAGCACACCGCGCGAAGCGCGAAGCGCCGAGGCGACACGGCCGTGGCAATGGTGGACGCCGCTCGCGGCGGCGGCAGCGATCGGCGCCGTCGCGATCGGCGTGTTGCAGCTCATGCCGTCGGGACGCGAATCCGCACCTTCGGTCGTGAGCGACATGCCGGCGCGCGACGCGCGCCGCAAGCGGGCGTGGTGCCGGCGCCCTCGCCCGCACCCGCGCCATCCATCCAACCGCAACCCAGCGTACCGAAGGTGACGGCGGAGACGCAGCCCCCACGTTCGTCGGCATGCCGGTGCGCCGAAAAGCGAGTAAGCCCGCAGCCGCACCCGAAGGGTCCCCGCGGATCGTGCGCCACCGTCGCAGGCGTTTGACTTCACGCGCGTCTGCGCAAGTAGTCGGCACCCGCGGCACCGCCGCCCGCGCGCGAGTCCGCGCAAACGCTTGCATCACCGCCTCCAGCACCGGCCGCTCCGATGAACGCCGAGTCGAGCGGCGCGATGCCGCGCAAGGCGCTGCCGCGGGGGCCGTCGATCGCGCAGCAGCGCCCGCGCTCGCGAAGTCGGCCATCAGGATGAATCGGAGGCACGCCGCGCCGACGAATTCGTTGCGCGCATTCGCCGCTTGCGGTCCGAAGGCAGAAGTGAGGACGCCGCACGGGAACTGACGGCGTTTCGTGCCGCGTTCGCCGACGCCGATGCGCGGCTGCCGCCCGACTTGCGCGAATGGGCGGCGAGGTGAAACGCCAACTACAACGAGCGCAGCAACTTGCGGATCGGCGCCGGCAGCGCCGCGTGCAGCGCATCGTCGCGCGTGAGCCATACATATTGCGGCGCTTCCGCGCGCGCGCGGCCAGTTCGTGACGCGAATCCTCTGCGGGTGGAGCGTCAGCGCGAAGTGCGTGAAGCCGTGCTCGATCGGCGGCAGATCGGCGCCGACCGTCGCGTCGGCGTCGAAGCGGCGTCGGGCGAAGGCGCGCGCGTCGTCGTCGAGCGGAATCTCCGGCAGGCTCCACAAGCCGCCCCAGATGCCGAGATCGGCGGCGCTTCTCGAACAGAATTTCGCCGCCGCGCTCGAACAACAGCACACGCACCGCTCGACGCGGCGGCACTCTTGCGCGGACGAGGCGAAGGCAGCTTGGCCGATGCGATCGTCGCGGCGCGCGAGCACAATCTCGCGCGACCGGGCAAACGTCGCAGCGCGGCTTCGTCCGCGTGCAAACCTTCGCGCCCAGGTCCATCAGCGCTCTGCGTGTACGTTTCGATGCCGGCCGCCGGCAGCAGCGATTCCGGCGATCGACCACAGCGCCACTCTCGACTTTCGGCAGGCCGGGATATCCGTCGATGCCGCGATGGCGCGCGAGCACGCGCTTCACGTTGCCGTCGAGGATCGCGCCGCGCGCACCGAGCGCGAACGCCGCGATTGCCGCCGCCGTCGAGCGCCCGATCCCCGGCAGCGTCGCCAGCGTGACGCGCGTCGCGCGGAAATTCGGCCGCCGTGAATTTCGACGACCCGTTGCGCCGCCGCATGCAAATGATGCGCGCGGCGGTAATAGCCGAGGCCGCCCAACGCGCGAGCACGCGGTCGATCGATGCGGCAGCGAGCGCCTGCACGTCGGGAAACGCTGCGACGAAGCGCTCGGAAATACGGGATGACCGTCGCGACCTGCGTCTGCTGCAGCATGATCTCGGAGAGCCAGATCCGGTAGGCGTCGCGCGTGTTTTGCCACGGCAGGTCGCGCCGGCCGTGCGACGCGCTGCCAGGCGATCACCCGTTGGGCGAAATCGCGCGGAGCCGCGTGATTTGGGGCGCTGCGCACCTGGCGCGACGATCGACCTTCGCATAAGTAATGACATTACTCCGTCATTCCCGCGCGCGCGGGATGACGGTGCTTCGAGTTGGCGGGGACGAAGTACGAGTACGCGCTGCGGCGCGCACAGCGGCGCTAGCGCAAGCCGAGCCGCTGCTTCGCCTTCACCGCGGCCTCGGACTGCGGATACTTGGCGATCAGCTCTTCGAGCGTGCGGCGCGCGGCGAGGTTGTCGTTCAGGTCCGATTGCGCCGATGCGACGTTCAAGAGTGCATCGGGCGCCTTGGGGCTCGTCGGATACGCGGCGACCAACGCGCGCTGCGAAGTGATCGATCCGCGATAGTCCTGCGCGCGTATTGCAGCGTTGCCGACCCAGTACTGCGCCGATGGCGCGAGCGCACTCTGCGGATAATTCTTGACGAACGCGGAAAAGTTGGCGATCGCGCCCGGATAGTCGCCGCGCTTGAATTGATCGAGCGCGCGCATCGTACGCACGCTGTTCGGCGGCCGGATCGGATCGCGCACGGGCGGCGCCGCGCCCAGCGGTGGCGGTCGCTCCCGGCGGAACGTTTCCTGCTGCCGCGCTCGCGCGTGCCGGCAGCGCCGCATCGGCCGCCGGGGGTGCGCCCGTCTCGAGCTTCCGCACGCGCGTGTCGAGATCGACGTAGAGATCGCGCTGCCGCTTCTGCGCTTGCTCGAGCTCGTAGGTCAGCACCTCGACCTGGCCGCGCAGCCGCGCGATGTCGGAGCGGATCTGCTCCACTTGGTTGAACAGATCGACCAGCCCCTGGCTTTTGAGCTGGGTCTCGAGCGCGGCGATGCGGTCGTCGAGCTGCTTCTGGACTTGCGTGAGCCGCGTGTTGGTGTCGGCGATGCGCTTGCGCGCCTCGTCGTCGTCGAACAGCGCGGCGTGCGCGGAATGGGCGCACAAAGCCACGAGCGCGACAAACGCGACCGTCCACGTTGCGCTCATCGCTGCACCCTCACCCGAGCCCTCTCGCCGCGCGGGAGAGGGAACCGGCAATTGCCTCGAGGCGAGTCACTCGCCGGCGTAGACGAATATCGTCGCGGCGATTCTCGGCCCACGCCGATTCGTCGTGGCCGGGGTTGCGCGGCTTTTCCTTGCCGAAGCTCACCGTCTCGATCTGCGGCTCTCGGTCGCGCCCAGCAGCAGCATCATCCGCTTGACCGCCTCGGACGCGGCGTTGTCCGAGCGCGATGTTGTACTCGCGCGAGCCGCGCTCGTCGGTGTTGCCCTGGATCGTCATCCGCGCGCTGCGGTTCTGCTGCAGATAGCGCGCGTGCGCCTCGACCAGCGGCTTGAACTCGTCGCGCACGACGTAGCTGTCGAAATCGAAATACACGCTGCGCTTCGACAGCGAGGCTGTTGGGATCGCGCAGCGGATTGCGCGGCCATGGTGGTCGTGCCCGTGACGCCGGCGCCGGTCGTGCCGCCCGTCTGGCGCACCGGATGCCGCCCGCTGCGCCCGACTTGCGTCGTCGATCGGCGCGCCCGTTTCAGTAGTCGGAGTGCTGGAACAACCGGCGAGAGCCGCCGCGATGAAGACGGCGAATAGGATCTTGCGCATAAAACCTCCTGCGATGAGAAAGGGATCGAGACTCGACGTTCGATCGTCCCTCTGTAGCGACGCGAACCGCGCCAGAAATGGACTCTGACAACAACTCATGGCCGCGGGAGCGGTCCCCACGCGGGCTCGCGCACATCGCGTTGCCGGCGCGACGAGCCGCTGCTTCACGCGACCGTCGCTGGAGACCGCGGCCAATATACCACGCCCCCTGCCTCGCTCGCGTAGATGATCAGCTTGCCGTTGGGCGCGACGCTCGGACTTTCGTCGCCGGGGCCGGCGGTCAGCACCTGCACCTGGCGCGTCGCGTAATCCAGCAGCGCGATCTGGAACCGGCTGCCGTCGCGGCGCACGAACACGAAGCCCTTGCCGTCGGGTGACGGCCGCGGCGAAACGTTGTATGCGCCCGTCGAACGTCATCCGCTCGACGCCGCCGCTGCGCAGATTGCGCGCGGTAGATCTGCGGCGTGCCGCCGCGATCCGACGTGAACACGAGCGAGCCGGCCGTCGGGCGTGAACGCGCGCCTCGGTGTCGATGCCCGGCGACGTCAACACGCCGCGTGCGCGCCGCCGCCGTCGGCGTTCATCAGGATAGAGCTGCGAGCCGCCGTCCTTGGTCAGCGTGACCGCGAGCCGGCGGCCGTCGGGCGACCACGCCGGCGAGCTGTTGCTGCCGCGGAAATTGGCGACCGCCTGCCGCTCGCCGGTCGACAGCGATCTGCACGTAGACGACGGGCTTCTTGTTCTCGAACGACACGTAGGCGAGCCGCGTGCCGTCGGGCGACCACGTCGGCGACAGCAGCGGCTCGTTCGACGTGACGACCGTCTGCGGATCGGCGCCGTCGGCATCGGCGACCAGCAGCTGGATAGCGCGGTGCCCTGCTTGGTGATGTACGCGATGCGCGTCGAGAACACACCCGGCGTCGCCGGTCAGCTTCTCGTAGATCACGTCGGCGATCTTGTGCGCGGTCGCGCGGAACTGCGCCGGCGTGACGCGTGTAGCTCATCGACGGCGAGCGTGCGTCTGCTTGACGACGTCGACCAGCGCGAAACGGACGTCGACGCGGCCGTCGGCCGACGGCCGCATCGACCCGACGACGACCGCATCGGCGCTGCGCGCGCGCCAGACCGCCGGCTGCACGTCCTCGGCGCGCACCGGCCGCGGCGACGACGCCGCTCGGATCGACCAGCTGGAACAGGCCCGAGCGCGACAGATCGGCGCCGACGATACCGGTGATGCCGAGCGGATACGTTGCTCTCGTTGTCGAACGGAACGATCGCGATCGGGATCGCCGTCGCCGGCGCCGCCGACGATCTCGATCGTCAGCTGAGCGCGCCGCGGCGAGCGGCAAGAACGAGAAAGGCGAGGAACAGCGACGAGGCAAGCGCAGCAGGCGGGCATCAAGCGCGGGAATAGGGTTATTTGTTAGTGATTCGGCTCGCGGCGGAACGTTATGCGACGGCGCCGAACAATGCGGGACGCCATCGAAATTATAACGAAGGCGGGCGCGAAAGCGGGTTAACGTCGCGACCGCACGCGTGCGCGACGTCAATGCGGCGCGACCGTCGTCGCGAATCCGAACGCGCGCGGTAAGGCGCTCGCCGACGCGCCGCGCTTCGCCTCGCTCCGGATAGGGTCCGACATAGACGCGAAACAATCCGCCCACCTGCCGGACCTTCGCTTCGACCTGTGCCGTCGCGAGTTGGTTCTGCACGTGCGCGAGAGAATTCCTGCGCATTTGCAAGATCTGCAAATGCGCCCAGCTGCACGGCGAAACCGCCGGCGTGCCTGACGGCGCCGGGTCACGGCTTCGACGTGGCCGCATCGGCAGCGAGGCGCGGTCGACGCGCGCAGCGCGTGCGACCGGCGGCAGCGGCGGCGACGCCGCAGCTTGCGACGTCGCGCCAGGACAGGATCGCCTCGACGCTCCACCTCGCCGCTGCCCTTTTGCGCGATGCCGAGCTTGCTGCGCGGCCGCATACGACAGGTCGATCAGGCGGCCGTGCAGGAACGGCCCGCGGTCGTTGACGCGCACGACGACGCATCTTGCCGGTCGCGACGTTGGTGACGCGCGCATAGGACGGCAGCGGCAGCGTCGGATGCGCGGCCGTCATCGCGTACATGTCGTAAGTCTCGCCGATCGACGTCTTCTGGCCGTGGAACTTGCGGCCGTACCACGACGCGATGCCGCGCTCGCGGTAGCGCTTTAGCGCACGTCGCCGGGCACGTAGTCGCGCCCGAGCACCGAGTACGGGCGGTTGGCGGACCGGTGCAGCGCCTCGAGGCGCGGCACGGCGTCGGGAATCGGCATCGACGATTCGCGGGCGGGTTCTCGCCGGGCCCGTCGTCCTTGTAGTATTTGGTGGAGGGCGCCGGCGCGGGTCGCGGCGGGCGCGTGCTGGCAGGTGGCCGGTGCGGTGGCGGGCGGCGGCGGCAGCGGTGCCGCACGCCGCCAATAGCGCGACCAGCCAAACAGAAGAGGGCGTGGCGCAGCGGCATCGGAGAGAGCGGACGCGGTCCGCACGCAATCTACCATTGCGGCCACGGAACGCGATACGCCGGAAAGGAATCGTCGGTGCCGACCTACTTGTTCGCATGGAATCCGGTCCACTGGGGGTGGCCCGAGCTCGACCAGGAAGTGCGGCGACTCAAGCGCCGCGGTCACGTCGACATCGAATGGGCAAGCGGACGCGCGCGCGCGATCGATCCCCGGCAGCCGAGCCTTCATGGTGCGGCTCGGCGTTCCCCCGAAGGGGATCATTGGCGCCGGCGTGACGTTGACCGCGCCGACGCCGGGACGATCACTGGGTCGAGGCAAAGGCCGCGGCGGGCGTCCCCGCGCTCTACTTTGCGACTGCGCCTCGAAGTGCTGGGCGCGTTGCCCTTGGTGACGTTCGAGGATCTGGCGAAGCCGCCGTATTCGCGCTTCCGCTGGGGGATACGCGCCTCCGGGACACGGCTGCCGTCGACGCTGGCGGATGCGCTCGAGGATCTGTGGGAAGCGCGTGTGAAAGCGGCGGCGTGGAGCGACACGAAGAAAGCGCCGCCGCGACCGCGTCGGGTCAGAGCCGGTCGAGCGGACTGATGACTGCACGCCCGCCGCGGTTGAGAACATGCGTGTAGATCATCGTCGTTGTCACATCCGAATAGCCGAGGAGCTCCTACACCGTGCGGATGTCGTAGCCCGATTCCAGCAAGTGCGTGGCGAAGACCAAAGTCCAATTTCGGCACTCTGAGAAAAGCGAAGAATCATGCCTTGGGTAGAATTGTGTGACCTAAGGTTGATTAGTGCGATGGACGCCCACTGCCGCCTCGGCTTCTCGCCTCCTCGGTGCGCATGCTGTAGTGCTTGAGCCGGATGCGATCTCGCACTTGGTCGGTGAAAATGTATGAAGCGTCTAGTCCAGTCGACATACGATTGACGCCTTGTTCCTCGTCGTGTTTAGGTTCACAATTTTTCGTTAGGCGCCATGTCCCCAGTCCCGTCGTTTAGCGACATCTACAACTTCCGCCAGGTCTCGCCTGACTTGGCGTCCTCCGGTCAACCGCGTGAGCATCAGCTCGCGAGCCATCGCAGAAGGCCGGCTACAACGTCGTCATCAACCTCGCACTTCACGACGATCCACGATATTCGCTCCCCGATGAGGGCGGCATCGGTGCGAGCGTTGGGTCTCGATTACGTCCATATTCCAGTGCAATTCGGCGCGCCTACGGAATCAGACTTGGAAAAATTCTCGAGACGATGGATCAACATGCCAGCGAGCGCATTTGGGTTCATTGCGCTGCGAACATGCGCGTCTCAGCCTTTCTTGGACTGTATCGAACGCTGCGCCAGGGGTTGGCCGGAGGCTGAGCCTTTGCGCTCATGCACGAGATCTGGCAGCCCTGATCCAGTGTTGGTCCAAGTTCATCGCGTCGCAGCGCCAACGCCATGGCGCTGACTCACGCGTTCAGCCGGACCGCCGATACGGGCCTTCAACTTGGCGAACGTCCGTGGCGGCGGGCCGGTTAGCGGTCTCGTTAGGCCTACCGAGGGACATCGTGCGCCTTCGTCGTTCTTCGATGCTCGCTTGCCTTGCGACCAGCGTCCCGCCGAGCTACGCGCAAGGCGGCGACGATTCCCCCACGCGTGCTGATTGGAAAATGGTCCGCGTCACGCGTATGCCTACCTGGCACGCAGTCATGGCAACCGATCTCGCGCTCACCCAGGACATGAAATTCAATGGCTCAGCGACGGTTCAGGGCAAAGAATTCTGGTCCTATTCCGGCACGTGGGAGGTCAAGGAAGTCAACTCATTTGGCACTACGAGAATAGCTCTCAGCCTCTTCGGAATCAGCTAAGACTGACGATGACGACATCGTTTCCGTGGACGCGGAGAAGCTGGTACTGGCGTCCAGAGCTTAGTGGCAAGCAGAGTGTTTACTTGCGTGCAAGGTAGGGCCTAACCCGACGTTCAACGCGGACCCGTCGCCGGCGAGGGCTTGATCCACTGTCCTGCGCCGGTGGCGCCAGCCGGGCCGGTTAACGAGTCGTTAGGGCGCATTTCAACTCGATGGGAACGCGATGTTCGTGATGGCGCGCTGCAAATGAGCGACTTTCTCTTTTTCGGATCGGTTTAGATTTTCGCCCTGCACCTCTCATGACCGTGGAGAAAACGGTGATGCCAGCCGGCGCGCGTCTACGGCCTGGGCGTGATGGCGTTGGCCATGGTACTTGCTAGCGTGGGGGACTTCGACCCGGGGCAGCCAGTGCTAGAATTTCCGGACCGCCCCGCCCCAGCCTACTGCCGCCGCTGCGTTCATGCTCGTCGCTGGCGCGGCCGTCAGTGGCGTCGGACGGTGGCCCAGGGCGCCGCTGGCGCTCACCGCCTACTACGCGCTCGTTGTTGTCATCCCTGAACAGCCCGCGTAGTGCTCGCCATTACGCCGAGTTCGGTACCTACAGTGGCGTCGCCGAGCAGCTCGCGATCGCGGCCGGAGGGGCTGATCATCTACGCCGACAGCGCCAAGAGTCGATGCGGGCATGGCCGCACGCCTTACGCGCCTGGGCCAACTGGCGTTCGGGATTTGTGCGCGCTGTTATTCGGCGGAGCGCATTTTTCTACATGAACTTGACCGCTCCGTTGGTTCCCAAATGGCTGCCTCCCTACGCAAGAATTACGGGCTTATGCGACCGGAGTTGGTACATCGCGGCAGGCGTTGCGATCGTGACGGGCGTGCAGGCCCGCCTTGCTGCGTCCTACTGACCGCCATGTACGCGTCCTTTCACCCTGCTGGTGCATGTGCCGATGCTCTTAGCGAGCCCTCCAGCCATATGAACTGGGCGAGAACGCCCTGAATCTCGCCCTGATCGGCATCGCCTGGGTCGTGGCGGATTCGCTAGCGCGGCCGAGGCCTTCACGCTCGAAATGAGCAGCTGCTTCGGCCGCACGTTCAACCGGACGCGCCGGTACGCTACTTCTATCTGGCGCGCGTCAGTGGTGGCGCGCCGGTTGGCTTTGCTTTCCGTTAGGCCGCAGCCGTTGGATCCGCTGTCAATGTCCCGAGCGTCGTTTAGCAATCGCTCACTGGCTTCTCGCGGGCTGGCGCTTCATCCCAACCGACGATGTAAAGCCGTTGCCGAACTCGGGAGCGTCTGAAACCGATCACCAGGCGAGCTTGGTGGAACTCGATGCCAGACGGGATCAGCTTGGTCGCCACCGGATGGTGTTGCACGGTCATTACCTGAGCGCGCCGCATGTCGCGGTGTGGTGGCGTTGAGGGGACGATCGAAGGCCCTGGCACGCTGTAAATTGCTTCATCCTGGGGAATGCTGGTGCTCGTTGAGCGTCCGCGGCCTAATTTTCGTTAGACACGTACTATCAGGATGCGATCGTGACATCGGCAGAATCTGACTACCTCTTTCGCCTTGCAGCCCTCTCGTTGTCATTTGTCGGTTTTTCGGCAGTGGTTGTTACCCTCCGAGGTGCGCTGGGAGGCGAACTCTCCGATCGCCACCTCCGCCTCGTGCGCCTCTACATTGAAGGCGGCCTTCTGGTCACCGCTCTCGCTTTGGTTCCCACACTTCTTAACCTCGTTCATGTCCCCGACGCGGTCATTTGGCCGCTGTCCAGCGCAGCCGCTGGTTCGATCTTTACCTTCGTTCTTCTGATCCAATTCCGCCGGCGCCGTACGATCGAACCGGGGCGATTTCCCCATGGGTCGTCTTGATATACGCCCTATCGATCGTCGCGGTTGCAGGTCTCTGGTTCAACGTCGCAGGAATCCCCTTCGCACCGAGTGTAGGCCCCTACGCCGTTGTCCTGACGTGGGCCCTTTTCATCTTCGGGTTCATTTTTGTTCGAACCATTGAGCTATTCCTGCATCGGCCACCTCCGCCTGATGCGGTCATCTAATTGGCTGGGTCTAACTTTAGATGCAGCGTAACCGGTGGCTGACTGGCCATCGAGCCCCACAATGGCACAGGTGATTGCTTCATCCTGGGGAATGCCCTGTTGAGCGTCTGCGGCTAACCCGGCGTTCGAGCGGACGCCGATCTGCGCTGCGGTTCCCCGTTGGCGCTTGCACGGCGCCGCTCAGCTGATCGTTTGGCGTCTTGTAACCCGCGGCGTTACGGGTTTACAATTGCGCTCGTGATTCAGAACCTTCCGGCACAAAGGTCTTGAGCGGTTCTTTCTCAAAGGTACGAAAGCCGGGATACAGGCGCAACACGAACATCGCCTAAGACTAATTTTGGGTCGACTCAGGTCTCGATTCGGCCTGATGACATGAACCTTCCTGGCCTCTTCTTGCACCCGCTAGCGGGCACCCGCAAAGGCACTTGGTTAGTTCGTGTGAGTGGAAATTGGCGGGTTACCTTCGGGTTTACTGATGGCGACGCGGTCAACGTCGACTACGAGGACTATCACTAGGAATAATCATGTTGATGCACAACCCTCCCCATCCTGGCGAGATTTTGCGCGAACTTTGTCTCGAACCGCTCGGGGTCTCCGTCACTGAGGCTGCAAGCGCGCTTGGCGTCAGTCGCAAGACACTGTCGTCCATTTTGAACGGGCGAGCTGGAGTCGGTCCCGAAATGGCAGTTCGCCTGTCCATCGCGTTTGGCACTTCGGCGGAAAGCTGGCTCGATCAGCGGCTGCAGTTCGATCTGTGGCAGGCCGAGCAGCGGCGGCGTCACCTCCAGGTACTGCAAACTTGCTGCATAGACGCCCAACCACGCGTTCAACCGGACGCGCCGGTACGATCCCTTCTATCTGGCGAGCGCCGGTGGCAGCGGGCCGGTTAGAGTTGGTCTCGTTAGGCCTCTTCGCGTCTTCCGCACTATGGCCACTATCAAAATTGGAGCGTCGCTATGAAGCCATTCACCACGATTGCCGTCGCGCTATTCGCGTTAGTCGCAGTGGCGCATCTGGTTCGCCTGTTCGCGGGTTGGGACGTTGTAGTTGGTGGATTCGTCGTTCCGATTTGGTTTAGCTTTATTGGCTTGGTTATTGCTGGGGGCGCTTGCCTGATGGTCTGGCGCGAGGCGCACGCGTAGAGCGGGATCTCGCGGTTTGCATTTGTCACAGAGGCCTAACCACGCGTTCAACCGGACGCGCCGGAACGCTACTTCTATCTGGCGCGCGTCAGTGGTGGCGCGCCGGTTAACTGTTTCCCGTTAGGCCACCGCGCGCACCGCCTGACGTATATGCCTCGCGTATATACACTATGCCGATGCGGTTCGCTTGGAGTGAAGCAAAGCGCGAGCTGAATCTGCGGCAGCACGCACTCGACTTCCTCGATGCGCCGAGAGTCTTCGACGGCCCTACCTATACGTTCGAAGACGATCGCTTCGACTATTCAGAACAACGCTTTGTGACGCTTGGCGTGCTGGAAGGCATCATCGTATCGATAGTCCATACCGAAACGCCGTCAGATTCGAATCATCTCCTTCCGTAAGGCGACCAAACATGAGCAAGCGATCTTCTTCAAAAACTTCTAGAACTGATTGGTCCCGCGTGCGCGCGATGTCCGACCGAGACATCGCCACATCGACCGACCATCCTGAGGCTGCGATGAAGCACATCGTTCGAGGGATCGCACGGCGCGGCCTCAAACCGATCCCGGCAAAGAGATCGATCTCTTTGCGGGTCGACGCTGACGTGCTCGAATGGTTGAAGGCACAAGGCCCTGGCTATCAGACCCGCATCAATGCAATTTTGCGTGCATTCAAAGAAGCGGTGGCCTAACCCGGCGTTCAACGCGGACCCCAACCGGCGGGCCTTCGGCCGAGCCGGTGGGGGCTGGTTAACTGGTCTCGTTAGGGCGCTAGCGGCGTGAGAGGCTACGTTGGCGAAGCCGTGCAGAATGATTTTTGTTAGCTCTGAGGAGGACGCCATGAAAGTGTTGGCCCTGGTATATCCAGGCATGACCCTGCTGGACCTGGTCGGTCCTCTTCAGGCGTGGAGTTTCTTGCCCGGCTACGAAGTTCAGTATGTTTGGCATCGTTCCGATACGGTGCCTCACGGACTGCGGCCTCGGCGTTCAGGCGACGACACAGTTTTGAAGATGCTTGGACTGATCCAGACGTTCTCTTTGTCGGCGGCGGTGCGAAGCCCACATTGGACCTGCTGGGCGATTCTGCCGCAATCGCCTTTCTAGCTGATCGCGGGTCGCGCGCTCGCTGGGTGTGCAGTGTCTGCACGGGTTCCCTGCTGCTCGGCGCCGCTGGATTGTTGCGAGGCTACCGCGCTGCGGTGCATTGGGGTGCCCGCGAAGCCCTGGCCCAATTTGGCGCTGAGCCCAGTGGCGAACGCGTTTGCGTCGACCGCAATCGGCTCACCGGTGGCGGCATCACAGCGGGTGTCGACTTCGGTATCACAGTGGCGGGACAATGGGCTGGAGAGAGTATGGGGAGAGTCATCGAACTGATTATGGAGTACGCGCCGCAGCCGCCGTATGGGTCGGGCCGTCCTGAACTGGCAGACGCGCAAACGCTCGCAGCCGCGCGCGCGGCGATGCATCAGGCGATGACGGGCGTATCCGCATAGCATGATTGTTGCCGGTTCACGCTACGCGCCCTAACCACGCGTTCAACCGGACCCGCCGTTACGGGCCGTCTGCTTGGCGACCGGCAGTGGCGGCGGGCCGGTTAACTGGTCTTGTTAGGCCGATACCAAGCAGTTCCGTCGCTGCCGTCACGAACTGAAGGTTCTCAGCATGGCGCCCGAGTCATCGAGACTGCCGGCGAGGGGCATTCAAGCCTCCGATCGATACGCGACCCGCGCTTCCATCGGATGATGGTCTCGCCGATCGCCTGCGTGGATTCGGACCACTCGGAGTCCTCGCAATAGTCGTCATCGCCGCAGGCACCCTGGTGACCCCATTCCTGGGCGCAGTGTTGGTCTTGGGATGGGCCTGGCGGTCTCAGACCCCGTGGCACGAGATCGGCTTCGCGCGCCCAAAGAGTTGGATCGGCAGTCTGGCGATTGGCATCGCTTTCGGCTGCGCGTTGAAGCTGCTTTTGAAGTCTGTCGTAATGCCGCTGCTCGGAGCCAGTCCCGATCAATCCGACGTATCATTATCTGGTCGGGAATACCGCTGCGCTACCTGGAATTCTGTTCGCGATGATCGTCGGCGCGGGCTTTGGCGAGGAGACCGTGTATCGAGGGTATCTGTTCGAACGGCTCGGCAAGCTTCTGGGAACTGGTTTCGCAGCGAAAATATTGATCGTGATGCTCGTCGCCGGGTATTCGCGCTCGTGCATTACCCTGAACAGGGACTTCGCTGGCGTCCAACAGGCCGTGATCACCGGCCTGACGTTCGGATCGATCTTTGCAATTACTGGTCGGCTCTGGATGCTCATGGTTGCGCACGCTATGTACGATCTGACCTCGGTGGCGATAATCTATTTTGATCTGGAATACGATGTGGCCCACCTCGTATTCAAATGACACGTTCAGCGCTTTCGCGGTTTCGATAATTGCCCAAGGAGATTTTGAAGCGTTACAGAAGTGGAAAAGATATCGCAAGCATTTCCGGTCCATTTGGCCTGCGCCAGATCGTCGGGTTCCACGACGAGGCCCTTTCGGGCGCATGGAAGGGGCATCGATCCTCTCGTCTGGGCGCCCAGTTTCGCGTGATTTACCGAGCCCTTCCCAACGAATTGATTTTTCAGGTGATGTCGATTACGGCCCATGATTATCGGAGGCCCTAAATGAAGGAGTTTCGCCCTGCCAAAAAGCGTTGCTGAGGTTTCGGTCGGCGAATCGGTACGCATTTTGCGCGAGCTTCAAGGCTTGAGCCAAAATCAACTCGCCGAGCTGAGTGGTGTTCCCCAAGCGACACTTTCGGCGATCGAAAACGATCGTGTTCGCCTTGGTGTCGAGCGAGCGAAGGTGCTTGCGCGCGCCGCTCCAATGTCATCCAGCGGTGCTGGTATTCCCAGGTTGGGAAGTGCCAGTTGAAAGCGCGGCCTAACCGTGCGTTCAACGCGGACCCCAACCGGCGGGCCTTCGGCCGAGCCGGTGGGGCCGGTTAACTTGTGTCGTTAGGCCGCTTGAGTCGATTCACGTTTCCGATGACGTCAACCAAAGAAAGGAGGGTCCCGATGAAATACATGATCAGCTGGTTCGAGCGTCCGCAAGGATCGCCAATGGAGTACGAGAATGCCCAGAAGCGGATACTGGAGGTTTTCACTCAATGGAAGGCGCCCGACAATTTCAAGATCGAGTTGTTCGTGGTGCGGGTGGGCGATTGGGGTGGGTATATGTTGGTGGATTGCGATGATCCGTTGACCGTTCACAAGTTCTGTTCGATGCTCCTGCCTTTGTATTCGAAGCACGGCCAGTCGTTCCCGTCATGGACGCTGTCCGGGTTGAGCTTGAAGCGATTGCCTTTCGCGATGGACTAAAGGGCAAATAACCTAGCAAGGATCTAATCGCGTTTGCCGAGTTTGCGAGAGATCCTTTCACGATGAGTTTGATAAGCGCCATGGGGACTAACCCGGCGGTCAACCGGACCCGCGCGGTACAGGGCCTTCTATCTGGCGCTCGTCGGTGGCAGCGGGCCGGTTAATTTGGTCTCGTTAGGCGGCACACCAAGACACGCGACGATCATGCCCAAGCCGATCAAGATCGTGCTCGCCGTCCTGATTGGGTTTGTCGTGTGGTTCGTTGTGGCAACGGTTGCCAATTTGCTCATTCGCGCATCGCTTTCAGACTACGCCGCCGCGGAACTGGCTACGCGGTTCACAGTGCCCATGTTGTTTGCGCGCCTTGTCGTGGGCGCTGTCAGCTCAGTGGCCGCGGGCCTAGCCTGTGCCCTGTCCATTCGCACGATCCCTGCTGCAGTCAAAGTTTTCGCGGTCGCGCTCGTCTTGTTTTTCCTCCCGTGCACTATTCGTTGTGGGCACAGTTTCCGCTTTGGTACCACGCGGTCTTCTTGGTTTCGCTCGCTCCCCTTGTGCTGGTTGGCGCCTGGGTTGCGCGGCTTTTTGCTTGGGGAGTTCGCGGTGCGGCCTAACCCGGCGTTCAACCGGACTGTCGACCGGCGGCGCTTCGCCCCCGGCCGGGTCAGCCGGTTAACTTCGTTCGTTAGGCCTTTTCATGCCCTGAGACCCAAGGCTCTAGGCGTTCGGTTTCGTCGCACTCGTGCTCGCTTACGCAGCGCAGCAAGGGCGTCACGCAATTGCATACGGTCCGCACATTCAGGCGCAGACCTCCACCGCTCTACAGTTCATCGATTTGATGAGCTTCATTCCGTTTCTGGGCTTCGTCGTTGCAGGCTTTGTCGCGGGGCGCGTTGCTGGAGTTGGCGGGCTGTTGCATGGTGCGGTCATCGCGGTGCTCGCTTGCGGTGTGTTCTACTGGCCAGCACTTGCGCGCCTGTGGTCAGCTGGTTACAGCGCGCCAATTCATCCTCTTCTCATGTCAGTTGTCGGCGCCATACTCGGTGGCTGCGTTGGAGAGTTGTATGCCCTTCGCAAAGGCCTAACCAGGCGTTCAACATGGACCCCAACCGGCGGGCCTTTGGCCGAGTTAACTGGTCTCGTTAGGCGGCAGGTCCGCAGCGCGCGTACAATTTGAGCCCGTATCCGAGGGGCAGACCATGGACTTCCGCATTGAATGTGAGCTTGAAGACGACGGTCGCTGGCTTGCCGAAGCACCGCAACTTCCCGGGGTTCTCGCCTATGGGTCTTCTCGTGACGATGCGATGGCCAAAGCCCAAGTGCTCGCCCTGCGTGTCCTTGCTGAGCGTTTGGAGCATGGCGAAGAGCCGGCCTGAATCCATCTCATCTCTGTCGCAGCTGCGTGACGCAGTGGGCTTCGCTCAAGGCGCGCCGCGTCGTCGCCGGCATTGCTGCGAGTGGGTTGGCAACTCAAGCGCCAATCTGGGTCCCACCGAAGCGCTTAGTCGTAGCGGCTGGCCCGATTTCGTTTTCGCGATCCATGATGGCGACGAAATCGGACCCAAAATGCTGGCACGAATTGCCAAGCACACCGGACTCACACCAAAGATCTGTAGGTTGCTGCCGCCTAACCCCGCGTTCAACCGGACCCGCCTGTACGGGCCTTCTACTTGGCGATCGTCGGTGGCAGCAGGTCGGTTAACTCGGTCTCGTTAGGCCCCAAGTACTGTGACGCCCTTAACATTTCTTCGCGCTGCGGCACCGGCACTGATCGCGGAATTGGTGATGTTCCTCTTTGTCCGGGATCTGCAGACTTCCGAGTCAAACAGCGCTTCTGTCTCTCACTCTTGTCTCATGAGGTCGCGCTGCCGGCTTTGGCCGGCTTCCGCGTTTCTCGTGCCGGCGGTACTCGCCTACTTGCGAGCGTCGGCGGCTGCGCAGTTTCTGGTGTCACGCTTGTATGCGCGGTAGTGTCCGAGTTGCTCATCACGCGCGATGTGCCGGCTCTTGGCGGGCTCGTGTTTCCGGCGCTCGTTATCGCCCTCCCAATCCAGGCACTGTCCGGATTTGTGGCTGGCTGGGCCGCAACACGCCGAGCGAGTCGTGGGGCCTAACCACGCGCGTTCGACCGGACGCGCCGCTACAGGCCTTCTAGTTGGCGACCGTCGACGGCGGCGCGCCGGTCAGCTTGGTCTCGTTAGGCCTCGGAGGCACAACGCGAAGGAGGTTTTCGTTCCAACGTATTGAGATTTTGATGAGTCGAGAAATTATCCGCACGGCTGACGCCCCTGCCCCTCCGGCCTCCTATAGCCGAAGCGGTGAAGGCAGCTGGTCTGGTTTTCGTGTCTGGAACAGGTCCCTACGACGCGACAACTGGTGCTGTCATTGGAGACACGATCCAAGAACAGACGAGGCAGTGCCTGACGAACATCTCCGCCATTCTTGTGGCAGCCGGCAGTTCACTGACGAAGATCGTAAGATGCGACGGTCATATTGGTGGAAGAGTCGGATTTTGCGGGAATGAACGAAGAGTGGGTCAAGTGGTTCCCCATCGAACCGCCGGCCCGTCAAGGGGCCAAACTGCCGGTACGCATTCCAGGAATGCGCATTTCAATCGCCAGCCATCGCCGAGGCCTAACCTGTCGTTCAACACGGACTCTCGTCGCCAGCGGGGTTTGAACCTTCGTCCGTCGCCAGTGGCGGCTCCGAGGCGGTTAACCAGTTGCGTTAGGCCGCAACATGCCCCGCCACCTCAGATTCAACGTCTTCGGCAAGATCATGGTCGCTGAATCGTCTAGTGACGGGTGGCAACTATTTGTCCTCGGCGCAGACGGCAAGCGCTCGCGCGCCGATGTTGTCGTCCCCGATTTCACTACGAGAAGACGAGTTGGAACAATTTCTCGACGACCTATTTCATGAGATGGCAACGCGAGAGCGGCCGTCTGTTAGACGCATCCCAGACTGAGTATCATGTCCGGGTCACTACACGCCCCTGAGGCGCAGCTCCGGCGCACCTTCGCAATTCGTCGGCCTTAACCGCGTTCATCCGGACCCGCTGGTACGGGCCTTCTATCTGGCGAACGCGGGTGGCGGTGAGCTGGTTTACACTTGTTCTCGTTAGGCCCATCGAGCACAACCCATTGGCCACAATCGCCCCATCACTTGTCGCAGCGAGCGCGGCAATCATCCTGCACGCGAAACTCCGCCTGAATGGATCATCGGTGACAACTGCAAGGGGGATGGTTAATCTCACGGGAGACCTGGGAAGATCTTATCCCCTAGACCGTAACTTCGGAATGAAATTGCACTCACCAATGGGAGGACTGTAATGGGAGCGCGCGCAAAGAGCATGGCTATTTCGGCAAGTCGAATCACAGGATTCACGTTTGCTTTGTTATTTTTCGGAACGGCACTTGTTGCTGCTCAGAATCCGAAAGAGATCACGCCCGAGCTACAAAAGGTGCGCGAAGCCTTGGACAAGTATCAGGATCCAGTCGTGGCCGTCCACGATGGATACTTTTCAACGTTGGGGTGTGTCGAATACCCAAAGCCGGGGGCGGCCGGGCACGTGCCGTATCGGGCCGGCGGAATGGGGATACATTTCTTCAATGTCGCCCTAATGGGAAAGTTGGATCCTCTTAAGCCGCAGGTATTGGTCTATCAACCAGTCGGCGACAAGCTGCGTCTTGTCGCGGCCGAATACTTTGTGCCGCTTTCCCCCGAGGTCAAGGAGCGGCCCCAGCTGTTCGGTCGTCCCTTTGACGGACCCATGGAAGGACATCATCCACTCATGCCGCATCAGCCTCAACCACTACGATCTTCACGTGTGGCTTTGGAAGCAGAATCCCGCCGGCCTATTCGCTCCGACTAATCCCGACGTAAAGTGTCCGAAGTCCGCCTATACCTTCAAGGAAACTGCACCTGCTCTTGTTCCGCAAAATTGATTCGGCGCCGCAGTCGGAGTTGAGTCAATGTCCGAGGTCAATGTCGAGCGTTTGAAAGCGCGACTTGCGATTGTGGAGGAGCACGTCCGATGCGAGAACCGCCACGACCTTGCCGCCCTCATGGCCACCTTCGGCGCGGATGCCCGCTACGACGACGAGCCCTGGCAGGATCATCGCCTTGGCCTCGAAGGCGTGCGCTCGTACTACACCGAACTTCTCGCGTCACTGCCTGACCTTGCGATCGAAGTACGACATCGGCACGGCGAGCGATGCGATCCGTTCCTGCGCCCTTCTCATCGCCGTCCGCCTGGCGACACAGATGCGTCTAACCTCAACCGCCGAGCGCTATTGCCCGTGATCCTGATAGCTGTAGCTGCGGTAATAGCGGTCACCGCGATAGTAATCAGTAGCCGTCGCCTCGGTAGTAGCCGCGATAGTATCGATCGCCGTAGTATTGGCCGTCGCCCCGATAATAAGAGCGGTCACCCCTGTGGCCGTAATCAAGCGGCACGACGACGCAACCACCGAGCGATGCGATCAAAACGCCGATAACGAGAGCGATCTTCATGGCCCAACTCCCCGCAAGATGGAAAATCACGCACTGTTATTTTCCGCGGTTCTGCCGCGATTCGAAATCGGCAGCCATCCGGCTATTGTGTAAGCGGACTCCTACTCGATGAGGCCTAATCCGGCGTTCAACGCGCGCCGCAACCGGCGGGCCTTCGGCTGGCCGGTGGGGCCAGTTAACTGTATACGTTAGGCGGCAGAGGGACGCCACCGCATGGCGATACGTATTGTTCGGCTAGGTTCCGACAGAACCAGTGGCGAAGGCCTTCGTATTGGCACCGTTCGACGGCCGCCGCGCGGTGTTCCAAAGACCGAGTACTCTTCACAAAACTGGTATGACGTCTGGTTTCCAATTCTCGCGCCAAGTTCGAAGACGATCACGATGGCGCAACACGCCAAAGACTGAGCGCGAAATGGTCTGTCTTCGCAAAAAGATACCGAGCGGAGATGGGAACGCCGGACAACTCCAGGACGTTGGATCTTCTTGCAGCGCTATCGCACCATGTCAACTTTTCGGTGGGCTGCTATTGCGTTGATGAGTCCCGATGTCATCGCTCGGTGCTCCGGGAATTGCTGAGGGAGCGAGGCGCGAGACTCAAGTGATCGACTCCACTGATTCCGCAAACAGCTCGTCGCTTAACCGCCTGGCGTTCAACGCCACCACCCATTGTCTTTTGGCTGCGCAATCGGTGAAGTGCTTCTGGAATGGTTCTCGCCACACTTTTCGGTTGGGGTACGGCGACCACGGTCGTACTCGCCACCCTACTTGCCTTCACCTTTGGCTACCTCATGACCATTCTTCCCCTGTTGCAAGAGGGCATGGAGATTCGACGGGCCCTGACTCTTGCCTTTGCCTTCGGACACGGTCTCCATTACCATCATGGAGATCGTCGATCAATCTCGTTGTCGTACTGATACCGGGCGCAATGAATGCCGGCCTCACCACCCTCTTATTCTGGGGCAGCCTCTTCATCCTCGCTCATCGTTGCCGGAATTGCAGCTTTTCCAGTCAATCGGTGGCTTGTGTCCCGCGGCCGGGGGCACGCGCTGGTCCATCAGCGCCACGTTCATGGCGACGCGCCAGAGCACACCAAGTGAGCCACCGTGAGTCCCGAAAGCCGTCGTGCAGCTTCAGCTTGATGCATCAACGCCCGTGACCTGCATCGCTTCCTGTCGGCGTACAGCAATGAAGTGCGCGTCTATCGTCCACCTGCTCCTGTGGCATCCATCGTCGGAAAGCCGGCGCTCGCCGAGTACTACGCGACGCAGCGATTCAATCTCGTCGGTTTGAACGCCGCGCTTGGCGAATCGAATGGTGATCGGAAACAAGATCATCGATCACGAGCGTATCTCGGGTGTCCGAGAGCTTCCGTCCGAAGTGGCCGCCGTGTTCGAGGTCGTTGATGGTCTCATTTGGACAGCTTGGTTTTCGGCGCAGAATGACCGTGCAAATCAACGGCAAATGTCACTGCGGCAATATCGCCTTCGAGCTCGAATGGGAAGGAGAACCGCCTGAGATTCCGGCGCGCGCATGCGGTTGCTCGTTCTGCGTCAAGCACGCCGGCGTCTGGACTTCCAACCCGAAATCGAGGCTGACGGTCACTATTCGTGACGCGTCGCTCGTGTCAAGGTACGCCTTCGGATCTCGGACTGCCATGTTCCACGTCTGCTCGCATTGCGGCACCGTGCCGCTGGTTACCAGCGAGATCGCGAATCATCTCTACGCAGTGGTCAACGTCAACGCGTTGGAGAATGTCGACTCATCGTGGCTTCGCCGAGCTACCGCCAACTTCGAAGGCGAGGAGGTTGAATCTCGTCTTGCGCGCAGAAAGCGTAACTGGATAGCCGATGTTCGCATCGTCGAAATGGGCGCCTAGCCCGGGGTCTTTGTCCCCTCACGCGCGATGCCTCTCTGGATATGACCATGGAAGTCTTTGTATTCGCTCGGCTTCACGCCCGCCCCGGCAAGCAGAGTGAGGTGCACCAAGCCATGTTTGAAGTACAGGGGCCGACGCGTCGGGAGCCGGGCTGTCTCAGCTACGGCGCATTCCGCTCGGTTCGTGACCCCGACGAGTTCTACATTCACACACGCTGGACGGACATGGCAACGTTTGAGCGTCACGCAGAATTGCCCCACACCGTACGCTTTGTCGAATCCGTCGAACCGCTTCTGGATCACCACTTTCAGGTCACACTGTCGGAGCAGCTTTGGTAGTCAATACGAGAGAAAAATCTCAACCTCGCGTGGAGAATTGAATGCCCAGCGCTGAAACCTTGGAGCGATTCATTGGCCGAGTCGAGCAGAACGCTCACGCCGAGGCCCTCGAGGAGTTCTACACGGCGGATGCTTCAATGCAGGAGAACCAATCCCCGCCACGCGTTGGGCGGGACGCTCACGTGGCGAATGAACGTCGCGTACTTTCGAAGGCGAGGACACTGGTCTCGAAGTGCGTCCGTCCGGTTTTCGTGAATGGCGACAAAGTCGTCATTCGCTGGATATTCGAGTTCGAATGGTTGGATGGAACGGTGACCCGCATGGAGGAACTTGCCTACCAGCGCTGGGAAAGCGAACGCGTTGCCGAGGAAACGTTCTTCTATGACCCGGCGCAACGCGTGCCGAGGAAACCGCATGATTAGTTGCTGGGCGAATGGGGCGAGCCACCTTGCTTGGTGACGTGTCGCGCCGCGTAATGTTGATGTTGCTCGTCTGGGCGTGCTGCTCGCATGCAGCGCGCGCTATCGAGCGTCCTGGAGAACCTGGCGATAGCGGCCGAACTCCAAAATTACACATTCGCCGTGACTGCCGTGCAAAACCGCTATCTGTCGCTAAGCGAAGTCGCCTCCGGCGAGGAGCGCTTCAACCTTTATTGGACGCTACAACCAATCGGTGGGCACGTGGCGGCAGGTTGAATTCACGCGAACACTGCTGGACCTCTCGGTTGCAGAGACATCGCCGTCCGGCGAGCAAGCGCTACGCGCGGCGCTTCGGGACCAGGCCCGGTTTGCGCTATGGGAGCTCGATCAAAACATCGCCTCATCTTGGCAGGGGCACCGCCGACGTCAATCGATCGGAATATTTTCGACTGAACGAGGATCCTCCGGTCGTTGCTGCAGGAAGCTCGAACCACGGTGATGCGGTTGTCGGTCGACTAGCGGCGCGCCGAGCGAATCGGTTGCCAAGTACCATAAGCGCCATGGAAACGCCTCGTCGGCGCGAGTCGATCGTCGAACTCATCGAATCCGATCTGGATGTGGTCGTCTGGCTGGCGCATGAAGCGGTGGAAGCAATCCGTCAAATCCATCGGTCTCGCCAAATGATGGAGCCCCAATGAACGCGACTCTGCTCTGAATGCGACGCCTGGCTGCCAACGTCGCACATGAATAGTCTCGTCTTTGGCGTCGTCGCCGGCGCGATCGGGGTGGGCTACTTCATCTATGGTAAGCGTCAGGTCAAGATCGTCCCTATGGTTGCCGGCGCATTGCTGTGCGTCTATCCTTATTTTGTCGACAGTCTTCTTTGGCTCTGCCTGGTCGGTGTCGTGCTCGTCGTGGCGCCATTTGTGATCGACGCCTAGTCGGCACGTAGGGTGATCCAGCTATCTTCGTCGCCGCGCCTGATTCCGATAGTCAGGCGACAACCCGATATGTCCGTGATCCCCAATGTTTTCGAAGGTTCGTGCCACTGCGGCGCGATCGGCTTTACATTTCGAGCGCCGGAGCCTCCCGATCGATGGCAGGTCCGCGCTTGCCAGTGCAGCTTCTGCCGAGGTCATGGCGCGCGCACCACGTCCGACCCGGCGGGCACGGTGTGTTTCCGTATCGACGACGATTCGCGATTGCACCGCTACCGCTTTGGTCTGAGATCGGCGGATTTTCTGGTGTGTCGCACCTGCGGCGTATACATTGCTTCCGTGATGGTGTCGCCGCGCGGTCGCTTCGCAACGGTCAACATCAACGCGTTACGCTCGCCCATCGACGTTGCGGACGCAGTCCCGATGAAGTACGACGACGAATCGCTCGAGCAAAAGCGACGACGCCGTGAGGAGCGCTGGACGCCGGTCGTCGAAGAATTCAACCAGCTCGGCGCGAGCGTGAGCGACAACGGGCCGTGATTCCGCTGTTCGATGTGATTGGAGGCGCACAACATGGTTGGACGCACTAACCGAACATTTGCGACAGTCGACGCGAATTCGCTCAGGCGAGGTTGCGCTTGGTCGGACTCTTGTTGTTGACGGTCATCGCAACAGCGGGGACGCCCGCACGCTCCGAAGATCGAGTGAACGCACTTCGTCTCTATGCGCTCGACTGCGGCTACGTCGAGTTCAAGGACATGAGCTGGTTCTCCGACACCGGCGAGTACGACGGAAAGCCGGGCCGGCTCGTCGATCCAGTGCTTTCTGATCCGCCATTCCAAGGGCACGCTATTGTGGGATACCGGCTTGGGCGACAAGCTGGCCGCGAACGCGAACGGCGTCGACAGCGGCGGCGTTCACATGCAGGTGCCTGTGAGGCTCGTCGATCAGCTCGGAAAGCTGGGACTGGCACCTGGCGGATGTCGGCTACATCGCCTTTTCGCATTTTCATTTCGACCACACGGGCAACGCGAACGCATTTCCCAGCTCGACGTGGATCCTCAACTCGAACGAGATCAACTGGGCGTCGGCTACGCCAGCGCCGTTCGGCGTCGACCCCAGCACGTTCAGCGCTACAAGACCGCGAAGACCAAGATGATCGACGGCGACTTCGACATGTTCGGCGACGGCAGCGTGCGGATCCTCAAGACGCCTGGACACACGCCCGGCCATCAGGTGTTGGCGCTCAAGCTCGCGAAATCCGGCACGGTGATCCTATCCGGCGATCTTTACCACCTCCGCGACAATCGCGCCCACCGCCGAGTGCCGAGTATCAATTACGAGCGCGCCGACACGCTGGCGTCGATCGATCGCATCGAGAAGATTGTCAAGAACACCAAGGCGCGGCTCGTCGTGCAGCACGACCCGGCCGACTTCAAGGCACTGCCGGAAGTTTCCCGCCTATCTCGAGTGAGCCCGCGCTGACGAAGTCCGCGCAGTCTCCCAGAATCGCAACGCCGTTCAGCCGAGGAGATCGTCATGACAGGGCTTTCCGCGCCGTGGCCCGCCATCCTGCTGTCGTCGGTGATCGTCTTCGTCGCGAGCTCGCTCATCCATATGGTATTGCCCGTGGCACAAGAGCGACTACCCGAAGCTGCCGAACGAGGACCGGGTGCGGGACGCGTTGCGTCCGCTCGCCATTCCACCAGGCGACTACTTTATCCGCGTCCGTCGGATAGCCGGGAGATGCGCTCGCCCGAGTTCGCCGAAAGATGCGCCAGGGCCCGGTCGTGATATTCACCCGTGAAGCCAAACGGTCCCATGTCGATGCAACGGAACCTCGTCATGTGGTTTCGTCTACATTCTTGTCGTCGGGCTTTTTGCCGCGTATGTCGCGGGGCGCGCGCTGCCGGCCGGCGCGCCGTACCTTCGCGTGTTCCAGTTCGTCGGCGCCACCGCGTTCGTCGGGTACACGCTCGCGCTTTGGCAAATGTCGATCTGGTATAGCCGCGCGTGGAGCACCACGATCAAGTCGAGCGTCGACGGGTTGATTTACGCATTGCTGACCGCGGGCACGTTCGGATGGCTGTGGCCGCATTGATCTCTCGAAGGACTCGCGAGATCTAGGCAAAGGAAAAATCGTTGCGAACGCTCGTGATCATCGTCGGCGGGCTATTGCTGTTCGGACTTTTCGTGTTCGTCGCTGGGCGGATCGTCGACAGCGGCGTACCGGCGCTCGTCACCGCGGCCAAGGCCTTCATTCCGGTCTGGCTGATCGTGGCACTCGTCAACATGTGGATCGGCGTCGCGCGGGCCGGCTATTCGGTGGCCGAGGAAGCGCCTATCTTCCTCGTGATATCTCGCGATTCCCGCGGCCGTCGCGGCATTCGTTTGGTGGAAGTATTCGTAGCGCGGCTTAGCCGCTCTAACGTATGCCGACGATCGTCCCGGCCATCGAGCTCGCCTCGGGCGCCTCGCGATGCGCCCCTATCGCGCCGATGACGCGCGCGCCTGCTCTACGCTGCCGCGATCGAGTCGCGCCGAAACCGTCGGACGCTGGATGCCGTGGTGCCACGACGGATACGCCGACAGCGACAGCGCGAGCATGGGTCGAAAATGCGCAGCTTCGTGGCAAAGCGGCGACGCCTACAGCTTCGCCATGTTCGATCGCAGCGGACAGTTTGTCGGCGGTACGGGCATCAACCACATCAACCGGGTTCACAGTCTTTGCCAACCTCGGCTATTGGGTCCGCCAGTCGCGCCAGCGCGAGGGGATTCGCCGTGGGCGCCGTGAAATTGACGGCCGCGTTCGCGTTCGAAACGCTCGGACTCATGCGAATCGAAATCGTGGCCGCCGCCGACAACGCGGGAAGCCGACGCGTTGCCGAAAAAGCAGGGGCATTGTTCGAATGCCTCGCGCGAAATCGCCTGCTCATTCACGGCAAGCCGGTCACCGCCGCCGTATACTCGCTGATACCGAAGCGCGATGACCCATCACCGGTCAGACGCGCGCGACGCGTTTGTTCGAAACGCGGTGCCTTCATGAATCGAAATCTCATTGCGGTTCTGGGTGCGATCGCCGGCATCCGCCGCGGCGCTGGCGAGGGTTCTACATCGCGTTCTTCGCCGCCGCAGCGCGCATTCCCCCGGCAGAGAGCTCGGCATGATCGGCGCGGCGCTCGGGATCGCGTGCGTGCTGGCCTGCGTGGCGATCGGGTTCGTCGCCAACCGGTGGGCGCAACGACGTCCGGATAACAAATAGCGCGGTCATTTCGCGGCAACGCTGAGTACTGACGGCCGCTCTGCCCGTCACGCGAGGAGGCAGCTCGCGAAACATCGTGCGCCGCGTATTGCGGAACTGCGGCCGCACGCGATCGCTCCACGCGGTGTGGCGAACGGCCAGCCAGGCCTCGGATTCGAGCACCGCAGGACTCGTGAGGTCGTAACCGGCATGCGAGGAAGGTGCGCGTGGTCGGCATTGCGAAATCGCTGGCGCGCACACATCCCGGCACGGCCGCGAGTCCCGGCATGTGCTCGGTGTCGTACCACCGAGAAAGCTCGTCCGCCCATCCCTCGGCGGGGTCGGTTTCCACTGACGTAGTGAAAGGGCGCCGGGTCCCCGGTCAGGCGCCCGCCGTCGCAAAGGCACACGCTCGAGGCGCTCGATCGTCGGTGCGGTGAACGGCAGCGGCAATGCTCGTGCGATCGCTTCGAGCCGCCGCACTTCCGCGTCGCCCACGCTCGAGGTCCCGGCCAAGCGCGAAGTAGACGTAGACGTCGGACGTTCGCAATCCGCGATCGACATTCCATCCTGCGAGCGGAATGCGAATCGCGTCGTGCAACGGCGCGATGCCTGCGGCGAACGTCGCGTCGTCGACGCCGCCGTGGTGAGGGTCCTCAGCAACAGCGTGTCAACGGCGAACAAGGAACTAGTGCCCGATGCGGAGCGCCTCGAGGAAGCGCGACACCATGTTGTACGCCGCGATCGTCGCGACCAACTCGACCACGCCCTGCGCATCGAATCGTCGGGCGATCGGCTCGTATACGGCGTCGGCCACTTGGACGTCGCGCGTCATTGCGTCGGCGAAAGCAAGGGACGGCGCGCTCTTCATCGCCGAACGGATCGCCGATATCTTCCTCTTCCACCGCACGGATCTTTTCGTCGGAGATGCCTGCGCGCGCGCGCGTGCGGGAACGATGCGCGTCGAACTCGAACGGCGCGCGATTCAACACCGCGACACGAAGTATCACGAGCTCGCGCACATCGGGCGGCAGCGAGCCGCGGTTGCGAATCGCGGTGAGCAGCTTCTCCCAGCCCTCGGCGAGCGGCGCGCTGTTGAGGAGCGTCTGGTAGAGCGTGGCGTAATGTGGCCGCGCTCCGGCCAGGATCGAGCGCTCGACGCCCGCGAGGTCCGGGCGCGTTCCCGGTGCGACTGGCGGAATGCGGGCCCGACGGTGTTCACCGGACCCCACGCGCAGGCTCTCGCCGCTGCGCTGCCCCCTGAGGGAGCAATTCGCACCTTGGGACGGCCCGACGGTGCTCATTGGACCCCCACGCTTGCGGCTCTCGCCGCTGCGCTGCCCTGAGGGGGAGCAATTCGCACCTTAGGGACGGCCCGACGGTGCTCATTGGACCCCACGCTTGCGGCTCCGCCGCTGCGCTGCCCCCTGAGGGGGAGCAATTCGCACCTTGGGACGGCCCGACGGTGCTCATTTCATTCGCCCTTGATTTTCTTATCGCGAATGATGCGGCCCCATTTCGCAGTATCGGCGCGGACGAGCATCGCCGAGCTCGCCCGGCGTGGTCGGCATCGGATCGGCACCCGAATCCTGCAGCCTGGACCGATACGACTCGGTGGTCAGCACGCGCCGCACCGCGGCGTTCAACTGCTCGATCCGCGCCGGCGGCGTCTTCGCGGGCGCGAACAGCGCATACCAGTTGTTGGACTCGACGCCGCGAATGCCTTGTTCGTCCAGCGTACGGCACGATCGGGCAGCAGCGGATGCCGCACCGGCGCCGCGATGCCGAGCGGCTTCAGCTTTCCGCCACGGATGAAGCCGATCAGTCCGGGAATGTCGCCGAAGAAGCCGCTCACCTGACCGCCCATGACGTCGGTGATCGCAGGCGCGGCACCCTTGTATGGCACGTGCATCAGGTTCGCCTTGCTCGAATCGGCGAGGAGCTCCATCGCGAGATGCGGCATGCTGCCGATGCCGGACGACGCGATCGGCACCGGGTCCCTGCTTTTGCTTCGACAGCACGACGAGCTCGGCGACGCTGTTGGCCGGATTGGCCGGATTGACGACCAGCACCTCGACGTTGTTGACGACGAGCGATACCGGCGTGAAGTCGCGCTGCATGTCGTAGGTCAGATTGTCGTAGAGCGCGGGATTCATCACCGCCGCACCGGCGCTCGTGAGCCAGAGCGTCGTCCCGTCCGGCGCGGACTTCGCCACGGCTTGCGCACTGATGCCGCCATTCGCGCCGGCGCGATTTTCGACGATCACCGTCGTGCCGAGCTCCTTGCCGAGCCCCTCGGCGAGAATGCGCGCGACGAAGTCGACCGGACCTCCCGGCGGAAACGCGATGACGATCTTCATCGGACCCTGCGCGCAGGCGATGCCGGTGCACGCCAGTACAACCCACGCAAGCGTCCATCGAACCACTCTCAGCATCTCGACACCCCGTCACGACAGCGCGTATGGTATCGGGTTCCCGCGCGCGACGTCGCCGGGCATACGCTCTCTGCCGTCCCATCGCGGACGCCACCCGATCACATCGATCACTTCCGTGGAGCCCTCGTGGAGCACGCACTCACGACCACCGCATTCACACCTCGACGGCTACAAAGTGATCCGCAATCTCGGCGTCGTGCGCGGGATCACGGTCCGATCGCGAGTCGATCTTCGGCACGATCGGCGGCTCGCTGCAGACCCTCGTCGGCGGCAACATTTCGCTGTTCACCAGCCTGTGCTGCAAAGACCCGCGCCGAAGCGTTCGACATGATGCTTTGCGCACGCCGGCGAACTCGGTGCCAACGCGGTGATCGGCATTCGCTGACGACGCGACCGAGCTGATGAACGGCGTCACCGAAGTACTCTGCTATGGAACGGCGGTCGTCGTGACGCCGACGGCGAACTGACCCCATCGAACGAGCGAACGCCATGCGCCGCCGAACCGCCAGGAGACTCCTCGTCACGGCGTCCGAATTGTCGTGGGCCGCACCGCAGGTCGGTTTCGTCGCGGCGGTTGACCCGAAGAGTCCTAGCGTGCGACCGCTTCGCCCGGTCGGCGTCCTTCCGCCAGGTTCGTAGCGCTCGTCGGTGGCGCTGCCTGCCAGGCGCGCCGCCGGCGTGCGCTCCCGGCGCGGCCGTCATCGCCGTCAATAGCGGTCGCTGATCCGCCCACCCGGGCCGGCGGTGGCATACTGCGAGCTTATCGATGTCAAACCACGCCCCGAAGGATCGTCAATTGGCAAACCCAACTATGGCGTTCGCGAAGCGGCAACGGGACCTCGCCAAGAAACGAAGCGCAAGAGAAACTGAAGAAGAAAGCCCCGCCTGACCCGCCGGCAGGCCGATGATTGGTGACGCCGGCGCCCGACGGCACGAAGGTCGGCGCCTGATCGTGTGACCCGGACTCGCGAGGAGCCGGCGCCCGCATGGCGGCACTGCGATTGCAGCTCTTCGAGACCCCCGCCATCGGGCTGTCGCGCGTCGTGGAGCGATGTGCTCCGCCGTCGACTCGAATGGAAGCCAAGCCGGTCGTCGATAGCGTTTCGCAAGGATCTCGTCGGCATCGGCCGACTCCCGATTGACGTGTAGCGAACAACGCGTTCGTCGGGCCGTCTGCAAAATTCGCGAAAGCGAGTGAAAATGCAGGGTGCGGGTGGCGGACCGATAGACTTCACCGCAGTGGGCACGCCGGCGGATTCTGGCGTTCGACCGGCCGGCGCCGATTGAGCTTGGAGCATGAGATGAAACGAGGGGCGCTCTACAGCAGCTCCACGCCGCCGCGCCGGCAGAGCGGAGGCGCGCCCGGCAGCCGACGCGGATCCCGGTCCTGGCGGAAAGCCTGCCGCGACTCCGCAAGGCGTCGAACGGCGCCGAACCCGGTTCAAGCAATTCATTGACGCCACGCGCGTTCGCTGCTGGCGGTCTCCGGCGCGCTGGCGGCGCTTTCGCTGGTCGCGCTCTACGCGACGCTACGGCCGGTGCTGCACACGTTCACGCAGGACGACATCGACGCGGCCGTGCTGCATACGCTCGAAACCAAGACGCTGCCGTCGCCGACGGCGAAAGCGTACGAGGCAATTCGCGAAATCGGTCGTCCGCGTTCGTGCGCTCGGTCCAGACGAGGAAAAGGCGGAGACGTCGAGAAGGGTGTCGGCTAGCGGCGTCGTGGTCGTCGACAACGGCATCATCCTCACCAACCTGCACGTCGTGCTGGCGCGCGAAGCGGGTGAAGGTCGTCTTCTTCGACGGCACTCGAGTCGGATGCCGACGGTGATCGGCGTGCAGCCGGAGACACGACCTCGCGGTGTTGCAGGCGAAGACGCTGCCCGACGATCTCGTGGCCGCCACGCTGCGGTCGACCAGCCGACCTCGCGCTCGGCGATCAGGTGGTCGCGGTCGGCTTTCCGTTCGGCATCGGTCCGTCGGCGTCGGCGGGCGTCATCTCCGGCTTGCGGCGCGAGTACCGTTCGCCGGAAGGCAAGCGCCTGCTCACCAACCTGATCCAGTTCGACGCTGCGGCCAATCCCGGCAACTCCGGCGGGCCGCTCGTGACCGCCGACGGCGAGGTCGTCGGCATCGTGACCGCGCATCCTCAATCCGACCGAGCAGCGCGTGTTCATCGGCATCGGCTTCGCGGTCCCGATCGAGAACGCGGCCAGCGCGGTCGGCCTGTCGCCGTTCTAAATCGAAAGCGGAGCCTCATGAACGACTCGGACAAAGGCCGCGTGGAAGTCGCAACGCCAGATGGAGCGCATCCTCTACGAGGTCAAGAAGGTCGTCGTCGGCCAGGACCATTTCCTCGAGCGCGTGCTGGTGGCGATCCTGGCGCAGGGACACCTGCTGGTCGAAGGCGTGCCCGGCCTCGCCAAGACGCTGACGGTCAAGACGCTGGCGCGCACGGTGCGCGGCACGTTCCAGCGCATCCAGTTCACGCCCGACCTGGTGCCCGCCGACCTGGTCGGCACGCGCATCTACAACCAGAAGACCGGCGAGTTCGCGACGTCGCTCGGCCCGGTGTTCACCAACCTGCTGCTCGCCGACGAAATCAACCGCGCGCCGGCGAAGGTGCAAAGCGCGTTGCTCGAAGTGATGCAGGAATACCAGGTGACGATCGCCGGCGAGACGCACCGCGTGCCCGCAGCCGTTCCTGGTGATGGCCACGCAGAATCCGATCGAGACCGAGGGCACGTATCCGCTGCCCGAAGCGCAGGTCGACCGGTTCATGATGAAGGTGCTGGTCGGCTATCCGAGCGAGGACGAGGAGTTCGTGATCGTCGAGCGCGTGACCGGCGCCGCACTCGACGGTGGCGACCGTCGCGACCACCGACGCAGCTGGCTGGCGCTGCAGCGCGAGTGCCGCAACGGCTACGTCGATCCGTCGCTGATCAATACGCGGTGCGTCTCGTCTCCGCCACGCGCTATCCCGACCGCTACGGCATCGAGCCGACTACGCGCGGTATCATCTCGTATGGCGCGAGTCCGCGCGCGACGATCCATTTGATCGAAGGCGCGCGCGGCGCTCGCGTACCTGCGCGGCCGCGACTACGCGCTGCCGGAAGACGTCACCGATCTCGCGCCCGACGTGCTGCGGCATCGGCTCGTGCTGTCCTACGAAGCGCTCGCCGACGGGCTGACGGCGGACCAGATCATCCTGCGCATCCTGAACAAGATTCCGGCGCCCGACAAACCGCTGGAGGCCCATGTCCGCCGTCGGCGCAAAATCCTGAGCGCATCCTGCGAGCGCCTGGAATGGACGGTGCATCCGCCGCTTGACGGAGTCTTGCAGGGCGATTACCGGACGCTGTTCCGCGGCTTCGGGCTCGACCTCGCCGATCTGCGCGAATACCAGTATCACGACGACGTCCGGCTACATCGACTGGAACGTCACCGCGCGGTTGTCGACGCCGTACGTCCGCGAATATCAACGAGGACCGCGAAGTCACCGCGTGGTTTCTGCTCGATTTGAGCCCGTCGGTCGACTTCGGCTCGCAAGCAGGTCAAAAAGCGCGCGGTGTCGATCGACTTCGTCACGCGTGCTGGCGCGACTGCTGACGCGCCACGGCAATCGCGTCGGCGCGATCTTCTACGGCGAGCGGATGGACACCGTGATCCCGCCGAGGACCGGCCGGCGTCACGTGCTGCACATCCTGGCACGGATGATGTCGCGCCCCGAGCTCCCACGCTCCGGCGCGACCGAACCTGGGCGATTTCCTTCAAGCGGCGTCGGATATCGTCAAGCGGCGCTCGCTCGTGTTCCTCATCTCCGATTTCCTCAGCGCGCCCGGTTGGACGAAGCCGCTGTCGCGCTTCGCACGGCGCCACGAGATGCTCGCCGTGCGGCTCTACGATCCGCTGGAGCTGCGAGCTGCCGGACCTCGGGCTTGTTCGTCGATCCAGGATGCCGAGACGGGCGAGCAGATCTTCGTCGACACGCATGATCGACGCGTTCCGCAAACGCTTCGCCGAGGCGGCGGCGCGACGCGAGACCGAGCTTCGCGGACGGCATTCCGGCAGCGCAGGCGTCGACGCGCTCGAGCTTTCGACCGACGGCGATCTCGTCGACGCGATCCTGCGGTTTCGCCGATTTGCGCAAGCGCCGCAGCCAGCTCGCCGCGGGGGCGGCTTGCCTCTGCATCTCGCTGGTTGACGCATCGTGATGACGTTTCTCTGGCCCGATTTGCTGTGGCTCGCTGCTGGCGTTGCCGTGCGTCGTCGCCGCGTATTTGGCTGATGTTGCGGCGGAAGAGAAAGCTCGCGCTCCGCTACGCAAGTTTGAGCGTGGTCAAGGACGCGCTCGGCCGCGGTCAGCGGTTCCGGCGCCACGTTCCGCCGCTTCCTGTTTCTGCTGGCGCTCGACGCTGATGGTCGTCGCGATCGCGCGCCCCGCCGCGCTCGTTGACGCTGCCGTCGCGGCACGAGATCGTCATCCTCGCCATGGACGTGTCCGGCAGCATGCGGGCCGCCGACGTGCGAGCCCAGTCCGCATCGCGGCCGCGCAGGCTGCCGCGCGCGAGCTTCGTCGCCGACCAGCCGCAGTTCGACGCGGATCGGCATCGTGTCGTTTGCGGCGACCGCGTCGGTCGTGCAGCCGCCGACGTCGAACCGCGAGGACATTCTGGCCGCAATCGATCGCTTCCAGCTGCAGCGCGGCACGGCGGTCGGCAGCGGCATTCTCGTTTCGCTGAAGACGATTTTTCCCGACGTCGAGTTCGATTTGCGCGCATCGAATCCGCGCGGCGACGCTCATGACACGAAGCGCGGCGTCGCGCTCGACAAGGCAGGATCCGCCGACAAAAGACAAGGAGGCGCCGAAGCCCGTGCCGCCCGGCTCCTACGCGTCGGCGGTCATCATCCTGCTGACCGACGGCCAGACGACGACGGGACCCGATCCGATCGAGTCGGCCCGCATGCGCGGCCGATCGCGGCGTGCGCGTCTATACGGTCGGCATCGGCACGGTGAACGGCGAGATTCTCGGCGCCGAAGGATGGTCGATGCGTGTGCGCCTCGACGAGGACGTCGTTGAAGACGATCGCCAACGTGACGCACGGCGAATACTTCTACGCCGGCAATGCGAAAGACCTCACCAAGATTTACGAAGGCATGAACTCGCGGTTCGTCATGGAAACCAAGGAAACCGAAGTCACCGCGCTGTTCGCGGCCGCCGCGGCGTTCATCGCACTCATCGCGGCGCTGCTGTCGCTGTGGTGGTTCAACCGGATACTTTGACGGGCGCCGGCGGCGGGACGCTTTACGCATCGCCGCAGTCTGATTTATGCTAATTGGCGCGTAGTGTGCCGCGGATCGTGGATCGTGTCCGCGAGAGGCCCCCGGATCCGCCCCGTGGCGCGTCGACATTTCGATTGATCGGGTGCTCTATGCCTCATCCCTACATCTTGCTATTCGCGCTGCTGCTGACCGCCCCGCTCATCGGGCCGCTGGCGCGCGTGTTCTTCGGCACGTTGCCGCAGTTCGCCGACGACGCCGGGCTCCGGCCGCTCTCGGCGCATCCGCGCTGGAGCGAGCTCCGCTCGACCTTCGGTTCCCGTTTTGCCGTCGGTGCTGTCGACTGCCTTGCTCGATCTCATGGGATTTTTCGTCGCCTACGCGGCGGTGATCGCGGCCGTCTATCACGTGCTTGTCTGGACGCTCTCGTTTTCGCTCATGACCTCTGATCGGCTTGTCATGAACGTCGAATCGCCGCCGCTGGAACTTCGCAACGACATTCGCGCGCGTTTGTTGCGGTGCCTCGATGCGTTGAACGTCGAGATCGCAACCTACCCGACGCCGATTCCGCGCTGCGACGCGCAATTCAATCATCTGTACGAGCAACGGTCGCGGCTCATGCAGGATCTGCGTGGGTTGGACGCGCTCGGCACCGGCGATACATCGTCGGCAGACCTCCGAGCGTGGATTGCCGACTTCATCGCGGCACCGGCGCGCACCGAGGAAGCCGACGAATCGCACCTGCGCGACGACTTGCGCGCGGTCATCACCGAACTCCGCTTCCCAGCTGACGCCGTTTGCCCCGCCCCGTGGGCGTTGACGCGCAGCGCCGAGTCCGGCTAGGATACTTAGCCTTCTAAGTATTCGCCGCGGGAGATCCCGTCATGATGACCGCCGCCGAGAATGATCTGCTGTGCCGCGTCGCGGGTGACGCGCCGATGGGCCGGATGATGCGGAACTACTGGATCCCGGCCTGCCTGTCCGAGGAGAGTCGAGACGCCGGACGGCGCGCCGTTGCGCGTGCGTCTGTTGGGCGAGGACCTCGTCGTGTTTCGCGACACCGACGGCCGCCTGGGCGCGTTGCGACGAGCACTGCCCGCACCGACGCGCGTCGCTTTCCTATGGACGCAACGAGGAGAACGGGCTTCGCTGCCTGTATCACGGCTGGAAGATGGATGTCGAAGGCAACGTCGTCGACATGCCCTCGGAGCCGGCCGAAAGCGGACTGTGCGCAAAGGTGAAGCACCGCGCGTATCCGTGCCGCGAAGCGGGCGGCTTCGTGTGGATCTGGATGGGCGAGCGCGAGCACGTTCTCCCGTTCGAGCCGCCGCGCGTTCGCGCCCACCGAGAGCACGAAGGTCAGCATCGTCCGCTTCGTCGTGCCGTGCAACTGGGCGCAGATCCTCGAAGGCGCGATCGACTCGGCGCACAGCTCGACGCCTGCACTCGACCGACATGCGCCCGCGCGCGTCGCCGGCGCGAAGGCGACCGACAAGGCGTGGTTGCCGTCCGTCGACCGACAAAGCGCCGCGGCTGCAGGTGCAGCCGACGCCGTTCGGCTTTCGCTACGCAGCGATCCGCCGGCCGATCATCAACGCGAATACGCATCAACTACGTGCGCATCACGCTGTTCGTCGCGCCGATCACCGTGCTGATTCCGCCGAACGACCAGTACAACCTCGCGAACGTCAACGTGCCGATCGACGACACGCACACGATGTTCCATTTCATCGCGTGGAACGAATCGGGCGACGGCCATCGATACCGAGAGGCTGGCGCAAGTTCTGCGGCGCGCAGGCCGGGCATCGACCTCGACGCCGGCTGGGAGCCGCGACGCACGCTCGACAACCACCATCTGCAGGATCGCCAGGCGATGAAGCTCGGCGACTTCACCGGCATACGCGGCATTCCGATGCAGGACATGGCGATGTGGGCGTCGATGGGCCCGATCACCGACCGCACGCGCGACCGGCTCGGCGCCAGCGACGTCGCGATCGTCGAATTCCGCCGCATCATGCTGGACGCCGGTCACAGAATTCGCTGCGCGGCAGGCCACGCGATCGGCACGCAAGGCGCAACGCCCATGGCGACGCTGCGCGCGTTCGAAGGCGTCATACCGAAGGCCGATGATTGGCGCACGCTGGGGCGCGTCGCGGGTGCATTGGAGAAAACGAGTCTAGCCTGAATGCGATCGCCGTGATCACCCCCGCGCCGCCGCAGCCGACACCATTGCGCGTTGCGCACGCCGACGAAATCGCGACTGGCGTTTTCCGCTACGAGCTGTGCGATCCCGCCGGCGCCGATCTGCCTCCGTTCACCGCAGGCGGGCATGTCACCGTCTGGGTACCGTGCGGCGGGACGCGCTGCTATTCGCTTGCGAACGATCCGGCGGAGCGCCATCGCTACGTGATCGCGGTCAAGCGTGAAGAGACCGGCCGCGGTGGCTCCAAGAGCCTCGTCGACCGGACGCGCGAAGGCGACCTCCTGCCGGTATCCGCGCCGGACAATCTGTTTCCACTGGCGCCGAAGGCGAGCCGAGTTCATTTTCGTCGCCGGCGGGCATCGGCATCACGCCGATTCTCGCCATGGTTCGTCACCTAAATGCGACCGCCAACACGCGATATCGGCTCTACTACCTGACGCGTTCGCCTGCAGCGACGCCGCTTTCTGGACGACCTTCGCGCGCCCGAAATCGCCGGCAGGATGACGCTGCATCACGACGAAGGCGATCCCGGTCGCGCGCTCGACCTGTGGCCACGTGTTCGAGCGGCCGACGTCGGCGCACATCTATTGCTGCGGTCCGCAAGGCTTGATGGACGCGGTGCGTGACATGACCGGTCCACTGGCCGAGCAGCGCCGTCCACTTCGAGAGCTTCACCAATGCGCAGGCCGCGCCGCGCGTCGACGACGCGCCGTTCGCCGTGCGAGCTCGCCCGCTCCGGGCGACGTCGTCACGGTGCCCGCCGGCGTGACGATCATGGACACGCTCCGCGCGCATGGCTGCCGCATCGCATCGTCCTGCGAGACCGGCACCTGCGGCACCTGCCGGACGCGGCTTCTCGCCGGCATCGCCGATCACCGCGACCTGGTGCTCGCCGACGACGAGCGCGCCGACAACATCATGGTCTGCGTGTCGCGCGCGAAGTCCGGCCGAGCTCACGCTCGACTTGTGATGGCGCGCACGACTTCGACTCGGCGTCATCGGACTTGGGCGCGCGTTCACGCTAATGCTGCCGACGTTCGTCGCGCGATTCGCCGCATGACGCTCGCCGGCGCCGCCGATCCGCGGCCGGAAGCCCGGCACCGCTTCGAGTCCGATTTCGGCGTGCGGACGCACGCAAACGATCGATCCGTTGTGCGCCGATCCGTCGACTCGATGCGATCTATGTCGCGAGCCCGCACCAGTTCCACTGCGAGCACGCGATGGCAGCCGCCCGCGCCGGCAAGCATGTGCTGGTGGAAAAGCCGATGGCGCTCTCGCTCGCCGATGGCGCAGACGATGATCGACGCGGCGCAGCGCGCTCGGGCGTCTACCTGATCGTCGGCCACAGCCACAGCTTCGACGCGCCGATCCGCCGCACGCGCGAGCTGATCGCGTCCGGCGAGTACGGCGCGCTCGCGCATGATCACCGCGCTCAACTTCACCGATTTCGTCTACCGGCCGCGCCGTCCGGAGGAGCTCGACACGCGCGCGGCGGCGGCGTCGTGCTTCGGCCAGGCGGCGCATCAGATCGACGTCGTGCGACTGCTCGCTGGCGGCCGACTCCGCACGCTGCGCGCGCAGACCGGCGCCTGGGATCGCGGCGCGGCCAATCGAAGGCGCGTATTCGGCGCTGCTGGACGTTCGACGACGGCGCGTTCGCATCGCTCACTTACAGCGGCTACGCGCACTTCGATACCGACGAATTCTGCGATGGGATCGGCGAAATGGGGATCGCGACCGATGGCGCCGGACTACGGGATGGCGCGGCGGCGGCTCGCGGCGTTCCGCTCGTCCGACGACGAAGTCGCGCGTCAAGGCAGCGCGCGGTTTTGGCGGCGCCGACGAACCTGCATCGACGCGCCAAGCGCCGCATCATCAGCACTTCGGCCTGGTGATTGCGTCAGTTGCGAGCGCGCCGATCTCCGACCGACGCCGACCGGCGTGACGATCTACGCCGATTTCGAGCGGCGGCACGAGTCGCTGCCGCCGCCCACCGTGCCGCGGCGCGAAGTGATCGACGAGCTGCACGACGCGGTCGTGGATCGCCGTCACCCCACCCACGACGGCGAATGGGGACTCGCGACACTCGAGGCCTCGCTCGCGATCTTGCAATCGGCGCGCGAGCGGCGCGAAATCGTGTTGCAACATCAAGTGGCGCTCCGCTGAGTCGATGCCGACGAACGCGAAACCGGCGGCGGGTGCAAGCCGCGAAACTGAAACGATTCTTCGGCATTGGCACGCGGCCGTGCCGAACGACCGCCTGGCGCATCTCGTCCGCGACGCGAGCCGCGCGTTCGCCCGCGCCCTCGTCGCGTCTCGCCGAACACGGCATTCCGTTCGGCCATTGGACGTTTCTGCGAATTCTGTGGGAGGAGGACGGCATCACGCAGCGCGAGCTCTCGGCCGCGGCCGGGGTGATGGAGCCGACGACGCACGTCGCGCTGAACGCGATGGAGGCGCCAGCGTTACATCCTGCGCAAACGCCGGCCGGCGAACCGACGCAACGTCTACGTCCATCTGACACCCCGGGGACGCGCGCTCAAGGCGAAGCTCGTTCCGCTGGCCGAGGACGTCAACGCGATCGGCGTCGAAGGCGTGCCGGCCGCCGACATCGGAACGGTGCGCCGAGCGTTGATCGCGATCATCGACAACCTCGCGCGGGACGAAGCGCTGGCGGAGCCCGCGGCGACAGTGGAGAATGTCGCGCGACCGAAGCCCCGCCCGCGCACCCGCTGATTTTCTACGCCGGAAGACCGTTCATGCCATGGCCAAACTCCGCCTCAGCTTAGGCTGCTGGAACTACGACCGCACGCGCGCCTTGCAGGACGGGCGCGTGCGGCCCGACGGCATCGAGCTCGATTACCTCGAGCATGCCGGTCGAAGAAACGTTTTTCCGGATGCTGCGGCACCGCGAGTTCGACGTCGCCGAAATGTCGCTGTCGTCGTACGTCGTCTCGCTGTCGAAGCCGGAGCGTCCGTTCATCGCGATTCCCATATTTCCGTCGCGCTTTTTTCGTCACTCGAGCATCTACGTGAATGCCGGCGCGCGGCATTCGCGAGGCCGAAGGACCTGATCGGCAAGCGCGTCGGCAACCCGGAATACCAGATGACGGCGCCGGTGTGGATCCGCGGCATCCTGGCGGACGAATACGGCGTCCCGGTCGACAGCCGTCACGTACGTCACAGGCGGCGAGGAGGAACCGGGTCGGTCGGAAAAGTTGAAGCTCGATCTGCCGCCTTCCATCCGGGTCGAGCGCATCGGCGCCGACGCAAACGCTGACCGCAATGCTCGCCGACGGCGAAATCGACGCGCTGTACACGGCGCGAATGCCGTCGTCGTTCCACCGCGCCCGACGGACGCGTGCGCCGGCTCTTCGTCGATTACGTGCCGGTTGAGCGCGACTATTATCGGCGCACGCGCATCTTTCCGATCATGCACACCGTCGTGATCCGCCGCGACATATACGAGCGACATCCGTGGGTCGCGCAATCGATGTTCAAGGCGTTTTGCGAAGCGCAGCGACTGACGTATGCGGACCTGAACGTGACCGCGGCGCTGATGACGATGTTGCCGTGGGCGATCGCGCACGTCGAGGAGACGCGGCGCGAGATGGGCGACGATTTCTGGCCCTACGGGTTCGATTGCAACCGCGACGTGCTGGCGACGTTCCTGCGCTACCACCATGTGCAGGGCTTGTCGCCGCGCCAGCTCGACCCCGAGGAACTGTTCGCCCGCGAGACGCTCGAATCGTTTGTGATTTGAACTCGCGGCCGTGCGCGGTAGGATAGTCGCTTCAATTCCAGAGGAGACGTACGATGGCCGCCTATCTGATCGCCAATGTTCAAATCAACATCCCTGCCGCGTACGAGGAATACCGCAAGCAGGTTCCCGCGACGATCGCTGCGCACGGTGGCCGCTACCTGTGTCGCGGCGGCGCCGTCGAGGTGCTGGAAGGCGCGTTCGACCCGAAGCGGATGGTCGTGCTCGAATTTCCGAGCATGGCCGCGCTCAAGGGCTGGTACGGGTGTCCGGAATATCAGGAGGTGCTCGCCATCCGCAGGCGCACGGCGACGACGATGTTGATCGCAATCGAAGGCGTGTAATCGACTATTCGTTCGTCCGCGCACTGGAGATCGTCATGAGCGAGCATGATCATTCGTCGGGTCGGGTGATGAGCCGCCGGGAGGCGCTCGCGTTGTTCGGCGCCGGCGCGCTGTCGCTGACGCCCGTCAGACTCCGCGTGCGCAATGGACGCCGGCGCGTCCTGCATCGCCACGGCAGGGGCAAACCGAGGGTCCGTATTTCGTCGACGAGCGTTTGCGTCGAGCGGACATTCGTTCGGATCCGGCGACCGGCGCGGTCGCCGGCGGCATTCCGCTGCAACTCCGCCTCGTCGTGCAATCGGTCGCTGCGAAGGGTTGCGTGCCGCTCGCGGGCGCGACGGTCGACCTTTGGCAATGCGACGCCGCGGGCGTCTATTCGGACGTCGACGATGCCCGGGGAAGAAATTTCTGCGCGGCTATCAGGTGACCGACGCGAGCGGCCGCGTGGATTTTGTGACGATCTATCCCGGATGGTACCCGGGCCGCACCGCGCACATTCATTTCAAGATTCGCGGCGACGGGGCCCGCGGCCCGCAGCTATGCGTTCACGTCACAATTCTATTTCGACGACGCGCTCTCCGACCGCGTGTTCGCGCGCGCGTGCCATACGCCGGCCGGGGATCGCGCACCGTCCGCAACAACCGCGATTTCATCTACCGCGACGGCGGCCGCGACCTCACGCTTCCGGTGGTCGAGCGCGACGGCGGCTTCGAGGCGAGTTTCGGCGTCGGCCTGCGGATAGCGTAATCGGCGATGGTTGCCGCATCGAGCACGCCGCGGGACAATGGCTGCCCGCATACGCACAAGGATCGTCGATGTTCGTGCTCTATGGAACGCAAGGCTCCGGCGCCGCATCCGTCGAGGCAGCGCTGGAAATTGCCGAAGCGCCGTTTCGAGTCGTCGATGCGGCCTCGTGGAAGCCGGGCCCCGGGCGCGACGAATTGCAGCGCGTGAATCCGCTGGCGCAGATTCCGACGCTGGTCCTGCCCGAGGGTGGCGTGATGACCGAAAGCGCAGCGATCCTCATTCATCTCGGCGATCGTTTTCCGGAGTCGGGACTCCTGCCGCAGTCGCCGGCACGTCGCGCACAGGCGATCCGCGGTCTTGTCTTCATCGCCGCCAACTGTTACGCGGCGATCGGCGTGATCGACTACCCGGAGCGCTGGTGCGCCGACACGGACGAGCCGCTCCGTGAGCGTATCCGTACGGGCACCCGGATTCGGCTGCATACGCTGTGGGACGTCTTCGCCGACACGTTTCCCGCGACGCCTTTCCTTTCCGGCGAGAAGCTCGGCGCGCTCGACATCCTTGCGTGCGTCGTGTCGAAATGGTCGGGTGCGCGCAAGCACGTCGCCGTGTCGCGGTCCGCGTTCCACGATCTGCTGATGCGGATCGAAGCGCATCCGGTCGTCGCCCGCGTGCTCGCCCGGCACTGGCCGGCCACGTGATCCCCTGCGCGCGAGCCGTCGTGAGCGGTGCGCCGCCACGATACGCGCGCGAGGATCGCGCCCTATTGCTGCCGGCGACGGCCTCGTACACACAATTCTGTTGAGGAGACATCATGGTCATCTGTCCGATCGCACTCGCCGTTGGATGCAAAGAAGTGCCCGATATTTGCCGTGTGCCCGGTGAAGGGCGTCATCGGCGACTACAAGCCGGAGCCGCCGCCCGCTCGCGCCGCACCGGAACAGACCGCGGAGGCCAAAGTCGAAGCCGGCTCGCTCGACCAAGCGCGCGCGCACGCGCCGCTCACGCAGGAAGTCAGCGCCGGTCCAGGCGACCGGCCGTGCTCGCCCGAGATACTTGCCGATGCGATTGTCGTCGCGCATCTGGCGTTCATCGCGTTCGTGCTGGTGGGCGGCGCCTGGGTGCTGCTTCGACCGCGCGTGGCGTGGGTGCATCTTCCCGCGGTCGCGTGGGTGGCCTACGCGGAGTTAAGCGCGACAATCTGTCCGCTGACCCCACTCGAAAATGTGTTGCGGCGACGCGCGGGGGACGCGGGCTACGACGGCGGCTTCGTCGAGCATTACGTGATCCCGGTCATCTATCCGGCCGGACTCACGCCGGATATTCAGTGGACGCTGGGTGCCGTCGTCATCGCGGTCAATCTCGCCGTCTACGCGATCGCCTGGCGGCGGAGGTCAGAGAATGAAACCTCAGGTCGTGACCAGCTTGCGATGCGCCTGCACGCTCATCAGAACGCCCAAGCCGATGAAAAGCGACACCATCGCGGTGCCACCGTAGGAGACGAGCGGCAACGGAACGCCGACGACGGGCAGAAGTCCGCTCACCATGCTCATGTTGACGAATGCATAGGTGAAGAACATCAGCGTGATCGCGCCGGCAAGCAGTCGCGCGAACAGCGTCGACGCGTTCGCGGCGATCACCAGGCCACGGCCGATCAGCAGCAGATAGAGGATCAGCAGCACGGCGGTGCCGATCAGGCCGAATTCCTCGCCGAACACCGCGAAGATGAAATCGGTGTGGCGCTCGGGCAGGAAGTCGAGGTGCGTCTGCGTACCGTTGAGCCAGCCCTTTGCCGGCGACGCCGCCGGAGCCGAGCGCGATCGACGCCTGCGTCGAGTGATAGCCGGCGCCGAGCGGATCGCGTGCAGGATCGAGGAACGTGAGGATCCGCTCGCTGCTGATAGTCGTGCAGCTGCTGCCACACCAACGGCCCGGCCGCGGCCCCGAACGCCGCCAGGCCCACCATGATCTTCCACGACAGCCCGGCGAGATAAAGGACGTAGAAACCGGACGCGCCGATCAGGAGCGATGTGCCGAGATCCGGTTGCCGCTTGATCAGATAGACGGGCACGACGATCAAGGTCGCCGCGAACACAAAGTCCTTCCAGCCGATCCGCCCCTCGAATTTCTGGAAATACCACGCGAGCATCAGCGGCAGCGCGATCTTCATGAGCTCGGAGGGCTGGAACCGCGCGACGCCGAAATTGAGCCATCGCCGCGAGCCGTTGACGACGACGCCGAACAGCGCGACACCGATCAGCATTAGCACCGCGACGACGTACAGCGGCACCGCGGCACGCGCGAGCGTCTGCGGCGGAATGTTGGCGAATCAGCCACATCAGCGCAATCGCGAAAGCGAAGCTCGCGATCTGGCTCATCACCGCGTGCCACGCTCTGGTCCGCGGCGGAGAAAAGCGTGACGATGCCGACGCCGACGATCGCCAACGCGCAACCGAATAGCATGCGGTCGATGCGGCGCGTCAGCGCTTCCCAGGCGCGGGCGATCAGACTCAGCATGGGGCAGCCCTCACCCCAACCCTCTCCCCGCTTCGCAGGGAGAGAGCGTTCGGTGCCGGGCGTCGCGACAATATGCTCCTCGCCCCGCGCAAGCGGGGAGGGTTGGGGTGAGGGGCAGCTGGCCTCATCCAATCGCTTTCGTCGTCGCCGGATGTTCGCCGATGACGGGCGCCGGCCCTAGCGCCTTGTCACCGATCAAGTAGTAGTCGAGCACCTTGCGCGCGACCGGCGCTGCCGCCTGCGCGCCGAAGCCTCCGTTCTCGACCAGCACGGCCAGCGCGATTCGCGGCTTGTCGGCTGGTGCGTACGCCATGAACCACGCGTGGTCGCGCAACCGCTCGTCGACCTTGTGCTCGGTGTATTTCTCGCCCTTCAGCGAATACACCTGCGCGGTACCGGTCTTGCCACCGCTCGTATGCTCGCGCATTCTTGAACGCCGCGCGCGCTCGTGCCCTCGCGATTGACGCCGACCAGCGCGTTCTTGACGATGGCGAGGTACTCGGGCTTGATCGCGAGCGTCGCACGCCGGGTCGCGTGCGATCTCGCGCACGCTCGCCGGTCTTCAGGTTCTGCACCGACTTCACGAGATGCGGCATGCTAGCCGACGCCGTCGTTCGCCACCATCGCGATCGCGTGCGCGAGCTGGATCGGCGTGAATGCGTTGTAGCCCTGGCCGATACCGGCGGAGATCAGAGTCGCCCAGATACCACTTGCGATGCTCGTCGCGATAATTCTTGCCCGGCGAAACGTTGCCGCTTCCATTCGCGCGATGGCAGCGATGCCGGTCAGCTCGCCTTCGATGTCGATGCCGGTCTTCTGCCCGAAGCCCAACTGCGACATGAAGCGCGCGGTGTCGTCGATGTCGGTCTCGCTCGCGAGGATGTAGTAGTAGGTGTCGCAGGACACGACGATCGACTTGTACATGTCGACGGTGCCGTGCCCGCCGGGCTTGTCGTCGCGAAAACGATGCGCCTGGCCGGGAATCTGGAGTAGCCGGGATCGGAAGATCGTCTGCGTCGCCGTACGACTGCCCGAGTTCAACGCCGACAACGCGAGGAACGGCTGATCGTCGATCCAGGCGGATACGCGCCGCGTAGCGGCCGATTCAAGCAGCGGCTTGTCGGGCGATTCGTTCAGGTCCTGCCAGTTCGCCGGGTCGATGCCGTCGACGAAGCAGGTTCGGGTCGAAGCCGGGTTTCGACACGAAGGCGAGCACGTCGCCGGATGTCGGTTCGATCGCCACCAACGCGCCGCGCGCGATCGCCGAATGCCGCTTCCGCCGCTTGCTGCAACTTGATGTCGAGCGACAGGCGCAGGTTGTTGCCGGACACCGGCGGCGTCCGCGACAGCGTGCGCACCGCGCGACCGTTCGCGTCGACCTCGACCTCTTCCCACCCTGCCGTGCCGTGCAGCTCGCGCTCGTACGACGAGCTCGACGCCGACCTTGCCGATGTAGTCGGAGCCTTTGTAGTTCGCCGTCTCGTCCCATTCGGCGATGCGCTCGACATCGCGATCGTTGATGCGGCCGATGTAGCCGATCACATGCGACGCAACCTCGGCGTACGGGTATTGGCGGAACAGCCGCGCCTTGATCTCGACGCCGGGAAACGCGGTAGCGATGCACGGCGAAGCGCGCGACCTCTTCGTCGGACAAGCGCGTGCGAAGCGGCAGGCTCTCGAAGTTCTTCGACTCCTCCATCGAACTTTCGGAACCGCTTGCGATCGCGGTCGCGGACGTCGACGATCTCGCGCGAGCGCGTCGATCGTCTCGTCCAGGTTCTTGATCGCGCGACGGCGTGATCTCCAGCGTGTAGCCGGAGTAGCTTTGCGCGAGCACGACACCATTGCGGTCGGTGACCACGCCGCGATTCGGCACGATCGGGACGATCGCGATCCGGTTGGTCTCCGCCAGCGTCTGGAAATGCTTGTGCTCGATGACCTGCAAGTAAAAGAAGCGCGCGAAGAGTGCCGGCGAACGCGAGCGAGCACCAGAATCCGCCGGCGAACCCCAGCCGACGGCGAAAGTGGAAGCGGTCGCGCTCCGCGTTGCTGAAATCCGACCCCGAGCCGCGAGCCGCCGAAGCCGCGGTTACGTCGAAACGAAAAGAGTACGCGCGCATCATCGCTCTTCCCTCAACCCTTCGCCGCCGAATGCGTCGGGCGCTGCGGATATTGCAACAGCACGGACACGAGCGGCCACAGCAAGCGCGCCGACGACCGGCGGCGCGGCGTAGGTCCATCGCGGCAGCGGCGCGCCTCCGACGACGCGTACGAGCAGCACGAGCGCCGCGCACAACGCAAGAAGCGCGGCGACCTGCACGGCTTGCTGCCAAAGCGGGAACCGCAACACGCGGCGGCGGAAATAGTCGGCGGCGTATGCCAGCACCGCGTAGGCGAGCGCGTGCTGTCCGAACAGCGTCGCGTCGGCGACGTCCATCACCAAACCGACGAACCACGCGGTGCCGACGCCGACGTAGCGCGGCTCCTGGATGCACCAATACAACAGCACGAGCGCCAGGAAATCCGGCCGCAGCGCGGCGACGATCGCGCGGCCGGCCAGATATTGGCGAGTAAGGCCAAGGAACAGCGTTAACAGAATGAACGACTGCTTGACCGGACGCAGGATCTCGTCCGGCCCCGCCGGCGTGAGTCGACGTCACGTTGGGCAGCATTCTCATAGGCCCCCACGCTTGCGGCTCGTGCGCTCATCCTCGCCGCGCCCTGCCGCGGCCGCCCTTTTTGCGCCGTCGACCTCGGTCGCCTCCTCGGGACGAGGCGGCAACGCCGCCTCGTGTCCGAGCACGAGCAGGAACTTGCTGCGATCGACGCCGGCTAACGGCTTGCACGCGATCCGCGCGAACATCTGCCCGGTGTCGCGGTCGATGTCGATCACCTCGGCCACCGCGAGCCCCGCCGGATACGTGCCCGTCGATCCCGGAGGTGACCAGGCGATCGCCGATCCTGATGTCGGCCGACGGCGCCGTGAAGCGGAGCTCTGGCGCGCGTCCGGTCCCATTGCCGAAGAGTACGCTGCGAATGCCGCTCCGCTCGAGCTTCACCGGCACCGCGTGGTCGCGATCGGTCAGAAGCGTGACTTCGGCCATCATCGGGTAAGCCCGCGTCACCTGGCCGACGACGCCGCGCTCGTCGACGACGGCGTCACCCGGCTTTGACACTCGCGTCGGTCCCCTTGTTGACGAAGAGCTTCTGCGAAAACGGATCGCGTCCCGTGTATAGAACTTCGACGGCGACCGCAGCGCTCGGATAGCGCCGCGCGACCTCCAGCAACGACTTCAGCCGCGCGTTCTCCGTCTCGAGCGAAGTCGACGACCTGCACGGCCGGCGCCTGCGCGACGAGCTCCTGCGCAAGCCGCGCATTCTCATCGACCGAGCTCGCGCTTCGACGCGAAGTAGCTCGCCGACGAACGCAGAGCGCCTCGCCGGGCATTTGCACGCGCGCGCTGAAACGGGTAGGAGCGCAATGCCGACGTACTGCGCGGATGCCTTCGAGATAACGGAACCGCGTGTCGGCGAACAGGAGCGCAATCGACAAAAGCCCGAGCAGCGCGAGCCGCGAGAGCGGGCTCGGGCCGCGATGGAAAGAACGGCGGGCGGCTCGACCGGAATGTGACGCATCAATTCCCTGCAGCCGCATGCGCGGCGTCAACCCCCGTTCGTTTCCTAGTCCGACGTGAAGATCGTCTGCAGCTTGTCCATGTTCTCGAGCGCCTTGCCGCAGCCGCGCACGACGCAGGTCAGCGGATCGTCGGCAACGATCACCGGCAAGCCCGTCTCTTCCATCAGCAGCCGGTCGATGTCCGCAGCAACGCGCCGCCGCCGGTCAGCACCATGCCGCGCTCGGCGATGTCGGCGCCCAGTTCCGGCGGCGTGCGCTCGAGCGCGCTCTTCACCGCCGACACGATGCTGTTCAGCGGATCGGTCAGCGCTTCGAGAATCTCGTTCGACGACACGGTGAAGCTGCGCGGAATGCCCTCGGCGAGGTTGCGGCCCTTCACTTCCATTTCGCTGCACCTCGGAGCCGGGAACGCGCGAGCCGATCGTCTTTCTTGATCTGCTCGGCGGTCGTCTCGCCGATCAGCATGCCGTAGTTGCGGCGGATGTAGTTGACGATCGCCTCGTCGAACTTGTCGCCGCCGACGCGCACGCTGCCCGCGTAGACCATGCCGCCCAGCGAGATCACGCCGACCTCGGTGGTGCCGCCGCCGATGTCGACGACCATCGAGCCGGTCGCGTCGGCGACCGGCAGATCGGCGCCGATCGCCGCCGCCATCGGCTCTTCGATCAGGTAGACCTTCGACGCGCCGGCGCCCAGCGCCGACTCGCGGATCGCGCGCCGCTCGACCTGCGTCGAGCCGCACGGCACGCAGATGATGATGCGCGGACTGGGCGAGAAGAGCCGCGAGTCGAGCACCTTCTTGATGAACTGCTTCAGCATCTGCTCCGTCACGGTGAAGTCGGCGATGACGCCGTCCTTCATCGGACGGATGGCCGTGATGTTGCCGGGCGTGCGGCCGAGCATCTGCTTCGCCGCGAGACCGACCTCCTGAATCACCTTCTTGCCGTTGGGACCGCCTTCCTGGCGGATCGCGACGACCGAAGGCTCGTTCGAGCACGATGCCCTTGCCGCGCACGTAGATCAGCGTGTTCGCGGTGCCGAGGTCGATCGCGAGGTCGCTGGAGAAATAGCCTTTGAAGAAATCGAACATGAAAAGCGAAGCCCGCCCTGTTCGAGCCTCCGCGCGCGGGTCCGGGGCGGACGGCGTCGGAGGCTTACGCGTAAGAATGGCGGCTATGATAACCTAATGCCTGTCGCTTTCGCACTGATTTGATGCGGTTTTATGACGGATTTGGGCCCGGCCTCCCTGGCCGGGACTGTGGTTTCGCAACAAACCCGCCTCCCACCCGACTCTTCCGCTCTCCCGACCATGGCCCTCACCTCAGACGACGTCGCGCGGATCGCGCACCTCGCGCGGATCGAGATCGATGCCGCGCGCTGCGCGCGACGTCCATGCGAAGCTCGAGCGATCTTCGCGATGATCAACGAGCTCCGGCGATCGACACGACCGGCATCGCGCCGATGTCGCATGCGCAGGACCTGATGCTGCCGCTGCGCGATGACATCGTCACCGAAGCGGACCATCGCGCCGATTACCAGCGCGTCGCGCCCGCCGTGGAGGACGGGCTTGTATCTCGTCCCGCGCGTGATCGAGTGATCGCCTCGACCATCGCCGAAGTTGTCGCGGGCGCTCGCGCTCGAAAGAAGTCTCGAGCGTCGAGCTGACGCAGGCATCGCTCGAGCGCATCGCGCGCGCGCAGGGGGCGTTGAACGCCTTCGTCACGATCGACGCCGAGGGCGCGCTGGCGGCGGCGCGCGCCGCGGATGCCGTGCTCGCAAAGGGCGACGCGCGGGACCGCTCACCGGCATTCCGATCGCGCACAAGGACGTGCTGATGACCGCGCGGGCTGCAAACGACCTGCGGCTCGCGGATGCTCGCGAATTTCGTCGCGCCGTACGATGCGCTTCGTCGTCGAGCGGCTGAAGAGCGCGGGCACCGTGCTCGTCGGCAAGACGAACATGGACGAGTTCGCGATGGGCTCGTCGAGCGAGACGTCGTGGTTCGGCGCGGTCAAGAATCCGTGGAATGTCGCTTGCGTTCCCGGCGGCAGTTCCGGCGGCTCGGCGGCCGCGGTGGCCGCACGCCTCGTGCCCGGGCGCGACCGGCACCGACACCGGCGGCTCGATCCGCCAGCCGGCGGCATTGACCGGCATCTGCGGCTGCAAGCCGACGTACGGCGTCTGCTCGCGCTACGGCCTCGTCGCGTTCGCGTCCTAGCCTCGATCAGCCGGGTGCGTTCGCGCGCACCGCGGAGGATTGCGCGCTGCTGCTCTCCGCGATGGCCGGGCACGATCCGCGCGACTCGACGTCGGTCGACCGGCCGCGCGAAGACTACACGCGCGTCCTCCGCGAATCGCGCGGCGCGAAACCGCTCGCCGGCGTACGCGTCGGGCGTGCCGAAAGAATATTTCGGCGATGGCATCGATGCCGAGGTCGCCGCCGCGATCGACGCGGCGCGTCGAGTTGCGGGCAGCTCGGCGCGACCGACGGTTCCGACTCGAGCTTCCCGCGGTGAAACACTCCGGTGCCGGTCTATTACGTGATCGCGCCGGCGGAGGCGTCGTCGAACCTGTCGCGCTTCGACGGCGTGCGCTACGGGCATCGCGCCGCGCACTACGACCGATCTCTCCGACATGTACAAGAAGTCGCGCGCGGAAGGATTCGGCGCCGAAGTGAAGCGCCGAATCCTCGTCGGCACGTACGTGCTGTCGCACGGCTACTACGACGCGTACTACCTGAAGGCGCAACAGGTGCGGCGGCTGATCGCGCCGAGGATTTCCAGCGCGCGTACGCGCAATGCGACGTGATCGTCGGTCCCACCGGCGCCGACTGCCGCGTTCCCGATCGGCGCCAAGAGCGACGACCCGGTGCAGATGTACCTGAACGACATCTTCACGATCGCGGCAAACCTGACCGGCGCGCCGGCGCTGTCGATTCCCTGCGGCTTCACGGCCGACGGCTTGCCGATCGGCCTCCATCTGCAGGGCAATTATTTCGACGAAGCGCGGCTCCTCGACGTCGCGCACCGGTATCAGCAGGCGACCGATTGGCACGCCCGCGCGCCGGCGATGGCGGAGCCCTGACGATGGCGCGCTGGGAAGTCGTCATCGGCCTCGAGACGCACACGCAGCTGTCGACGCGCGTCGAAGATATTTTCCGGCGCGTCGACGGCGTTCGGCGCAGCGCCGAACTCGCAGGCGTCCGCCGTCGACATCGCGCTGCCCGGCGTGCTGCCGGTGCTGAACAAGGGCGCCGTCGAGCGCGCGATCCGCTTCGGCCTCGCGGTCGGCGGCACGATCAACCGCGCAAAGCGTGTTCGCGCGCAAGAATTACTTCTACCCGGATCTGCCGAAGGGCTACCAGATTTCGCAGTACGAGATCCCGGTCGTGCCAGGGCGGCTCGATCACGATCGCGAGCGGCGACGGCGAAAAAGCGGTGCGCTTGACACGTGCGCACCTCGAGGAAGACGCCGGCAAGAGCCTGCACGAGCATCGGCAAGGGCCCGTGCATCCGGTGTCGGGATCGATCTCAATCGCGCCGGCACGCCGCTGCTCGAGATCGTGTCGGAGCCGGACATGCGCAGCGCCGCCGAGGCGGTCGCCTACGCGAAGACGCTGCACGCGCTGGTGCGCTGGATCGGCATCTGCGACGGCAACATGCAGGAAGGAGCTTCCGCTGCGACGCGAACGTCTCGGTGCGTCGCGCCGGGCACCGAGAGCGCTCGGCACGCGCTGCGAGATCAAGAACCTGAACAGCTTCCGCTTCCTGCAGCATGCGATCGAATACGAAATTCGGCGCCAGATCGAGCTGATCGAGGACGGCGGCAAGGTCGTGCAGGAAACGCGACTCTACGACGCGGATCGCAACGAGACGCGGCCGATGCGCAGCAAGGAAGACGCGCAGGACTACCGCTACTTTCCCGATCCCGATCTGCCGCCGCTCGTCATCGACGCGGCGTGGATCGAGCGCGTGCAAGGCTGCGCTGCCGGAGTTGCCCGAGGCGATGAAGACGCGCGTTGTCGTGGCAATACGGGCTGTCGCCCTACGAAGCGTCGGCGCTCACGGCGAGCGCGCGAGCTCGCGCGCTATTTCGAACAGGTCGCGCGTGCACTGCCGGCGGCGAGCTCGAAGCTCGCTGCGAACTTGGATCATGGGCGAGCTCTCCGCCGCGCTCAACAGGACCGAGACTCGATATCGCGGCGTCGGTCGTCACGCCGCGGCAGCTCGCCCTGCTGCTCGCGCGCGTGCAGGACGACACGATCTCCGGCAAGATCGCGCAAGGAAGTCTTCGACGCGATGTGGGATGGCGGCGGGCGACGCCGACGCGATCATCGAAGCCCGTGGCCTCGAGCAGATCTCCGATGTCGGCACGATCGAGAAGATCGTCGACGACGTGATCGCCGCGAATCCGGCGATCGTCGCCGACGTGAAAGCGGGCAAGGAGAAAGCGTTCAACTCGCTCGTCGGCCAGGTGATGAGGCGCGTCGAAGGGCAAGGCCAATCCGGCGCAGGTGCAACGCGATCCTCAAGCGCAGGCTCGGCGCATAGCGACCCTCTCACCCCAACCCTCTCCCCGCTCCGCAGGAGAGGAGCGATTAGCCGCGCGCCGCGCCTCAATGATGCAGCGGCTTGTACCGGATCCGATGCGGCCGCGCGCCTCCTCGCCCAGGCGCCGCCTCTTGTCGTCCTCGTACTCGTGGTAGTTGCCTTCGTAGAACGTCCAGCGCGAGTCGCCTTCGCAGGCGAGAATGTGCGTCGCGATGCGATCGAGGAACCAGCGGTCGTGCGAAGATGACGAGCACGCTGCCGGCGAATTCGAGCAGCGCTTCTTCGAGCGCGCGCAGCGTCTCGATGTCGAGATCGTTCGACGGCTCGTCCAGCAGCAGCACGTTGCCGCCTTTCAACAGCGTCGCCGCGAGGTGCAGCCGGCCGCGCTCGCCGCCCGAGAGTTGGCCGACCAGCTTCTGCTGATCGGGGCCCTTGAAATTGAAGCGGCCGAGATAGGCGCGCGACGGCATTTCGAACCGTCCGACGTTGAGGATATCGAGACCGCCTGAGATCGCTTCCCATGCGGTCTTCTCGTTCGGCAACGATTCCCGTGTCTGATCGACGACCGCGAGCTGCACCGTCGGTCCGATCGCGATCGCGCCCGCGTCGGGCTTCTCCTTGCCGGTGATCATCTTGAAGAGTGTGGACTTGCCCGCGCCGTTCGGCCCGATGATGCCGACGATCGCACCGGCGGGAATCTGGAACGAGAGGTCGTCGATCAGCAAATTGTCGCCGTAGCCCTTGCTGACGTCCTTGAACTCGATGACGGCGGCGCCCAGCCGTTCCGCGACGGGAATGAAGATTTCCTGCGTCTCGTTGCGCTTCTGGTACTCGTAGGACGACAGTTCCTCGAAGCGCGCGAGCCGCGCTTTGCTCTTCACCTGCCGGCCCTTCGCGTTCTTGGCGCACCCATTCGAGCTCGCGCTGCATCGCCTTGATGCGCGCGGCTTCCTGCTTGATTCGGTCGCGAGCCGCTGCTCCTTTGCTCGAGCCACGACGAATAGTTGCCTTTCCACGGAATGCCGGAGCCGCGGTCGAGCTCGAGGATCCATTCCGCCGCATTGTCGAGGAAGTAGCGGTCATGCGTGACGGCGATCACGGTGCCCGGAAATTTTTGCAGGAATTGCTCGAGCCAATCGACGCTTTCGGCATCGAGATGATTGGTCGGCTCGTCCAGCAACAACATGTCGGGCTTCGACAGCAGTAAGCGGCACAGCGCCACGCGGCGCTTTTCGCCGCCCGACAGTTGCGCGACCGTCGCCTCCCAGGGCGGCAGCCGCAACGCGTCGGCGGCGATTTCCATCTGCAGTTCGGCGTTGCCGCCCGAGGCCCCGAGGATCGCCTCGTAGCGCGCCTGTTCCGCGGCGAGCTGGTCGAAATCCGCATCGGGCTCGGCGTAAGCGGAGTAGATCTCTTCGAGCTTCTGTTTGCGCTTCGGTCACATCCGACAGCCCCTGCGCCACGGCATCGCGGACGGTGGCGTTCGGGTCGAGCTGCGGCTCCTGCGGCAGGAAGCCGATCCGCAGATCGGGCATCGGCACGGCTTCGCCGTCGTACTCGGTGTCGACGCCGGCCATGATGCGCAACAGACTCGACTTGCCCGCGCCGTTCAAGCCGAGCACGCCGATCTTCGCGCCGGGGAAAAAGGACAGCGAGATGTCCTTCAGGATCACGCGCTTGGGCGGAACGGTCTTGCCCACGCGGTTCATCGTGTAAACGTATTGCGCCATAGCGAGTTCCTGTGCAACTGGGTGACAGCCCCTTGCACCACGACATTTCCTTCGCTCGTCAGCGAGAGCGGGAGAAGGGTTCCAGGGAGAGACGCGAATTATCGCAGGCCGTCCATGTTCCCGTGCAAGTGGATGACACTTTGCACTACGACATTCCCTCGCCCGCCAGCGGGAGAGGGGGACGAGGGTGGCGTGGGCCGTGACGCATAAAAAGGCGGCCCGCGGGCCGCCTTCGTTCGTGCAGTTGGAATCCGTTCGTTACTTCGACGCGCCCGTCGTCAGCATGACCGGCGCGGTGCCGCCGACCTGCGTCATGGGCACGACTCCGGATTTGGGCGTGGCGGACGCGCTCGCTTCGGGCAACGCTTGCAGTTCACGCCACCGGCGCTTGTCCGCGTCGTATTTTGCCGCGATGGCCAAGCTTTCCTGCTTCTTCGTTTCCATGAGGGCACTGGTCTTGGCGAGCTCGGAGGCCACGCTCTCCAACTCGCGATCGAGGACGGGCGGCACGCTCTTCTCGCCGTACGATTGCCTTTTCGCGATGAGCTCGGCCTGGCGCTTCACGAGCGTCGCACTGTAGCTTCGCGCCGACTGCATCTGGCCCTCGATGGTCGTCAGCGATCGACCGCGCGCCAAGTCGATGTCGTCTTCGCGCGTGTACGACGCGCGAGCAGTGCGCGATCGCGGCGGTCGGTCTCCTCGCGCTCCTTGGCAGCCTGCGCCCGCTGCTCGGCTTCGGCGGCGCGCGCCCGCACCTGCTCCGGCGTGAGCGCGGGGTCCATCTTCCTGACCGCGATGCCCTGCCGGTCGAGCTCGACGTGCCCGCGGTTGACGGCATCCGTCGGCATCTTGTCGGCGTAGTGGACGATGCCCTTGTCGTCGACCCACTTGTGCGTGGCGGAATGCGCATCGCGCGACGCGACGACCGCGAGCGTCAGCGCCAGCAGCAGGCCGATCGCCGGCAGCGCGCGCTTCCATTCATCGCCGCCGCGCGCGGTGCGTGCACGATTGCGCGCGATCTTCGAATGGTGCATGGGTCCGTTCATAGTGTTCAACTCGCTCTCTCGTCGTTCCCTAGGCTTTGCTGCGCGATTCGAATTCGCACCCAACGATCAAACCGCTCCGTATTCGGCGCGATACGCGGCGACTGCCGTCGCGTGGCGCGTCAACTCCGTCCGATTCGCGATGAATGCCATTACGTCGTCGAGCGTCGCGATCGCCACTACCGGTATTCCGAACGTCTCTTGCACTTCCTGCACCGCGGAACAGGATCCTTGTCCGCGCTCCATGCGGTCGAGCGCAATCAAGACGCCCGCAGGTTCCGCTCCATGGGCACGAATCAATTCGACCGATTCGCGCACCGAAGTTCCCGCGGTGATGACATCGTCGACGATCACGATGCGCCCTTTCAGCGGCGCCCCGACGATGATCCCACCTTCCGCGTGATCCTTCCTTTCCTTGCGGTTGAAGCTGTACGGCAAATTGTGCCCATTTTCGGCAAGCGCAATGGCCGTCGCGGCTGCCAACGTGATGCCCTTGTAGGCAGGCCCGAAGAGTTGATCGCCGACAACGCCCGATGCCGCGAGCGCCTGCGCATAATACCGGCCGAGTTGGCGCAGACTCTCTCCGTCGTCGAACAGCCCGGCGTTGAAGAAGTACGGACTCTTCCGCCCTGCCTTCGTCACGAACTCACCGAAACGTAGCACTTCGCGTGCCAAGGCGAAGGCCAGAAACTGTTGGCGAAAGGCGGTCATGAATCGCGTCTTTTCAAAACCGCGCGAGTATACCGTGGATGTGGTGCACAGCGCGTGCGGTCGCGTGTCCAACGTGTCCGTTCGCTCGTGTAAACTCGCCCGCTTTCTCGCGAGCGCGCAACGCTCACCATGCGCATCATCACACTGAACGTCAACGGCCTGCGCTCGGCGGAACGCAAAGGCTTCGCGCGCTGGCTCGCCCGCGCCGAGCCGTGGGACATCGTCTGCGTCCAGGAGATCAAATGTGCGGACTCGGATGTGCCGCGGCCCTTGCGCGCGCCGCGCAAATCGCATGCGTCGTTTCATCCTGCGGAGCGCAAGGGCTACAGCGGTGTCGCGCTGTACTCGAAGCGACCGCACCTGGGAAGCGCCGGATTCGGACACGGTGAGTTCGACCGCGAAGGGCGTTTCCTCCAGGCCGACTTCGCCGACCTCTCGGTGGTGAGTCTCTATTTGCCGTCGGGATCGAGCGGCCCGCATCGGCAGGCATCCAAGTTCCGCTTTCTCGAAGCATTCCTGCCGCACCTCGCGCGACTCGTCGGCAGCGGACGCGAAGTGATCCTGTGCGGCGACTGGAACATCGCGCATCGGCCGATCGATCTCAAGAATTGGCGCAGCAATCAGAAGAACTCCGGCTTCCTTCCGGAGGAGCGGGCCTGGTTGTCGCGCGTGTTCGACGAACTGGGCTTCGTCGACGTGTTCCGCCGCATCGACGCGCGCGCCGAGCAATACACGTGGTGGTCGAACCGCGGGCAGGCGTGGAAGAATAACGTCGGATGGCGGATCGACTATCAGATCGCCACACCGGGCATTGCGGCGACGGCGCATGCCGCGTCGATCTACAAGAACCGCCGCTTTTCCGATCATGCGCCACTCGTCATCGACTACGATTTCGAATTGCATTAGGCAATGCTGCGCATCAGCGATCTGACGCTCGCGCGCGGAACGACGCGGCTCTTCGAGGGCGCGAACCTCACACTTCACGCCGGGCACAAGGCGGGGCTGATCGGTGCCAACGGCAGCGGGAAGACCAGTCTTTTCGCGGCCATTCGCGGCGAGCTTTCGCCGGACGCCGGCGAGATCGCGTTACCGCCGAAATGGACGCTCGCCCATGTCGCCCAGGAGACGCCGGCGGTTGCAACGCCGGCGATCGAATTCGTGATGGACGGCGACCGCGAGCTTCGTGAAATCGAGCGGGCGTTGGCGGAGGCCGCCACCGCGCACGCCGGCGCGGACCCCACCGACCACGAGCAACACGGCGAGAAGCTCGCGCTTTTGCACCACCGTTTCGAAGACATCGGCGGCTACAGCGCGCGTTCCCGCGCCGCGACGCTGCTCGCCGGCCTTGGTGTACCCGAGGCGCGACATCGCGATCCGGTCCTTGGCTTCTCGGGCGGTTTTCGGATGCGGCTCAACCTGGCGCAGGCGCTGATGTGCCGCTCCGACCTGCTGCTGCTGGACGAACCGACGAACCACCTCGATTTGGACGCCGTGCTGTGGCTCGAAGACTGGCTCGCGCGTTACCCCGGCACGCTCCTTCTGATCACACACGATCGTGATTTTCTGGACGGCGTCGCCGGCATGATTGTCCATGTCGACGCGCGAAAGCTTCGCGTCTACAGCGGCAACTATTCGCAATTCGAGCGCGAGCGGGCGCGCGTGCTCGCGCTGCAGCAGGCCGCCCATGCGAAGCAGCAACGACAGATCGCGCATTTGCAGGCGTTCGTCGACCGCTTCCGCGCCAAGGCGACGAAGGCGAAGCAGGCGCAGAGCCGGATCAAGGCGATCGAAAAAATGGAGCTGATCGCGGCCGCGCACGTCGACAGTCCGTTCGAATTTACTTTTGTGCCCACCGGCGCGATGGCGCGGCAGTTGGTGCGGCTCGATGGCGCGACGCTCAGCTACGGTGACGCCGCCGTCCTCGCCGACGTCGAGTGGAACGTGCTGTCCGACGCGCGCATCGGCCTCCTCGGCCCGAACGGCGCCGGCAAGTCGACGCTGTTGAAGGCGGTTGCCGGCCGTCTAGCGCCGCGGCACGGAGAGCGACTCGTCGCGCAGAATCTTCGCGTCGGCTATTTTGCGCAGCATCAGGTCGAGGCGCTTCGCGTCGACGAATCGCCGCTGGCGCATTTGCAGCGGATCGAGCCCGCGACGCGCGAGCAGGAGTTGCGTGACTTTCTCGGCGGCTTCGATTTTCGCGGCGACCGGGCGACATCGGCCGTCGCGCAACTTTCCGGCGGCGAGAAGGCGCGCCTCACGCTGGCGCTCATCGTCCGCGAGCGGCCCAATCTCTTGCTCCTGGACGAGCCGACGAACCACCTCGATATCGAAATGCGCGAGGCGCTGACGGAGGCGCTGCAGGATTTCGACGGCGCGCTGATCGTCGTCGCGCACGATCGGCACCTGCTCCGCGCGACGACGGACGAGCTGTGGCTGGTCAACGACGGCAAGGTCGTGCCGTTCGAAGGCGATCTCGACGACTATCGCGATTGGGTGCTGGCGCTCTCGCGCGGGACGCGTGACGACCGCTGGCAACCGCCGGCGACCGACCGCAAGGCCAAAAACGCGCGGAGGCCGACGCCCGCCAGCGCCGCGCCGACGTCCGCCGGCCGCTCCTGGCCCGGCAGGCGGCGCTCGAAGGCGAAATGGAGACGTTGGGCATCGAAAAGAAGACCGTCGAAGCGTGGCTCGCGAGCACCGACGCCTATGCCGAGGACGCGCGGGAGACGCTGAAGACCGCGCTGGCGCGACAGGGCGAGCTCACTTGGCGGCTCGCGCGCCTCGAAGCGGAATGGCTGGAAGTCGCGGAGGCGCTCGAACGGCCGCAGTGAGCGTGGGGGCCGTCATCTAGCCTCCCGCCGGGCCGCCCCGCAGGGAGGCTTGCTCCCCTCCGGGGGCAGCGAACGCAGTGAGCGTGGGGGCCGTCATCTAGCCTCCCGCCGGGCCGCCCCAAGGGAGGCTTGCTCCCCTCCGGGGGCAGCGAACGCAGTGAGCGTGGGGGCCGTCATCTCCGGCGAAGGAATTTGAGCCCCGACCACGTCGCGTCGATCGCGCAGACCTTGACGTCGACCAAGCCGGTGGGAAGCACGATGCTCCGCAGCGCGTCCTCGGTGATGTCGGTCGCGACGCCCGACGTCTTTTTCGGCCACGCGAACCAGATCATGCCGCCAGTCTGGAGATGCGGCAAAAGCTTCGCGAGGGCGCTTGCGGACGCGGTGCGCTTTGCCACGAACGCGAGCGCCACGTCGAAGGCGGCGAGTCGCTGCAAGCGAACGATGCCGGCGGGCGCACCGGCGAGCAAGGCGTCGATTTGCGGTACGGGATTGTGGACGTAGAGCCGCTGTCCGCTCGTCAAGCCAAGTTTCTGCCACAACGCCTTGCCGCTGTAGCCTACGGTGGTCGATGCCGGAGGCGCGCGCTTCGCGTCCATCAGCCGACCAGTGGACCGGGACGATAGAACAGGTACAGCGCGAACCCGAGCGTGTCGCGGCCCCACCGCAGATAGCCGTCGCGCCAACGGCGCACGCGCTCGAGCATCGCGGGGACGTCGGGGTCGTCGGTCTGCTCGCGCGCATAGCGCTCGATCGAGCGGCAGTACTTCCACTCGTACTCGTCCCATTCGTCCTGCGATGCGGTCGTCGCGTGCATGGGAATCAATCCCGCGTCGACTCCGGCCTGCACGTTGCCCTTGTGGTCCAGGAATTCGCCCTCGCTGCCATCGAGCAGCGCCAGGTATTCTGGATGCGGCTTGGCGCGCCAATAGCCTTCGCCGATCAGAACGTAGCCGCCTGACTTGGTCCAGATCTTGAGCTGCCTGCAAATGCCGGCCATGCCACCGGCGATGCCGCCGCCGCCCAGCATCACCGAAAGGTGGAAGGTCTCGGGATCGGCCTGGAACTCGCGGATATCGATGTCGTCGAGATGGAGCTTGGCGAGCGCGCCGGTCCACTCGGCGCGTTCGCGCGCCGCGTCGAGCATCATCGACGAGTTGTCGACCGCGACCACCGTCGAGTGGAAGCGCTCGATGATCCGCAGCGAGAGCTCGGCGCGGCCGCAGCCCAGGTCGAGCACGCGCGACGTGTCGTCGAGCGGCAGGAGATCAAGCAGCCGCTCGACCTTCGCCGCCGAAATCGGGTTCATGTAGTCGTGATCGCGGTGCGCGATCGCGCTGAATTTGTGGCGATTCATCGTGGACGTGTTCATGCCGGGCGCTCTCGCCAAGGCGCAACACGCAAGAGTAATGCCATCCCGGGCAACGCCAGTCCGGTGCATAGCAGGAAAAATCGAACCAGCCGATCTGCTCGACGAGCCAGCCGGTCGACGCGTTGACCAGCGTTCGCGGGACGACGGCGAGACTCGTGAAGAGCGCGAACTGCGTCGCCGTGTAGCGCGGATCGGTCGTGCGCGCAATGAACGCGATGAACGCGGCGGTCGCGAGCCCGACCCCGAGCGCTTCGAACGCGATGACCCCGCCAGCAGCACGCGATCGGCGCGATGTGCATACGCGAGCAGCGCGAAACCCAGGATCGATACCAGCTGGACCGCGCCGAAGATCCACAGTCCGCGATTGATGCCGATGCGGATCATCCACAAGCCGCCCAGGAGGCCGCCCACGATGCTCGACCACAATCCGGCGTTCTTGGCGATCAACCCGATTTCGGACTTGGAAAAACCCATGTCGAGATAAAACGGCGTCGCCAATGCGGTGGCCATGCTCGCGCCGAGGTTATACAAAAAAATGAATGCCAGGATGATCAGCGCGGAACGCCATCCGGCGCGGGTCAGGAATTCGTGGAACGGCTCGACGACCGCCTCGGCGAGCGTACGCGGCGCGTGGCGCGATCTCTCCGGTTCGGCGACCAGCAGCGTGTTCGCGATGCCGGGCAGCATGAACAACGCGGTGATCTCGAACACGCTGCGCCACGCCATATGGTCGGCAAGGACCAGCGCCAGCGCGCCGGGGACGAGACTCGCGACACGATACGCTTGCACGTGGATCGAGTTGCCGAGCCCGAGCTCGACATCGGGCAGGAGCTCGCGCCGGAACGCGTCGAGCACGATGTCCTGGCTCGCGGAGAAGAACGCGACGACCGCCGCGAGACACGCGATCGTCCACAGATCGAGCCGCGGCTCGAGCCATCCGAACAGTGGAATCGACACCAGCAGCGCGATTTGCGTGATCAGCATCCAGCCGCGGCGGCGGCCCAGGAGCGGCAACGCGTAACGATCGACGAGCGGCGACCAGAGAAATTTCCACGTGTAGGGAAGCTGGATCAGCGCGAACAGGCCGATCGACGTCAAATCGACTTGCTCGGAACGAAGCCACGCCGGCAGGAGATTGATCAGAATCCACAGCGGCAGGCCCGAGCTGAAGCCGGTGAAGATGCAGATGAGCATCCGCCGGTTGAAGAGAGCCTCACGCCATGTCTCTCGCGCGGGTGGCGAAGAGGGTTCGAGCGATGCGCCGTCGTGATGCGCGAGGGTCGATTCATCCGCGGGCGCGGCGGGCGGCAATGACATGCCCCCATTGTAGCTGCGCGCACGGCCCGGTCGGCGGTCGCGCTCGAGCCGCGATTCGATCGGGGCGCTATCGTCGCCGGAAGCGATAGATCGCGAGCTCGCCGCGCAGATTCGGAAGCGTATTGACGCGGCGGCCGGCCGCGAGAACCACGCGGTCCAGCACCGCGCAATCGTGCGCCGCGAGGAAGGCATCGAAGTCGGCGACCGTGCACAAGTGGATGTTCGGCGTGTCGTACCACTGATACGGCAGCGATTCGGATACCGGCATCCGCCCGCGCAGGATTTGCGCGCGGTGCGACCAGTGGCCGAAATTGGGAAACGTCACGATCGCCTCGCGCCCGACGCGCAACATCTCGGCGACGATCACCTCGATCCGGCGCATCGCCTGCAGCGTCTGCGACAGGATCACGCAATCGAACGACGCGTCGTCGAATCCGGCGAGGCCGCGCTCCAGATCGCTCTGGATGAGGTCGATGCCATTTTCGAGACTCGCCAGCATGCCGGCGTCGGCGATCTCGATGCCGTAGCCGCCCGCGCCGCACGCCGCGCGGAGATAGGCGAGCAGGCTGCCGTCACCGCAGCCCAAGTCGAGCACGCGCGCGTTCTTCGCGATCCAGCCCGCGATCGTCGCGTAGTCGGCGCGCGCAACGGCATTGGCCGACGATGGTCGCGCCGCGCGCTGCGGCTTCGGCGACTCCGGCGCAATCTCGGCGGCGACACGATCGAAATACGATCGGACCACCGCGTGATACTGCGGGTCGTCCAGCAGAAACGCGTCGTGGCCGTGCGGCGCGACGATTTCGGCGTACGAAACGCGCCGCCGGTCGTGCACCAGCGCCTTCACGATCTCGCGCGAGCGCGCCGCCGGGAATCGCCAGTCGGTCGTGAACGCGACGACCAGGAATTCGCAGCGCGCCGGGGCCAGAGCCTTGGCGAGATCGCCGCCATAGTCGCTCGCCGGGTCGAAATAATCGAGCGCCTTGGTGATCCGGAGGTACGTGTTCGCGTCGTAGTACTCGGCGAACTTTTCGCCCTGGTAGCGGAGATACGATTCGATCTGGAACTCGGGCGCGAACGAAAAGTTCTTGCCGTCACGAAGCTGCCGCCCGAACTTCGCCTCCATCTGCTCGTCGGACAAATACGTGATGTGGCCGATCATCCGCGCGACGCGCAGTCCGCGCCGCGGCTTGACGCCATGCGCTTCGAAATGGCCGTCGAAGAATTCGGGATCGGTGAGGATCGCCTGGCGCGCGACTTCGTTGAACGCGATGTTTTCCGCCGACAGGTTGGGCGCCGCCGCGATCACGAGCGCGTGACGGATCCGATCGGGATAGCGCGTTGCCCACGCGAGCGCCTGCATGCCGCCTAGACTGCCGCCCATCACGCCGGCCCAGCGCTCGATTCCGAGTCGATCGGCGAGCGCGGCCTGCGAATCGACCCAGTCCTCGACGGTGACCAACGGAAAATCCGCGCCGTACGGCTTGCCGGTGGCCGGATCTGTCGACAACGGCCCGGTCGAGCCGAAGCAGCTGCCGAGGTTGTTCACGCCGACGACGAAAAAGCGGTCGGTGTCGAGCGGCCGGCCCGGGCCGATCATGTTGTCCCACCAGCCGACGTTGTCCGGCTCGCCAGCGTAGTATCCCGCGACGTGATGCGATGCGTTGAGCGCGTGGCAGATCAGAACGGCGTTGCTTCGATCGGCATTCAGCGTGCCATACGTTTCGTAGGCGATCTCGTAACCCGCGAGCGAGCGGCCGCAGGCGAGCGGCAACGGCGCGTCGAAGCGCGCGAGCAGCGGCGCGGCGACGCCGACGCTTCGACCGGCGGTGCGTCGCGGTTCCGCCGTAGCGTCGGCGCCGCCGGTGGTGGCGGAAAACGATGGCATCGCGTCAATCGTTAGCTACAAAAAACCCGACCAGCTTGGGGCTCGATCGGGTTGGCTTGGGAGAGGACTCCCGGACCGCACCGCTTTAGCCGTATTTCTAACGCGCCCGCAAGCTGGCTCAAATCGGCGCAAGTCGGCATTCTAGCCCGCGCGCGGCAGGTTGTGAATCGGCGTCCCTTAGGCGGAACGGTGGACCGCGCCGTCGGGTCCGACCGCGAGATACGGCCATCGTTGCGCGTCCAGAAACGGGATCGCGCGAGCCTCCAGCAACATCGCGACCGTCGCACAACTTCCGGCCACGACGCACAGCGGCGCGACGACGCTGATCGCTTGCCAATGCGACACCGGCATGCCGGTTCGCGGATCGAGAAGATGGCAATAGCGGCGGCCGTCGAGATCGAAATAGCGTTCGTAGTCGCCGCTGGTTGCGACGGCGCCGTCCGCGACTTCCATCACGGCAATCGCTCGATCATCGCGTCGCGGATCGCGGATACCGATGCGCCACGGCGTCCCGTCCGGCTGGCTGCCGATCGCGCGCACGTCGCCGCCCAAGTTGATGAGCCCGTGAACGATGCCGTGCTCGACGCAGATCGTCGCCGCGCGGTCGGCCGCATATTCCTTGCCGATGCCGCCCAGATCGATCTCCATCCCCCGCTCTGGCAGCCGGATCGTGCGGTCGTCCCAGTCCACGCGCTGCCAGCCAATCAACGCGCGCGCCTCTTCGATCGAAGCCGTGGAAGGGAGCCGCGCCGGTTTGGCCTTGAAGTCCCAAGCGCGCCGCAGCACGCCCGACGTGATGTCGAATCGCCCGTCGCTGAGGTCGAAGACTTGTTGCGCGTAATGGAGCAACGCCGCGGTTTCGGCGTCGATCGCGACCGGGGCCTTGCCTGCCGCGCGATTGATTTGCGTCGCAACGCTGTCGTCGCGATAGCGCGAGTACTTCGCCTCGATCCGCGCGACGTCCGCGATGGCCGCATCGGCGACGCGTCGCGCGTCCGCGTGCGACGCCGCGAAAAGCTGCAGCTCGTGCTCCGCCGCCATCGCGCGAAACGTGAACCGAAAAGGCACCGGCGCGGCCATCGATCGAAAGGCCGGATGCGCTAGAAGGTCTTCGCAATGCCCAAGGCAATCCAGCGGGCCGAAAACGGCAGCAGGCCGTCGCTACCGCCGCCTCCCAAGCGCCAACTCGCGCGCTGCTCATAGTAGCTGAACGAGAGATCGGCGCTCCATCCATCGGCGAATTGCTTGTCGATTCGCACCGAAGGCGTAAAGGCGCCGAACGCCGAAAGCCGGGTGTCGGCCGTGTACGGCTGGCCGAATTCGAGCCCGTTGCCGAACGGCGGGCCGAAGTAGAAGTCCGCCGCGCTTTGCGTGTAGTAACGCAGGCTCGGCGTCACGGAGAACGCGTACGGCAGCGGCTCGACCCACGCGATCTCGACGGCGTGCGAGCGGTCGCCGAAGGAATCGTGGACGTAGCGATACGAGAGCTTGAGCGTCGCATCGACCGAGGGCAGATACTGATTCCACCGCGTGAGCCACGCGAGGGTGCGTCGATGGTCGGGCCGCACGTCGGCCAGTTTGTACGGATCGGAGTAATAACCGTGGCCGGTCGAATAGGTGAGGTTCGACTGCACGATCGCATCGGCATTGATCGCCTGCGTCACGCCGAACAGGAAATCGAGCGTATCGCGCCGCCCATCATCGATCGTGCGATCGAACGGATGAATGTGGTTCGGCGGCCGCGGACACGCCGAACGCGTACGTGCGATTCTTGTCGTCGGTCCATGTGCGCGCCTCGACGGTGATCGCGCGCGAAATGTAGTCGCGTTCGTGCGAGTATGCGCCGCCGACGCCGAGCGCCACGTGGTCGAAATAGCGGGTGAGCTTCACGTCGCCCGCCTTCCGGTAATCGGTGATGCCAATCCCCGACGCGCCGGACAGCGTGTTGAATGCGAGCGGCGACGCGCCCGACATGCTGTCGTAGACGAGCGTTCCTTCGAGCGATAGCGAGTCGGAAAGCGGCCGCAGCACGTAGAGCGACGGACTCCGCACCGTCATCCGGTCGGCGCCCGGCTGCCAGTCGCGGTAATCGAAATACTTGAGCGCAACGACGCTCTGGTCGGGCGCCGTTTGCGCGACGACGTTCGCGGGCAGGACGCCGGGAAGGGCCAGCGCCGCCGCGAGCAGCGCGCGGGAAGGTGCAGGCCCGGCGAAGACCTGCGGTCGTGCGGCCGCATCCTCCGCATCAATTGCAGCCACAGCCGCCTCCGCCGACGCCATACCCGCCGCCCGCGCCCTCCTTGCTCGTATAAATGTGCTGGGTCGCCTTCGCGTCGGGCGCGTCGGGGTCGAATCGCATCTCGCGCTGGGCGAGCTCGCCTTTTTCCCACGGCTTCGGCGGATCAGAACGTCGCGCAGCCGGCGAACGCGAGCAAAGCGAGCGGCGTCGCCAGCCGCCGCGCGATTCCGCCCAACCGGTTCATCGCCGCGTTTCCAACAGCGCGCGGATTCGATCCTCGAGCGCGGCGCGCCGCTCGTCCCGAAAGCCGACCTCGATCGCCGCGACGTTGCCGTTCGTATCGATCAGATAGGAACTCGGCATACCCCTGACCGCGTAGGCGGCCGGCGTGGCGCCCTGCGGGTCGTAGAGCACGGTGAACTCCGCCGGCGTTTCGGCCAGAAAACGCTCGGCGTCGGCCCGCTTTTGTCCACGTTGACCGCCACGATCGCGAGCCCCTTGCCGCCGTAGAGACGATTCATCGCGTTCATCCACGGAAACGAGCGGCGGCACGGGCCGCACCACGATGCCCAGAAATCGACGTACACCACCTTGCCACGCAGCCGATCGAGCGTGACCGTTTCGCCTGCGGCGGTCGGCAGAGCGAACGCCGGCGCCGCGTCGCCGGCACCGATGGCGGCCGCGTCATAGGCGCAGCAAAGAGCGGCCGCGGCGGAACGCGGCATGGATCGCATGGGTTGCCATGATTTCGAGGCCCGGTGAGGTTCCCGGTCAGTGAACACCGATCCCCCGTTGCCTGTTCCACGCAAGACAGCGGAGCGAAGCGCACCCGTCAGGCGTTGATCCGATCGATGAGTGCCAAGACCTTCTGCGGCTCGACGGCGCGGCGGATCCGCTCGGCCATCGCCTTCGCCCCGGCGTACTCGCTTTGCAAGACGCGCTGCTTCACCGCGAGCAGATGCGCCGGGTGCATCGAGAATTGCTTGAGCCCCATGCCGAGCAGCAATCGGGTGAACAACGGCTCGCCCGCCATCTCGCCGCAAACGGCGATCGGGACCCTCGCCTTGTTCGCCGTGCCGATCGCGAGCGCCAGGAGCCGTACGACGGCGGGATGCAGCGGATCGTAGAGATGCGACACCGCCTCGTCGGCGCGGTCGACGGCGAGCGTGTATTGAATCAAGTCGTTGGTGCCGATCGAGAGGAAATCGAGCCGCGACAGGAACGCGTCCATCGCGAGCACCGCCGCGGGAATCTCGATCATGCCGCCCACGGCGATCTTGGCGTTGAACGCGACCCCCTGCTCGCGCAGGCTTTCCTGGCGCGCGCGATCATCGCGAGCGTCTGGTCGATCTCGCCGGCGGACGCGAGCATCGGCACCAGGATCTGCACGTTGCCGTAGCTCGACGCACGCAGGATGGCGCGCAATTGGGTGAGGAACAGCTTCGGCTCCGCCAGGCAGAAGCGCACGGCGCGAAGTCCGAGTGCAGGATTGGGCGCCACACGCGCCAAACCGTCGAGGACCGGCCTTTTGCTTGTCGGCGCCCAAGTCGAACGTGCGAATCGTGACCGGCTTGTCACCCATTCCTTGCGCCACCGTGCGGTAAGCCTCGAACTGCTCGTCCTCCGACGGCAATCCGTCGCGATTCAGGAACAGGAATTCGGAACGGAACAAGCCCACGCCGGATCGCGCCGTTTTCGAGCGCCTGCTCGAGGTCGTCCGGAAGCTCGATGTTCGCCTGCAGCTCGACCAGGATGCCGTCGAGTGTCTCCGCGGGCTTGGTCCGCAGGCGCTTCAGTTTCTGGCGTGCGAGATCGAGCTCGTTCGACTTGAGCCGATATTCGGCCAGCACCGCGCGGTCGGGATTGACGATGACGACATGGTTGGTGCCGTCGACGATCAGGAGCTCGCCGTCGCGAATGAGCTGGCGCGCATTGTGCGTGGCGACCACCGCCGGCACGTTGAGGCTTCGCGCGACGATCGCCGTGTGCGACGTGACGCCGCCCAGGTCGGTCAGGAACGCGCCGTAGTGATGATGCTTGAACTGGATGACGTCGGCCGGTGACAGGTCGTGCGCGACCAGGATCGTCTGCTCCTCGGCCTTCGCCGCCGGCAGCGTGCCCGGACGTCCCATCAGCCGCTTCAGCACGCGCTCGCCGACCTGCAGGACGTCGGCCTTGCGCTCGCGCAGGTACGAGTCCTCGATCTGCTCGAACTGGTCGACCAGCACACTCATCTGCTGCGCGAGCGCCCATTCGGCATTGCAGTGCTGTTCGGCGATGATCTTCTTCGGCGCCTCCGCGAGCGTCGGATCGTTGAGGATCATCCAGTGCACGTCGATGAACGCGCCGAATTCGCCGGGCACGTCGTCTGCCGCCATCGCGCCGCGCAGCGTTTCGAGCTCGTGGCGGACCTCGCGGAGCGCGAGCGTCAAGCGCTCGATCTCCGCCGCCACCTGCTTGGCGGATATCGTGTAGTGCGCGACTTCGAGCAGCGCGTGCGAGACGAGCTGCGCGCGCCCGATCGCGATGCCGGCCGAAACGCCGACACCGTGGAGCGCGAAGCTGACCATCAGCGCGCTCCCGGGCCGATGGTTACGCGGTCGCGCCCAACCCGCCGCCGAGAAGCCGCAACATCGCCGCCATCGCCGCGGACTCGTCGGGACCGTCCGTCTCGACGCGGATCATGCTGCCGAAGGCGCCCGCCAGAAGCATCACGGCGACGATGTTGCGCGCGCTGGCCCTGCGCCGCCCGCAGGAAAGCGCAACGTTGCAGCGAAACCGCGAGGCAAGCTGAACGATGCGCGCGCAAGCCCGCGCGTGCAGGCCCAGGCGGTTGGTGATTTCGATTTCGCGTGTCTGCATGACCTGATCGCTCATCGTGAAGAAGAAAGCCCCGGCCGCCCCCAGCCGAGCCTCCTTATTGAGCCATCGCGTCATCGATTGGTTCCGCGCTATTGATGACATTCGGTTATGCCCACGTTACTCATTGTTTCCAAATGCATCGCCCCAGCGGAACAGGACGCTAGCCGCCCTCGCCGAAACAGTCGCCGATCAATGCACACAGCGCATCCATCGCTTGCGTCTCGTCCGGACCGTCGATTTCGAGCGTGACCTTCGCGCCCTTGCCGGCGGCCAGCATCATCACGCCCATGATGCTTTTCGCATTCACCTTGCGGCCGCTCCGCGAAATCTGCACGTCGCTCTGGAATTTGGCTGCCAATTGCGTGAGTTTGGCCGCAGCGCGCGCGTGAAGCCCCAGCTTGTTGACGATTTCAACCTCGCGCTGGTGCATACGCGGGAACCGTCTCGACGTGCAGCACGCCCTCGCAGCCGCCGGACACCGCTTTCTTGATCAGCGTGTCCATTCCGCGCGTGCGATAGGTGAACGCGCGAACAAGCATCGGAAGATTGACGCCGGCCACACCTTCGACGCGGCCGGGCTGTAACAGCTTGACCGCCAGGTTGCAGGGCGTCGCGCCGAATATGTCGGAGAACACGACGACGCCGTCGCCGGTGTCCAAGCGCTCGATCGCCGCCCGCGCCTGTGGAAGCAGGACCAGCGGGTCGTCGGTGGACTTGACCCCGAGCGCGTCGAACTGCACCGGGCGCCCGCCCAGCACGTGCGTCACCGCCTTGACCAGGCTTTCGCCGAGGTTGTCGTGCGCAACGATCAAGACGCCGATCATGGAGTAAGCGCCGGAGAAGCGGTCTCTCGTCAACGATGTTAGCACGCGTCCCCTCACACCAACGCTCTCGCCGCCACGCGGGAAGAGGGAGCACGGCGCGACGCGGCAGACGGGCGAGAGGACGACAATTACTTGGTGCCGACTGCCTTCAGCAACGCGTCGGCGAAGAGGCCAGCGACGTCGAATCCCGATCTGCTCCGCGATCTCGACGAAGCAGGTGGGGCTCGTCACGTTGATCTCGGTCAGATACCGACCGATCACGTCGATGCCGGTGACGAGCAACCCGTCCGCCCACAGCTTCGGGGCGAGCGCTTCGCCGATTTCGCGGTCGCGCGGGGTGAGCGGCCGCGCGACGCCGCGGCCGCCGGCTGCCAGGTTGCCGCGCGTCTCGCCGGGCTTGGGAATGCGCGCCAAGCAGAACGGCACCACTTCGCCCGCGATCAGCAGAATCCGCTTGTCGCCGTCCACGATCTCCGGCAGATAGCGCTGCGCCATCACCGTGCGCGCGCCATGCTGCGACACCGTCTCGACGATGACGTTGCGATTGGGATCGCCTTCGCGGATCCGGAACACCGACGTCCCGCCCATGCCGTCCAGCGGCTTGACGATGACGTCCTCCTGTTCGTCGATGAACTCGGCGATCCGCGTGGCGTCGCGCGTCACGAGCGTCGGCGGATCAGGGCGGGGAATCCGGCGATCGCCATCTTTTCGTTGTGATCACGAATCGCCCGCGGCCGGTTGAAGACGCGCGCGCCCTCGCGCTCGGCTTGCTCGAGAACGTACGTCGAGTACACGTACTCCATGTCGAACGGGGGTCCTTGCGCATCATCACTGCCGCAAAATCCTTGAGCGCGCGCTCGTAGCGCCTCGCCCGCCTCGTACCAATGATGGTCGTCGGCGGAGAGCGTAAGCGGATCGACATTGGCGCGCGTCGCGCCGTCTTCCCAGACGACGTCGGCCTGCGTCAATGCGAACACCTGGTGGCCGCGCGCGCGCCAACGCCCGCATCATCGCGACGCTCGTGTCCTTGTAGGCCTTGAGATGGGGCAGCGGATCGAGGATGAAGGCGAAGTCCATGAGCGGGCCGGCTTAACGGGGCCCACATGCTAACCGATTCCGCCGGCGCGGGAAGGCGCCGCCAACGAGGAGCTAGGTCAGCACGGCGCCGGTTTCGGACCAGTCGCCGGCGATGCCGGGCGGCGCGAGCGCCGGCGCCACGATGCGCTTCCCGGCGACGATGTCGACGACGCGACCGCGGTCGAGCTCCACGACCGACTCGGCGCACGCGGCGATGTCGTCGGGGTCGTGGGTGATCAGAATGAGCGGTACGTCGTGGCGCGCCTGGACGGCAGAGGAGCTCGCCGCGGAGCCGTCCCCGCAGCATCCCGTCGAGCGCGGCGAACGGCTCGTCCAGCATGAGCACGCGCGGCCGTGCGACGAACGCCCGTGCGACCGCGGTGACGCTGCCGCTGTCCGCCCGAAACCTGCGCCGGGTAGCTGTCGCGAATTTCGGTCAGCTCGAACGAGGCCAGCGCGCGCTCGATCCGCATTTGCTTCGCCGTGGACAGCCGGCGCGGCCACGCGCGGGCGAATGCCGCACCCAGGTTCTGTTCCACCGTCCAGTGCGGGAACAATGCGTAATCCTGAAACACGTAGCCGACGCGGCGGCCGCGCGGCGGCACGTCGATGCCCGCTTTCGCGTCGAACCATGTCACGCCGTCCGCCACGATGCGTCCGGCGTCAGGACGGAGCAAGCCGGCCAGCATCTGCAACGTCAGCGTCTTGCCTGCGCCCGAGGGGCCGTAGAGCGCGAGCCGATGCGTATCGGTCGCAAAGTGGACCGCGACGTCGAACGAGCGGCCCGGCGCGGTGACACGCTTCTGGATGTCGACGTCGAGCCGCATCAAGGAGGCGCCACGCGCAGGAATTCGCGCCGCGTCAACAATCCCGCGGCGACGAGCAGACTTACGCAGACCAAGGAAACGACGACGACGAGCAACGCGGCGAGGCCGTCGTCGCCGGCGCTTACCGCCTCGTAAATCGCAATCGACATCGTCTGAGTCTGCCCGGGAATATTGCCCGCGACCATCAACGTGGCGCCGAACTCTCCCATCGCGCGCGCAAACGCCAGCATGCCGCCCGCGGCAATGCCGCGCCACGCGAGCGGAAGCGTGATCCGCATGAACGTCGTCCACGCGTCGTAGCCCAACGCGTGTCCGGCGCGTGTGAGGTTCGGGTCGACCGCCTCGAACGCCGCGCGCGCGGCCTTGAACACGAGCGGGAATGCGACGATCGTTGCGGCGATCACCGCGCCTTGCCACGTGAAAATCAAATGGATGCCCAGCGTCCGTTCGAGCCATCCGCCGAACGCGCCCTGGCGGCCGAGAACGACGAGCAGGTAATAGCCGAGCACCGTGGGAGGCAGCACCATCGGCAGCATCAGCACCGCATCCGCCGTCTCGCGACCGGGCACCCGGGTACGGGACAGCCAAAAGCCGACACCGACTCCGATCAGGAGCGCGAGCACCGTCGCGCATACGGCGACCTGCAGTGTGAGCAGAAGCGGCGTCAGCACGTTCATCGCGGGGTCGCGGCGCCGAATCCGTAACGCGTCAATATCTGCTGCGCGGCGGGCGTGGCGAGAAAGTCGACGAACGCGCGCGCTTCTGCCGCCATCTGGGTCGCGCGCGTCACCGCGATCGGATAGCGAATCGGTACGGTCGTCGGAACGTCGAGCGCGATCTTGACCTTGTCCGAATAGAGGGCGGCGTCGGTCGCATAGACGAAGCCCGCTTCCGCTTCCCGGCGCGCGACGTAGTCGAGCGCCTGCCGAACGTTGGTCGCGTAGACGAATCGCGGTTCGAGCCGGTCCCAGAGACCCGCCTGCTCGAGGGCGCCTTTGGCGTAGCGTCCGGCCGGCACCGACTGCGGGCTGCCGACGGCGATGCGTCGGTATTCGGGGCCGGCCAGATCGCCGAGCGTCGAGATTGCAGTGGCGCCGGCTGGAACGATCACCACCAACCGATTGGTCAGGAAATCGCGGCGCGAGCCTTGCAGCAGCGACCCGCTCCGTTCCGCGCGATCCATCGCATCCTCGTCGGCCCCGGCGAAGACGTCGGCCGGCGCGCCTTTGACGATCTGCGCCAACAGAATATCGGACGAGGCGAAATTGAAGACCACGTGAGTGCCTGGATTTGCCGCCGAAAACAGCGTGCCGATTTCCTTGAACGCATTGGTCAGGCTGGCGGCCGCCGAGACCACGAGATCGGCGGAGAGGGCACCAGACGACGCGCTGCAGGCGAAAAACGCAAGCAGCATGCACGCCACCCACCGCCTCATCCAATGCACCGCCGCTGCGACCGCCATATACGGAAGTATATTACGCGCCTACGACTATAGCGGCTGAATCGCGCATAATGCCAGTGTCATTGCCATGCCGCGGGGGCGAATCTTGCGCCGCGCGAAGCGCGCGGATCAACGGATCAGCGGATCAGCAATTCCGTGAGCGTCGCCAGGTCGGCCGCGCCGGCCTTGTGCGCCTTCGCCTCGATGCGGCGATAAAGGCGGAGCACCCTTGCTCCGGTCGGCGTGAGGCGCGTGCCGCCGCCGCGCCGGCCGCCCGCTTCCGCCTCGACGATGGGAATCGTGAAGCAGCGGTTCATCGTGTCGACGAGCATCCACGCGCGACGATATGACATCCCGAGCTGCTTCGCCGCGGCGGTGATCGACCCGGTGGCCGCGATCGCCTCGAGCAGGTCGACTTTGCCCGGGCCGATCGCGATGTCCTCGCCCTTGGAGATGCGGAGGCGAAATTCGATTGCCGCGGCGGACAGGTCCACGTCAATGCTCGACCCGGTCACTCCTGCGGGCGCGGCTTCGGCAACGCGTTCAACAGCGGCGCGATGATGTCCATCGGCAACGGGAAGACGATCGTCGAATTCTTGTCGGACGCGATCACCGTCAGTGTCTCCAGGTATCTCAGCTGAATCGCCAGCGGCGCCCCCGAGAGCACCTGTGCTGCCTCGAAGAGCTTTTGCGCCGCCTGCAGCTCGCCTTCGGCATGGATTACCTTCGCGCGCCGCTCGCGCTCGGCCTCGGCTTGCCGCGCGATCGCGCGGATCATCGACTCGTTGATGTCGACGTGCTTGATCTCGACGTTCGCGACCTTGATGCCCCACGAAAGCGTTTGTACGTCCAGCGTTTGCTGGATGTCGATGTTGAGCTTCTCGCGCTGCGACAGCAGACCGTCGAGATCGTGCTTGCCGAGTACCGAGCGGAGCGTCGTTTGGGCGAGCTGGGAGGTCGCCATCAGGTAATTCTCGACCTCGATGATCGCCTTCTGCGGATCGACGACGCGAAAATAGACGACCGCGTTGACCTTCACCGAGACGTTGTCGCGAGTGATCACGTCCTGGCTCGGGACATCGAGCACCACCGTGCGCAATTGCACCCGCACCATTTGCTGAATGAACGGTATCAGCACGATCAATCCGGGCCCCTTCACGCTCCAGAAGCGCCCGAGCTGAAACACGACGCCGCGTTCGTACTCGCGCAGGATCTTGAGCGACGCGCTCGCGACCAGCACGATCAGCAGCAGCAGAATCAACGGACCGATGAATGACAACATCGCGTGCTCCTCAAGCCGCGGAAACGCGCGGCAGCAAGCCGTCGACGCTGACGACGCGGATCTTCTGGCCGCGCACGAGGCGATCGCCGGTAAGGACCTGCCACGTCTCGCCGCGGATGTTCGCCCATCCGGTCTCGGTCGCATCCTCGAGCATCTCGCCGTCGGCGCCCACCAGCGCCTGCACGCCGCTCACGATCGGCGCGCGGCGTGCGCGTACCGCCATCCGCACGACGATCAGCACGAACGCGGCGGTGAAGAGCGCCAACGCGGCAGCGAGCGGCCAGGGAACGGCCGCGGCACCGCTTTCGGTGTCGATCAGCATCAGTGCTCCGGCGGCGAATGCAATGACCCCGCCAACGCCGAGCGAGCCGTACGACGGGAAGAACACCTCGCCGATCAGAAACGCGATCCCGACGGCGATCAGCGCGAGTCCCGCGTAATTGATCGGCAGCATGTGGAACGCATAGAGCGCGACGAGCAGGCAGACGGCGCCGGTGACGCCCGGAAATACGCAGCCGGGATGCCCGAACTCGAAGATGAGGCCGTAGATGCCGAGCAGCATCAGGATCAGCGCGAAGCTCGGGTCGGTGATCGTCGCCAGGAGACGATCGTGCCAATCGGGCGGCAAGGCAACCACGCTCGCGCCGCTCGTCTGCAACGTCCGCTCGCCGCCGGAGACAACGACCTTGCGGCCGTGAAGTTGTCGTAACAGATCGGGAACGTCGGCGGCCAAAACCTCGATGACGCTTTTTCTTCTGTGCTTCGGTCGCGGAAAGGCTGGCCGCCGTCAGCACCGCTTGCTCGCCCCACTCGGCGTTCCGCGCGCGAAGCTGCGCAAGGCTGCGGATGTAGGCGGCGGCGTCGGAAAACGCCTTGCGCTCGTGCACGTCTTTCGGTCCGGTCCCCTCCTGCTTCGCATCCGAGGGACGCGGCTCGGGCGCCGGCGCGCCCAATCCGATCTGCACCGGCGACGCGGCGCCCAAATTCGTTCCCGGCGCCATCGCCGCAACGTGACTCGCATACAGGATGAACGTGCCGGCGCTTGCCGCGCGCGCACCGGCGGGTGCCACGAACGCGGCGACCGGCACCTTTGATGCGAGGATGTCCTGCACGATGCGGCGCATCGAGGCGTCGAGTCCGCCCGGCGTGTCGAGCGTCAGGACGACGAGCTCCGCGCCGTCGTCGTGCGCTTTCGCGAGGCCGCGATGGATGTACTCCGCGGTGGCGGGTCCGATGGCGCCATCGACGGCGAGCGTCAGCACCGGCCCGGGCGCAGCGTTTGCCAACGCCGCGGCGAACGAGAGCACAAGCAACGCAACGAACCGCGGAACCCTCATCACCGTGTCCGGGAGCGAATCGGCGCGAACCATCTCGCGCGGGAAATCCATTATCCTCCGGTTCCCCGCCGGGATCGAATCGCGACCATCGGAACGGGCCGAGATCGAGCCGGCTCGCGCCGTCGACGATCAGCCTCGGCCAGCGCTTCGCCGATCGCGGCGGAGTGCTTGAACCCATGGCCGGAGCAGGGTGAAGCGACCACGACGCTCTCGAACTCGGGATGGGCGTCGATCACGAATCCGAAATCGGGCGTGACCGTGTAGAGGCAGGTCGTCGCCCTGAGGCACGTGCCGGACACCGCCGGCAGATAAGGCGCGACGCAGTTCTCATACGTGGATCTTTTTCTTCGTCGGTCACGCCGCGGTCGACGGCGTCCGGCGTCGTTGTCCCGCCGAAGTGCTCGGTGGCGATTTTCAATCCGCCCGCCGGGCCATCGATCGCCGGAAATCCGTAGACGCCGTGCGCCTTGCCCTGCAGCTCCCAGATGAAGACCGGAAAGCGATCGCTGGCGAACGTATCGATTGGTCCGCGGATGTCGAACCAGAGCATCGTTTGTCGATAAATCTTGAAATGCGACGTCCGATCGGCGCTGAGCCATCGTGGAGCCACGGGCCGGCGGCAATGATCAATCGGCTAGCGCTGTAGGCAGCGCGATCGGTAGCAACTTTCGACCCCCGATGGCGTCGCGTCGAATCCGCGAACCGTCTCTCCGACATGGATCGCGGCGCCGTGACGCCGGGCGAGCGACTGGTTGGGCGCGAACGCATTCCTCCGGGCGCAGGAAGCCGGCGTCGCGCTCGAAATAGCCGACTTCGTCGTCGCGCACATTGAATTGGGGAAAGCGATGCCGGATCTCCGCGGCGTCCAGCACCTCGTGGTCGATCGCGAACTTTTTCGCGGCCGCCAACGTGTTGTCGAAAAAGTTTTCAACGTGCGTGACGGCGCGGGGCGCGCGACTGGAAATGATCAATCCGCCATTGGTTGTGAGAAGCGTCGCGCCGGTCTCGCGCTCCACTTCGCGCCAGATTCATGCGACCGGATCGCGAGCGGCGTGTACTGCGCGCCCTCGCCGATCGCGAGCCTTGTGATCCGCGCGTATCGCCGTGCGTCGAACCGCGAGCGTGCGGCGGCGTGAACCGGTCGATACCGAGGACCTTGTTCCCTCGCTTGGCGAGCTGGTAGGTCGCGGCGCTGCCCACGGCGCCCAGTCCCAGCACGATTGTGTCGAAATTCTCCACCAATGACAGCCCGTCATCGCATCGTCACCGAACCGCAACAGGTGTGCAACATCCGTCGACTACGCTCTCGTCGCCCCGTGAGCCCATCCACAGTCAAGGAAGCAGAGAAGGATGACTCCGACGGCCCGCTTCGATTCCGGACGATCTGGATATCGGATCTTCACCTGGGAACGACGGGCTGTCAGGCGCAGCATCTGATCGATTTCCTGCGCGCGACGGAATCCGAATTCCTGTACCTCGTCGGTGACATCGTCGACGGCTGGCAGCTCCGCCGGCGCTGGTATTGGCCGCAAACGCACAACGACGTCGTGCAGAAGGTACTGCGCAAAGCGCGCAAAGGCACGCGCGTCGTCTTCATCCCGGGCAACCACGACGAATTCGGCCGTCATTTTCTGACAGCTGTCGTTCGGCGGCATCGAGGTCTCCCGGATGCCGATCCACACGACGGCCGACGGCCGACGGCTCCTGGTCCTGCATGGCGACTTGTTCGACGCCGTCGTCCAACGCGCGCGATGGCTCGCGATCGTGGGCGATCGCCTGCATACCGCGACTCTGCACGCTCAACCGTTGGTTGAACGCGATGCGCGCGCGCATGGGGCTTCCGTATTGGTCGCTCGCGCAATACCTGAAGCTCAAGGTCAAGGACGCCGTCAAGCTATATCGGTCGATTTCGAATGCGCGGTCGCGGCGGAAGCGAAACGGCGCGGCGCCGACGGTGTCGTCTGCGGCCACATCCACAAGGCCGAAATCCGCGAGATCGACGGCATCCTCTATTGCAACGACGGCGATTGGGTCGAAAGCCTGACCGCGCTCGTCGAGACCGATCGCGGCGAGCTGCGCATCGTCCGGTGGCACGAGGTCGCCGCGCAAGTGACGCAAACGCTTTCCGCAACCCGCGAGGGCATGACACTTGCGTATATTGGTCGCCACTGACGCCTGGACGCCGCAAGTCAACGGTGTCGTCATCACGTTGCGCAACACGTTGCGCGGCCTCGAAGCGGCGGGCCATACGGTGAATGTCGTCGGCCCGGACCGCTTTCGCAGCATCGCGTGTCCGACGTACCCGGAAATCCGGTTAGCGCTCTTGCCCGCGCGCGGGCTCGCCAAGAGTCGTCGACCAATTTCTGCCGGACGCCGTGCATATCGCCACCGAGGGTCCGATCGGCATCGCGATGCGCAAGTTCTGCCTCGCCGAGAATCTTTCGTTCACGACCGCCTATCACACGCGCTTTCCCGAATATGTACATGCGCGCACGCGGATCCCGACCGGCATCGCTTATGCGTGGCTGCGGCATTTTCATGCGCCGTCCATGGCGGTCAGTGGTGGCGACCGGACGCCATACAGGACGATCTTCGCGGCGCGGATCTGCGAACCTCGTCCGCGCGGTCGCGCGGCGTCGATACCGCGCTGTTTCGGCCCGGTGCGCCGATACCCAACGCTTGGCCGCGCCCGGTGTTCATGTACGTGGGCCGCGTCGCGGTGGAAAAGACATCGGTGCGTTCCTGGCGCTCGACCTGCCAGCACCAAGTCGTCCGTTGGCGATGGACCGCAGCGCGCCGCGTTGCAGCAGCGTCATCCGCATGCCGCATTCACCGGCGCTCATTCCGGGCGAGGCGCTGGCCGCGCATTTTCGAGTGCCGACGTCTTCGTCTTCCCGAGCCGGACCGACACGTTCGGGCTCGTGATGCTCGAGGCGATGGCGAGCGGCACGCCCGTCGCCGCGTATCCGGTGCCGGGTCCGCTTCGACGTGATCTCGCCAGGGCGAAAGCGGAATACTCGCCGAGGATCTGCGCGCCGCCGCGCTGGCGGCGCGCGATCTCGACCGCGACGTCGGTGCGTCGCCACGCGCTCGCCTATTCGTGGGAGCGCGCCACGGCCCAATTCATCACGCACCTCCATCCCAACCATGCCCGCGACCGAGCTCGCCTGAAAGCCCGGCACTGGGGACAGCGCGGGAGTGCGTCGTCTCGTCAACGCGCTGTTTTACTTCGTTGTCCGGCCTTCCCGTCTCGCGTTCCTTCACGAGCGTTCCGACAGGAAGTCGCGCTTGCGGCGATCCTCGTGCCGATCGCGTGTCTGCGTCGACGTATCGGCGGCGGAGCACGTTCCTGTTGATCGCGTCGGTGCTGCTCGCTTTCGTCGTCGAGCTCCTCAATTCGAGCGTCGAGGCGGCGATCGACCGGATCGGTCTCGACACGCACCGGCTGTCGAAACGCGCCAAGGACTTGGGGAGTGCCGCGGTGCTGATGGCGCTGTTACGATGCTGGCGATCGACGTGGGGACTGATCACCCTGCCGCCGCTCATTCGGTGGTACCAGCACGCGACATAGAACACGCTGGCGTGCGCCCGACGTTTGGGTGTTCAATGCGCCCGTTCCCCTTACCGGTGCGCCCCATGGACACCTCGCTCTGCGACCTATTTCCCCGCTGGAAGCTGCGTCACGAGGAGTGATCGCGCCCGACGAGCGCCGCCGGCGCCACAGACGCTGCGTGCTCGGCTTGCAGCACGTCGTCGCGATGTTCGGCGCGACGGTGCTGGCGCCGCTGCTGATGGGCTTCGATCCCAACGTCGGCGATCCTGTTCTCCGGCATCGGCACGCTGATCTTCTTCGTGGCGGTCGGCGGCCGCGTGCCGAGTTACCTGGGCTCGAGCTTCTCGTTCATCGCCGTGGTGATCGCGGCGACCGGATACGCGGGCAGCGGCCCGAACGCGAACCTGCGGCGTGGCGCTCGGCGGGATCATCGCGGCCGGCGTCGTCTACGCGCTGATCGGCCTCGTCGTGATGAGCGTCGGCTACCGCTGGATCGAGCGACTGATGCCGCCGGTGGTGACCGGCGCGGTCGTCGCGGTCATCGGGCTCAACCTCGCGCCGATCGCGGTCAAGGCATCGCGGGCGGCGCACTTCGACGACGTGGATCGGCATCGCGACGATCCTGTGCCGTCGGCTGCGTCGCGGTGTCCGCGCGCCGGGACTTGCGCGGCGCCTGCCGATCCTGCTCGGCGGCCTCGGCCGGTCGTGCGTCTGTACGCGATCCTCGCCAACGGCATGGGCCTCGGCAAGCCGATCGACTTCGCCGGCGATCGCTGCAGGCGCCGTGGCTCGGGCTGCCGCAAATTCGCGTCGCCGGTGTGGAGCGCGCAGGCGATCGCGCTGATCGCGCCGGTGGCCATCGTGCCTGGTCGCCGAGAATCTCGGCCACGTGAAAGCGGTCGCCGCGATGACCGGGCCAGAACCTCGACCCGTATGCTCGGGCGCGCGTTCGTGGGCGACGGCTCGCGACCGATGCGTGGCCGGCTGCGGGCGGCGGCACCGGCGTGACCACCTACGCCGAGAACATCGGCGTGATGGCGGTGACCAAGATCTATTCGACGCTCGATGTTCGTCGTGGCGGCGCTGATCGCGATCGTCCTCGGCTTCTCGCCCAAGTTCGGCGCGCTGATCATGACGATCCCGGGACCGGTGCTGGGCGGCCTCGTCGATCGTCGTGTTCGGCCTCATCACGGCGACCGGCGCGCGTATCTGGGTCGCAGAACAGCGTCGACTTCTCGCGCGCGCGCAATCTCGTCATCGCGGCGGTCACGCTGACCGTCGGCGCGGGCGACTTGGCGCTGAAGCTCGGCGGCTTCACGCTGGGCGGCATCGGCACCTTGCCACATTCCGGCGCGATTCTGATCTACCAACTACTCGCGACGGCAGTCGATGCACCCCGCCGCCGTCGAGTCAAGCACGCAATAATCAGAAGCGCGGTTCGCCGTCGCGATTGACGAGGATCGTCGCTCCGGGCGGCGCTCATCTGGACGTGATGCACCTGGCCGTTGAAGCGGTAGGTGACATCTCAATAGTCCGGCCGCGCTTCGCCCGGCACGCTCGTGCAACGCTGCACGTCGCGGTCGTAGACATTCGTGCCGCCGCGGCTCGCGATCGACATTAGCGCCGATCGCCGCGCCCGGCGACTGCCGCCCGCCGTGGCGACGTCGCCGCGCCGCTGCCAATCTGGCGGCCGAGTCGCCACCGATCACCGCACCGGCGATTGCGCCGCCCACGCTGGGCGCGCCGCGATTCTCTCGACCACTCTGCTGTCGTTCGATCCAGCAGCGCTGCTCGGGAGGACCGAACGACCGCGTGCAGCGGCGACAACGTCCGCCTCGAACAGCCGTTCGTCGCCACGGCGGCGGTAATCACCCTGCGCCACCGCCTGCGTGGCGATGACAAGGCCGGCAATGCCGAGCACCTGTCTTTGACGTGATCTTCATATTCACCTCCGATTTCTTACGTTCGACGGGCGCAAATAAAAGTTCCCGCGCTAGTCCTCGGCGCGTTATCGAGTTAACGCACGTGGAGCTCAGACGCCGTAGGACGATGGTCCGACGCAGTGTCCGAACACGGACTAAATTGCGGTCGAAAGGAATCGCCCGGACGTTAAGCAGCGCACGCCCGTTCGTCGCGATGACCTCCGAATAGAAACCGGGCGCTATCCCTCCCTGGCGTGCGCTTTTGCGTCGCAGGTGACGTGGACGATCCCGGAAGCGCTTGGAACAGCCAGTGCGCCCATTCGAGGGTTGTCGAGAAGAGTGACCCAGACGAAATATCCGCGCAGATCGACGCACACCTCCATTGCGGCGAGCAGCGACTTGACATGATTTCGCACAGATGAGCGACGCCGCAGCGGATCCTGGGAACGATCGCCGTCGGGTCGGCGGATCGAAGCGGCGCCGTTCTCCGTGACGTACACGACCGGATTTCCCGTAACGTTCATACGACCTGCACGAGGGTATCGGTCAGGATCCCTGCGCGAACACTTCCCAGCCCGTTTCGGTATGCGTGGCCCGTTTTTAGCGCACCAGCGCGCGCAACAACCACCGATGGTCGGGGATCGAACCATCCTGCGCGTGTGGGTAGTTGACGCCCCAGAGCAGTCGATCGGCAACGATCCTGGCGCGAGTCTCTGCAGGCCAATATTTTTGCTCGCCGAGTATATCTCATGACTCATCTGGATAACGACCGAGAATACGGATCCCAGATATTTTACCGATTCATGCGCATCGGCGCGCGCGTCACGCCAGTCCATAGCGATTACGACGCGCGGCGTACTTGGGCTCAGATTCACCACGATTCCACGATCGATGCCCGCCCTCGCTACGATCGCGCGACCTGCACCGCGGCGCCGTGCAGCTCAGCCGGGGGTGATGCGCGGCGATCGGCGCGCCAAGCGATTGCGGTGCCCGAGCGCGAGCACCGGACAGATAACCGCCGTCAGTAACTACCCAGGGCTCGTTGAGCGTCGACTGGAGCTACGCGCGGTCGCGTCAGTTTTCGAAATAGAACCGCCGCGTAGTCGGCGAACCATCCGGCGATGTCCGGGATTGAGCCATCACTCCCAGTCGTCGAGCGCGGCCGGCAGGTCCCAATGAAAAAGAGCGTCGCCATCAGTTCATTACCGCTCTCCAACGGCAGTGTCGACCAATCGATCGTGAAGGCAGAGACCAGCCGCGCATTCACGGCGCATGCCCGCCCGCGGGCAGCACGCGGCTCACGAGATGCTGAGGCGATAGGCGTTCATTGCCGGGCTCACGCATCAGCGCGACATCTCGGCGCGTAACGCCCACGGTGAGTCACGGCACGACATCGCCAGTATCGCCGTCGCGCGGCTCGGCGATGTCAGGGCGATCGCGTCGATCGCCCGGGAGGCCGGCGCCGTCGGCCTGCGGCAGGCCTTCGATCGATGGGCGGAGGGTGGCGAGTTTCCCCCAGAAGGAAGTCCGCAGGAAATTCTTTGCGCTTCAACATTTCATCGTTCCTGTCGCGATGAATGGTTCATCGCGTGTCGACCACCACAGCCACAAGGCCAGGGCGGCTCGCGGATGCGCAATTCGGTGCCGCGCCATTCGGTCACGCCTGCGTTGACGTGCGCGGTACCCAGCTTGTTGGCAGGCCAGACGAACCTTGCAGAAACCACCAGCGGCACCGTCATGTCGCGCCCCGGGCAATGCGCACGATCACACGTTTGTCATGGCTCCTTCACGCGCCGAGAGTAAGCTCAACCTCCCATGGCGCGTGCGCAGCCGGTCAACGCAATGCCTTTGCCGTCGAGCCAAGCCGGTGGAATACTGACGGCGAAGGCTTTAACCTCGCTCTGGCGCTCACAGCCACGCAAACAGGCAATGCGG
>ERZ1370068.10401-contig-9103_pt1 | contig 83857 bp, 103 predicted proteins | sample MGYA00561227_ERZ1370068 | MGnify/ENA primary metagenome ERZ1370068 (study PRJEB38410, sample SAMEA6850437) | metagenome | study: Metagenomic assessment of the ecological functions of the soil: analysis of the soil microbiota associated with the...
CGTTACGTACGTTTCAGGCCTTCGCGAAGTCGGAGAACGTGATGTCGCCCAGATCGGGAACGAGGATCACGTCCCGCGGGACGCACCGCATTCATGTCCTCTTCCTTGTTGGCGTTGGTCAGGAGGCTCGTCACCTGGTCGATGCGGGTCAGGATGTTGCCGAGCTGTTCCTTCTTCCTCAACGGGCGTCGTGATGTCGACACCGATGATCGACGTCGGCGCCCAACGCCCGCGCCGATCCGGATCGGGAAGTTCGCGGCCATCCCCCGTCGGAGAGGGGCTTGCCGTCGAGCTCGACGGGGGAAGATCCCGGGAAGCGACATGCTCGCCCGCATCGCCGTGGCGAGCGACCCGCTCCTGAGCACGACCGCCCGCGCCGTCCGACAGGTCGGTGGCGACGGCGCGGTACGGGATCGGGAACCGGTCGAAGTCGGTCTCCCCGTCGCCTCGATCGCAAGGCCCTGGAAGAGCAGCTCGAGATTCTGGCCGCCGATCACCGCCGGCGGAAAGTACGGCTTCCAGTTCTTGAACCGCATCTTGAGCGGGATCAGGAATCGGGCGTCGTCCTCTTTCCGGCGGAAGGTCTTGTCCTCGCGCTGCAGCTTGTCGACGAACACCGAGCCCCAGTCGATCGTCGTGATCTTCGTCTCGATCTCCGTCGGACCGACCAACCCGAGGCGTAGAGCCCCCCGACGATCGAGCCCATGCTCGTGCCGACGACGCAGGTCGACCGGGACGTGGTACTCCTCGAGCACCTTGAGGACGCCGATGTGGGCGCTGCCGCGGGCCCCGCCTCCGGAAAGGACGAGCACCACCTTGGGGCGCTCTTCGGGGCCGGCGTGTCCGCCTGCGCTGGCGCCGGGGTCGCGAGCGAGACTCGCTGCGGCCAGAACCGCAATGACTGGCTCGTTTCATCGAAGCTCCCCGGGCACAGAGAATCGGCGCGGAGTATAACGTCGGCTTTGACGCTCGTTCCGAAGCGACTTCTATAATCCGCGCCCATGTCGGAAGTGCTCGAAACGCTCGCCGGGGTCGCAGGACTCGCGGACATCCACGACAAGGTCATGAACGGCGAGCGGCTCGCGTTCGACGACGGCGTCCGGTTGTTCCGGTCGCGCGCGCTGTCGGCTGGCCGGAGGGCTGGCCAACGTCGTGCGCGAGCGCGAAGAACGGGAACGCCGCCTACTTCGTCCGCAACATGCACCTGAACCCGACGAACGTCTGCACCGTCGACTGCAAGTTCTGCGGCTTCTACCGTCCCTACAAGCACAAGGACGAAGGGTGGACCTGGGATCTCGACGCGCGCGCTTCGCGAGGTGCGCGTCGAACCTGAGCGACGCGATCACCGAGGTCCACATCGTCGGCGGGCACAACCCCGACTACCCGTACGCGTTCTACCTCGACCTCGTGCGCGGCATCCACGAGCTCGCCCCCGCACTGCACGTCAAGGCGTTCACCTGCGCCGAGTACGACTTCTTCGCGAAGCGCTTCAAGAAGGACCTCGACACGGTCATCGACGACTTCAAGGCCGCGGGCGTGAACTCGCTCCCGGGCGGCGGCGCCGAGGTCCTCGTCGAGCGCGTCCGCCGCGAGCTGTACCCCAAGAAGATCTCCGCGGAGCGCTGGCTCGAGGTCGCCAGGGCGACCCACGCGCACGGTCTGCGCGGGAACGCGACGATGCTCTACGGCCACATCGAGACGCTCGAGGAGCGCGTCGAGCACCTCTGCCGGCTGCGGGCGCTCCAGGACGAGACCGGCGGGTTCATGTGCTTCATCCCGCTGGCGTTCCACCCCGAGAACACGCAGATGGCGCACCTTCCCGGCCCCACCGGCTTCGACGACCTGATGACGATCGCCGTCTCGCGCCTGATGCTCGACAACTTCGACCACATCAAGGCGTACTGGATCATGATCTCGCCCCGCATCGCGCAGATCGGCCTGACGATGGGCGCGGACGACATCGACGGCACGATCAAGGAAGAGAAGATCGTCCACATGGCCGGGGCGACGACGCCCGATCGGCCTCGTCGGTCGCCGAGCTGCTGCCGGCTGGTGCGCGAGGCCGGCCGCGAGCCGATCCAGCGCGATTCGGTCTACAACGTCGTCCAGCGCTTCGACGAACCCGCGCTGGCCTGAGGCGGAAAGCCGTGCCGAAGATTCGAGCCGGCGCGGTCTCGTATCTGAACACGCCGGCCGCTCGTGTTCGGGATCGACCAGGGCCTGGGCGCGGACCGCGTTCGAGCTGACCTACGACGTCCCGTCGGTGCTCGCGAGCCGCATGGCCGCAGGCGAGCTCGACCTCGCGCTCCTCCCCGTCATCGAGCTGGCGCGCATTCCCGGCCTCGTCGTCGTCCCGGGGCTCGCGATCGGAAGCCTCGGGAATTGCCGCTCCGTCCTCCTCGTCGCGCGCAAGCCGCTCGCCGAAGTGAGAAGCGTCGCGCTCGACCCGGAGTCATCAGACCTCGAACGCCTTGGCGGCCGTCCTGTTCGCCGAGGCCTGGGGCGTGACGCCGGAGTTCGTCGACCGGGCCGCGCGATCTGACGCTGGCGCTCGACGGAGCACGACGCCGCCGTGCGCATCGGCGACAAGGCGCTCTTCGAGCCGCTTCCCGCCGGCGCGATCGCCTACGATCTCGGGCGGCGCCTGGACCGGCGCGCACCACGCTTCCGTTCGTCTTCGCCGTGTGGGCCGCGCGCCCGGGAGTCGTCGACCGCGAGATCTACGAGGTGCTGCACGCGTCGCGCCGAGCCGGCGCGGCCGGCCCTCCCGGCGATCGCCGCCGACTACACCTGGAACGGCCGCCAGTACCCGGAGATCGCGCTGCCCTACCTGCGCGACGCGATGCGCTACCGGCTCGGGGATCCCGGAGGTCGCCGCGATGCGCCGCTTCCTCGCCGCCGCGGCGCGGATCGGCCTCATCGACGCCGCGCCTCCGATCGCATTCGCTGACGTCAAGACCGCCAGACACTGACTGATCCAGCTGGAGGCAGACGCCGAGTGACCCGGATCGAGCCAAGGTGCGTCGCGGGCGAGCGCGTCACGCCGGAGGAGGCGCGTCGCGCTGCTCGAGAGCGAGAGCCTCTCGACGCTCGGGCATCGATGGCCGATCTCGTGCGGCGCCGCCTCCACGCCGACGGCGTCGTGACCTACATCATCGACCGCAACGTCAACTACACGAACGTGTGCAACGCGTTCTGCACCTTCTGCGCCTTCTACCGGCCGCCGGGGCACGACGAGGGGTACGTCCTCCCGATCGAAGCGATCGAGAGAAGATCGCCGAGACCTACGAGCTGGGCGGCAACCAGATCCTCCTGCAGGGCGGGCACAACCCGAAGCTCAAGATCGACTACTACGAGGACCTGTTCCGCCGCCTCAAGCAGCGCTTCCCCGACCTCTGGCTGCACGCGCTTGTCCGCCCCCGAGGTGATCCACATCCACAAGGTCTCGCGGATCACGGTGCGCGGAGACGCTGCGCGGCTTCGCGCCGCGGGCCTCGACTCGCTCCCTGGCGGCGGCGCGGAGATCCTCGTGGACGACGTGCAGGAAGCGCCTCATGAAGAACAAGGCGTCGGCGTCCGAGTGGCTCGACGTCCACGAAGAGGCCCACCGCACCGGGATGCGCTCCACCGCGACGATGATGTTCGGCCACATCGAATCGCGCGCCGACCGGATCGAGCACTCTGCGCCATGCTGCGCGAGCTGCAGGACCGCACGGGCGGCTTCACCGCGTTCATCGGCTGGACCTTCCAGCCCGGCAACACCGAGCTGGGCGGCACGGAGGCGACGACCGCCGAGTACCTGCGCACGATGGCGGTCGCCGCGGATCTTCCTCGACAACGTCCCGCAACATCCAGGCGTCGTGGGTGACCCAGGGCCCCAAGGTCGGCGCCGCGTCGCTCGCGTTCGGCGTCAACGACATGGGCAGCACGATGATCGAGGAGAACGTCGTCTCCGCCGCCGGGCACCGTGCACCACATGAACGAGCCCGAGATCGTCGCCGCGGTGAAGGACGCCGGCTTCATCCCGATGCGCCGCAACATGCTCTACGAGCGCCTCGGGGCGCCGCTCCACGCCTAGGTGAGCCGGACGAGCTCGAGCTGACCGCCGTTCGCGGCGGCAACGCGCCTGCGCCTGCGCGTCAAGCCGGGGGCGCGAAGAACGGCGATCGTCGGCGTCCACGGCGGCGCGCTGAAGCTCTCGGTGCCGCCGCGGCCCCGAGAGGAAAGGCCAACCGCGCCGTGATCGCGCTGCTCGCCGAGAGCTCTCGGCCTCCCTCCGTCCGCGGTGACGATCGTGCGCCGGCGACATCTCCAAGACAAGGTGGCCGAGATCGCGCTCGAACGTGAAGCGGTAATCGCGCGATACTGCGTCCGGCCGCTGAAAAGTTCCCGGAGAAGGCCTCGATGGCGTCGTCGAATTCCCCTTCCGACCGACTCAAGCTCTCTCGCCGATCTCGTCGGCGGCGGCCCCCATCTGGCGAACTCTCATCGCGGCAGGCCGACCGACGTCGCCGCGACGCGCTCAGCTCACGGCGTGCGACGGCTACCGCGGATGCCTCCCGGACGTTCGACCTGGCCGTGTTCGTGCTCAACGGCACGCAGGACGCCGGCATGCACCTTCGACGCCGATGTTTCTCGGCGCGCTTGACGGCGGCAGCGCGTTGTCCTCGTCGGCCCGTCCCTCAACGCGGACCGTCGGCCGCCGGACGCCACGTGGTTCGGCGACGACCCTGCGGCCGGCGACCAGTGGTGCGCCCGCACCGCGGCTGGATGACGGTCCAGAGCCCGTGCAACCGCCTAGATTGAAGGTGAAGATGCAATCCCCGCCTTCTAAGCCCCAGGTTGCGCGCACGGATGCGCCGATCGCTCGGGACGGCGTGCACGGTGGACCCGGGGCGGACTCTGCGCATCGCGGACATCAGCGTGACGGGCGCGCTTCTCGAGACCGTACGGGGAGATCCCGGAGGGGTCAGGTTCTGGATCTCGACCTCGCTCTGGAAAACGGTCAGCGCGTCCGCGTCACCGCGAAGGTGGTGAGGATCCAGCATCCGCAGTGGGGACGGGTCGGCGGGGTCGGCGTTCAGTTCATCCGCTTCGAGGGCGAATCGCTGTCGATCCTGGAGCAGTTTCTCGAGACCTCTCCCACACCGGCGGCGTAATCATCGCCCGGCGGAGCCGGCCCACCGTTCGAGCTTCGGAACCCTGCGCGTGAAGAACCAGCCGAGGGGGCCGGGCATCGCCGAACTCCTTGCAGCTTCGCCCGCACGCAGATTCTGCATCTGATCGACCGTGAGGTCGGGCATGGTGAACTCGCCCGCGGCCCAGCAGTGGCTGCAGTATATCGTGCTCTTCGATCCGTCGGCGTTCGTGCCGCCGCCCTTCTCGTCGCGGCTCATCGGCATGCCGCAGCTCTGACAGTTCTTGTAGGTCGCCCCCATCGTCGGCCTCCTTCTTGTGGCGACCTTCTATCACGACCTTCGGAGCCTTTCGCCGCCACGACGACTCGAGAAGATCGCGACACGGCCGCGGGCTTGGCGGACGCCAGCTTCACGCGTACACCCGCGAGCTTCTTGCCCCACCATAGTTCTTCGAAGGCCGCCGGGTCGCTCCCGACCGCGCGCGCGAACTCGTCGTCATCGACGAACACGTGGAGGTGTGCGCCCATCCGGCGTGAACGGTCGCGAAGATCTTGCCCCGCACGCGGAACGACCACATCTCGAAATGCGGTTGCTCGGTCGCCTCCGGGAGCGACAGCGCCAGCTTGCGCGCCTGGCCCCGGTCATTCGGCGCGCGTCCCGCTCCCGCTACTGCGGGCGAAACGCGTCGCGCACCAACGCCGCGTCGAACATGCCGCCCGCGTCCCCCTCGGTCGCGTACCGGTAGACGGCGGCGGTGTAGATCGCGGAGAGCGTCGAGCCGACGAGGCTCATCAAGACCCCGGCGAGGACGAACACCGCGACGACGCCGATGATGAGCGGCGCCGAGTTGGTCGGGATGGCGAGCGCCAAGACCCCGACGAACAGCGCCATCACGCCGAGGAACAGGAGCGTGAACGCGGCGCCGATGCCGAGATTGCCGGCGATCTGCTCGCCCCAGGTCTTCTTCAAGAGCGTGGGTGCTGCGCTTCACCGCGTCGATCGGGCCCACGCCCTCGACGACGAGCACCGGCACGGCGAGGAAGGTCGCGATGTTCCACGCGAGGCCGAAAATCGTCGCGATGATGCGTCCGAGGATGCCTCGTCTCGCGATGCTGCGCAGAATGACGCCCACCGTCGCCGCGAGGAGCGCGTAGCCGACGATCGAGGCGAAGTGCTGGTTGGCGATGCGGAATCCGTCGCCGATGGTCGGATCGCCCCCTTTCAGCCGGATCATCGCCGCGCCGACCAGCGCCGAGTTGCAATAGAAGATGATCGTGTACTGGACCGTGTAGAACGCGAAGCCGAGGAGGATCCCGGCCATGGGAATCCGCCGCCTCGGACGAACCCATGCTCGAACACGCCCGTCAGGAACATCGGGACGGCGAACGTCGCCATGACCAGCGTCACGGCGATCGTCGACAAGACCGGGAAGATGAGCAGCTCCTTATCGGCCTGCAGCACCGCCCAGCTTGCTTTGACGAGCTCCCAGCTCCTCGCAGCTTGCCCATCGATTGTCCTCCCATCAGCAAACGTCGCTTCCGGCCAGTGTTCGACTACGCGCGGACCTGAGACGGTTCGGAGCGCCCTACTCCACCCAATCCGCGACGAACAGGTTGGTCTCGCCCTTCGCCTTGCCGTTCCGGTTGCTCGCGAAGACGAGCGACTTACCGTCGGGGGAGAACATCGGAAACCCGTCGAAGGTGTCGTTGAACGTGATCTGCTGGGCGCCGGTGCCGTCGTCGTTGATCATCCAGAGGTCGAAGTTGCGGCCGCCGGAATCGGCCACGTTCGACGCGTAGATGATCCGCTTCGCGTCCGGGAAGAAGTACGGGCCGAAATTCGCCGCGCCGTTGTGCGTGACCTGGCGCGCGTGCTTCCCGTCGGCGTCGGCGACGAACAGCTCGAGCGCCATCGGGCGGATCTGGCTCTCGGCGACGAGGCCGCGGTAGGCCGAGACTTCCGCTTCGGTCTTGGGACGGGAGGCGCGCCAGACGATGCGCTTGCCGTCGCGCGAGAAGAACGCGCCGCCGTCGTAGCCGAGCTCTTTCGTGATCCGTTTCACGTGCGAGCCGTCGGGGCGCATCGTGTACAGGTCGAGATCGAAGTTCCGGAGCGAGGTGAAGATGATGGTCTTTCCGTCCGGAGAGAGCGTCGCTTCCGCGTCGTACCCCGGGTTGTTCGTGATCCGCTTGATGCCGCTTCCGTCCGCGTTCGCGGTGAAGATCTCGTAGCTCGAGTAGAGCTTCCAGACGTACCCCTTCGAGTAGTCCGGGGCGGCGGGCAGCGCGTCTCCCGAGAGGTACGTGGACGCGTAGAGGATCTTCTTGCCGTCGGGGAAGATGTAGGAGCAGGTCGTCCGCCCCTTCCCGCTCGACAGCCGGTGCACGTTGCCGCCGTCGCGGTCCATCACGAAGATCTGGTCGCATTCCGCGCCGTCGCGCTTCGACTGGAAGATCAGCTGTTTGCCGTCGGCGGACCAATACGCTTCGGCGTTTTCCCCGCCGAAGGTCAGCTGGCGGATGTTGGCCAGGTGGACTTCGCGCGGGTCGCGGAGGAGTCCCCTGACCCAACGCGGGGGCGGCAAGAACGCAGACGGCGAGCAAGCGTCGGATCACGGTTGCACCAAGTCGGCCGTCAGAAGCGCGCGCCACGATTCCGGGATCGGCGCCTTCGTCCGGGCGGCGTAGTCGTATTGCACCTGCGTCGAGACCGCCTCGACGACCAGGCGGCCGCCCTCGCGAGCGTGTCCTTCGTAAGCGAGATCCCACGACGTGCGTCCGATGCGCACCGGGGCGCAGCGCATGTCGATCGTCTCCAGCATGTACACGGGCGAGCGGAAGTGGATGGTGATCGATGCCAGGATGAAATCGACCTCCGCCATCGTTCTCAGGCCGCGGCGCTCGTAGACGTAGCTCGTGCGCACTTCCTCGAGCCAGTTGACGTACACCGCGTTGTTGACGTGGCCCAAAGCATCGGTGTCGCGAAGCGTCGCCCGGATCGGCGAGCGTGAAGGCGTTATTCACTTCGCTTTCCCCTTCTCGTTGGAGCTCGGCGACGATGGCGCCGATGCGCGCCCGCGTCCCGTCCGAGAACCACCCGTCGAGCCACTCGGGGAGCAGGAGCCGGTTGTTCGCGCGCATGCGCTCGACGACGGGCGAGCGGAGGTATCGCTTGGTCACGGCGAACGCGAACGCGTCCTTGGCGATGAACTCCTCGAGGCGCGCGCGGCCGGCGCGCCTCGACGCCGTCGGCGTCGGCCAGCTCGTCCGCGAGGCCGGCGGCGAGCGCCTCCTCGTCGGACGTGTTCCGGCCGAGGAGCGCGACCGCGGTGAGCTTGTTCGTCGGCACGGCGTCCCTGACGATCAGCGCGACGCCGAACGGGAGCGGCACGCCCACCTTGACCTCGTTCAGGCCCGTGATCGCGCCGCGACGCAGCACCCGCCAGTCGGCGCACAGCGCGAGGACGCAGCCGCCCGCCAGCGCGTGCCCGTGCAACACGGCGACGACCGGCTTCGGAAACGTGTAGAGGGTCAGCACGGCCGCCGAGAAGCGCCGCATGAAGCGCTCCATCTCCTCGCGGTCGAGCAGCGACGAGCTCTTGCAGGTCGAGCCCCGGACAGAAGATCTTCCCGGCGGCCGTCAGCAGCACGCCGCGGATCGCGGGATCGGCCTCCGCCTCGGCGAGCGTGGCGACGAGACTCTCGACGAACGGGTCGTTGATCGCGTTGCCGTGCGCGCGTTCCAAGCGCACGACGCCGATCGCGCCGTCGCGGGTCAGCGTCACGGCTTGCGTGGCGGTCGCCATGCGTCACCTCCCGAAGGAACGGTCGAGACGACGGACTATACTAGCCGCACGCCACGGAGGCGTCGCATGAAAGCGGTCGCGATCCACGCGTTCGGCGGACCCGAGGTCCTCGCGTTGACCGATCTTCCGCGCCCGAGACCGGAACGGGGCGAGGTGCTCGTCCGCATACGCTCGCCGCCGGGGTGAACCCGGTGGATTGGAAGGTGCGCGAAGGACGGCTCTCGCCGCGGGTTCCCCACGGGTTCCCATTGATCCCGGGTTGGGACGTCGCGGGGGTCGTCGACGAGCTCGGCGAAGGCTGCCAGACGTTCCGCAAGGGCGATCGCGTCTTCGCGTACGCCCGCAAGCCGCTCGTCCAGTGGGGGACGTACGCCGAGTACGTGGCGGTCGCCGAGCGCCACGTCGCGCTGATGCCCGCCGAGCCTGCTCTTCGAGGAGGCGGCCGCGATCCCCTGCGCCGCGCTGACGGCCGGACAGGCCCTCGCGCGCGCGGGGCTGGCGGCGGGCGCAAGGCTCCTCGTCTTGAACGGGTCCGGCGGGGTCGGGCACTTCGCCCTGCAGCTGGCGAAGATCGCCGGCGTGCGCTCCATCGCGACCGCCGGGGCATCGAACCAGGAATTCATGATGAGCCAGGGGGCGGAAAGCTCGATCGACACCGCGCGCGACGATCTCGCGGGGCGGTCGAAGCCCGTTTTCCCGGCGGCGTCGATGCCGTCCTCGATGCGATCGGGGGCGAGCCGCTTGCTTCCGCGCTCTCCGTCGTCAAGCCCGGCGGCGTCATCGTGAGCGTCGTCGACACGCTCGACGCCGATGCGGTGAAGGCCCGCGGCGTGCGCTTCGAGCGGATCAGCACCGTGCCGTCCGGAGAGCAGCTCGCCGTGTTCGCGGCGCACGCCGGGCGCAAGAAGCTCCGCCCTCACGTCCGGACGATCTACCCCCTGGCCTCGGCGGCGGAGGCCCAGGAAGAGAGCCGGGGAGGCCACGTGCGCGGCAAGCTGGTCCTCGCGCTGTGAGCGCAGCGGGCCTCGAATCCTCGGTTTTCACAACCCCCGACGGCGCCGACATCGCCTACCGGATCCGGCCCGGACGCGATTGGCTCGTCCTCCTCCACGGTCTGGGCTGCGACGCGTCGATGTGGGATGCGGTCGTCGCACTGCTCCCGGCCGACCTGGGTCTCGTCGTCCCCGAGATCCGCGGGCACGGCGCGTCGACGCTCGGCTGGCGGGTGCCTGTCCGGTCGACCTGTGGGCCGACGACGTCGTGCGGCTGCTTCGCCGGAAGGGGATCGAAGCTCCCGCGATCGCGGGGCTCTCGATGGGCGGCTACACCGCGTTCGGCATCGCGGCGGCGCATCCCGGATTCGCGCGGGCGTTCGCGTTCGTCAGCACGACCGCCGCCCCCGAGGACGAAGGCGGCAAGCACCGCCGCGCCGCCGCCATCGCGATGATTCGCCAATCGGGGTGGCGGGCGTACGCCGATGCGTTGATCCCGAGCCTGCTGAACGACAACCGGCCGCAGTTCCCGACCGCATCGCGAGCATCTGCTGGCGATGTTCGAGCGCGCCGGCGACTCAGGCTTGCCGTCGACCCTCATGGCGTTGGCGGCTCGCCCCGACCGGCGCGCCTGCTCATGACGCTCCACCTGCCGACCACCGTCATCGTCGGGGCGGTCGATGCCCTGATCTCGCCCGACCTGGCGCGCGCGCGCTCGCCACGGGCATTCCCGGCGCACGCCTGCACGTGCTGGACGACGTCGCGCACATGAGCGCGATGGAGGCCCCGCACAAGGTCGCAGGCCTGCTCGGAACGCTGTGAGGCCGGCCGTGCACCCTCCTCGCGTCGTTCTCCATCTCGACATGGACGCCTTCTACGCCGCCGTCGAGGTTCGCGAGAGTCCCGAGCTCGCCGGAAAGCCGCTGATCATCGGCCACCGCGGGCGGCGAGGCGTCGTTTCGACCTGTTCCTACGAGGCCCGCGCCTTCGGCGTGCGCTCGGCGATGCCCTCCGTGGTCGCGGCGCGCCTCTGCCCCGGCGCGATCTGGCTTCCCGGTCGGATGGAGCTGTACGTCGCGGTCTCAGGCGGCTGCGCCGCATCCTCGACGAGGAGGCGCCCGTCGTCGAGCCGCTTTCGATCGACGAGGCGTTCCTCGACATGACCGGGCTCGCGAGCGACTTGACTCACGGCGCGGCGATCGCCGCCACCCTGAAGCGTCGCATCCGCGTCGAGGAGAGGCTGACCGCATCGGTCGGCGTCGCGCCCAACAAGTTTCTCGCCAAGCTCGCGTCGGACCTCGAGAAGCCGGACGGCCTCTGCGTGTTCCCGGAGGACGACGTCCGCTGCGGCTGTGGCCGCCTCCCGGTCGAGCGGCTCTGGGGGTCGGGCCGAAATCCGCCGAGGTGCTGCGACGCGCGGGCCTCGTGCACGATCGGCGAGCTTGCGCGAGCCGACCGAGAGCGGCGCTCGCGACGATCGTCGGCGCCGGCATGGCGGCGCACCTCCGCGCGCTGGCTGCGGGCGAGGACGATCGGCCGGTGTGCGCCGAGCGTGAGACCAAATCGATTTCCGAGGAGCGCACCTACACGGACGACCTGACCGACCTTCGGGAGATCGACCGCGAGCTGCTCGCGCGCGCTGAGGGGTCGCCGCGCTCGCTGCGGCGCGACGGGCTCGTCGGGCGGACCGTCCACCTCAAGGTGCGCACCGGGGACTTCACGACGTGGACGCGCGCGCTGACCGCTCCGCGACCGCGACCGATCTCGCGGACACGATCATCGAGGCGGCGCGCGCGATGTACCGCGAGCGCATCGACCTCCGCGGCCGGGGGTGCGCCTCCTCGGCGTCGGCATGAGCGGCATCGCCGAGGCGGGGAGCTCGCCGGATCGTTGTTCCCGGACGCGTCGACCGAGCGCTCGCGCAAGCTCGCCCGCGCATCCGACGCGGTCAACGACAAGCTCGGCGAAGACGTCGTCACCCGCGCGAGCCTGCTACGCCGCAAGAACCGAGTCGCCTCGAGCTTGCCGAGCGTGGATTAAGGGGACATTCTGCTTTTTCTTATCAAAGCGGTAATCCGGGGAGCTTTGTAAGAAAAAGCAGAATGTCCCCTATTGGCTCCGGTAGTTGCCGAAGTTGAGCTCGACGCCGAAATCGTGCTGGCGGAGAAGGGCCATCACGCCCTGGAGCTCATCGCGAGACGGCGAGCTGACGCGGACCTGGTCGGCTTGGATCGAGACCTGGATCTTCTTGAGCTTGTGCTCCTTGACGAACTTGACGATCTCGCGGGCGGTCTCGATCGGAATCCCCTGCTGGAGCGCGATCTCCTGGCGGGCGGTGCCCCGCGCCGCGTTATCGATCGTGCCCGGCGTCAGGTTCCTGAGCGGCACCTTCCGGCGCACCAGCTTCGTCTGCAGGACATCCCAGATGGCCTTGATCTTGAAATCGTCGGGACCGGTGAGGACGATCATGTTCTCCGCGCGGAGCAGCGCGACGCCGACCTTGATCCCCTTGAAGTCGAAGCGCTGGAGGATCTCCTTCAGGGCTTGATTCACCGCGTTGTCGACCTCCTGGAGGTCGCAGCCGGTCGTCACGTCGAAGCTCTGGGTCGCGGCCATCGGTCGCTAACTCCGCTCCAGCCGGACCGGGCGTGTCGTAATACACCGCGCCACCGCCCGCGTCGGTGGCGACCGCCGGGATCAACGCGTTGGCGCAGCGCCCGTCGCGCAGCCACCCGCCCTTGGCCATGCAGCGACGACGTCGCGGCGCTGCCGGGCATCGAACTTCAACCGCACGTCCATCGCGCCGACCTCGGAGGCGATCCGCGCGATCGACCCGTCGCTCAAGCCGTGCCGCTGCGGCCGGGTGCACGGTGGCCACCGCGGGGCCGTCGCTGCGCGCGCGGGTGCGCCCACTGCGACGACTGCGCCTTCTCGGTCGAGAACGCCATCAAGAGAAGCGGCCGGTCCGCCGTGGGACGCGCGGGCTCCGGGTCGGCGTCGTGGATCAGGTTGACGCGTCCGGTCGCCGTCTTGAACTTCCGATCGGCGAAGAGGACCGTCGGCGCGAGCGGGTTCCTGACGTACCCGTCGCGAATCGCCTCGAGCGATGCGCCCTTGTCCGACACGTTGCGCAGGAACCGCCGCTTCCAGGCCACGGCGTCGTCGGTGAAATGCTCCGCGAGGCCGAGGCGTTCGGCGAGCGCCTGCGCGATCGCGTAATCGGTTCTCACGCCGTCGGGCGGCGGGCACGACGGGACGGACCTCGCCGAGCCAGTGATGGCCGTACGCCCCGACGAGATCGTCGTCCTCGAGCATCGTCGTCGTCGGGAGCACGACGTGCGCGGCGCGCGCGGTGTCGGTCAGGAACGCGTCGACGACGACGGTCAGCTCCCGCGTCTCGAAGGCGTCGCTGACGGTGTGGGACTCGGGGAGCATCGCCACCGGATTGCCCGCCGTCACCCACACCATCCGGATCGGCGGGTCGCCGGCGTCGAGGATCTCGCCGGCCGAGGAGCGGCTCGAGCGAGGCGGCGCGGCGGCGCCGCGCGGCGCCGGAAACGAGGTGTCGAACGCGCCGCGGCGCTTGAAGTAGAACGAGACGCCGCCGCCCGGAACGCCGAGGTTTCCGCTGATGGCGCCCAGCGCGTCGAGCAGTGCGCACCGTCGCGGAGCCCGTTCGCCTTGCGCTGCAATCCCCACCCGACGAGGATCGCCGACGGTCCGTCTCCGTAGAGATCGGCGACGCGCCGCGAGCTCGTCGGGCCGGACGTCGGCGAGCGCGGCCCAGCCGTCGACGCTGCGCGAGAACGCCAGCGACCGGAACGCGTCGAGGTGATCGCAGTAGCCGCCGGCCGTCGGGTCGGTCTTCCCCGTCTCGAACAGCCGCCTCGCGATCCCGAGCGCCAGGGCGATGTCGCCGCCGGGCCGCGGCTGCACGTAGAGCTGCGCGAGGTCGGCGCCGCGGTGGCGCACCGGGTCGATGAGGACGATCCGCGCCCCCTCTCACGCGCCTGCTTGAGGACGGGAAGGACGTGGACGTTGCTGACGTGCGGGTTCTTCCCCACAGCACGATCGTCTTCGCGTTGAGGAGGTCGAACAGGTCGTTGCTGTCCTCCTCGCCGAAGTCGGTGAGCTGGGCCGCGTCCCCCGCCCCCGAGCAGATGTCGCCGGTCTTCACCGCGCAGGGGCCGAACAGCTCGAAGAGCCGGTCGTTCAGGAACTTCATGACCCCGAGCGTGCCGCCGCTGCGATAGTGGAGGATCGCCTCGCCGCCGGATTCGGACTTGATGCGGAGCATCTTCTCGGCGATCAGGTCGAGCGCGTCGTCCCAGCCGACCGCTCTGGAACGTCGCCGTTCGCGGCGAAGAAGCGGTGTCGTGATGCGATCGGGGTCGTACTGCCGCTCCAGGAAGCGGCTGGTCCGGTAGCAGAGAAATCCCTGGGTGACTGGATGGTCGGGATCACCCTGGATCTTCACGATGCGGCCGTCCGCGACGGTCGCCACGATGCCCGCACGCGTCGGGACAATCGCGGTTGCAGGTCGTCCTGACCTTCATCCGAAGAGAATAGCACCGGACGAATCGCCCTCTAGTGATCCCTGACGTTCATGCGCGGGCCCGCGGCGCGCGTGGTCACCGACCAGAGTTGCTTGAGCTCGGGAAATGCGTCGGGCTCGAAACGGGTTCGGGTGAGCTCGAGCGTGAAGGTTCCGGTCACCGCCGTTCCTTTCCGGTCGAATTTCGTGGCGACGGCCCATCCGTTCCCCCTCCTTCTTTTCCGCGGAGGAGCGAGGCGAGCTCGGCGACACCGTCGACGGTGGACTCATAGCGCAGCCCGAGCGGGTGCGGATAGATGACGGGCACGTTGCGTTTCGCGACTGGGACACGGCGGAGCCCGAGGCTTGCCCCGGAAGAGCGATACGGCGCCGTCGCCGAGCTCGGGCGCACCGGCCGGAAGCTCCAGGGTGAGCGATTCGACGAACGCTCCGTCCGGTTCCTCGGGAATAGCCTTGTAGTCCTTGACCTCGGCACCGCTCCAGACCGAGCGGGCCTCCTCCTCGACGGCTTTCCTTCGATCGACCGCCGAGTGGGCATACGCCGCGCGGGCGCCCTCCGCCGAGCCATCCGAAGTACCGCATCGCAACGGTGACAGTCGCCGACCGGTCGGCGCGCACGCTGGCGCTCGAGCGCGTCTCGATCCGGTGCGTGGCCGAGTCCCCGCGGGCATGGTCACGAGGTACCCCTTCTGGTCCGCGACGAGCAGCCCGCGATGGCCGGCGAGGATCGCCGGGAGAACGCCGGGCCACGCGTACTCGTCGGTGGTGTCCACGACGAGCAGCTTTCCGAAGCTCGGGAACTTCCACAACGGCCGCCGCGGCCTCTGCGGGGATCGGGCGTCCTTCGGCCACAGGACTCCGACGACGAAGTGGTCGAAAGATCCCGGATCGGGGACGGCGTCCGCGACCGTGTCGGCCTCGGTCGCATTGATGAGGATGGGGTAGGAGCGAAAGCCGGCCGGCGCGAGCATCGCGCGCAGAGCGTCCCCTTGTCCTTGCAGTCGCCGTTCAAGTCCGCCAGCGTCTTCCCCGCGGGGCGGGCGTGTAGCCGCCGATTCCGACGGCGCGCGAGACGTACCGCACACGGCCGCGCACGAACAACGCGACGGCGCGTATCCGGTCGAGCGGCGCCGGACCGGCCTTGGCCACGGCGTCGCTTGCCGCCTTCTCCGCCGCGGCATCCGCTTGGTCGCGCCCCTTCGAGATCGTTGAAAACCACGCGGCGAGGTCATTCCAGTCCCGCAGCACGGAGGATCGCAGCCGTCGTCCCATCAGGCGGAATCATGGCGACAACCAGCCGCGGGACGATCTCGTCCGGATCGGGCCCGAGGGTCTCGGCGTCCACCGGCGTGCTGTCGCGCAGCTCGAAGGTCCACGTGTTCCCGTCGCGCGCGGGCTCGACCCCGGAGGTGCGCAGCCACGCGTGCCGGAGCGACCAACCGGGCGGGAGCTCGACGATCACGCGCTCGACGGCGACCGGCCTGCCGCCGCGCCCGAAGGCGAAGCTCTCGGTCAACGTGTAGGGCTTCTTCTCGGCGTCGAACTCGGTGAAGACGAGGCTCCCCTTCTTGACGCCCTCGAGGGCGACGGCGCGGGCCGTCGCATCGCTCTCGAAGTCCGTCGACATCGCGACGTCGATCGCCCCCGATGTTGCGATGCGCGCGCTCGCCGGGCGGGATGTGCCATCCCTTCGACGTTTTCATCTTCATGTCGCTGTTGAACGCGAACAGACCGACCTGCGTCGTGTCGACGCGGTTGCTGAGGTACTGTTCCGCGACGCGCTCGTGCACCCGCCACACGCCGCCCCCCTCGCCCACCGTCACGCGCACCTCGCTCAACAGAACTTGCGTCGGCCACTTCGGGCTCCCCGAAGGGACATCGGGGGCCGACGCGGCAATCGGCTTCGCCCAGTCAGGCAGCCCGGCGGCCGCCGGGAGCCGGACCGACGCCGCGACGAGGAAAGCGAGCACGAGGCGTGGGGCCACGGCCCGCCTCTTCACCGCGCGCCCCTGGCGCGCTCGAAGGTCAGCAAGGCTTGGTCGTGCTTCGCGACGTCCTGGAAGAAGCTGCGCAACGCCGGATAGTCCGCGACGTTCACGACGAGCGCGTACAGCACGAGTCCGCGATCGACGTGGAAGCCGGTCTCCGTCTTCTCGACGACGAGCTGGTAGTGCCCGAATGGACTATTGAGCTCGACCGGCGACGGGACCGTACCGGACTTGAAGCCGGCAGGGGCGGCGACGTCGACGGCAACGATGTACGCGAAGGGGAACTCGAACACGACCATCCCCGTGCGTGTGGCGGACGGGAACTTCGGCGTCGGCGGCCACCAGGGTCCAACGAAGGGGAAGCTGTAGCGGGAGATATCCTCCGTGATGCCGCTGTCCCCGAGGTCGATGTCGCACGCGAGCTCGAACGGGCCGACGCTGTCGGAGAGACCCGGCGCCTCCAAGGAGACGATCTCGACGTCGTTGCGCCCCCGCGGCAAAGGTCCCCAGGGTCTTCTCCCGCTCGTCGGGGTCCAGGTCGCGCAGCCACCTCCGGTAGTCCATCCCCGCCGCCCTCCGGCGTTGCGGTACCACTTCGCGGTGTGCCCTTCGCCCTCCTCCCCGAAGACGACCGCGACTTTGGTATCGGCTCGATTGACCTTAGGCAGCGCCGGCGGAATGATCACGGATTGCGAACCCTTGGACGTGCAGACGAAGGTCGCGGCCCCTGTCGCGCGCCACGGGACGACGCCGTACGGCAGCCCCGATCCGGAGTCCACGAAAACGGACTTCGAGTCCGGGTCCCCGGGCGCGCGCACGGCGACAAGCGTGTACCAGAACTGGTCCATCGACTTGAGCCCACGGCTCCAGAACCGCTGCGTGCGGTCGGTCGCGAAGATGACGTTCGCTTCGGCGCCGAGCGCGCGGGCAACGCCGGCGAAGAGGTAGTCGTGCTGCCGCGGGGTCGCGCGTTTGGCGCCCAGGACCGACTTCGCGGTGTACGACTCATCGTCCTCTTTCGTGTCGTACGCCTCCTCCTGCTCGGCCGACATCAGGCCGGTGTTCGTCACGTTGCGGGAGAGCCACTCTGTAGGCCGCCTCGAGCCGCGCGGAGAGCGAGCCGTCCGGCGGGAGCTGCATTGAGGCGATCGCCGATTGAATGGCGTGCCCATTCCCGACGAACCGCTTGAGCTCGTACTCGACGCTCTTGGCCATCGCATTCCAGTACTCGTCGGGCTTCTCGCTCGAGCGGGAGTAGTAGAGGGTCACGGACGCTCGCACCTCGTCGAGGGGCATCATGTACGGCTCCTCCGCAACCGGGGCGAGATCTCTCGCGGTGACGAGGACCGATCCCCGCTCCGGCTTGACCTCCACGCTTTTCCCTCGGTGTGCGCCGTCACGTACGCCGCCGGGAGGAAGCCGGACGGGATCCATTTGTACCGGATGAGCTTTACCGGCCACTGTTCTTGCAGAACCACGCGCTCGATCGGGAAGTAGCCGTTCCCGTACACGACGTAACCGAAGTCGATGACGCAGCCGGGCACGACGCCAGGGAGCGCCGCTTGACGGTGCGAATCTGCCGCGACCCCTGCTTGAGGATCGACTGCCGCTTGAGGTCTTCTTCCTTCAGCTCGAGCACCGTGCCGTCGGGGAGGATCGTCTTTCCCCACCAAGTCTTGAGGTCGGAGTCGGAACGCAGTCCCGGGATCTCTACGTCGGCAAGGCTACGCCCTCGGCGGAGAGGATCTTCGCCCGCATGTGGTGGCTGGATCAGCGAGGTACTGCCGAGGTTCTCGTTGCGCAGAGTCTCCTCGACGAGGATCACGCCGTGCTGGCTCCCCGCGGACGGATCGGCGACGATCGCGGCCTCGGCCGCCGACATCGCCGACGGCCCCGGCTTGATCTCGAGGTCGGAGGACGGCTTCGCCCGGACGGAAGTCGCCAGAAGCGCCGCGACGACGATGACTGCCGGTCTCATGCCCCCTACGAATGGACCCATTCTGGGGCCTATCCACGGTTCCTGGATATGAGAAATGCGACGCTTCACGGCTCGTTGCGGTGCAGCTTGACGGGAGGGCCCCGCCGGAGCCGGAGGTTCAGCATCTCGACGAAGACCGCGAACCCCATCGCGAAGTAGATGTATCCCTTCGGCATGTGGACATCGAACCCCTCCGCGACCAGGCTCATGCCGATCAGCAGCAGGAAGCTCAGCGCCAACATCTTGACGGTGGGATGGCGCTCGACGAAAGCGCCGATGGGGCCGGCGAAGGCCAGCATGATCGCGATCGAGATCATCACCGCGAGGACCATCACGGCGAGCTCGCTCGCCATCCCGACGGCGGTGATCACCGAATCGAGCGAGAAGACGATGTCGAGGAGCGCGATCTGGACGAGCACCCCCGCGAACGAGGCTGCGGCCCTCGCGCGGCTCGTGTGGTGCTCCCCTCGAGACTGTCGTGGATCTCGAACGTGCTCTTGGCGAGGAGGAACAACCCGCCCAAGACGAGGATGAGGTCGCGCCCGGAGAACGCCTGGCCGAATACGGAAAACAGCGGCCGGGTCAGCTTGAGGATCCAGGCGAGGGACATCAGCAGCAGGATGCGTGTGCCCATCGCGAGAAGCAGGCCGAGTCGGCGGGCGCGGCTCCGTCGGTCCGCGGGAAGCTTTCCCGCCAGGATCGAGATGAAGATGATGTTGTCGATGCCGAGCACCGTCTCGAGGAGCGTCAGCGTCGCGAGCGCGGCCCAGCTTTCCGGTTGAGCGATCCAGTCGAACACGAAGCGAATTATAAGCGTTGCTCTGCTAGGCTCGGCGTGCCATGGCGCTGACCTCGGGAACCAGCCTCGGCCCGTACGAGATCCTCGGCTCCATCGGAGCGGGCGGCATGGGCGAGGTCTACCGCGCGCGCGACCAGAGGCTCTCGCGCGACGTGGCGATCAAAGTGCTGCCGCCCTCGTTTCTCGGCGATCCCGACCGTCTCTTGCGCTTCGAGCAGGAAGCGCGGGCCGCCGGGCAGCTCAACCACCCGAACATCCTGGTCGTTTACGACATCGGCACGCATGGGAACGCGCCCTACGTCGTCGAGGAGCTGTTGGAGGGCGAGACGCTCCGCCAGAAGCTGGCGGGCGCCTCGCTGTCGACCCGGAAGGCGATCGACTACGCCGCCCAGATCGCCCAGGGGCTCGCGGCCGCCCACCAGAAGGGCATCGTCCACCGCGACCTCAAACCGGAGAACCTCTTCGTCACCCACGACGGCCGCCTGAAGATCCTCGACTTCGGCCTCGCCAAGCTCGTGGCCTCCGATCGGCTCGCGCCCCACCGCATCCGCAGATGACCGAAGCGCCGACGCAGGTCGACACCGGCGCCGGTGTCGTGATGGGCACGGTCGGCTACATGTCGCCCGAGCAGGTGCGCGGGCAAGCCGCCGACCACCGATCCGACATCTTCAGCTTCGGCTGCATCCTCTACGAGATGATCTCGGGCCAGCGCGCCTTCAAGGGCGACTCTTCCGTCGAGACGATGAACGCGATTCTCAAGGAAGAGCCTCCCGAGATCTCGCAGACCCGGCACGATCTCCCGCCCGGGCTCGAGCGCGTCGTGCAGCACTGCCTGGAGAAGAGCCCCGACGAGCGGTTCCAGTCGGCGCGCGATCTCGCCTTCCAGATCGACGCGCTGTCTTCTCCATCGGCCACGACGACCGGAGGGACCAGGCTGGGCGCCGCTCCGCGCGCGCTGGAGGACCCGCCCCGTGATCGCCGCCGCGATCCTGCTCGTGGCACTCGCCGCCGGCGTCCTCGCGGGCCGCATGACGCTCCGTTCCCCGCCCCCGTGACGTACAGCCAGATCACCTTCCGCCAGGGGATCATCTCCTCTGCGCGCTTTACCCCCGACCGGGAGACGGTGGTCTACGGCGCCGCGTGGGAAGGGAGCCCCACGGAGATCTTTACGGCCCGGCCTGGCGCCCCGGAATCCCGCTCGCTCGGGCTCCCGTCCGCGGATGTCCTGTCCATCTCGGCGTCGGGCGAGATGGCGATCCTCCTCGATGCCCAGTACACGGTCGGTTTCCAGCGGAGCGGCACGCTGGCCCGCGCGCCTGGCGGGCGGTGTCCCGCGGCAGGTCCTCGAGAACGTGCAAGACGCCGACTGGATGCCCGGCGGATCGGAGCTTGCCGTCGTGCGGACGGTGGAGGGGCGTTATCGTCTCGAGTATCCGGTTGGCAAGGTTCTCTACGAGACCACACTTCTGGGTGAGCTCGCTCCGATTCTCGCGAGACGGCCGCCGGATCGGCTTCATCGACCATCCGGCGCGCGGAGATAGCCGGGGCCGCGTCGCGGTGGTGGACCTCGCAGGAAAGTTGACGGTACTGACCGAGCCGTTCAGCACGGCGGACGGCCTCGCGTGGTCGCCGGACGGCTCGGAGATCTGGTTCACCGCCGGCAAGGAGGGAAACCTGCAGTCCCTCTACGCCGTGGATCTGACCGGGCGCGAGCGCATGGTGGCGGGCATGCCGGCCAACCTCTCGCTGTGCGATGTCGCCGGTGACGGCAGAATCCTGGTCGCGCGCGACAGCTGGCGGCGCGGCATCCTGGGCTTGGCGCCGGGAGAAACCGTCGAGCGCGACCTCTCGTGGTTCGACTGGTCGAGCCCCAGCTACCTTTCCGAAGACGGGAGCGTCTTGCTCTTCAACGAGCAGGGACAAGGCGGCGGCCCGGCTTACTCGGTGTACCTTCGCAAGACCGACGGATCCCCGCCGTGAAGATCGGCGAAGGGAATTCCCAGGGCGCTCTCACCGGACGGACGATGGGCCGCGACGGTACCCGTCGATAAGGCGGATCGCATCACCTTCGTTCCCACGGGCGCCGGCGAGGCGCGGACGGTCATGCTCGACGGCCTTTCGGTCGGCGTCACGACGTGGCATCCGGATGGCCGGCGCCTACTGGTCGCGGCAGCCGAAACAGGCCATCTGGCTCGATTGTTCGTGGCGGACAGCGAACGCGGAGCCGCGAAACCCATCACCGACGAAGCTCAGGGATCATCGGATCGATCTCCCCGGACGGGAAGTGGGTCGCCGTCGCGTCGCTGTCCGGCGCCGGGCGGATCGTCCCGTTCGAAGGCGGCGAGGGCCGTCCGCTTCCTGGCGTCGTTGCCGGGGATAGCGTCTTGCGCTGGACCGCGGACGGCCGTGGGCTCTTCGTCACGCGAAGGACGGGACTTCCGGCACGGATCGAGCGCGTCGATATCGCAACCGGTCAGAGAACGCTCTGGAAGGAGCTGTTGCCGATCGACCGGGCCGGGCTCGTCGACGTCGGACGGTATTTCCCTTCAGCCGACGGCCGTTCGTACGTCTACAGCTACCGTCGCAACATCTCCACGCTCTACGTCGGTACCGGCGTGCGCTGACGGCGGCCGAGCCTGTCAGATCGTGGTCCCGTCCGGGATCACCGCGTTTTTCGTCACGACCACGATCCCCTCGCGGATCGCCCACCCGTTGCCGTCGGCTTCGGCGATTCCGCCGGCGTTGGCGATGCGAACGTTGCTGCCGATGCGGGCGTTCTTGTCGACGATCGCGCCGTCGATGAGGGAGCCCTCGCCGATGCCCAAGGGCGGTGACCCGGGGGCCGGCGGGCGGGTAGGGGTCGGCCCCCATCACGAGCGAGCGGCGCACCGTCGCGCGCGTCATCGTCGTCCGGACGCCGATGATCGACCGCTCGATGGTGCACTCGTCGAGCGTCGTCCCCTCGGACACGATCGAGCGATTGATGCGCACCGCGTTGAGCGCGCACCCGGGCAGGTAGCGCGGATGCGTGTAGAACGGCCAGTCGGGATCGTTGAAGTGAAACGGCGGATCGGCCTGCACCAGATCCATGTGGGCGTCGTAGAAGGCGCGGATCGTGCCGATGTCGCGCCAGTAACCGTCGAACAGAAACGACTGGACCTTTCCCCGATGACGGCATGCGGCAGTACGTCGCGGCCGAAATCGTGGCGCATCGAGCTTTCGAGGCACGCGCGCAGGTACGGCTTCGCGAACAGGTAGATTCCCATCGACGCGAGATACGGGCGCTCGGTCCCCACGCCGAAGCGCGCGAGCAACCCGGAATCGGCCTGCATCCCCGCGCGCGCCTCCGCGTCCTTTGGCTTCTCGCGAAACTCGACGATGCGTCCGGCCGCGTCGACGCGGATCGCGCCGAATTCGCAGATCTCGCCTTCGGCGCACGGGAGGGCCGCCACCGTGACGTCGGCCCCGCGCGCCGAGATGCTCGCGGAGCAGGCGACGGTAGTCCATCCGGTACATGTGGTCCCCGGAGAGGATCAGGACGAGCTCGCCCGCGCGATTCGAGGATGATGTCGAGGTTCTGGCGCACCGCGTCGGCGGTCCCCTGGAACCACGCCTCGCCGCGCGGCGTTCTGCTGCGCGGCCAGAAGCTGCACGAAGCCGCGCGAGAACAGGTCGAACTTGTACGTCCTGACGAGGTGCCGGTGGAGGGACACCGAGTTGAACTGCGTCAGCACGAACATCCGCTCCATCCCCGAGTGGATGCAGTTGCTGATCGGGATGTCGATGAGGCGGTACTTCCCGGCGATCGGCACCGCCGGCTTGCGCGCGCTCACGCGTCAGCGGGTCGAGACGGTGCCCCCGCCCTCCTCCCAGGATGACCGTGATGACGTCCGACTCCTGCCCGGAGGCCTCGATCATCCACCCGCCTCTAGATGCGATGCGCGCCGGTCGTCATGCGGCGCCAGCACGAAGCGCAGTACTTCTCGCTCTTCAGATCGATGTCGGCCAGCGCCGCGATCATGGTGAGCGCGCAACCCGCTTCTCCGCACTCGGGCAGGCCGCGGCGCGCCCCAGCGCGAACAGGGCCAGCTTGACCAAGCGTGCCCGCGCTTTCATGGGATCGGCCTTCCGCTTGTAGAACGGCTCCGCGTAGCCGCCGCACCGAGAGGACGGCGGCGTGCGACGCTCGCGTCGATGTCGCCGAACACGCCGTCCGTGGCCGGCTTGTAGAGATCGACGTCGGTCACGAAGAGCGTCACGTCCGCTGCTCCGGCCGAGCGCGCGACCGAACCGCGCAGCCCTGCGAGGAACGGCCCGGCGACGTGCTGGCCGCGCGCGGATCGTCCCCCGCCTTCGGAACCGGCACGGACGGCCGCAGCTCGACCGTCTTGTTGAGGACTTTCGAGATGCGCGCCGCCGCAGCCTCGACGTCGGCGGGGTCGATCTTTCCGACGGGCACGATCGCGACGCGCAAGTCCATGGACGGAAGACTCTACGCGGTCACCGCCGCCGGACGCAATCGAGGATAATCGGACCGATGGATCGCCACGGCCGCCTTCTCGACGAGATCGACGCGGCCCGGTCGCGCACCGTCGTCCGACGCGGTCGCCGCGCTCGGCGCGGCGCTCGACGTCGCCGGGCGGACCGAGAGCGTGGAACAGGCGGAGAGCCTCGACGCGGCGGTCCTGACGGCGCTGCGCGACGCGCCGCATCGCGACCGGATCTTGAGCGGCTCGACCTCGAGGCGCTGGCGCGACCTCGGCGCGCGGATCGCCGAGCGCGCCGCGCGGGAGCCGGCGTGGGATCTCCTCGACCTCCTCCGACGGCCCGCGGTCCTGAGGCGCATCGACGCCGAAGGGTCCGTCGAGGCGTGGGCCGGACGCATGCTCGCGCTCGTCGAGGCGTCGCATCTGACGATGGCGACGCTGCTGCACCGCCGCGCGGAAGAATACGGGGCGAAGGTCCTCTTCGAGCTGGGGACGCCGGGGCCATCCCGCGGCGTGACGTGGCGACAGACCGCGGCGCGGGTCGACGTGCTCGCACGCGGCCTCGTCGCGGTCGCGGAGCAGGGCGCGCCACGCGTCGCGATCATCTCGGAGAACCGGATCGAGATGGCCATCGCCGACCTCGCGTGCCACGCGGCCGGCCTGGTGTCCGTGATGATCCCCGCCCAGGCGACCGAAAACGACATCGCGTTCATGCTGCGCCAGTCGGAGGCCGGACTCGCGATCGCCGGATCGCGCGAGATCCTCGCGACGGTCAGGCGCTTGGCCGACGGCCTCCCCGGTTGACCGCATGTCGTCGCGATGGACGCCGGGCTGGCGGGAAACGGCGTGCGCGCCCTCGACGCGATCGCCGCTCGCGCGGGAGAGACGCCGCCCGCTGCGCTCGACCGACGCCGGCTCGCGGCGCGGATCGACGACCTCGCGACGATCATGTACACGTCCGGGACGACGGGAACGCCGAAGGGGATCCGCTTCTCCCATCGGAACGTGGTCTTCAAACGGTTCGCGCGCGCCTTGGCGCTCCCGGAGATCGGTGAGGACGACGTCTTCCTGTGCTACCTGCCGCTGTACCACACGTTCGGCCGCTATCTCGAGCTGTACGGCTGCATCTTCTGGGGGCGACGTACGTCTTCCTCGACAGCCCATCGGTCTTGCGCCTTGGTCGGCGGGATGGTCCGCTTCCGACCGACGGTGTTCATCAGCGTCCCGAAGAAGTGGATTCAGCTCCACGAAGAGATCGCGCGTGCGGTTGACCTGTCGAGCGCCTCGGACCGGAGATCGACGAGGCGATCCGGCGCGTGACCGGGGGGCGGCTGCGCTTCGGCCTTTCGGCGGCGGGCCGTCTCGACGCCGAGATCTTCCGCTTCTTCGAAGCCCACGGCGTCGTGTCTGATGAGCGGCTTCGGGATGACCGAGGCGACCGGCGGGATCACGATGACCCGGCCCGGCCGCTACAAGGACGACTCGCTCGGTCCCGCGCTCCCGGGATCGAGCTATCGGTCGGCGCCGACGGCGAGCTGGCCGTGCGCGGGCCGTACGTCATGATCGGCCACGTCGAGACGCCCGCGAAGGCGAAACGACGCTCGAACGCCGAAGGCTGGCTCGAAAACGGGCGATCTCGTGGAGCTCGACGCCGGACGGCCACCTCCGCCTCGTCGACCGCAAGAAGGAGATCTACAAGAACGTCAAGGGGAGACGATCGCGCCGGCCCGGATCGAGTCGTTCTTTCGCGATTTCGCCTCGGTGGGCCGCGTCTTCCTCGTCGGGGATCACCGCGAGTACAACACCGCTCTCATCTGGCCGAACCCCGACGCGCACGACCTCGACTTCGCTGCGATGGACGACGACGAGAGGAAGGCGCACTTCCGATCGATCGTCTCGTCCGTCAACGCCTTTCTCGCGCCCTACGAGCGGATCGTCGACTTCGCGCTCATCGACCGCGATCTCGCGGCCGACCGGGACGAGCTGACGCCCGAAGGGCACGCCCCGCCGGAAGGTCGTCACATCGCATTTCGCCGAGACGATCCGCCTGCTGTACCGGCGGGCGCACCTCAAGGTCGGCGGCCTCGAGATCGTCTTCCCGAACTGGCTCTTCCAGGCGCTGGGCCTGACGGCGCAGGACCTCCGCCTGGAGTCGGAGCGCATCGCCCTGCCGACGCGCGGCACCGCGCTTGACGGTCCGACGGCTCGCAGAGCGGGATCGCGCTCATCGGCTCATCGGTCTACCGCCATCCGCCGAAGGAGCCGGTTCAGCTCGGCGTCCTCCTCACCACGCCGCGGCTCTGGCTCGCCAACGAGGAGCTGGTCGATTTCGCGCCGCTCGACGTCGATTGCGCGAGCGCCCGGGACGGGCCGGCGACGTCGATCGAGCGCAAGGGACGCACGGCGCCCGGGCCGCGGACGACGCCCTCGAAGGACGCGGCGCGAAGGGCGTTGACCGCGAGCGACCTCGATCTGATCGACCTGCACCGCGCCGGCACTGCTGCTGGAGTCTTCCGACGAGGACGGCGCGCTCGACGCCATGCGGCTGCTCGAGCGCGTGGTCGTCGAAGAGGAAGGCGCCGCTCACCGAGCCGGCGCGGGAGCTGCTGCGGCGCGTCGCCGGACTCTCCGTTCCTCGCCGTGCGGCGGCGCGCGTTCACGGTTCTCGTCCCCGTCGAGCGCGAGACCCGCGTGCTGCAGACGCTGCAACGGTTCCTGAGCTCGCCCGGCGTGCTGCTCGACGGGGACACGCGCGAGGCGTTGTGCGAGCGCACCCTGACCGATGCGCGCCTCCAGGCGTTCGTGGACGAGGCGCACGAGGCCGGGCGCGCGAGCGAGGGAGGCGCGCGCTGCGACCGCCGTGCGACGGCGCTCCTGAAATTCCTGGCGGCGTACGGCGCCTCGCACCCCGCGCGCTACACGTCGCTTCGCGCCTTCTTCGTGCGCACGATGCTGTTCTCCGGCCGCGAGTCGATCCGCCAGGAATCCTGGCGCGCCGTCGACGAGCTGGTCCGCGGCTTTCGCCAGTGGCTCGGTGCGACGATCCGGGTCGCGGTCGATCCGGAGAGCGGGCAGGAGTACCGCTGGGAGGACGTGGTCGTATTCGACGACGCGGTCCCGGCGGGCGATCGCGAGAGGATCCTCGACGCGATTCGCGGCACCGCGTTCCTCCGTGAGGCGGTCTTCCTGTTCTCCGGAGGCGCCATGCCGCGGCTGAGCGACATCCCGCCGGGAGGCGTCTGGATCGCGCCCGCTGGCGCGCGCCACGACAAGATCCGTCTACCGGCGTCACCGTGCAGACCCGCTTCCAAGGCTCGTACGATCTCGCGGTCAACGTGAACCAGACGCGCAACGACGGAGCAGGTTCGCGAGGAGATCCGCTGGCTCACGCTTTGCGGCGAGCCGGCGCGCACGATCCGCTGGTCGAGGATTTCGGCGGCTACTGGCCGCAGCAGGATCTCTGGAGCGAGGAGTTCATCCCGGGCGAGTCCCTCGACCGGACGCTGAAGCGGCTCGCGCGCCAGGAGACGACGAGCGGTTCCGCCAGCTCTGGGCGTTCTTCGCCTGGAGCGCGCTCGCGGCGTACGTGGATTTCTGGAACCGCACGGGGCGGCGGCACGAGATCGCCGAGCCCGACATGACGAACGTCATCGTGCCGACGCACGACTACCAGACCGGGGCGCGGATCGTTCTCTCGCCGCGGTGCGCGAGCACCGCGGGCTCGCCCCGATGCTCCGCTTCTTCCGCGAGGCGCTCGTCGACGCCCGCGGAGCAGGCCCATCCGTCCTCGCGGGCGTCGTGGGCTGGGACGGGCTGTTCGCGCCGCTGCTCGAGATCGTCGGCGAGGACGAAGGCGTGCGGCTGCTGCGCGAGGTGCTCCACAGGGACGCCGACGATCCCGCCGGATTCGCTGCGCGAGGCGTTGAAGGCGTTTCTTGCCGGCGTCGAGGCCCGGGGCTTCGTTCCCATGCGGCTGCACTTCGCCACGACGCGCTACCGCCGCTGGACCGCGCTGTCCGCCGAATCGACCCCGCAGGCGCGCGCCCGCACGCTGCAGGAGTTCTGGGACACCTACGGACTGCGCGCGTCGCGCGCAGCTACCCCGAAACGCGCGCGCGCTTCTTCCTCGACACCGTGTTCCGCGGCGCGCCCGCGCCTCTCGTCGCCGGGCTCGAGGAGATCGTCCTCGCGCTGCGGCGCCGCACGATCGACGGCGACGCGCTGCTCGACGCGATCACCGACCTCCGCGCGCGTCTGGAGGTCACCGCGGACGACGACTACTTCCTCGCGCGGCTGTCGTTCCCTTACCTTCGCCCCGAGGACGCCGCGGGATTCGTGCAGGCCGCGTCCGGCGGTCGATCGCTGGGCGACATCGTCGTGACGCTCGAGGATCAGGACGGAGCGCCGTTCCAGGTGCGCCACGCGCTGTCGCCGAAGGAGGTCGGCCGGCTCCACCGTCTGTTCGTCGCGGCGAAGCTCGACGTGCGATTCCGCGCGCGAGCACCAGTACCTCGGTCGCGGTGAACGATCGAGGGATCCTGATCGGCGGCATCTTCTACGAGATGGAGGACGAAGGGCGGGCGCGCACCTCGAGAAGATCGTCGTGGCCGAGCGCCTCCGGAAGAAGGGCGTCGCCGACGGCCTGATGAAGGAGTTCTTCAACCGCGTCCGCGCCGCCGGCGCGACGACCGTCACGACGGGTTCTTCCGCCCCGGAGTACTTCTACGCGCTACGGCTTCAAGATCGAGAAGCGGTACGCCGGCCTGGTGAAGGAGCTTTAGAGACACGCCTCTGAATGAGATCACTCTCTCCTGCTGCACTTCGGCGCTACAGCGCTTCTCGCGCGCTGCCATAGCACTCATAGGGGAGAACCGCTCGCGATCCAGAGGGCCTCGTTGAGGAGAGAGTGTCCCTATTGGAGAAGCGTGATGCCTAACTGCTCCCGTAGACGGGAACGAGCGGCCGCGCGAGTCACGGCGTTTTGCGGAGAGGCGAGAAACGCGATCGTCGCTGCGACGTCGGCGACTCTCGGCCATTTCGCGTGATCGGCTTTCGGCATCGCGCTTGCGATTGGCCTCGGTATCCATGATCGAAGGGACGACGGCGTTCACCCAGATTCCCTCCCCGGCGACCTCCTCGGCGAGCGCCAGCGTGATCGCCGCGACCGCGACGCCTTGCTGCGCCGCGTAGGCGGCCATGCCGCCGCCGCGCCTGGGGCTCGACGCCCGGCTGCGCCGCGACGTTGACGATCCTGCCGCCGCGCCCTCTCATCGCCTTGATCGCCTCGCGGCAGCAGAGAGAACGCCGAGACGGCGTTCATGTCGAGCATCGTCCTCAGGTCCGCGAGCCGTCGTCCGTCGATGCGCGACATCGCGAATCCGCCGGCGCAGTGGATCGATGCCCAGAGCGGGGGAGCCCGGCGTAGAACGCGGCGACGGCGGCCTCGTCGCCCAGATCGGCGACGGCGGCGACGCGGACGCGGTCCGACCCGGCGTAGCAGACGCGCGCCTTCTCGGGATGCGCGCACGGGAACGTGGACGGTCGCGCCGGCGCCAGCAGGCTGCGCACCACGGCCTCGCCCAGGCCGCCAGTGGCGCCGGTCACGACGACGTTGCGGCCCGCATAGTCGGTGCTCATGGGCGTCCTCCTTCGCCGCTACGGTAGCAGCAAGCGACCGCTGCTAGACTCCCGTCCCGTGCGACCCGCGCGAAAAATTGCCCGCGTGCTCGGGGCAATCTACCTGGTCTTGGTCGCGATCTCGTGCGTCGTCCGCCATACGCACCCCAGCCCGCCTCCCGTCGCGCCCGCAGACGCTGCTCGCTCAGGTTCCGGCCGTCGACGGCGATCGGATCCTCGAGCGGCACGATCCGGCTCGCCTATGAACGGCGCCGGCCCGACGGACGATCCCCGCGCGCCGGTCGTCGTCCTCCTTCACGGCAGCCCGGGCGGCAAGCACGACTTCGCGACCGTCGTGCCGGAGCTCGGCGAAGCACCATCGCGTGATCGTTCCGGACCTCCCGGATTCGGCGCGTCCGAGCGCGAGATTCCGGACTACTCGTTCCGGGCACACGCCCGCTACGTGCTCGAGCTGCTCGACAGCCTCGGGGTCGACGACGTGCCACGTCGTGGGGTTCAGCATGGGCGGCGGCGTCGCGCTCTCGATGGCCGACCTCGCGCCGCGGCGTGTGCGCTCGATCACGATGCTCTCGGCGATCGGCGTCCAGGAGATGGAGCTCCTGGGCGATTACGAGCATGAATCACGTGCTGCACGGCGCTGCAGCTCGCCGGTCTCTGGGGTCTGCGCGAGCTGACGCCGCACTTCGGCTGGCTCGACGACGCCGTCCTGGGCGTCCCGTACGCGCGGAACTTCTACGACTCCGATCAACGGCCGCTGCGCGGGATCCTCTCCCGTTGGCCCGGCCCGATGCTCATCGTGCACGGCGGCGCGACCCGCTCGTGCCGGTCCAGGCCGGCGCGCGAGCACGCGCGGCTCGTCCCGCAGAGCGAGCTCGTCGTCACCGCCGAGAGCCACTTCATGGTCTTCGACGAAGGCCCGAGGATCGCGGCGAGTTCTCGACGCGTTCCTCGCGCGCGTCGATCGCGGCGAGGCGGCGACGCGCGCCACCGCCGATCCCACGCGCATCGCGGCGTCGAGCAGCCGTTCGATCCGCGAACGCTTCCGCAGCTCGCCGGTCTTCCGTGGCTCCTCGTGCTCGCTCTTCGTCGCCGTGGCCACGTTCGTCAGCGAGGACCTGACGTGCATCGGCGCGGGGCTTCTCGTGGCGACAGGGCGACTCGGCTTCGTCCCGGTGACCGGCCGCCTGCCTCACCGGGATCGTCGTGGGCGATCTCAACGCATTTCTCGCCGGGCGCATCTTCGGACGCGCGGTGCTGGCGCGCGCCCCGATGAAATGGATCGTGACGGAACAGCAGGTGTCCGCGGGCCTCGGCGTGGTTTCGCGAGCGCGGCCCGGCGGTCATCCTCGCCAGCCGGTTCCTTCCGGGGACGCGCGTCGCGACGTTCGTCGCCGCCGGCGTGCTCCACACGCCGTTTCTCACGTTCGCCCTCTGGTTCGGGATCGCCGCGCTGCTGTGGACGCCGCTGCTGGTCGGGGTCTCCGCGCTGGTCGGCGCGCCGATCCTCGGGGCGTTCCACCGATTCCAGCTCTGGGCGGTTCCCGCGGTCGGTCCGGCTGCGATCCTCGCGTGGCTCCTCGCGCGCGTCGTGCCGCGGCTGTTCTCGTGGCGCGGCCGGCGCCTGCTCGTCGCGACGTGGAGGCGCACCGGTGCGGTGGGAGTACTGGCCGCCGTTCGTCTTCTACGCGCCGGTCGCGCTGTACGTGCTCTGGCTCGGCATCCGCCACCGCGGCCTGACGCTGTTCACCGCCGCCAACCCGGCGATCGAGGCGGGCGGATTCATCAACGAATCGAAGGCGGCCATCCTCGGCGGGCCTCGCGGCGGCCGGGGACGCCGTCCCGCCGTGGCGGCTCCTCCCGGCGTCGCCGGGACGTCGCGTCCGTCGCGAGCGACGTCCGCCGCTTCGTCGCGGAGCACGGGCTCTCGCGTTCCCGTCGTCCTCAAGCCCGACGCCGGGCAGCGCGGCTCCGGGGTCGTGATCGCGCGAAGCTGGGCCGCGATCGACGACTATCTCGCCGCGCGCGCGGTACGACGTCATCGCGCAAGCGTACGTGGAAGGGGTCGAGTACGGCGTCTTCTACGCGCGTAAGCCCTCGCGAGGAGCGCGGCCGGATCTTCGCCATCACCACGAAGCGCATTGCCGCTGGTCGTCGGGCGACGGGCGCCGCACGCTCGAGGAGCTGATCCTCGCCGACCCGCGCGCGCATCCCGATGGCGGCCACCTATCTCGAGGCGCAGTCCACGCGTCTTCGCGAGGTGATCCGAAGCGGCGAGGAGCGTGCAGCTCGTCGAGCTGGGCACGCACGCTCGCGGCGCGTACTTCGGTGACGGCGCGGCGCTCGTCACGCCGGAGCTGACGAGCGCGATCGAGCGCGTCAGCCGGTCGTTCGACGGCTTCTTCTTCGGGCGCTACGACGTGCGCTCGCCGTCGATCGACGGATTTTCGCCGCGGGCGCTTCCAGGTGATCGAGCTGAACGGGGTCACGTCGGAGGCGACGTCGATCTACGATCCGTCGCACGGCCTGGTCGACGCCTATCGGACGCTCTTCGCGCAGTGGCGCCTCGCGTTCGCGATCGGCGCGGAGAACCGCGAGCGCGGCGTGACGCCCGCGGCGCTCGCGGAGCTGCTGCGCTTGATCAGCCGCTATCGCCGAGACGTCCAGCGGCCACCTGTAGCGAAAGGGGACACTCCCCTTTTCCCCAATCGAGGACACTCGACGTCCTCCGTTCGACTGACCCTCGACGAGGCCCTCTGGATCGCGAGCGCGCCGCTGAGCGAGCGGTCCGGCGAGCGAGCGCGCGGAAGACCGCGCGCGACGTGCCTCGTATGGCGAATCCGGAGGACGCTGTCCACTTTTGGGCAAAGTGTCCGCTCTGGAGGGCGCCAGGACGGTCGCGACCTTCTTCTTGACCCAGTCGGTCGTGACGCTCTTCGGGCGCTCGAGCGGCAAGCCCGAGCGCGCGGTCGAGGATGAGCGAGGCCAGGCACGCCCATCGCGCGCGAGACGCCGAACAGGACGGTGTAGAAGTCGTACTCGTTCGAGCCCGTAGTGGACGAGCAGCACGCCGGAGTGAGCGTCCACGTTCGGCCACGGGTCCTTCGCCTTCCCCTGCTTCGTCAGGATGTCGGGGACGACCTCGTAGAGCATCTTCACGATCTGGAAGTTCTCGTCGTCGGGGAGGTGGCGCATCGCGAACTCGCGCTGCGCCAGATACCGCGGGTCGGTCACGCGGAGCACGCCGTGCCCGTACCCGGGAATGACCTGGCCCGAGTTCAGCGTGTCCCAGACGAACGTCTGCGAGCTGCTCCTTGCGTGGGCACGCCGCCGCCGAGCTTCGCCTTGACGCCGATCGAGCCACCGCATGCACTTCCTGGTTGGCGAGGCCGTGGAGCGGACCGGCGAGCCCGTTCATCCCGGCCGCGAGGCACAGGTACGGGTCCGACGAGCGCCGAGCCGACGAGGTGCGTGGCGTGCGCGCTGACGTTCCCGCCCTCGTGGTCGGCGTGGATCGACATGTACAGCCGCATCAGCTCGCGGAAGCCTTCGCCCTCGAAGCCCAGCATGTGCGCGAGGTTCGCCGACCAGTCGAGGCTGCTGGTCCGCCGCGGGCGCGATGTGCTGCCCATCCTTGTACGATGCGCCGGTAGATGTACGCGGCGAGCACGGGCATGCGCCCGAGGAGGAGCATCGACGTCGTCGTACATCGCGTCCCAGTGCGCGGACTTCGGCATCCCCTCGCGGTAGCGCCGGGCGAAGATCGAGTCGCGTCTGCATCGCGAGGATGCCGATGCGAGAGCTGCGTCATCGGATGGGTCGTCGGCGGGCAGCGCGTCGAGCGTGCGCCGCGACGTGGTCGGGAAGGGTCTCGTTCGCGCGCCAGGCGCGCCGTCGACCTCGGCGACCTGCTCGCCGCGGTCGGCACGTCGCCGGTGAGCAGGAGCCAGAACACGCCCTCGGGGAGGGGCTGCGTCCCCTGCGGCGCCTTGGGGAGGCGCTCCTGCAGCTCCGGGATCGTCATGCCCCGGTAGCGGATCCCCTCCTGCGGATCGACCGAGGAGGTCTCCGTGACCATGCACTTGATGTCGCGCATCCCGCCGTAGGCCTGCGAAACGGTGACGTCGCGCGATCGCGGTGTTGCCGTGGGCGGCGAGAAGGCCTCGATGTCCTTCTTGAGGGTCGCCGATTTCGCCGCCAGGCTGGCCTTGAGGGAGCTGGACATGGGCAAGACTCCGGGAGGCTCACCCCGGCGTCGCGACGCGGACTTCTGGGGTGAACCCGAAGTCAGGTTAGAAGCGGGCGCTTCGCCTGTCAACGCCCGCGCGACGTATTCTCCGGTCGTTCGACTCCGGAATGCGCGCGATCGTCTCCGGCGTTCCAGTCGCGACGACGCGCGCCGCCGAGGTCGCCGCCCTCGGGCCCGAGGTCGATGATCCAGTCGGCCGACTTCACGACGTCGAGGTTGTGCTCGATGACGACGACCGTGTTGCCGCCGATCCACCAGGCGCTGCAGCACGCCGAGGAGCTTGCGGACGTCGTCGAAGTGCAGGCCCGGTCGTCGGCTCGTCGAGGAGGTAGAGCGGTCCGGCCGGTCGCGCGCTGCGACAGCTCCTTCGACGAGCTTGATCCGCTGCGCCTCGCCGCCGGACAGGGTCGTCGCCGGCTGGCCGAGGCGGATGTAGCCCAGGCCGACGTCCTGCAGCGTCTGGAGCTTCTCGCGGATCGCCGGCACCGGCCTCGTAGAACGCGAGCGCCTGATGCGACGGTCATCTCCAGCACGTCCGCGATCGACTTTCCCTTGTAGAGGATCTCGAGCGTCTCGCGGTTGTAGCGGCGCGCCGCGGCACGATGTCGCAGGTGACGTAGACGTCCGGCAGGAAGTGCATCTCGATCTTGATGACGCCGTCGCCCTCGCACGCCTCGCACCGCCCGCCGCTGACGTTGAACGAGAAGCGGCCCGGGCTGGTAGCCGCGGGCCCGGGCCTCGGGGACCAGGGCGAACATGTCGCGGATCGGCGTGAACAGCGCCGACGTAGGTCGCCGGGTTCGAGCGCGGCGTGCGGCCGATCGGCGACTGGTCGATGTCGATGACCTTGTCGATCTGCTCGATGCCGGTGATCTTCTCGTGGGCGCCGGGAAGCTCCTGCGCGCCGTGGAGCTTGCGGGCGAGGGCGCGGTGCAGGATCTCGTTGACGAGCGTGCTCTTCCCCGAGCCCGAGACGCCGGTGACGCAGGTCAGCTTGCCGAGCGGGAAGGCGACCGTGACGTCCTTGAGGTTGTGCTCGATCGCGCCGTGCACCGTGATCGCCTTGCCGCTTCCCGTGCCGGCGCCTCTCGGGCACGGGAATCGTCTCGCGCCCGGAGAGGAACGCCCCGTCAGCGAGCGCGGGTGCGCGGCGACCTGCGCGGGCGTGCCCTGCGCGACGACCTCGCCGCCCAGCTCCCCGGCCCCGGGCCCGAGGTCGACGACGTGGTCGGCCGCGAGGATCGTCTCCTCGTCGTGCTCGACGACGATGACGGTGTTCCCGAGATCGCGCATCGCGAGCAGCGTGTTCAGCAGCTTGCGGTTGTCGCGCTGGTGCAGGCCGATCGACGGCTCGTCGAGGATGTACAGGACGCCGGTCAGGCGCGAGCCGATCTGCGTCGCGAGGCGGATGCGCTGCCCTCGCCCCCGGAGAGCGTGGCCGCGCCGCGGTCGAGCGTGAGGTAGCCCAGCCCGACGTTCTCGAGGAAACCCAGGCGCTCCCGGATCTCCTTCAGGATCGGCGCGGCGATCTGCGCGCTCCTTCGCGCCGAGCTTCAGCTCCTGGTACAAGCGGCGCCGCGCGCGCGACGGACAGCGCGGTGTGCTCGGCGATCGTCTTCCCCTCGAGCTTGACGGCGAGGGTCTCCGGCTTGAGGCGCGCGCCCTGACAGACCGGGCACCGGTGCACCGACATGAACTTCTCGAGCTCCTCGCGGCGGTTCTCGGACGCGGTCTCGCGGTACTTGCGCTCGAGCGACGGGAGGATCCCGTCCCACGAGCGCTTCCACTCGTAGCTGCTGCGGCGTCCCTCCCACTTGAACGTGAACTCGCGGCTCGCCGGCCCCGTCCCACAGGACCTTCTTGAACGCCGGCGGGCAGCTTCTCGTACGGCGTGTCGGGCGAGACCTTGTAGGCGCGGAACACGCCCGACTCGAGGACCTGGTACCAGTTCGCGTCGCCCCATCCCAGCGCGCCCTCGCGCAGCGTCTTCGTGCGATCCGTGAGGAGCTTGTCGCGGTCGAACGACTTGCGGACGCCCAGGCCGTCGCAGTCGGGGCAGGCGCCGTACGGGGAGTTGAACGAGAACATCCGCGGCACGAGATCGCCGATCGAGATCCCGCAATCGACGCACGCGAGGTGCCGCGAGAACAACAGGTCGCGCTTGCCGTCCACGTCGATCGACGACGAGCCCCTCGGCGGCCGTCAGCGCCGTCTCGACCGAATCCGTCACGCGCCCCTTGAGGTCCGGCTTCACGACCAGCCGGTCCACGATGATCTCGATCGTGTGCTTCTTCTGCTTGTCGAGGTCGATGTCGTCGGCCAGGTCGCGGATCGCGCCGTCCACGCGCGCCCGCACGAACCCCTTCCGCGACGCCTCCTTGAGCTCCTTCTTGTAGATCCCCTTCCGGCCGCGCACGATCGGCGCCAGCACCTGGATCTTCGCTGCCTTGAGGCAGCGCCAGGACCGCGTCCACGATCTGCTGGACCGTCTGCGCGGCGATCGGCTTGCCGCAGTTCGGGCAGTGCGGCTTGCCGACCGCGCGCGAAGAGCAGGCGCAGGTAGTCGTAGATCTCGGTGACGGTGCCGACCGTCGAGCGCGGGTTGCGCGAGGTCGTCTTCTGCTCGATCGAGATCGCCGGCGACAGCCCCTCGATCGACTCGACGTCCGGCTTTTCCATCATCTCGAGGAACTGCCGCGCGTAGGCCGACAGCGACTCGACGTAGCGGCGCTGCCCCTCGGCGTAGAGCGTGTCGAACGCGAGCGACGACTTCCCCGAGCCCGAGACGCCGGTGATGACGATGAACTTGTTACGCGGGATCGTGAGGTCGATGCGCTTGAGGTTGTGCTCCGCCGCGCCGCGGATGACGATCTCGGTCATGGCCATGGGAACCCGTCCTGGTAGGCCGGGATTCTAGCAGCGCTAGCTCTTCCTCTGCGGCATCACCAGGAACCCGGCCCCGGCCACGATGGCGATCACGCCCGCCCAAACCGGGAGATCGAGCCGCTTTTTCTCCTTGACCTCGAAGTCGATCGAGCCGAGGTGCGCGGTGTGTTTCTCCGACGTGTAGGTGAATCCCCGGTAGATGAGGGCGAGCGTGCCGCCCGCCAAGAGGACGATCCCCAGAAGCTTGCGTGAGGTTCATGCGCTACTCATAGCACGACTCGCCTCCCGCGTTGATAGAATCCGTCCGTGAACTCACGGCGCCTCGCGATTCGCGCTCGCCACTCTCGTCTTTTCGCTCGCCGTCGCGAAACGGCAGCGGCGCCGTCGATCTACGATCCCGACCCCACGAAGCCCGGCGCCGGGAAGCTCAGGGCGAGACCTGGAGCAAGGAGTCCGAGTCGGCCTCGCTCTGGCTGACGCGGATCGACAAAGAAACGCGCAACGGGTTCGTCCGCCGGCGGGCCGGCATCGATCTCGACCCGTTCGCCGCGGCGCCCGGGAACGAAGCGGGCGGGTTCATCGCCTTCCATGTCGTCGTGGAGAACAAGTCGGAGACGCGTCTGGTCTTCCAGCCCCAGGCCTGCCGCCTCCAGACCAGCTGGAAGGACTTCCAGGCGCCCCTCGACCTGCCGACGATCATGGCGGTGTTCGAGATGGCCGACCGGCCGCCGCCGCCGGGCATCGAGAGGATCCGATCCGCGATCATCGACGGCGAGATCGTGCTGCGTCCGGCGAGCAGCGCGACGGCCTCTTCATCTTTCACGCCTTCGATCCGGCCGTGAAGACGCTTCCAGGTCGACATCGGTGCGACCCTGACGCGCGGCGAGCCTTTCGGCTTCAGCGCGTTCTACAGAAGAGGAAGAAGTGACGGCCCGCCGGCTGGACGGGACACGCGACGTCGAAGGCGATCCTGCGACGAGGTCGCGCCGGGGCGTCGGCCTCGCTGCAATCGAGACGCCGGCGTGACGCCCGGGCCTGACGGTCGTCCTCGTCGGGAGCATCCGGCGTCGATGGCCTACGTGCGCGGGAAGGAAAAGGCCGCGTCGCGAAGCCGGGATGCGATCGGAGGTCCTGCGCTTCCGGCCGTCGACCGGCGAGCGCGAGATCGTCGCGACGGTGCGGCGTCTGAACGCCGACCCGCGCGTGCACGGCATCCTCGTGCAGCTCCCGCTGCCCCAAGGCGTGGACGCGACCGAGCGGTGGTCGAGCGCGATCGACCCGGCGAAGGACGTCGACGGCTTCCACCCGGTCAACGCCGGGCGCCTGTTCCTCGGCCGTCGACGGCGTGGTCCCGTGCACGCCCGCGGGGCGTGATCGCGCTGTTGAAGCGCCACGCGATCCGGCTCGAGGGCAAGCGCGCGGTCGTTCTCGGCCGCAGCAACATCGTCGGCAAGCCGATGGCGATCCTGCTGCTCCGGGAGAACTGCACGGTGACGATCGCGCACTCGCGTACGGAGCGACGTCGCCGCGGTCGCGGCGGAGGCCGACATCCTGATCGCGGCGATCGGACGCCCGGCTTCGTCCGCGCGGAGTTCATCAAGCCCGGCGCGGCCGTCGTGGACGTCGGCATTCACGCGCTGACCGACGAGGCGGAGGCGCGCGGCCTGCTCGGGGACGACGCCGCCAAGCTGCGTACGCTCCGCGAGAAGGGTCGGTGCTCTGCGGCGACGTGCACCCCCAGGAGGGCGCGGCGCGTGCCGGCTGGCTGTCTCCCGTTCCGGGCGGCGTCGGGCCGATGACGATCGCGATGCTGCTCGCGAACACCCTGGACGCCGCCAAGCGATGCTCCGCGTCGGCCTGACCGGCGGACTGGCGGCGGGAAGAGCACCGTCGCCGGACTCTTCCGCAGAGCTCGGCGCCTTCCACGTCGACGCCGACCTCATCGCTCACGCAGCTGCTCGCTCCCGGCGGCGGCGCCGCGCAGGAGGTCGCCTGCGCCCGCTTCGGCGACAAAAGTCGTCGGCGCCGACGGCGGCATCGATCGCAAAGCGCTCGCCGCGATCGTCTTCGCCGACCCGCGGGCTCTCGCCGACCTCAACGCGCTCGTCCACCCGCAGAGTTCGCGGCGAGATCGCGCGGCGGATCGCCGATCGTAGAGTCCGGCATCGGCGTCGCCCGCCTGTGCGCTCGTCGACGCCGCGCTCCTCGTCGAGAGCGGCATCCACCGGGACCTCGACGCGCTGATCGTCGTCGCGTGCAGCGAGGCGACGCAGGTCGCTCGAGCCGTCGCGCGCGGCGGTCTGACGGAGGCGGAAGCGCGCGCCCGTGTCGCGCACGCAGGCGCCCCTGCGGGAGAAGCTCGCCGTCGCGGACTACGTGATCGACAACGGCGGCTCGCTCGAGCGACACCACGCGGCAGGTCCGCTCGGTGTGGAACGACTCTCAAGCGCTCAGACTCTGAGGCGTCCTCGGACTCGCGCTCGGCCGCGTCGAGCGCGGCTTCGCGTGACCTCCTCGTCGAGCAGCTGCGCGCGCGCTCGGCGTCCGCGGCCTCGACGACGAGCTGCACGCCGGCGGACAGATCAGAACTGCGGCCAGTTGCCGCGCGTGTCGTCGGCGGCGGTCGCGGCGTCGATCCCTTCGGCCTCGAGCAGCGAGCGCGCGATCTCCGCCTCGCCCCGGTCGGAGAACGTGCGAATGATGGTGGGGTCGTTCATGCGCGCGCCGACCCTGACGCCGGCGCCTTCGTGCGTCTTGACGGCGGTGATCCGGTTGCGCGTCGTCGACGAGGACGATCTTCGGGACGATGCGTCGCGATCTCGGTCGTCGTCCATCGCGGCATACGCCGCGACGATCACCTTGTGCCCGACCCCGACGAGCCGGGCGGCGGCGCCGTTGACGCAGCACGCGCCCGAGCCGCGCGGGCCCTCGATGAGATAGGTCGAGAAGCGGCTGGCGTTGTCGACGTCGTAGACGTCGATCCGCTCGAAGGGGAGCATGCCGCAGGCGTCCATGAGGTCGCGGTCGAGCGTGAGGCTCCCCTCGTACTCGACGTCGCACTCCGTAACCGTGATCCTGTGGACCTTGGCGCGAAGCATCTCGCGGGTCATGTCGGTACTCCTCTCCTCCGGGGTCGCCCCCGACGACTGCGGTGGGCGCCTCGATGCGCAAAGCAGTCTAAGATCGCAAGACGACGTTGTCGATGAGACGGGTCGAGCCGGCAAATACCGCCACCGCGAGGAGCATCTCCCCTGCGCCTGCGTCACCGGCTCCAGCCGGTCGGGATCGACCAGCTCGACGTAGTCGATCGCGCAGGAGCGGCGCCTCGACCAGCATCGCCTTGCCGCGCCGCGACGCAGCTTGGCCGGGTCCCGCTCCCCGCCTCGAGGGCGGTCCGGACCGCCTCGAGCGCGCGAGGAATCGCGCGCGCGCCGCCCGCCTCTCCTCGGGCGTCAGAGGCGCGTTCCGGCTCGACATCGCGCGAGACCGTCCTCCTCGCGCTTGGTCGGGGAGCACGAGGACCTCGACGTCCATCATCAGGTCGCGCACCATGCGTCTCGATGACCAGCACCTGCTGGGCGTCCTTCTGCCCGAACGCGGCGACGTGGGGACGGACGATCTCGAACAGCTTGGTCACCACGGTCGCGACGCCGCGAAAGTGGCCCGGCCGGCTCTTCCCTTCGAGCTTGTCCGACAGGCCCTGCGACCTCGACGAACGTCGCCGCGCCGTGCGGGTAGATCTCGTCCGGCTCGGGGGCGAAGAGGATGTCGACCCCCTCGCGCGCGAGGACGTCGGCGTCGCGCACGAGGTCGCGCGGGATAGCGCGCGAAGTCCTCGCCCGAGCCGAACTGCGTCGGATTCACGAAGATCGAGACCACCGTGAGGTCCGCCTGCGCCCGGACGCGCCGCACCAGCGCGAGGTGCCCGTCGTGCAACGCGCCCATCGTGGGGACGAAGCCGACAGTCTTCCCCGCTCGCGCGAGCGGCGGCGCGAGACCTCCTTCATCGCGCGCACACGCCTCAGGACGTCCATCAGCCGTAGCTCTCTTCGCTCGATGGGAAGCGTCTTCGCGCGGACGTCGTCGGCCCAGCGGCGGATCGCCTCGGTCGACGCGGCGTGAAGATCGGCGTAGCGGCGGACGAACTTCGGGACCGGATCCGGGAGCATGCCGAGCAGGTCGTGGATGACCAGGACCTGGCCGTCGCAGCTCGGGCCCGGCGCCGATCCCGATTGTCGGCACCGCGACCGCCGACGGTGACGCGTGCCGCGAGCGCCGCGGGGATCCCCTCGAGCACGATCGAGAAGACGCCGGCCTCGGCGATCGCCAGCGCGTCCTCGACGAGCGCGGCGGCGGCCTCCGCGGCGCGCCCCTGGACCTTGTAGCCGCCCATCGCGAGGACCGATTGGGGCGTCAAGCCGAGGTGCCCCATCACCGGGATCTCGGCGTCGAGCGAGCGCGCGCAGCACCGTCGAGCCGCTTTCGTCCCCCTCGATCTTCACCGCGTCCGCACCGGCCTCGCGCACGAAGCGGCGGCGTTCTCGACCGCGGCGTCCGCGCCAGGGTGGTACGACAGCCACGGCATGTCCACGATCGAGGAGCGCTTCGCGGCGCCTCCGCCCGACGGCGCTTGGCGTGGTGCGACCATGTCGTCCATCGTGACGCGAAGCGTGGAGTCGTAGCCCAGCTCGACCATCCCGAGCGAGTCGCCGACGAGCAGCATGTCGACGCCGGCGGCCTCGGCCGCGGCGGTCGTCATGGCGTCGTAGGCGGTCAGTACGACGAGCGGTTGCCCGGACCCCTTGCGGGCCCGGAAGGCGGGAACGGTCATCATCGGCGGCCTCCTGATCTGCCCGCTCCTTCGCGAAGTCGAGCGATGTTGGCCCCGTGTCTAAGCGGACGTGCTCAGGGGGCGATAGTACTGCACGCCGCGCTCCATCCGCCGGATCTGGGAAATCAGGTCGTCGAGCTCCTTTTCGTGGTGCACGAAATCGATCTGGTTGGTGTCGATGACGAGGAGCGGGGTCTGGGTGTAGTTGAAGAAGAAGTAGTTGTACGCCTTCGCGACCTCCGTCGACGTAGGCCTCGGAGATCTCGGCCTCGTAGTCGCGCTTGCGGCGCTTGATGCGCTCGATCAGCCGCGGCGTGTCGGCCTGCAGGAAGATGACGAGATCGGGCTTCGGCGCCTGCGGCTCGAGCATCGCGTAGAGCTTGTCGTAGATCAGCAGCTCCGAGTCGTCCAGGTTCAGGTAGGCGAAGATCTTGTCCTTCGGGAAGATGTAGTCGCAGACGCGTGACCTGGGAGAACAGCGTGCGCTGCGACAGCTCCATCAGCTGCCGGTAGCGCGAGAGCAGGAAGAACAGCTGCGCCTGGAACGCCGCTCCGGTCTTGTCGAGGTAGAAATCGCGCAGGAACGGGTTCTCGACGCTGCTCAGGACCTTGTGGGCGTCGAACTTCTTCACGAGGAGCTCGACGAACGAGGTCTTGCCGACCCCGATCGGGCCTTCGACGGCGATGGAACGGAATTTCATAGAGCGGGCGAGTATACGGAGAGCGTTTCCGGCAAGGCAAGCTTGCCGATCCGGCGCGCCTCGTGGGGATCGACGACGCGACGCCAGGGCGCCGGCGAATTCGGGGCGATCTCCGCGAGCGGGGCGAGCACGAAGCGCCGCGACCAGCATTCGGGGATGCGGAAGCGTGAGCTCCGGGCGCGCTGCGCTTCAGATTCTCCCAGGAGCAGCAGGTCGAGGTCGAGCTCGCGCGGCGCGTTCGGCCGGCCTCGACTCCGCCCGCGCTCGCGCTCGGCGGCGAGCAGGACCGCGAGGACCGTCCTCCGGCGGGAGGTCCGTCGTCCACGCGCGCGACCATGTTGAGGAACCATGCCGGCCCCGCGCCGTCCGACCGGCTCGGTCTCCCACAGCGACGAGACCGCCACCGGCGAGCACGCCGCCCTCGAGCCATCGCGACGAGGCCGGCGCGAAGGTGCTCCTCGCGATCGCCGATGTTGCTGCCCAGACCGACGTACCCGAGCATGGGCCGAATACTAGCAGTCCGAACGGGCGCCCCGAGGCTCCGGCTTGAAGCCGACCGCCCGGCGCCGCTATGATGCGTCGTTCCCGCGTCTGCGGAATCCCGACACACCCCGAGGAGGTTCCAACCGACCATGGCGACCACGAAGAAGAAGGCGGCGTCCACGCCGAGGAATCGGCCGTCGCCGATGCAAGCGTCCACAGGCACTGCCGCGTTCAAGCCACGCAACATCGCGGCGTACGAGGCGGCCGTCGAGCAGTTCGCGACGGCCACGGCTCTGTTCCTCAAGGGCAGTTCGCCGAGGCGCTAGCCCTGTTCGAGGCGGTCTGCGGAGGCCGCGACCCCCGACGAGCCGATCCTCGCCGATCGCTCGCGCACGTACGCGTCGATCTGCGCGCGCGAAGCTCGGAGACGCCGCGCGGACGGCGACGACGCCGACGCGCTCTACCACCGCGGGGTCGTCGCGGCGAACGCCGGCCGGCTCGACGATGCGTGGTCGCTCCTCGAGCAGGCGCTCGGCCGCCGGCCGAACGACGCCAGCATCCTCTACGCCCGCGCCTCGGTGCGCGGCCTCCAGGGGCAACGCGGAGGGCGCCGCGGCCGAGCTCAGGAAGTCGGTCGCCCTCGATCCGAAGTTCCGCTTCCAGGCGGCGTCCGATTCCGATTTCGACAAGGTGCGCGACGAGGCCGCGTTCATCGACATCATCGAGCCGAGCAACGCGGGGGCGTGAGCGTGGCGGGATCACGGGCGCCGCTGACCGGTGCTGCTCCTCGCGGCCGGGCAGGGAACGCGCCTGAAGTCGAAGACGATCAAGCTCCTCCACCCCGTCGCGGGGCAGCCGATGGTGACCTGGGTCGCCCGCGCCGCGCAGGCCGCTCCGTCCGTCGCAGGATCGTCGCGGTCGTCGGCTTCCAGGGCGACCGCGTCAGGCGGCGCTCGCGGGGCTGTGCGACGCCTTCGCCGTTCAGACGGAGCAGCGCGGCACCGGACACGCCGTGACGCAGGCCGCGGCGGCGTTTCGGGGGCGCGGGGCCCGCTCCTCATCGTCAACGGCGACCTGCCGAACCTCGAGCCCGCGACGCTCCGCGCGCTCGTGGCCCTGCACCGCAAGTCGAAGGCCGTCCTGACCCTCGTGACGACGGAGCGTCGACGACGCCGACCGGCTACGGGCGGATCGTGCGGGACGCGACGGGGCGCGGTGATCGCGCATCGTCGAGCACAAGGACGCGACGCCGCGCCGAGCGCGAGATCCCCGAGATCAACTGCGGCATCTACTGCGCCGACTCCGTCCGCGCTGCTGACGTCGCTCAAGAAGCTCCGCCCGAACAACGCGCAGGGCGAGTACTACCTGACCGACGCCGTGCACGCGCTGATCGCCAAGGGCGAGACCGTCGTCGCGCTGCAAGCACGCGGACTCCGAAGAGCGTCCTCGGGGTCAACACCCGCGCCGAGCTCGCCGCCGCCGGAGCGCTGCTCTACGCGCGCAAGGCCGCCGAGCTCAGGACGCCGGGGTCACGCTGCTCGACCCGTCGCGCACGTGGATCGATCCGCGCGCGACGGTCGGCCGCGACACGCGTGCTGCTACCCCGGACGTCATCGTCGAGGGGCACTGCGTCGATCGGCGAGGACTGCGTCATCCGTTCGGGCTCGCGCCTCGCCAACATGGTGCTCGGCCGCGGCGTCGAGGTGAAGGACCACTGCGTGCTCCAGGACAGCCGCATCGGCGACGACGCGCAGCTCGGACCGTTCGCGCACCTGCGCCCGGGCTCGGTCGCTCGAGGCCGAACGCGCGCGTCGGCAATTTCGTCGAGCTGAAGAAGACCCGCCTCGGGAAGGGCAGCAAGGCGCCGCACCTGGCCTACCTGGGCGACGCCGAGATCGGCCCGGACTGCAACATCGGCGCGGGCACGATCACCTGCAACTACGACGGCGTGAACAAGCACCCGACGACCCTCGGGCCCGGGCGTGTTCGTCGGCAGCGACACGCAGCTCGTGGCGCCGGTCACCCTGGGCGAAGGCGCCTATGTGGCGGCAGGGACGACGGTGACCGAGGACGTCCCGCCGGGAGCGCTTGGCGCTCAGCCGGGTCCGCCAGCTCAACCTGGAAGGGCTGGGTGGCACGGCGGAAGAAGAAGGCCGCCGGCGGCGCGTTCCTCTCATTCCTGATTGCGCGTCGGTCCAGGCCGCATTATTCCTTACAGGACCGATCGGAGCGGAGGTCTTCCCACCATGTGCGGCATCGTCGGCTACATCGGCGCGAAGGACCCGGTCGAGGTCCTGATCGAAGGGCTTCGGAGGCTCGAATACCGGGGCTACGACAGCGCCGGGATCGCGGTCGTCGACGGCGACGGCGAGCTGCACATCCGCCGCGCGCCCGGCAAGCTCCGCGATCTCGAGAAGGTCTCTGGTCGAGAAGCCGATCCGCGGCCGCTACGGCATCGCGCACACGCGCTGGGCGACCCACGGCCGCCCCACCGAGGAGAACGCCCACCCGCACCGCGACTGCACCGGCCGGATCGTCGTCATCCACAACGGCATCATCGAGAACTACCTCGAGCTGAAGCACGAGCTGCAGAAGCAGGGGCCACCGCTTCGTCACGCGAGACCGACACCGAGATCGTCGCGCACGCGATCGAGCAGCAGATGAAGGACCACGGCGTTGCGACCTGCGCCGACGGCCTTCCGCGCGGTGCTCCCCGCTTCCGCGGGATCTACGCGCTTGGTCGCGATCTCGGCCGACGACCCGGACACGCTCGTCGCGGCGCGCGTCGGCCCGCCGCTCGTCGTCGGGATCGGCAAGGACGAGTACTTCGTCGCCTCCGACATTCCCGCGATCCTCTCCCACACCAAGGACGTCGTCTTCATGGACGACTACGAGATCGTCGTGCGTGAAGCCCTCCGGCGTGAGCTTCATGCGCGATGGACGGCAGCCGCTCGACGAAGGAGCCGACGCGGATCCCGTGGGATCCGATCATGGCGGAGAAGGGCGGCTACAAGCACTTCATGCTGAAGGAGATCCACGAGCAGCCGCGCGCGCGTGCGCGACACGCTGCTCGGCCGGGTCTCGCTCGAGGACCGGCACGATCCACCTCGAGGAGATCGCGCTCACGGACGAGGAGCTGCGGCGCGCCGACCGCATGCAGATCGTCGCGTGCGGCACGTCCTGGCACGCGGGCCACGTCGGGAAGTTCCTCATCGAGCAGCTCGCGAAGATCCCGGTCGAGGTGGACTACGCCTCGGAGTACCGGTACCGGAAGCCGCTGCTCGACGACCGCTGCCTGTCCCGTCTTCATCAGCCAGTCGGGCGAGACCGCGGACACGCTCGCCGCCGAGCGCGAGTCGCGGTCCCAGGGGCGCCAAGGCCCTCGCCATCTGCAACGTGCGCGGCTCGATGCTCACGCGGGAATGCGACGGAACGATCTACACGCACGCCGGCCCCGAGATCGGGGTCGCCTCGACGAAGGCGTTCACGAGCCAGATCGTCGCGCTGGCGCTCCTGGCGCTGAAGCTCGGGCGCGTGCGCGGGACGATCGCGGACGCCGAGGTGGCGCAGCTCATCCGGCGACCTGTACCACATCCCCGCGCAGATGGAGCGCTACCTCACCGACGACGGCCCGGTCGTCGAGCTCGCGAAGGCGTTCCACCTCCACCGCGACTTCCTCTACCTCGGCCGCGGCGTGAACTACCCGATCGCGCTCGAGGGCGCGCTGAAGCTCAAGGAGATCTCGTACATCCACGCCGAGGGCTACCCCGCCGGCGAGATGAAGCACGGGCCGATCGCGCTGATCGACGAGGAGATGCCGGTGGTGGCGATCGCGCCCTTCGACGGCGTCTTCGAGAAGATGCTCTCGAACATCGAAGAGGTGAAGGCGCGCTCGGGGATCGTCATCGCGGTCACCGACGACCTGGGCGGCGACGTCGCGCAGAAGGCCGACTTCGTGCTCACCGTGCCCAAGACGCACGACCTGCTGTCGCCGCTGCTGACGGTGCTGCCGCTGCAGCTGCTCGCCTACCACATCGCGCTGCTGCGCGGCTGCGACGTCGACCAGCCGCGCAACCTCGCCAAGAGCGTCACCGTCGAGTAGGCGTCGCTCCCGCCTGCTACGATACGGGGCGTGAATCCACCGGAGCAGTTTGCTCGATTCGCTCGAACCCCGCGCAGCGGGAGGCGGTCGTCCACGCGGGCGGCCCGCTGCTCGTGCTCGCCGGGGCCGGCTCCGGAAAGACCCGCGTCATCACCCACCGCATCGCCTGGCTCGTCCGCCAAGCCGGCGTCCCTCCGGGCGGCGTCGTCGCGGTCACCTTCACCAACAAGGCCGCGGGCGAGATGCGCGAGCGGGTCGAGCAGATCCTCGGCTCGGGCGCCGGCGGCCCGTGGATCGGCACGTTCCACGGCCTGTGCCTCCGCATGCTGCGGCGCGACGGGGAGCGCGTGGGCCTCGCCCCGAACTTCGCCATCTACGACCGGGACGACCAGGTGGCGCTGCGTGCGCGCGGCTCCTCCGCGACGAGGGCGCCGACGACACCGCCGGCCTCGCGCGCGCGCGTTCCTCGCGCGCATCAGCCGCGCGAAGAACGCGATGGAGACACCCGAGCGCTCGAGGCGCGGGCCTTCGCCCCCGACGCGAAGCTCCATCGCGCGGATCTACGCGCTCTACGACGACGGGCTGAAGCGCGCCAACGCGGTGGACTTCGACGACATCCTGCTGCGGCCCTCGAGCTGCTCGACGCGGACGAAGACACCCGACGTCGGGGAGCGCTACGCGCAGCGCTGCTTGCACCTGCTCGTCGACGAGTACCAGGACACGAACCGCCCGCAGTACCTCCTGATCAAGGCGCTGACATCGGCGCACCACAACGTCTGCGTCGTGGGCGACGAGGACCAGTCGATCTACAAGTTCCGCGGCGCCGAGATCCGGAACATCCTCGACTTCGAGCGCGACCATCCCGGCGCCGCGGTCGTCAAGCTCGAGCAGAACTACCGCTCGACCGGCGACGATTCTGGACGCCGCCGCCGCGGTCATCGCGAACAACGCCGAGCGCAAGGGAAAGTCGCTCTGGACCCAGAACGCGCGCGGCGACCGGATCGACCTCTTCCACGCCGCGGACGATCGCGCCGAGGCCACGTGGGTCGCGCGCGTGCGTGATCGACGAGGCGCGGCGGCGGCCTTACGAGGACATCGCCGTCCTCTACCGCACGAACGCGCAGTCGCGCTCGTTCGAGGAGGCGTTCCGCCGCGACCGGATCCCCTACCAGGTCGTCGGCGCGATGCAGTTCTACGAGCGGAAGGAGGTCAAGGACGTCCTCGCCTACCTCAAGCTCGCGGTCAACCCGGGCGACGACGTCGCCTTCCGGCGGATCGTCAACGTCCCCCCGCGCGGGATCGGCGACACGACGGTCGACGCGATCGAGAGCGAGGCGCGCGCCGAGGGCTGGCGCTGTACGACGGCGGCGCGGCGTGCTCGTGGACCGCGGGGGCTCGGCGCGCGCGCGCGTCGCGACTGCTCGAGGCGTTTCTCGAGACGACGGCCGGGTTCGCCGCGCGCGCCGCGGACGAGCCCGCCGCGCTCGTCATCGAGGGGATCGTGGAGGGGGTCGGCTTCCCGGCGTACCTCGAGAAGAGCTACCCGGGCGAAGGGTTCGAGCGGATGGAGAACGTGCGCTCCCTCGTCTCGGCCGCGGTCGAGTACGAGCGCGAGGTCGAAGCGCCGACGCTCCTCGGCTTTCTCGATCGTTCGGCGCTCGTCTCGGACGCCGACGAGATCGGCGCCCGCCCCGGCGTCACGCTGATGACGGTCCACAACGCGAAGGGCCTCGAGTTCGCCGTCGTCTTCCTCGCCGGGCTCGAGGAGAACATCTTCCCGCACTCCCGCTCGCGGGACGAACGACGACGACCTCGAGGAGGAGCGCCGTCTCGTGCTACGTCGCGATCACGCGGGCCCGGGAGCGGCTCTGCCTCTCGCCGCGCGATGTCGCGCCTGCAGCAGGGGGTCCCGCAGGCGAACGCGCCGTCGCGGTTCATCGAGGAGATCCCCGCCGAGCTCCTCGCCGAGAGCGGCTCGCGCGGCGCGCATCGTTCTTCGACCCGCCCTGCGCGAGTCCGCGCCGGTGGCTGGCGCGACGTCTCCTACGGCTCGTCCGCCGCCCGCGCGGCCGCGCGCGGCGCACGCCAGCCCGAAGCGGCGCCGCGCCCGTCCGACTTCCCCGTCGCCGAGCGACGGATTCTCGGTCGGCGTCAAGGTCTCGCATCCGATGTTCGGGAGCGGCAGGATCCTCGGGCGCGAAGGGCCGGGAAGAGCCTGAAGCTCACCATTCAATTCACGGGATACGGGACGAAGCGGATCTTGCCGGCGTACACCCAGCTCACCGCGGAAGGGACGAGTTCTATGAAGGGCAGCGATCTTGCGTAAGGGAATGGTCATCCGGTTCGAGGGCCTCGTCTACAAGGTGCTCGAGTCGACCCACAGGACGCCGGGCAATCTCCGCGCCTTCGTTCAGGCGAAGCTGCGGAACGTCATGACCGGGCCTCAGCACCGAGCAGCGGTTCCGGTCCGAGGACGACATCGAAGAAGGTCTACCTCGACAACAAGACGATGCAGTACCTCTACCGCGACGCCGAGGGGTACCACTTCATGGACACCGACACGTACGACCAGTTCGCCCTCGCGGACGACGTGCTCGGCGACACGCATGTCGTTCGTCATCCCCGAGTCGACCGTGACGATGGACTGGTTCGAGGGAAGCCGGTCGGCATCGAGATCCCCCTTCGGTCGACCTCAAGGTCGTCGAGACGGCGCCCGGCATCAAGGGCGCCACCGCGTCCGCGCAGAAGAAGCCCGCCACGCTCGAGACCGGCCTCGTCGTCCAGGTTCCCTCGTTCATCAACGAGGGCGAGGTCGTCCGCATCGGCACCGAGAACGGCGACGCTACCTCAGGAGGAGGGCGACGCGTAGGGCTCTGATCGAGGAGAACGCAGGTGGGGAGGCGTGCCGCCTTCGATCAGCCACCGGTAGGCCTCCACGGTGCAGAGCGGCGATTCGGTCCCAGCGGAAGTCTTGAGCCCAGGTCCGGCTCCGCTGCCCCTTCTCGCGCAGTTCGCTGGGCGAAAGCGCGAGTGCCGTCTCGAGGCAAGCCGTCACGCTGTCCACCGTGTTCGAGATCCACCAACCGCAGTCGCGGGTCACGAGCTCGCTCCATCGGAGCCCCGCGACCGACGATGGCGGGCAGGCCAGCTCAACGCCTCGGCCACCGACATGCCCCAGTTCTCCGAATGCGTCGGGAGGATGTACAGCTCGGCGCGTCGAAACTCGTCGGGCTTGCTGTCCTCGGTCACGTAACCGTTGAGGACGGCGCGCCGCGTACCCAGCTTCACCCGCCAGTCTGGCACATGGTCGGGAGATAGCCGCCGTCGTCCGGGCCCACGACACGGAGCCTCCCAATCGAAAGCGGTCTCGACGTTCTTCACGCCGCAGCAGGATGTCCACCCCTTTCTTCTCGTGGATCCGCGCCAGGAACAACAGCCGTCGTCTGCCCTGCGCTTCCCGTACGCAATCCTCGTCGCGCGGCACGTGCACGCCGGTTGGGCAGGAGCATGACCGGCGCCCGGAACCCCAGCTCCCGCACGAACCGGTACTCCTGTTCCGCCGTGGCGTGGATGCAGGAGCCCGGTCCAGGTTGGCTCGCTGACCGGCCAGCCACACGGGCATCTTGCGCAGGCGATGGTGCCGCATGGCCCACGGATCAGAGTCCCGCGGGGGCGAGACGACCAGCCGACATCGAGTTCCCGCACCGCCCGTAGCGGATTACAGGTGTCGGCAACATCCACATTCCGTGACTGTTCAAGATGTCGCCTTCGGACGCGGCAGCTCTCGCAGGCTCAACTTCATCGGACGCGAAGAACCGATCCTTCCCAGGAGTCGGCCTCGCGGGTAGGCCTTCAATTCGTAGGCCGTCCCGACGGGCCGTGGGGCAGGCTCCAGAACGTGGAGCCAGACGCGCTCACCCAGCTCGCCCAATGCTTGACAGAGCGCGGGGACCGTGTACGACGGCCCGCCGGTTACGGCGATGCTCCAGACCACGTGGTGGATCTTGAGCTGGAGCGTTCATCGCGCGGCGAAGTATAGGGCCGCTAGTCCGGAGTGGGACGACGCAGCAAGGCGTCGTAGCGCGCGAGAAAAGGCTCCGCAGCCGCCGCGTAAGAGAAGCGCGAGACGGCACGCTCGCGGCCTCGCGTGGCCAGACGCCGGCGCAGCTCGGGATTCGAGAGAACCTGATCGATCCCGCACCGCAAGCTCCCGTGCGCATCGGATCGTCGCACCAGGAAGCCGGTCTCGCCGTGCACGACCGACGTCCTCGGACCGCCGGAGTCCGTGCTGACCACGGGAAGTCCGCTGGCCATGGCTTCCACGATCGCCAGGCCGAGGCCCTCCTCGTCGGATGAAGAGACGAATACCGAAGCCGTGCGATACAGTCCGGCCAGCCTGCGTCCTGCGAGAGCCCCTCGCGGAATTCTATCGTTGCCCACGAATGCCCAGGGACTCGGCCACGCTCCAGCTCATCCGCCGACGGGCCGTCGTGGCCGGCGAGCACCAGGGGCGGCGGCCCTTCGTGGATCTGCCGGAGATGATGGTACGCCTGGAACAGCAGACGCACGTTCTTGCGGGGGTCCGACAGGCGGCCCACGCAGAGGATGGGTCCGCCGTTCTGGGGCCCGGGGTCGGGCCGGAAGGAGATCGGTGTCCACCCCGGAGGCGCGAAGACGACGCGCGACGGCGGCATGCGTGCGCGCAGGGCTTCGAGCATCGAGATGTTTTCGACGAACACGGTGTCGACGAACCGCAGCGCCTTGAAATCAGTGCGCGATGTGACTGGGACATCGCGGCGCGCCACCACGCCGAGGGGCCTCGCTCGCGGGCCAAGTGCGCTCGCCGCTCGTCCGCCGCGAGCGTCGCGACTTGAAAGGATCACCGGGCGAGCGACCGCGCCTCGTCACAAGCGCCCAGGCCAGGCGTGCCCGCCACCACTTGAACCAAATCGAAACCGTCGAGCAGCCGTGTCAGGGCGCGTCGCGGCCGGTAGCGCTGGAACTCCAGTTCGGCCAGGAAAGCGCCGAAGTGCCGGGCCCTGCCGCCTTCCCACTCGATCCACTCCGAGCGCACTCCGCGCCTCCAGCTCGATTCGGAGACAGAAGCCGCACGCTCGCGGCATCGCGGGAGGAACTGGCCAGAGAGAAGACCTCCGCGTGCATGCGGCCGGACTCCCGGAGCACGCGAAGGAGGAATCCGATGACGCTCGAGATCCCGCCGGTGAGAGTAAGGCGCGACGATCGCGATCCGCGCCGGCTGACGCACGTTCATGGTGGCTCCCGTTTCCGCCTCGGAGGCTGAGAAACCCTCGCGGCCCCCCGACAGAACGACGACGCCGCCGCCCGTGTCCAGGACAAGCGCAACCGAGCCGAGCGAAGTTCGTCCGCACTCTAACGCGGGATCTCCGGCGAGAACGACCACCGCCGCGTAACGGCCCGGAATCACCGCGGGTGTTCGAGACCCGCCTCGACGGCCTGGCCGTCGACGTTCACCGCGGCCACGCGGCTGTCGAGGTAGTCCGGCACCGCGCCCCGGTTGTCGCAACAGCCGGACGACGTCGTAGGCCGGGCTCGCCGAGGTGTCGGCCGTGCCGACCTTGAAGCCCATGCCCACGAGGAGAATCCGCGAACCTTCCAAGCGACGCGCGACATCCCGAGAGCAACGCGGCCAGACGGTCCACGACGAGGCGCGGATGGGCCTCGGTGACTTCGGCTGTCGCGTCGATGAGGCTGGGCCGCCAACCGAGCTTCCGCGCCGTGTGCCGCAGCATTTCGAGGTCGTTCCTCAAACAGTTGCCCCTGACTCCCGGTCCGGGGTGGAAGGCGTGATAGCCGGAGGTCTTCGTCGCGGCGCCGCTCCGGTGACCTCGCGAGCGGAGACATCGAGCGCGTGCGCGATGCGCGCAATCTCTCCCACCAGGCCGATCCCCACGGTCAGGAAGGCGTTCTCGAGCAGCTTGCTCAGCTCGGATACCTCGGGTCCGCTCACGGGCACGACCGTGTCGCACAGGCTCGGACAGCAGACGAGCGGCCAGGGTCGTCTGCGGAAGGATCCAAACCGGCCCACGAGGTGAGGGATCCTCCTCAGGGTTCTCCAATCGTGCCCGGCAGACAAGCGCTCGGGTCCATGAGCAACGAACAGTTCGCTCGACGAACGCTCGATCCAACCCGCAACTCGCGTGTCGTACCCGGCGGCACGGTGCTCGCGAGCAGTACCAGACGCTCGCCGCGGGGATGGCCGCCGAGCGCCTCTGCGGCGGCGCTTCTCAGGGGCTCCAAGTCGATGAGATCCGTCGTTGCCGACGGGCGCTCGCACCGCCACGTGAACGATGTCGGCTCCGGCCAGGACGGCTCCGTCGGTACCGGCGGACCACGCTTTCCCCGAGGGAGGGACTGATGTCTTCTCGCGCCACGTAGGCTTTTGCCGCCGCCGCGTTGCGGTCGTATCCATGGATCTCGTAGTCGGCCGCCCGCAGCGCGTCCATCAGCGTCGATCCGACGAACCCGAGCCCGACGACCGCGCACCGGGCGGTCTTGGCCTCGATGGCCCGCAGCAACCGCTGTTCGGCCAGTCGTCGGCCGCGCTCGTTCAACGTGCCGCATTGCTGGTTGGCCTCCGACAGGTCGTCCGGGAGAGTTGACGTCGATCCAGCGCGAGCGGTGTGTCCAGTGAACGACCTCGTGTCCAGCCCGCCAGGGCCTCCCGGAGATGCAGATCGGAGATCCCCATCGGTCGATCGCGCCACACCAGTTCGACGATGGGCGGCTCGATCACCGCGATGCCGCTGCATATGAGATGACGCTTTTCGGGCTTCTCGCGATACTCGATCACACGGTCACCCTCCACCACCAGCTCGCCCAGTCGGACCCTGTAGGATTCGGTGTGACTGGTCAGCGTCACCGCGGCCCCTCGAGACGCGTGACCTCGAGGAGTCGGAGAAGTCGAGGTTCGTGGCGAGGTCCGCGAAGACCAGTATGACAGCGCGTCCGTCCCGGCGAAGCTCGGAAAGCGATCCGACGTTGCCCCGAGGCTCTTCCTCGCGGATCCACTCCAACTCGAGATCGCCGGGAAGATCCTCGAGCCCGAGCAGGTGTGCTTCGATCAGGTTCCCGCACGGGCCGGTGATCACCGTGACGCGTCGTACGCCGGCGTCGAGAAGCCGCCGGAGCAGCCGCTCGATCATGGGCCTCCCGTCGATACGGAGGAGCGGTTTGGGCAGGGTCTGCCCTGCGTGCGCGCATCCTGTCGCCTCGGCCACCCGCCTGCAGAACGGCGCGGACTCGTTCCTGATCCATCGATCCCTCGAGGAGCGCCGCTTCGTGACCTGAGCCCTTGCGATGAGGGAGGTGCCTGCAAAGTATATAGTCAGAGAGGCTGGAGGGTCCTCGCTGACTCGAGCGTTCTTGGGGGTTTCCGCGAGATGGACCTGGGACCCACACAGGTTCGAGTCGCGTGCGCGCGGCGTGTTTCCGCGGACTGGCCCGTGAATACACCGTCGCCTTGGTCGACGACCTGATCGGGTCGGGTTATCGACACTTGCGCGGAGCTGGTGGCTCCGCGGAGCCCTTGTGGTCACGACGCCCACGGTCGCCGCGCTCTACGGTCGCTCTGCGTTCGAGGCTCTGGGGCGCGGCAACGCGCACGTCGGGCTTCTTGTAATCGAGTCCTCCGAGGATGCCAAGTCAACTGGAAGCGCGTGCTCGAGATCTGTCGCCGCGCGGCCGAGCAGGGATTGGATCGCAAGGGATTGCTCATCGGGATCGGGGGAGGGGTGTGTACGGGATCTCGTGACGCTGGCCGCCTCCTTTGATCCGACGCGGTGTCGACTATGTGAAGGTGCCGACGACGCTGACCGGCCTGTCGACGCCGCGGTATCGGCATCAAGGGCGCGGTCAACTCCGCCGGCCGGAAGAGCTTCCTCGGCGCTTCACGCCGCCGGCACGTGCTGGGTCGATCCCGCAGTTCCTCGAAACGCTGCTGATCCGTATGGATCCGGCAGCGGGTTCGCGGAGGTCGTCACCAGGTCGCCGTCGCCTACGATGCCGGGCTGCTTCAGCTGGTGGAGCGTTACACGGAGGAACCGACGGGAGCCGGCCTGCGCGACATCGTGTGGCGCACGACGGTCGTCCTGCTCGAGGACCTCGAACCGAATCTGTACTGAGGATCGCGGGTCCGGAGCGCTTGGCTGACCTCGGCCACACCTTCAGCCCGAGCCTCGAGACGTCTTCGCACCACGGCCTGCATCACGGAGAGGCGGTTGCGATCGACATGGCGCTGCAGCGCGAGCTTGGCCCACGCGCCTGGGACTGCCGTCTCCGGCCGACCGCGACCGGATCCTCGGAGTTCTGCGCGCCGTCTGGACTCCCTCGATCTGGCATCCGCTGTTGACCGAGGAGCTGCGCTGGTCAGTCGCTGCGCGAAGCGGTCGTGCATCGCGCGGGTCACCCCCAACCTGGTGCTTCCAGTCGCGATCGGCCAGGCTGACCTTCCTCAGCGGATCGAGGCGGTCTCGGCGCAGGACCTTCGCGCATCGTTGCACCTGCTGCGATGCGGCGGCATGACCTCCCGGACTCCGAGGAGTCGGCGCGCCGTCACCTTGTCTTCGACGTCGGAGGCACGAATCTCCGTGCCGGCCTCTATCAGCCCGAAACGCGCGAGCTCTCGCGGTGCTGCGTGCGGCGTACGCCGAGCATCGAGACGATGGGTCCGTCAGACGGGGCCGGCATTCGCTCCCGCCCTTTACGCCGAGCTTGCGCGGCTGGCGAAGAGGTGCGCGGCGGGTGCACTCCCCCGCGGCGGTGGCCGTGGCCTTTGCTGGACCCATCGATCCCAGGCGGACGTGTACTCGCCGCACCGACCGTCTGGGGCACCGCCAAGGTCCGATCCGGTGCCGTTGCGGGACGACCTGCGGCGACTCTGGCCGAACGTACCCGTTTGGGTCCTCAACGACGCGACCGCGGCCGGTTACCGCTAACATGAACCATCCTCACCGAGAGAGCTTCTGCGTGCTCACCGTCAGTTCGGGAATCGGCCACAAGGGTGTTCATCGATGGCAAGCCCGCCGTGGGATCACGCGAGGACATGGAGAGCAGAGATCGGTCACCTCCGCGTTGATTTTTCCTCCGGCGCCCCATCTGTGATTGCGGTGGTCCCTGGGACATCTTGGCGCCGTGGCGTCGGGCCGGGGCGGTGCGGCGGATGCGCCGGCTGGCACACGACGATCCGGAGGGGTTCCGGACCTCCTTGTTGACGCCGCGCGGGCGCGGCGGAGAACGTCAGACAACCAGGCTCATCGCCGAGGCTACCGCGCCGGCGATCCGTGGATCTGCAAGCTGATCCAGGGGATCGCGCGACCTCTGGCGCTGCCGTCGCGGGCATCCACCTCGCTGTTGGCGTCGAGCGATTCGTGATCGTCGGCGGCTTTGCTGCGGCTCTGGGGTCCGGCTTCCGGAGCGAGCCTGTGCAAGCTGGCTGCGGCCTGCAGCACTGGAACCTGGCAGGACTGGGGAGCATGATCGAAGTCGGTGAGCCGGACGACGAAGCCTGTCTCGTCGGTGCGGGGCGTTTCGCCGAGTACTGCAGCCATGCCCGATGCCCTAGGAGGCTTGCCGACCGCGGCTGGCGGTGCTAGGGGCAGCAGCCCGTTCACCGGACGCTGGTCGACGCCCTGTCCGGCACCGGGATCGCAATCCCGCCGCAACAGTCTGGTCCTCCAGGTCGCAACCTCGGGAACGCTCTGCTGGTGCAGCGTTATGCGCACGGCGCGGCTGGAGCCGCTCGGGCGGTCGGTGGTCGTCGAGGGACGGTTGGACCGCGCCATTCAGGGGGCCTGGTTGATCGTCCACCAGAACAGGTATGGAGGAACGGAAGGTCGGTGCGAAGACGAGGACGTGGCCCTGCGATTCGGCATCGAACCCGACGAGACGCTCGGCCCGGCGGCCCTCAACGGCTTCCTGCGCGACGCTCCTCGCTGCGTGAGACCGCATCGGTCCTTGCCGCTCAACCCGACGTCTGGGTGCTCAACCTGACGAACCCGCTGAGTTCTCACCACGTCCGTGCTGGCCGAGCTCGGGCATCTCCCGCTGCCTGGGTCTGTGCGAGCTGCCGCTCGTCCACGGCCCGCAGGGCCGCGGCACGCTTGGGCTTCGCTCCTTCGAGGGGATCGAGTGGGACTACGCCGGTCTCAACCATCGCGGGTTCATCGTGAAGCTGCGCACCGGCCAGGTCGATCGGATTCCGGAGCTGGCCGCCCTCGTCGGCGCAGGCGAGTTCGAAGGCGTGCCGGGGACCGAGATCGAGCGGCTGGGTGTCATCCTGACAAAGTACTTCGCGCTGCTCCCAACGGACGGCGTGCGTCCGGCGGAGGCCGTGGAGCCGTGATCGACGCCTTGCGCGAGCGGAGCGCTGCGCGAGCTGGAACAGGATCCCTGCCGTTTTCCCCGAGCCTGCGCGAACGTTACATGGAGTGGTACCCCCAGAGCGTCGTCCCGGCAATCCGGCCCTGTGTGCCGAGAGGGAAAGCGAGCACGTCGTGAATCTCACGGCTGCAGACGGTCTGACGCGGGAGGTCCACGCCACGCTCTCCCGCGCCGGAGTCCGGCTGCGACCGCGGCCCGAGCCGGTCTGGGAGATCGCCAGTCATCTGGCTGCGTTCGAGGCCCACGAGCGGGCGGTGCTCGAGTGGGACCCGGGACCGACGCCGGGACACGACGCTCGCTCGGGCGTTGAGCTCGACCCCTTGGTGCCGCCCGGGAAGGTGGCACCCGTCGCCGAGTTCCGTGGTCTCGCGCGCGGACTAGCCCAGCGTCAAGCTGCCGAGGCCGCCTCTCTCATCGCGCTCCGCCGCCGCGGCGATCGTGCGGTCGATGAGCGCCTCGTCGTGCGCGGTCGAGACGAACGCCGCCTCGAACTGCGACGGGGCCAGGGTAGACGCCGCGCGCGAGCATCGCGTGGAAGAACCGTGCGTACCGTTTCGTATCGGATCGCGTCGCGGTCGCGAAGTCGACGACCGGCCCGGCGGTGAAAAAAGCGGTGAGCATCGATCCGACGCGGTTGACGACCGCCGCGACGCCGGCGCTTCTCGGCCGAAGCCGCAAGGCCGGCCGCGAGACGCGCCGAGAGCGCCTCGAGCCGCTCGTAGGTCCCGGGAGCTCCCAGGATGTCGAGCGTCTCGATCCCCGCCCGCATCGCGAGCGGGTTACCCGAGAGCGTCCCGGCTGGTAGACCGGCCTGGCGGGAGCGATACGGTCCATGAGGTCGCTCTCCCGCCGTAGGCGCCGACCGGAGCCCTCCTCCGATCACCTTCCCGAAGCATGACAGGTCGGGCGTAACGCCGTACAGCGACTGCGCGCCCCCGGCGCGACGCGGAAGCCCGGTCATCACCTCGTCCAGGATCAAGAGCACGCCGGCCTTCTCGGTGAGCTCGCGCGCCGCCTGCAACCATCCCGCCTTGCGGCGGAACCACGCCCATGTTGCCGGCGACGGGCTCGACGATGAAGCACGCGGTCCCCTTCCCGTGTTGGAGCGAGCACGCGCTCGAGCGCGGAGACGTCGTTGAATGGGATCGTCAGCGTCAGCGCGCGAGATCCGGCGGGATGCCAGGGCTTCCGGGGATGCCGAGGGTCAGTACGCCCGATCCCGCCTTGACGAGGAGCTGGAGTCGACGTGGCCGTGGTAGCACCCTCGACCTTGATGATGCCGCAGGCGACCCGTGGCGGCCCTCGCAAGCCGGATCGCCGACATCGTCGCCTCGGTGCCCGAAGACACGAAGCGCACCTTCTCGCACGAGGGAACGGCCGCGCGACGACGCGGCGCGACGCTCGGTCTCGAGAGCGGTCGGCGCGCCGAACGTTGTCCCCTTCCCGCCTGGTCACCGAATCGCCGCGACCACTCGCGGGTGCGCGTGCCTGACGATCAACGGTCCCCATGAGCCCAGATAGTCCACGTACTCGCGGCCGTCGGCGTCGGTGACGATCGCGCCGTGCCCTCCTCGAGGAACACCGGCGTGCCGCCGACGCCGCCGAAGGCGCGCACCGGGCAGCTGCACGCCCCGGGCATGCAGCCGCTTCGCCTCCTCGAAGAGGCGCTCCGGTCTTGCGGCTCATCCGGATCAGCGGAGCAGACGCGCGGCCTCGCGCGCGTGGTAGGTCAGGAGGATCGAAGCCCCGGCGCGCTTGATGCCGGTCAGCGTCTCGAGGATCGCGCGCTCGCGATCGATCCAACCGCGCCGCGCCGCCGCCAGGAGCATCGAGTACTCGCCGCTGACGTTGTAGGCCGCGACGGGCACGCCGAACGCGTCCTTGACGCGGCGGATGACGTCGAGATACGCGAGCGCCGGCTTCACCATGACGACATCGGCGCCCTCGTCGAGGTCGAGCGGCGACCTCGCGCAGCGCCTCCTCGACGTTTCCGGTGTCCATCTGGTACGAACGCCGGTCGCCGAACTGCGGGGCCGAGCCGCGCCGCCTCGCGGAACGGACCGTAGAACGCCGACGCGTATTTCGCGGCGTACGAGAGGATCGCGACGTCGTCGAATCCCTCCGCGTCGAGCGCCGAGCGAATGGCGCCGACGCGGCCGTCCATCATGTCGGAAGGCGCGACGAGATCGGCGCCGGCGCGCGCGTGCGACACCGCGGTCTGCGCGAGCAGCTCGAGGGTCGGGTCGTGTCAGGATCTTGCCGTCGCGCACGACGCCGCAGTGACCGTGGCTGGTGTACTCGCACAGGCAGATGTCGGTGATCACGAGGGCGTCGGGAAAAGCGCTGCTTCAAGGCGCGCACGCCCGTCTGCACCGGCGGCGCCGTCGTCCCAGGCTTCGGATCCGCGCGCGTCCTTGCTCTCGGGGATCCCGAACAGCAGCACGGCGCGTACCCCGTCCTCGATCGCGGCTCCCACCTCCTCGACCAGCGTGTCGGGCGAGAGGTGGAACTGCCCGGCATCGAGCCGATCATCGGTCCTGATGCCCTTGCCGTGCCTGACGAACAGCGGGTAGACGAGATCGGTCGGGGCGAGCCGCGTCTCGCGCACCATGTCGCGCAGCGCCGGCGACCGACGGAGGCGGCGGGGACGCGTGACCGGGAACATCGTCGACGCTAGTCTTCGTCGGCGAAGAAGAAATAGTCCGCGCAGTGCTTATCGCAGAAGATCCGGCCGCTGTAGTTGAAGGCGTCGTCCGCGCAAACGTGCTTGAAGCAGATCGGGCACCGGTAGAGTTGTGCCTCGGATTCCGTCTTCTGGCACTTCAGGCAGCGCGATGGCTTCCGGCACGGTACCTCCGACAGATCTCGGATTATAGCGTCGGCCGGATCGCCGGGCCCGTTGAGAGTTTCCCCGGCCTCCTGCTAGAGTGCCGCGGCGTTCTTGGTCCGGCGTAGCTCAGGGGTAGAGCGAAGGTCTCATAATCCTTAGGTCCGTGGTTCAAATCCACGCGCCGGAACCATCCGCCCCGTCGGACGTCAGCGGACCTTGCCGAGGAATGCGCGAAGCCGCGGGAACATCTGCGCGATCTCGTCCATCGAGACGGCGCCGACGGAGAGCCGGAACCAGCCCGTCTCCTCCATCAAGCCGAACGCTTGGAACGGCACGACCGCGAGCCCGGCATGCTCCAGGATCGCCTTGCGGATCGACCTCGTTGCCGTCGAGGACCGCTCCCGTCGAACGAGCGCCGAAACGACGTCGAGCTGCAGCGGACAGGTAGATCGCCCCCTGCGGGTCGATGCGTCGAAACGGGAAGCCGTCGGCCTTCATCGCGCGAAAACCCGCGTGCAACGCTTCGAGCCGCTCGAGAACGGCCGCGTTCATCTCCTTGCGGAACGCCCCAACGGCCGGCATCGTTGCGCAGGAACTTCGCCGTGGCCACCTGCTCGGGCCGCGGTGCCCACGCGCCGACGTGGCCGATGAGGTCGCGCATGCGCGACGTGACCTCGGGCGCCGCCAGCAGCCAGCCCACTCGCAGGCCCGTCGCCGCGAGCCCCTTCGAGATGCCGTCCACGCGTGATCAGCCACGGCGCGATCTCGGGGACCAGCGCCGCCGGGTGCTCGTGCTTGATCGCTCCGAACACCAGCGAGCCGTACACCTGATCGAACAAGCAGGAAGAGATGGCGGCTTCCGGCCTTCGTACGCTGCGTGTTCTCGTCGACGACCGCCTCGCGCGATGGCGCGGAGGTGCTCGGCCTTCATGACCGTGCCCGAGGGGTTGAGCGGCGTGTTGAGCGCGATCAGCTGCGCGGTGGCCAGGTGCGGCGCGAGCTGCTCGAGCGTGGGCTGGAAGCCGTCCTCGGCGTCGCGTCGGGAGGTCGATCCCCTTCGCCCGGGTCAGCGTCACGTAGTGGTTGTTGTTCCACGACGGCGCGGGGTAGACGACGACGTCGCCCGGATTGACGACGCACCGGTACGCGGCGTAGAGCAGCGGGCGCGAGCCGCTCGCGATCAGCGTCGATTCGAGCGGGTACCGCACGCCGTACTCGCGGGCCGTGAAGTCGGCGACCGCGTGGCGAAGGTCGAGCACGCCGTCGGAGGGCGGGTAGTTGGTCTCTCCCGCGATGAACGCCTTATGGATCTCCTCCAACAGCACCGCCGGTATCGGAAAGTACTTCGAGTTGAAGTCGCCGACCGTCAGATTGCAGACGGCCTTTCCCGCCGCGACCATGGCGCGGATCTCGCTGGAGATCTTGAGGATCTCGGAGCCGACGAGGCTGTGGGCGCTCTCGGAAAGAGACGCATCGACCGCCCCGGGGCTCCGAACGCCAGCTCGATCATCGTCTTGTCGGACATGGCCCGAATTCTAGCAGCAGGCCGAAACGGCAAGATCGAGTCCGCCATCGACTCATCGCCGCTTCCTGAGAAGCGGGATCAGGATCAACGCGATGCCGCCGAAGGTGATCGCCATGTCCGCGACGTTGAAGATGCCGGTGCGAAGCGAGGCCGATCCCGACGTTCAGGAAGTCGCGGACCGCGCCCGAGCTGCACGCGGTCGATCAAGTTCCCGATGCCTCCGCCGACGATCGCCGCGACGGCGACTACCTCGGGCTTGCGGAAGCGCGGGTCGCTGAAGGGTCAGGCCGAGCAGCATCGCGAGCACGCCGCCGACCCCGACGACGAACAGCCAGAACCGCGTCGTGGGGCGCGAGCGCGCTGCCGAGGCTCAGGAAGACCCCGTGTTGACGACGAAGCCGATGCGCACGGTGTCGCCCAGGAGGTGAAGCGTCGGCTGGTCGGAGAACGCTCGCTCGAACAGGGCCTTGGCGACGAGATCCGCGCTCACGACCGCCGCCGCGACCGCAACGACGAGTGCGATCTTGGGACCCAGCGGCATGCCGTACGTCGGCGTCGGACGTCATGAGCTCTTGGATCGCCGCCTGCTTGGCCTTTTCCTCGTCGACCAAGACGCGGCGCAAGAACCTTTCCGACCATCGACTTCGGGCAGCTCCTTGCGGAACTCGATCTGGGTCGGGAACCTTGAACGAGGCCAGGTGGAGCTTGCAAAACGCGGTCAGCTCCTCGACCGTGGGGCTGGTGCCCGCCTTCGGCACGACGAACGCCTTGACCGTCTCGCCGCGGTACGGATCCGGGAACGCCCGCGACGACCGCCTCTTCGACCTTCGGGTGGAGGAACAACACTTCCTCGACCTCGCGCGGCAGGACCTTGAGCCCCGAGGCGGAGATCATGTCCTTCTTGCGGTCGACGATGAAGATGAAGCCGTCGGCGTCCATCTTGGCGATGTCGCCGGTGTGGAGCCAGCCGTCCTTGATCGTCTCTGTCGTCTCGTCGGGCCGGCCCCAGTAGCCGAGCATCACCTGTGGTCCCTTGATCGCGAGCTCTCCATCCTGTCCGACGCCCAACCGTCGCCCCCGTCTCGAGGTCGACGATCTTCGCGTCGGTCTCCGGCACCGGGAAGCCCGATGCTTCCGGCGCGCCGCGTCCCGTAAAGCGGGTTGCGCGATCGCCACGGGCGAGCACTCGGTCATGCCGAACCCCTCGACCAGCCTCCCGCCGGTCAGCTTCTCGAAGGTCTCGGCCACTTCGAGCGGGAGGGGCGCGGCGCCGGAGAGGCACAGCCTCACGCTGCCCAGCGCGAACTTCTTGACGTCGGGGTGGTGGTTGATCGCCGTGTAGAGCGTCGGCACGCCCGGAAAGATCGAGGCCTGCGTCTTCTGGATCACTCTTCATGACGATATCCACCGGGCGCGGGCGTGGAACCATCGCGACCTCGGCACCGATGTACACGCCGAAGATCATGCACACCGTCATCCCGTAGACGTGGAAGAACGGAATCGCCGCCATCACGACCTCCTTCCCGCGCTCCGCCTTGGCGAACCACGCGGCGAGCTGCAGCGTGTTGACGACGAGATTCCGTGCGTCAGCATCGCGCCCTTCGGCGTTCCGGTGGTCCCCCGTGTACTGCAGCAGGGCCACGTCGTCCCCTCCGATCTCGACGCGGGGCGGGGAGGGCGGGTGCTGCTTCAGAGAGCGAGGGCAGGAAGAAAATGTCGCTTCCGGGGGAACCTCCACGTACTCGCCGTGCTTCCTCTGCACGAGGTGCACGATCGACTTCCACGGAAAGCCCAGCGGTCTCGGCGATGTCGACGATGATGACGCGCTTGATCTTCGTCTCGCGCGGATCTCGCGCAGGCGCGGGAAGAACGTGCTCAACAGGACGGCGGTCTCGGCGCCCGCGTCGTTGAATTGCTCCTTCATCTCGCGCGCGACGTAGAGCGGGTTCGTGTTCACCGCGATGGCGCCCAGGCGGAGCAGGCCGAAAAAGACGACCGGGAACTGCGGGCAGTTCGGGAGCATGATGGCGACGCGATCGCCCTTGCGGACGCCCAGCTGGTGGAGCGCGGTCGCGAAGCGCAGGCTGGCGTCGCGGAGCTGCCCGTAGGTCATGCGCGAGGGGGAGCTTCGGGTCGGCGAAAAACGTCAGGGCGGTCTTGTCCGGGAACTCCCGGGCGGACGCGTCCAGCAGATCGGGGAGCGACCAGGACGGGAACGTGATGGACTTCGGAACGCCTTCTTCGTAGAACCGGATCCACGGTGCGTCCATGGCGCTCTCCTCGGGTTTGTCGCCGGGGCGATGCTACACGGAAAGCGCATCGCGAAAGGAATTCGGATGAAACGGACCCGTGCCGCCTTTGCGCTCGTTCCCCTCTCGCTTCTGCTCGACGGCTGCGCGAGGAGCTCCACCGATCGACGCTCTCGCCGAGTCGTACGTGAAGCTCGTGCTGGCGGTCGGGCGCCACGATGCGCTCTACGTCGACGCGTACTACGGTCCTCCCGCGTGGCGGACCGAGGCCGCGGCTGGCGAGCCGGTCCCGCTTCGCCGAGCTCCTCGCCAGCGCCCGCGCTCTGCGCCTTCGTATCGAGTCGGCCGGCGGGCCCCGCCGACCGGAAGCGGTATCTCGACAAGCAGCTCGTCGCGATCGAGGGCTCATCTCCGGCGCCTCTCCGGCGAGCGCATGACGCTCACGGAGGAGTGCCGCGCCCTCTACGACGCCGACCCGCCCCACCACGACGTCGCCGAGTTCGCGGCGGCGCACGCTGCGCTCGAAGCGCTCGTTCCGGGAGCGGCCCCTGGGCCCCCGGATCGAGGCCGATGCGCAAGGCGGTCTACGTCCCGAGGACCGAGATCGCAAACGACGCTCCGCCGCGCGCTCGAGATCGCGCGCGGACGCCAACGCCCCGTTCGTGAAGCTCCCCGCCGGCGAGGACTTCGAGACCGTCCTCGTCACGGGCAAACCGTGGGGCGCCTACAACTGGTACCTCGGGAACTTCAAGAGCCGCATCGAGCTGAACACCGACCTGCCGACCGAGCTGAACGGCTTGCTCGGCACGATGTGCCACGAGGGGTATCCCGGCCACCACGTCTACAACGTCCTGCTCGAGGACAAGCTGGTGAAGGGGCGCGGCTGGGTGGAGTACACCGATCTACCCTCTCTACTCGCCGCAATCGCTGCTCGCGGAGGGAACCGCCAACGTCGGCATCGACATCCTCTTCTCGGACGACGAGCGGCGCTCGCGCGTTGACGCAGCAGCTCGGTCCCGTCGCGGGCGTGCCGAGCGATGCCATCCTGGCGCTCGACCGGATCCGCGAGGCGATGCAGCCCCTCAAGCTACGTTCAGGGCGAGGCCGCGCGCATGCTGCTCGACGAAGGGAAGCCGGAGGCGGAAGTGGTCGCGTTCGTCATCGCGGTGGGCGCTGACGCACCGAGGAGAGGGCGCGAAAGTCGGTCCAGTTCGCCGCGACCTACCGGTCCGTACGTCTTCAACTACTCGCTGGGCGAGGACATCGTCCGCCGGTGGATCGGGACCGGGCCCGACCGCCGCGCAGCGGTTCTACGCTCTCCTGGACCGCCCCGTCGTTCCGTTCGGAGCTCGTGGGCACTGAGAAACAGGGGACACTCCCTTTTCTCAGAACGGACAGGCGCTGTCCCCGTTCCGTTGCGCAGCCGCGTCAGGAGCGCGCAAGCGATCAATAAGCACGCCGAAGCAGCAGACGATCGTCGGCCCGGTCGGAAGGTCGAGCGTCTCGAGCTTGACCGACAGGAGCAGGCCCGACACGCCGGCGACGAACGCGACGATCCAGCCGATGATCAGGCGCGTGCGGATGTTCGCCGACAGCAGCGCGCCGCAGACCGCCGGCACGATGAGGTACGAGAAGACGAGGTAGACGCCGGTGATCTGGACGAAGCTGACGACCGTCAGGCCGAACGTCGCGTAGAAGACGAAGTCCCACGAGGCGCAGCGCGATCCCCTTCGCCTTCGCCTGCGTCCTCGTGGAACGTGACCATCAGGAACTTCTTGCGCAGCAGCGCGTGCACGATCGCGATCGCCGCGAAGAGGCCGAACGTCCGCAGCACCTCGCGTCTTCGTGACCAGGAGCACGTTGCCGACGAGGAGGTTCTTGAGCGCCTCGTCCCCTTCCGCCGGAATGGCTGAGCACCAGCGTCGCGGCCGCCGCGGCCACGACGTAGATGATCCCGATGATCGATTCCTGCGGGACCCGCGGGTGGTTGAACCGCGTCCAGGCGAACAGCGCCCGCCCCGAGCAGCGTGAACACCACCGAGAGCACGTACGGGAGCGCAGGTCGTGCCCGGGGTGGGCGCCCAGCGCGATCGCGACGCAGATCCCGAGCGCGGCGATCTGCGCCAACGCGAGGTCGACGAAGATGATGCCCGCGCTCGACGACGTGGAGGCCGAAGTAGACGAGCAGCCCGGGAGCAGGATCAGCGCCAGGAGCGGCCAGAGCCAGAGGGTGAAGATCTCCATCGCGTCTCCTACTTCGCCGGCTGGAGGCCGGCGACGATCGCCTTCACGTCGGCGTCCATCAGCGCGATGTAGTCGTTCTGCGTTCCCGGCAAGCCCGCCGGGGAACTGGCAGACGTCGACGACGACCGCTCCCGTGCGGGTCGGCCACCGCCTCCGGCGGTCTTGCGCGACTGGAACGGCTCGACCAGCACGACGCGGATCTTCCGCGCGTTCATCTTCTGCCATGACCTCGGCGAGATGCGGCGGGGACGGCGGAATCCCGGGCTTCGGCTCGAGGTAGAGCTCCGACACCAGACCGAAGCGCTGCGGCGAAGTACCGCCAGGTCGGGTGGTAGGTGACGATCGGCGTTCCCTTGAACGGCGCGAGCGCTGCCGTCCACTCCGTGATCTTCGCGTCGAGCTTCGCCTGGAACGCGGCCGGGTTCGTCTTGTAGAGCGGCGCACGACGCCGCATCGAGCGCGCAGAAGGCGTCGGCCACGTGCTGCGCCACGACGCGCGCGCTGTCCGGATCCATCATGAAGTGCGGGTTCCCCGCCGCGTGGATGTCCCCTTGCGAGCGGTCGAGGACGGCGGGGACGTCGAGAGCTGGATTCCCTCGCTCGCCCGGATGTGCCCGGGCGCGCCGGCGGCGATCTTGGGATTGCGGGCGCCCTCCAGCAGCGGCGGAAGCCAGCCGACTTCGAGATCCGCGCCTCCTTCGATCAGGACGTCCGCGCGATTCAGCGTGACGATGTGGGAGGGCTTGGCGTCGACGAAGTGGGGGTCCTCCGTCGACTTGGCGAGCGTGGCGACTGAGACCTTGTCGCCGCCGATGGCCGCGGCGATCGCGCCGTACTCGGGCGTGGTCGCGACGACGTGCAGAGCGGCCGAGGCGTGAGACGGCGGCGAACAGCGTGAGACGCCGCGGCGAGAAACCGGTTTGCTGACCGTCATCATGCCCTCAGAACTTGTGCGCGGCGTGCGCGCCAAGAAGGAATTCGAACTGCAGCCAGACCGAGCTGGCGTCTGTGAATCCCGTGCGGCCGTCGTAGGCGTCACTGGATGCGGAGCTTGGAGTATTCGGTCGGGTACCACGTGCCCTCGAGTGCGGCGCGCTTGCGCGGCTGGAACCGCGGGTCGAGCGGGATCGTCCCCGACGTCCCCACCGACGGTGTCGTAGACGCGCACCGACCGTCCACATCGGCTTGATCGCCCCAGACGACCTGCGCATACGCGCCGTGGTCCCTGAACGTGTCCGCTGGCAGCGTCGTCGTCGCGGCGGCTTCGTAGCCGCCGCGCCATCCCCTCGGCCTGCACCTTCACGAACGGGAAGCCCTTGTCGGCGCGCGGGGACTTCCACTTCCACAGGAAGTCCACACCGCCGATTTCGGTGTCCGCGTCCGGGCCCGTGCCGTTCGGTCCGAACGCCCCCGACGCGCCCACGACCAAAGTCTGCGTGTCGCCGATGTCAAAGGAGGCGTTGTAGCGCGGAACGTAGAGCATGTCGCCGAACGTCTTGACCACGTCCGGGTCGATCGGCCGGCCGAACTGCGTCTCGCCGGCGACACTCCGAAGCTTGTCTGCGGTCTCTCCGTTGCGCATTCTGCACGCCGACGCAGGACCTCGGAGTAGAACGGCGTCGGCATCAGCCACGACAGACGTGCGCCCACGCTGCGCAGGCCGTCGCCGCCGAACATCCTTCCCGAGACCAGCGGCTGGTCGACGAAATCCCAGGTGTGCGGGTGAGTCGGGTTCAGGCGGCCGAACTCGCTGAAGAACTGCCCGACCTTGACCTGCAGGTTACGGGGAAGCGAGGTCGTGGTCGCGTAGACCTCCTCGAGCTCGACCGTCGTCCCACCCTCGGGGGTGATCTGGAGGACGACGTTGGCCTGCCCTTGAAGTACGGATCCACGGCTCCGTCCAAGACGCAGCTCGACGTTCTGAACGGTGAAGCCGCGCTGCGCCGGGATCGTGTCCGCCCGTCTTCAATCCGGGAACGTCGGGTTCCGTCGAGGCCCCGGCCGCGACCAACGCGTCGAGCGAGAGGTTGATGTAGTTCTTGCCGGCGTTCCCGGACGTGATGGTGATCGGCGCGGGCGCGGGTGTGGGCGCGGGACGGGTTCGGGGGCGGCACATCTTGCGACGTACGCCGCAAACGGCGCGGCGCGACGAGCGCGATCTAGGACCAATCCCTTCATGAACGGTGTCCTCCTCGATGCGAGGCGTGTGCTGAACGAACGGGAACGCGATCGATTCAGCAGAACGCCAGGACAAGGAGGAGCGCGGGGCGAATGCTCGCGGGCCAAGACAACCAGGGCGGAGACGGACCGATCTGTGGTGGGCGGCCGATCATCCGAAGCGGCTCGGAGATCCCGCCCGGTGCCACGGGACCCGACGACGTCTCGTGGGCGAGGCGGCAGATCGAGCAGGAGTTGAATCCGTCGTCGCGCGCGCGTGGCTCCGTGCGGAGTCGCGTCGTGCCATCCATCCGTCGCCGGGAGGTGGCCGTGCGTCGAGGCTTCGAATCCGGTGACGGCGACGACGACCGCCAGAATCGCCGCGAAAACGGCGGGCCGCAGAGCACGAGGCGCGGGACACGACGAGGGAGCGCGCATTGAGATTGGGACCTTAGACCCGCATCGGGAGGGTGTCAAACGAGCGCATCGTCCCTTGACCAACGCCGCGTCCGAGCGTATCGATAGCGCCGGAGTTCTCCGATGCGACGGTTCAAGGCCTCCGCCGCGCTCGTCTTGACGGCGTTTTCGCCGTAGCCGGATCATTCCACCGTCACGACCTTCCGAAGCCGACTCACGATCATGCGGGGTTCTGCTCGGCGGCGACGGCTGGAATCGGGCTCGAATCGTGCGCGATTTGCAAGATCGCCCACACGACCGTCCACCTCGCAGCGGGCGCGGTCGCGCCGATCACGATCGACACGGCATCCCGCCTTGTCGTCGCTGCGATCTGTACTCCGCGACCGCGGGCAGCTCGCTCCTCTACGATTCCCGCGCTCCTCCTGCCGTCTGATCCCCAACAGCCGACCCTCTCACGAACTTAGTCCCGAATAGGCGGCTTGCGGGCCGCCGCGTCGGGCGACTTCGAGCGCACTTCAGCGTTGCGCCTCGTGAACCGTCGCACACCGGCCTCCGCCGGTACACGGGAGATCAGATCGCCATGCGTCATTCTCATCGTACGTTTCGCGCTTTCGTCCTTGCGCTCTCTACGCTCGTCGTCACAGGCGAGGCCCTCGCCGCCGGGACCGGCCGAATCCTCGGCACCGTCAAGAGTCAATCCGGCGAGCCGGCCTCAGGCGCTGCCGTCACGCTCGTTCAGCTGAGTCGCCACGCGACAGCCGACGCCTCGGGGCGTTCCGGTTTGACGCAGTTCCCGCCGGCAAGTACCTGATCGAGGTCGTCAGCCCACGTTACGGCAGCGCCGTCGGGCAGGTCCTCGTCAAAGATGACGAGGAGGCCACCGTCGCGCTGAGCATCGACCTGACGGTTCATCACGAAGACGTGGTGGTCTCGGCAGGCGTGTCACCGCAGAGCGTCGCGGACATCGCGCAGTCGGTCGCGGTGCTCGACGAGCGCGAGCTCGCAGAGAAGATCGCACCGACGATCGGCGAGACGCTCGCGCAAGAGCCGGGCGTCCAGCAGACGCAATACGCCCCCGGCGCCAGCCGGCCGATCATCCGTGGTTTGGGAGGCGATCGCATTCGTATCCTCCAGGATGGAATCGGCGCGGGCGACGCGTCGAACGTCAGCACCGACCACGCCGTCAGCATCGATCCCTATAGTGCCGACCGCATCGAGATCGTCCGCGGCGCCGCGACCCTCCTCTACGGCAGCAACGCCGTCGGCGGCGTCGTCGAACGTCCTCGACCACCGCATTCCGGACCACCGCACCGACGACAAGGTGACCGGCGACGTGAACCTACGGTACGGAACGGTCAACGAGATCAAGTCCGGGGCGCTCGACATCGGCGGGACCGCCGGCTCGTTCGGCTGGAACCTCGACTACTCGAAGGCCAAGTCGAACGACGTGAAGGTGGGCTCGGATTCCGGCTTCACGGACGACACGATCCCCAACAGCGACCTCGAATCGGAGAACTGGTCGGTCAGGGCGTCGTGGTTGGGGGCGACGGGGTTCTTCGGCGGCGCGTACGACGAGTTCTCGACCAACTACGGAAGCGCGGTCGAGAGCGCCGTGCGCATCGACATGCATCAGAAGCGCTGGGACCTTCGCGGAGGGGTCAATGAGCCGTTCGGGCCATTCCGGCTGCTGAAAGCCCGTTTGGGCGGCACCGACTACGACCACGTCGAGCTCGAGGACGGCGCGGTCGGGACGCAGTTTCTCAACAAGAGCTACGAGGGACGGCTGGAGCTCGCGCACAAACAGGCGGGGGCGTGGAATGGGAGCTTCGGTATCCAGTCGTGGCACCGGGACTTCGAAGCCATCGGCGACGAGGCTTTCGTGCAGCCGACGACAACGTTCGCGGGGGCGCTGTTCGCGTTCGAGGAGGTCGGGACGGGAAGCTTGAAGGGACAGTTCGGGCTGCGTTACGAGGGCCAGTCCATCGAGTCCGACGACGCGACGCTTCGCGATCGTGACTTTAGCGCCCCTCGGCTTCGGCCGGTCTCGTCTGGAACAATGGCGCGTACGGCGTCGCTGCGACGCTCTCCTACTCGTCACGCGTGCCGACGGCCGAGGAGCTTTACGCCAACGGTCCGCACATCGCGACATTCTCGTTCGAGGTCGGCGACGACGATCTCGACCTCGAGAAGAGCGTCGGCCTGGACGTCGCGCTACGGAAAGTCTCCGGGCGCATCGAAGGCGACGTGAGCCTGTTCGCAACGCGCTTCACGGACTACATCTTCGAGCGGGATACCGGAACCACGTTCACGACGGGCGATGGCGACGTGCTCCCGGTCATCCAGTTCACACCGGGAACCGCGCAGTTCTACGGCGCCGAGGCGCACGTTGATTTCGGCTTGGTGCACGCGGACCCGCATCACCTCGACCTCGAGCTGCGGAGTGACTACGTGCACGCCGAGCTGACCGACATCAACGAGCCGGTACCACTGCAGCCTCCGCTGCGGGCATCGCTGGGGCTGAAGTACCAAGGACGCGCGCTGTGGGCATCGCTCGAGGGCGCGTGGGCCGACAAGCAAGACCGATTCGCCGCGTTCGACACCGAGACACCCGGCTACACCTGGGTCAACGCCGCCGTCGGCTATCGGCTGATCGCGGGCCGCACGGTGCACGATTTCATCCTGCGCGGGGTCAACCTGACGGACAAGCTGGCGTTCAACTCGGTCTCCAGGTTCCGCGAAGCGGTCCCGCTTCCGGGTCGCGACTGTGAGCCTCAACTATCGGCTGGCGTTCTAACCCGATGACATCCCAGCTTGGTCCGCCAACCCACGAGAATCCGATTGACTCGCGTTGGTCAGCAGCGGGCGTAGTTTCGCGCGCCGTTGTCGGCCCGGCGATTGCCGGGCCGCGGCTGGCTCGCGAGGGGGCTCACGAACCAGCCGTCACCAACGGCCGATGGTCGGCTCACGTCCGGCCCCACTCTGCCAAAACGGAGGGTTCGAGATGCGTTTGACGTCCGCAGTTTCGGAGACGACTCGCAGTGCTATCGACAGCCTCGTTGCTCTCTCGCTGCAGTCGTGGAGTGCTCGCCGCGTCGCCCGCCTCGGCGGCAGGCCGCGCAGCCGTTGAGGTTCCAGCGCAAGTGGTCACGGACGGATTGACCGTCGAGCAGCAGCTGCAGCGGCAGTCGGAGCTCGCCGCTTCGCTGCTTCGGGAGTTGCCGCAGGCGTCCTCGTTGAAGCAGGTGAGCGTCCCGATCAGTCCCGCCGAGATGGCGGCCATCGATCAGGTCGACCGGTCGACGAGCCCGTTGCAAGATCGGATTCGTCAAGCCGATGACGCCCGCCGTCAACCTGTCCGCTTCCGGACGGGCTGTCGTGGTCAACGCGGAGCGAGCGGGCGCCATCCGTCTGCACGTCGAGGGACTCAACCTTCCCGACGGCGCCGAGCTGTACGTCTATTCGCGCGCCGGCGAGGCGTACGGCTCCGTACACCGGGCGCGGCCCGGACGGCAGTGGCGAATTCTGGACCACGGGCCTGTTCGGAACCGAGGCGATCGTCCAGCTTCGCGTCGCCGGCCCGCACGCGGCGGCCTCGCTGAACGGATCGGCATTCCGGATCACCGAGATCGGCATCATCAGCCCGACCTTCACGGCCCCGGAAATCGATGCTGTAGCGGCCTTCTGCGGCAACGTCGCCTGCATCGTCGATGCGTCGTGCTAGCAGCGGCGCGAACTCCATCAAGGACGCGTACGCGAAGATGGAGTGGATATCGGGCCCCTACATTTACACCTGCACCGGTGGTCTCCTGAACGACTCGAATCCGAGCAGCACCAACTACTTCCTGACGGCGAACCACTGCCTGAGCAGGACCAATCGTCGCGAAGAACGTCAGCTTCTACTGGAGGTTCCGTACCTCGTCGTGCAACGGCGCCTGCCCGAGCAACAACGGCTGGCCGTACAAGACAACGGGCTCCGCGGTGGCGTCCTCCAACCGTGGCGGGGATTACACGCTGCTGACGTTGAACACGGCGCCGCCGGCCGGCTCGGTGAAGCTCGGATTCACGAGCGCGCCGGTCGCCAACACCAACGGCGTCGCTCTTCATCGGGTGAGCAACCCGGACTTCGGCCCGCAGGTCTACAACGAGCAGTCCGTGTCGACTTCGGCGCCGACGTGCCAAGGCTGGCCTCGCGGTGAGCGGATCTACAGCAGGCTCACGCTGGGAGCGACCGACGGCGGCAGCAGCGGCTCGCCGGTCGTCAACGCCTCCGACCAGGTCGTCGGCCAGCTCAGCGGAGGCTGCGGCACCAACGTCGGGGATCCCTGCGACACCGTGCACAACGCGACCGTCGACGGAGCGTTCGCCTTCTACTGGACGTCCGTGCAGCCCTTCCTCGCACCTAGTCCGCCAGCCCCGGTTTCGCGCCCGCGAGGCGGGGCTCCTCTCACGAGCTCGCCAGATACGCGACCGCACCCACCGCGGCGGCGACGACGAACGCCACCTCGAGCGGGAGCGCCGGCGCTCGCTGCCAGAGGATGCCGCCCACGATGCCCGCAGGCACCACGAGGAGGTTGCGTACCGTGTAGTAGACGCCGACGGATCGACCCCGGTGAGCCGCATCGGACAGATCGACGATAAGAGACTTCCGCGCGGGCTCGCCCATCTCCTTCATTCCGCCGATGACGAACGCGAGCGCCAGGGCCGGAAAGCCGTGGGATATCCGGACGGCCAGGGGAACGCGGCGAAGCAGACGAAAGTGGCCGCCACGAGCGGCCGGCGCCCCGCCAGATCGCCGAGCTTCCCCATCGGAAGGTAGAGCGCGATCGAGACGGACTGCTGGATCGCGTAGAGCACTCCGAACTGCGCCGCCGATAGACCCAGCGGACCGGTGACGTACAGGACGATGAACGTCGTCGCGATGCCCTCGCCGATCCGCACCAGGCAGTCGGCGGCGAGGAGTCGCTTCAACCGCGGCGCCATCCGTCGCCAAACGTCGGCGAACGACGCCGGATCTCGGTGCGCGGACCCGGCGCGCATCGACGCGGAATCCGACGGTGCTGCGCGACGAGGACGCCGGCGCCGAGCACGATCGAGACCGCGAGCGCGATGCGCATGCCGACGACGACGCCGAACGCCACCAGGAGGCGCGCCGCCGATCGGGGCGCCGACGACGCGGGGCACGCGCACGAGGATCGATCTGCACGGCGAACGCGATCGCGCGGCGCCCGGTGGGCAGCGCGTCCCCGATCACCGCGAAGGTCGCCGGAAACGCCCCGACCTTCCACGCCATGACCAGGAATAGGCCTGCGAAGACGACGCGCCCAGTGCCACGCCGCCGCGTAGGTCGCGTATCCCGCGATCGCGAGCGACGGTCAGCAGCCATCAGCGTTCGCTTGCGGCCGAAGTGGTCGGTCAGCCATCCGCCCGGGTACTGGTAGAGACCGTCGAGGAGATCGCGGGTCGAGGCGAACAGCCCGATCGCCGCGCCGCTCCGCCCCGAGGCGCGGCGAGGTACTTCGGAACGGAACACCTGCCAGAGCTCTTCCGCGAGCCCGATCCCGAACACGCTGGCCGCGAGGACCGCGACGTTGCGCTCCAGGCCGATGGATGGCGACGACCGATCCCTTACGCGTGTTGTGCTCCGACCGCGTCCCGGCAGTAGGCGTAGCAGGGCGTCGTAGACGATCCACTCCGCGGCGTTCAGCTCATGAGTCGTCCTTGTACCCGAGATGGCGGAAGCCTTCCGCGATCGCCTTGAGTCCCGGCGGCCTCGGGCTGATGCCAGAGCGTGTTGTCCGTGTCGGCGCCGTTGACGATCTTCGCGAGAGAGCACAAGGGCCGGGTCGTTGGCCAGGCCGTATTTCTTCACGATCGCATCGAACGAACACTCTTTGCCGTGGTGGCCGAACTCCACGCCGGGGACGTCGTAAGGGTCGCCCCGTCCTCGCACGGAAAGTTCCATGACCCTTTCAGCGGTGCACGAACAGGAACTCAGCGTCCGGGTCGACGAATTTCCTGATCAGCCAGGGGCACGCGACCCGATCGACCTTGACGTGCTCGCGCGTGATCCGTGTTCATCGCGCCATCCTCCCGACAGCGCCGCCGTCTTCGCGCTGGATTTGCGCGTACACCGCCTCGTAGATGACCGCGCCGCGCTCCAGGGCGACTCGGTCGTCGGCGCTGATCCGGCGGAGCCCGCGGCAGATGAGGTCGAAGCCGACGGACGCGGGCTCCAGGAGAACCTCCTGAACGGTATCGGCGTCGTCGATGATCTGCGCGATCCGCGTCAGAACGGGATCGTCGAGCTGGTATTCGACGAGAAACGCGTGGAACGAACAGTGGCCCCTGTGGTGGGAGAGTCGTACTCCCGGGATGTCGAACGGTGTCGCACCGTCGGGAATCGCTCGTGATCCTTCCGGAATGAACTGAAACGTCGCTGCGGGATCGATGCGCGTGCGGATCAACCACGCGCAGCCCATCCGATCGATGCCGACGTTTTCCCACGTCGCCCAATTCATTTCCGTGGTCCTCCCTTCGCCGCCATCAGCGCGGCCAGGACGCGATGTCCGGCCGGCCGGAGTCGAAGTAGTCCCGATCCTTCATCTGCCGGTAGCGCCGGGCGAGCGGCTCCAGCGTCGTCCGCGCCGCCGTTTCAGCTCCCCGAGAATTTCCGCGTACCGGGCCCCACGGCTTCGAGAAACAGCCTGCGGAGGTCCGCGTCGCCGCCGTGGACGATCGTGCTCGACTCCCAGATCAGCACCTCGCCGCCGGATTCTTCTATCTCGGCGGCAAGCCAACGGAGGTGCTCCCGGGTTCGGGCGTTAGCGGGTAAGGCCCAGACGCTGTCGAGGATGAGAACCGCCCCCAGCCGCTTGAGCTTCCTCCAAACGGCGACACGATGGGCCGTGGGGTCTCGAGGTACCCGATGCGCCAAGAGCAGCCAACCCGCCATAGCGACGATCTCCGACGTAACCGCGGTTACAGAGTGTCGCGAATTCCAATCGGGCGCAAGGGGTGTTTCGATGACGGTGTCGGCGCGAGCCGATCGATCAGGCGGCCGAGGCCCAGGGCTCGTGATGCCCGCCGGCGAAGACCTTCTCCCCCGCCTCGACCCGAATCGGTAGCCAGTTCTGCTTGGGAGGCAGGGGCAGGTGGCGTAGGGCGTGAACGCGCAGGGCGGGTTGTAGGCCTGGTTGAAGTCGACGACGACCTTCCCGTCCTTCGGCATCTCGGCGTAGAGAAACCGCCCGCCGCCGTAGGTCTCCTTCGCGCTGGTCGCGTCCTTGAAGATGAACCAGAGCATCGGCTCCTTCGGATCCTCGACGACCGGCTCCAGGGTCAGCTGCCTTCCCGTCGATCGTCAGCTGTGACGAGACCCGGCGCCTCCATCGTCTCGGTCGTGCCCGAGCACCGTCGGGATCGCGACCTTCTTCGGCGCGTCGTACGCGAGCGAACGATCCCGTCACGCGCCACTTCGGATCGGCGGGGAAGTAGTCGAGCCCTTGAAGCTCGTGCGCACGGGGCTCGCGGAGTCCTTCACGCGAACGCCGACGCGATCGCCGCGCTTGATCACGAAGAAGCTCACGGTCGCCGAGCGTGACGACGTCGGTCTTCTCCGCGGTGTCGTCGCCGAGCACGCGCTCGGTGGCCGGCTGGCCGTCGAGCGTGAGTCCGGCCGACGGCTCCGGCTTGATCCGCACGCTCCCCGCGTCGAGAACGAGCACGCCGGCACGCTTCGGAGCCTTCCCCGCGGGCAGCGGCACGGCGCAGTCCGGGTCGGATCCGAACGACGTTGTCCCCGGGCTGCAGCCAGTGGAGGCCGACGAGCGTCAGCCAGCCGTTGGGCGAGGTCAGACGCTTGACGCGGCCGTCGCGCCACGCTTGCTCGGTCTTTCTGGAACTCGGCGTCGGCCGCGGCGAACGCGGGAGCGATCAGGCCGACCAGCGCGAGCAGGCCCACGAGCGCATCGTCTTGTTCATGCGCGCGCATTGGACCACACCGCGGCAGCGTTGGGCGAGCGTCTCGACACCCGGAGCGGGCGTGGTCTCATCCTGCCGTGACCGACCCCTTCGCACCGTTCATCGAGCGGCGCGGCGCGGCCGTGCTGGACGGCGGGCTCGCGACCGAGCTCGAATCGCGCGGCCTCGCGCTCGACGACCCGCTCTGGTCGGCCCGGGCGCTGATCGACGCCCCGGCGATCGTGGCGGCGGTGCATCGCGACTATCTCGAGGCGGGCGCCGACGTCATCGCGACCGCGACCTACCAGGCGACGATCCGGGGCTGGCCGCGCGAGGCGTCTCGCGAGCGAGGCAGGCGCGTGCTCCTGTCCGGCGTCGCTCGCCCGCCGGGAGCGCGATGCGTTCTGGGAGCGTCGGGACGCACGGCGGCGACCGCGCCCGGCCGTCTGGTCGCGGCGTCGATCGGGAGCTACGGCGCGTTTCTCGCGGACGGCTCCGAGTACCGGGGCGACTACGGGCTCGACGTCGACGCGCTGGCCGCGTGGCACCGTCCGCGGCTGCGGCATCCTCGAAGAGAGCGGAGCCGGATCTCCTGGCGTTCGAGACGATCCCGTCGCTCGTCGAGGCCGAAGCCATCGTCCGCCTGCTCGACGAGACGCGACGGCCCGCCCGCGTGGATCTCGTTCCAGGCGCGGACGCCGAAGCATCTGGCCGACGGCGCGCGGTCGCAGGCCGCGGCGCGCGCTCGCCGAGCGCTGCTCGCGCGTCGTCGCCGTCGGCGTCAACTGCGTCGCGCCGGCGCTGGTCGTGCCGCTGCTCGCGCGGTGCGCCTCGGCGACGGGCAAGCCCCTCGTCGCGTACCCGAATCGCGGGGACGCGTGGGACGCGCGCGTCGCGGCGCTGGATCGCAGGCGGCGCCGACGCCCGCGTTCGACGAGCTCGCCCGAGGTTGGCGCGCCGCCGGCGGCCCGCCTCATCGGGGCTGCTGCCGCACCACCCCCGCCGACATCCGCGCGATCGCGTCGCGCTGGACTAGGACGAAAGGGACACTCCCCTTTTCGCCCAACGGATCCGGGACTGCGGAAAAGGGTGTCCCCTAGTCCATCTTCGGCCGCTGCGTGTGGAAGTCGGTGGCCTGCTGGTAGGCCGTCGGCGACCGCCAGCGTCAGGTCGTCATCGTCGAGCCGGCCCTGGAACGTGATGCTCGTCGGCGTGCCGTCCAGGGCGCGGAAGCCGTTCGGCACGACGACCGCCGGGTGGCCGGTGAGATTCGTCAGCAGCAGGTTGTCCCCGCCGAACGACGGGCACGACGTAGACGTCCACGGTCTCCATGATCTTGGCCATCTCCCGCATGACGATCGTGCGGAGGCGATGCGCGCGCAGGTACTCGACCGCGGGGACCATCTCGCCCTGGCGGAAGACGTTGCGGCCACGCGTCGGCGACCTGGCGCACCAGCGTGTCCGACGCGCCCGTCCGCGCAGCAACGCGTCGAACGCGCACGCGGCCTCCGCGGTGAGGATCGCCGCGAGCGGCGCGATCGGGACCGAGAAGCTCGAGCTCGATCGGCGTCAGCTGGAACCCGATCGTGCGAAGCGTCTCGAGCGATCGCGCGTCGAAGGCCTTCCACTCTTCGTAGCGCGCGCTTGTCCTCGTCCTTGTCCGCCATCTTCGTGTAGTCGGCGTCGAAGAGCGACTTCACGTAGCCGACCCTGATCGACTTGCGCGGACGCTCCGACCGGCCAGGTGAACGGCGCGGTCCGCGAGTACGGGTCGCGCGCGTCCCAGCCGTGGATCGCCTCGAAGACGCAGCGCGCAATCCGCCACCGATCGCGCGATCGCCCCGATCTTGTCCATCGTCCACGACAGCGCCATCGCCCCGCGCCGGCTGACGCGGCCGAACGTCGGGCGCAAGCCCGTGACGCCGCACCGCGTCGAGGGCGACACGATGCTCCCCACGTCTCGGTGCCGATCGCGAACCCGACGCAGCCCGGCCGCGGTCAGCGATGCCGAGCCGGCGGACGACCCGCTCGAGCCCTGATCGAGCTTCCACGGGTTGCGGCACATGCCGCCGAACCAGACGTCGCCCCAGGCCAGCTCGCCGACCGCCGTCTTCGCGATCAGGACGGCGCCGGCGGCGTCGAGCCTCTCGACGACCGACGCGGTCTCGTCGAGGACCTGGTCCCTGAACGGGACCGAGCCCCAGGTCGTCTTGTAGCCGGCCACCGCGAGCAGATCCTTCGCGCCGTAGGGAACGCCGTGCAGCGGCCCGCGCCAGCGCCCCTTCGCGATCTCCGCATCGGCCGCCGCCGCCCGCGTCCAGCGCCCGCTCCGGCGTCAGCGTGATCACGGCGTGCAGCTTCGGGTCGAGCCGCTCGATCCGCTCGAGGTAGAGCTTCGTCAGCTCGGTGGACGAGATCGACTTGTGGCGCAGCCACTCGGACAGCGTGCGTGACCGGCGCGAACGCGACGTCGTCCTCCGGAGCCCGGCAGCGCCGGGCGCTTCCCCGCAGCGGCGCGGACGTCGGCGCGGCGGGAGCGGCTGCGCGACGCGCCGCCCGACGATCGTCGGATCGAACGTGAACGCCGGCGGCACGGCGTTCGCCAGCGGCGACCGCGCGCATCTTCGCGAAGTCGGCGTCGGCCTGGTTCAGCCCTCGAGCATCAGCTTGCGCTGCTCGTCGGTGATCGGCGGTCCCGCTGATCCAGCGCGGCCTGCCGGATCATCTCGTCGGTGATCTTGGGCGCGTCGGCGGCCATCGCGCGTGAGCGCGCGGCCGAAGACCGCGGAGCCGATCCCGCGACGGACAAGCACCTTCAGGACCTGGCGCCGGTCGATCGAGTCTCCGCTCATCGCTCCCCTCTCGCGTTCGAAGGGGAGAGCATACAAGGATCGCTACCGGATCTTGTCGGCCCCGGCGGCGACTTCGTGCCTGACGCCGGCGACGCTCCGTGCGGGAGCGCCCCCATCGTGTCGACCTCGAACCAGACGTGCTCGCCCTTCAACACGCTGCTGGCCGACGCCGTACTTCAGCGAGGTCGTCGTTGTTCCAGCAGATCGCGGAACAGCCGCCGGATCTTGCGTCGGCGCGTTGCGGCAGAACAGATCGGCGAGCTGGGCGGCCTCCGCGGCGTGGGGGTGATTCTCCTCGCGCATCGTCCGCACGCGGGAGATGGACGCCGCCATCGCGAAGATCTCCATCGCGACGTCCACCGTGCGGAACAGGAACGCCTGGCGGCGCTGCAGCTTGGCCTTGTGGACGATCATCCCGTGGAAGATCTCGCGCGAGAGCTTGCGCGTCGCGCGCTCCGCGAAGCGCAGGTGCGGCGCCAGCCGCCTTGAATCCCGCGTACCGCGGCCAGCGGCCCCAGCCGATCCAGCGGGTCGGATACCAGCCGGCGTAGAAGAGCGCCATCTTCGGGAGCGCGGCCAGCTTCGGCGCCGAGCGACTTGTCGGGGTCGATCATCGCGCCGGCGACCTGCAGGTGCTTGTCCACCGCCTCGCGCGCCATGAACAGGTGCATGATCTCGGAGGAGCCCTCGAAGATCAGGTTGATGCGGTAGTCGCGCATCGTGCGCTCGACCGGATACGGCGTCGCGCCGCGGTCGGCCAGCGACTGCTCGGTCTCGTAGCCCCCGGCCGCCGCGCACCTGGATCGTCTCGTCGACGATCTGCCAGCCGGTGACGGTGTTCCATTCCTTCGCCGCGGCCGCCTCGAGGCGGATGTCGTAGCCGCCGCGATCCGCCATGCGCGACGCGAGGTCGGAGATCGACTCCATCGCGAAGCCGTTGGCGGCCATGTCCGCGATCTTGTGCGCGATCGCCTCGTGCTTGCCGATCGGCTGCCCCCACTGCACGCGCTCGCCGGCCCACGTGCGGCAGGTCTCGAGGCGATCTTCGCGACGCCGGTCGTGCCCGCGGGGAGCGCCAGCCGCCCGGTGTTCAGCGTCACCAGCGCGATCTTCAGCCCCTGGCCCTCGGCGCCGATCAGGTTCTCTCTCGGCACGCGCACGTTCTTGAACGAGAGCACCGCGTTCGCGAGCGCCTTCAGCCCCATGAAGCGGCAGCGGTGGACGACGCGTGACGCCCGGCGACGACGCCTCGACGACGAACGCGCTGATCTTCTTCGAGTTCGGGTGGCGGGCCATGACGACGAGCAGCTCCGGCGATCGTCGCCGTTGGTGCACCAGAGCTTCTCGCCGTTGATGATGTAGGCGTCCCGTCTCGGGCGTCAGCTCGGCGGTCGTCGCCAGCTGCGCGGGATCGGACCCGACGCCGTCCTCGGTGAGCGCGAAGGCGGAGATCGCGCCCGCCGCGCAGCGCGGGAGGAACCGGCTCTTCTGCTCCGGCGTGCCGAAGATCTTGACCGGCTGCGGCACGCCGATCGACTGGTGCGCGGAGAGGAGCGCCGAGATGTTGCCGTCGTAGCTTCCGAGCAGCTCCATGACGCGGCCGTACTCGACCTGGCTGAAGCCCAGGCCGCCGTACTCGGTCGGGATCTTCATCCCGAACGCGCCCAGGCGCTTCAGCCCGTCGACGACCTCCGGCGGGTACTCGCCGGCCGCGTCGATCTCCCCGGGACGCACGTGGTCCCGCAGAAACGTCTTCAGCCGCTCGTAGAACGCGGTGAACTCGGGACGCTCCTTCATCGCGTCCGGGATCGGACGGATGAGGTGCATCTGGAGGTTCCCCAGGAAGATCTCCCTGAGGAAGCTCGGCTCGGTCCACTCGGTTTGTCGCGCGGCCTCGGCGATGCGCAGGCGACTCGCGCTCGCGGTCGCTGTGGATCGCCGTCGGCGAGGCGGAAGGCGCTCATGGAAGCCTCGATTGCACCCAGGCCAGTCGTGGATCACCCGGTAGAATCCTCAATGTAGTGGCGCGCGCAGCGCGCGCCGCCAGAGGAGATTCGATGTCCTACCGCCACCCCGATTTCGCCGCGCTGGGCTAGCCAACGCGCCCGGAGTGCCGCTTCGCGCCGGCCCCGGGCGACACGACGCTCCCCGACGGCTTCATGTCGACCACGAACTTCCCGACCTACGTCCACATCGGCGGCGCGTGGCGCATGCCGGAGCATCCGAGGATGGACTCCCATCTCGTGTGGGACCCGGCGGCCGGGCGGCTCGAGGTCAAGGAATTCCGCCTGGTCAGCGAAGGGCGAGCTCGTCGCGGTCGCCACCAAGGAGGACGGCTCCGAGGGCGTCTTGGTCTGGGACAAGGGTTCGAGGACGAGGACCGACGTGACCGCAGGCCGAGGCGTTCGCGTTCATGGCCTCCGAGGTCAGCCGCGAGAAGCCGGTCAACTACGAGGCGATCTTCGAGAGGTTCCTCGAGAACCGGGGGCCTCCGGGTTCATCGTCTGGGTGATCGGCCCCGCGCTCGTCCACGCCCGCGGCCGCGAGGCGATGGAGTGGATGATCCAGAACGGCTTCGCTCACGCCGTCCTCACGGGAAACGCGGTCGGCGTGCACGACGTCGAGGCCGCGCTCTTACGGCTCGACCCTCGGCATGAAGGCCGACGGCACCGGCCACGCCGGCGGCCACGTCTTCCACATGCGGGCGATCAACGAGGTCAAGAAGGCCGGATCGATCCGCGCGCCTCGTCGAGGCGGGGCGGATCCGGAGCGGCATCATGCACGCGCTGACCGTCGCGAACGTCCCCTACGTCCTCGCGGGGTCGATCCGCGACGACGGCCCCTCCCCGAGACGATCGTCGACACGCTCGAGCCGCCCAGGCCGCGATGCGCGAGCAGACGACGAAGGCGACGATGGTCGTGATGGTTGCGAGCGCGCTCCACAGCATCGCCGCCGGGAACATGCTGCCGACTTTTTGCGTCGCGCCAGGCGGCGAGATCCGCGAGATCACGACGATCTGCGTCGACCAGACCGGAGTTCCTGGTGTCGAAGCTGAAGGACCGCGGCACGCACCAAGCCTTCGGCGTCGTCACCAATGCCCAGGACTTCATGCGCCTTACTGTAGCTCGAGCTCGGAGCTCGCATCATCGGCAGAGGAACCCCATGAGCGACCTCACCCTCACGACGCTCCACGCCACAGACACGGCCCGGCTCTCACGCGAGAGTTGCCGAGAAACTCCTGAAACAACTCGGGATGGACGATGAACGCCGACGCCAAGGAGATCCGCCGGACGTTTGCGCGTTCAAAGAACTACTACGCGAAGCATGGCGTTCGTGAACGCCGTCGCGTGGATCGCCCACGCGCGAGGACCACCACCCCGACATGTCGGTCGGCTACAACAAGGTCACGGTCGCGTTCTCGACGCACCTGTCGGGGGCTCTCCGAGAACGACTTCATCGGCGCGGCGAAGATCGACGCGCTGGGATGCGGCGCACCTACGCCCTCCTCAGCGCCTCGATGACCTCGTCCGGGTGCGTGGCGGCTTCTGGACCCGCGCCCAGTGCTTCTTCACCTTGCCGTCGGGACCGACCCACACGTGGACCGGATGACGCCGGTCACCTTCTTTCCGTACAGGTGGTCTCTCCCCCACGCGCCAGTATTTCGTCATCACCGCATGGTCGGGTCGGAGAGAAGGTGAACGCGGAGTCTTGTATTTCGCGCAGCGAACGTCTTGTGCGATGCGCTCGAATCCGCCGGAGACGCCGAGGATCCGCAACCCCCGCCTTCAGGTCTGTCCAGCCGTCCGCGAACCCGCAGGCCTCCTTGGTGCAGCCGGGGTGTCGTCCTTCGGGTAGAAGTAGACGATCACGTCCCTGCCGGCGAAGCTCGAGAGCGGCCACGTCGTCCCGTCGGCGTCGTCGGTCGAACGCCGGCGCGGCCTCCCTCCTCGATCGCCATCGCTGGATCAGCTCGTTTCCGGCACGAGGCTGAACTCAGCCTTCCCCGGCTTGCCGTCCCTGGAACCGCCAGGCCTGGAACGACTCGGCGGCTGTCAAGCGGAAGCCACAATCGCCAGTGTCGCGATCGCTGCTGATGCGCTGCGCGAAGGGCGGAACGGAGTGCCGCCCGACCCACGAAGGACCGAAAGCGACGTCGCCAAGGCCACGCGATCGAGCGGATGCCGCCGGCGTTCGGTACATCGTCAGCATAACAGAGCCTCGCCGAGCAAGGTTTGCCGCCGGCATCAACTCCTCGATCCTGACCATCTACCTGGTGCAGTTCCTGCACTTCACGGACGCCAAGGCTCAGCGCTTCCTGGTGCAGTCGCTGTTCGTCCGGCGCTTCGGCTTCTTCTCCCCAGCGGTCGCGCGATCGCCGCGACGTCAGCAAGCCTGGCGACGATCATGGTCTTCTCGGTCGCCTACTGCCTGGGCTGCGCCGCCCGTGGCGCTGCTTTCTGAAACGCCCCCGTGACGGGCTGGCCCTGCCGCCTCGTCGCCTGCACCGAGGACTGTAAGCCCTGGCGTGTGTCGGTGACGTGAATGAGCAATACGTAACTGAAACTCCCAGCGTACA
>ERZ1370068.1957-contig-11915_pt1 | contig 83657 bp, 124 predicted proteins | sample MGYA00561227_ERZ1370068 | MGnify/ENA primary metagenome ERZ1370068 (study PRJEB38410, sample SAMEA6850437) | metagenome | study: Metagenomic assessment of the ecological functions of the soil: analysis of the soil microbiota associated with the...
ATTGTACTTCGTTCAGTTACGTATTGCTCCGACTCCAGCACCATCACGACTGAGACGGCGATGACAGACAGCACCAGCTTCAACGCGGCGGTCTCATGGCATTCCCCCTCATTGAAAAAAATGGCTTATGGGAAGATTGTCCGGCAACCGGGTCGGGAGACCATTTCCATTCGTCAGACATCGCCCTCGGTCGAGGTCGGGCCACACTGCCTCGGCCCGATACATGACGCTATAACGTCGAAGCGTTATCCTTGTCGGCATGGAAGATCCAAAGCGGGCCCACTGGTCTATTTTGACGCCGACATTGCACCAGGCGTTACGGTTGAAGGCTGCGGCGGCCGATCCGGTCAATCTCCGACATGGTGAACGAAGCTGTAAAGGCGGCACTGGCCGAGGATGCCGAAGACCTTCACGCATTTGACCGACGCAAGGCCGAACGAAGTGTGTCTTTCGAGTCTTTTGTCCGAGCCTTAAGGCGACGTGGCCGGATATAGGCTAATCATCAAGCCTTCCGCCGGAAAAGAGATCAGGCGCTTGGCGGAAGAAGGATCGCCAGCGCGTCGTTAGCCGAATCCGTTGCGCTAGCCGCCAGACCGCGGCCGCCTGGCTGCGAAAGTTGGCTGGGGCCGAGGAGCTATCGCATTCGCCAAGAAGGCAGTTCCGCATCGTTTACGCCGTCAGTGACGACGCGCGCACTGTTGAAGTGGTCAGGTGGGGCACCGCGGCGAAGTCTATCGCGCCATCACAGGCCAGTTGACACCGCGCAACCACTGCCCTATGATGTGCCGTGCTGGTCATGTTCATCATGCTTCTCGTGGAGCAGGGAAATGACGACCGCGACCGAACGCATCCCGGTCCTCGTCACCCCGGCCGAGAGACAGCCAGATCGCCCGGATGGCGAAAGCCGCCGGCCTGTCGATGGGTGAATTCTCTCGCCGCGCCGCCGCCGTCCCGGCTTCCATCCGTCGGACGACGACCAGGTGCTGGACGGGATGATCGGCCAGATGGTCGCAAGACGACGGCGCGGGGCGAGCGCGGCCATCGCGACGAGGCCTTGGCGCTCGTCGCGGCGTCGAATGGCAAAGCGGATCAGCGGCGCTCGGAAGCGAAAAGAAGCGCGCTCAGCGCCGAGAGGGGGGCGGCGCGCCGATGAGCGTCTGCCAGAAGAAGATGTGGGATGCCATCACCACGGTCATCAAGATGAACGACAAAGGTGGAGCGGGTGGCGGCGGCGATGAAAGCGCTGGCAGGACAAGATCGAGAACCTGACCGAGCGAGTCATCCGGCTCGAAGACCGCGCTGGAAATCGCGCTGGCGCGCTCGAGCGTCGCCAGATCGACCACGCGCCTCGTCGAGCGCAAGGACTGAGGTGCGCCTTGGCTGGGCGCGGCGCCTGCTACGCTTGCTCTCCAGAGGTCAGGTTTCCCGGCGATGAGGAGAACGAAATGTTCAAGACTAACTTGCTGCTCGCCGGTGTGTTGCTCAGCACGTCGGCTGCGGTGCTTGCGCAAACGCCTGCGACGCCCGACGACCCGGCAGCACTAAGCCAGTGACACCGCTAAGGCGGCTTCACCATCGAAGCCGGCGTGAAGCGTCAATCTATGGCCATAGGTCAAGCTAAGGCTGCAGACGAAGGGCGCGGGGAGAGTGCCTGATGGGCGCGAACGCAGCAACGTTGGATCCTCCGATCGGCAGAGACAATCCCACGACATGTCCAAGAGCGTCATCAAAACATCAAGGCAAAGGAGAAGCGCGTCGACAAGAAGGAAGAAGAAGGAAGGGACGAGGCAACCGCCGCGAAATTGCAGACGCGGATGATGATTTCTGCAGGTCCGTGAGCAGGTAATTCTCGCCTGGCCTGGTCGCAACCGCGGCGCGTCTCACGCGGAGGTGAAAAGCGCGGCGAGCGACGGCTTTCTCGTTTCGTACGAAGCTTCGATGCGCCCCGCGGCGTTTCCGCGGCGCTGGCGGTGATCGGCGCTGGTGGGACAGCGGACACGTATTCGGGCGGCGCGGCCAATCTCAGCCTGCGGGCCGGTGGGTGTTCTGCGAGCGGTGGGGCGACGGCAGCAGCGTGGAGCCTGGCCGGGTGCTCCTGGCGATCCACGCGATCAGACCCTGCGCTTCTACAGGCCGCGCGCTCGGGCCCGTTGCGGGAGCCGGGCCGGTCACCAGCGTGCGCACGTTCCAAGCTCAAGCCGGATGAAAAGGGCACGCAGCTGACGATGACCTACCTGGTGAGCGGAACGAGCGCCAGCGCCGCTGGAGAAGAGCGCGCCGCTGCCGGTTCGATGGCGTTAGCTCGGAGCAGCAGTTCGTCGCGCCTCGCAGCGCCTCATCGGGGCGGAAACGCCTGGCGGCGCCGTAGACGGGAGTCGGTGTCTGCGCGTGCAGGCGAGCGGCGCGACCTTCGACCACTTCCTCGATCGTCGACAGCCCCGGCGGCGATCTTCATCGCGCCGGAGACGCGCAGCGGCTTCATGCCTTCGCTTGTAGGCCTGCTCGCGGATCTTGCCATCGTCGGCCTCGGACGTGGATCAGCCGGCGCAGCGTCGGCGACAGCGTCATGATCTCGTAGAGCCCGATCCGGCCGTAGTAGCCCGTCATCCGGCACTCGAGGCAGCCGACCGGCAGCGTGCACGCTGCGCCGGCAGCTCGGCGCGGAATGGCGCGGTCAGCATGCGCCAGACGTCCGTCGTCGGGCGGCTCGCCGGCTTCTTGCAGTGCGGGCACGAGCGTGCGCACCAGGCGCTGCGCCATCACGCCGAGCAGCGTCGAGCTGAGCAGGTACGGCGGCACGCCGAGGTCGAGCAGCCGCGTGACCGCGCGTCGGCGCGTCGTTGGTGTGCAGCGTCGACAGCACGAGGTGGCCCGGTGAGCGCCGCCTGCACCGCCATGTCGGCGGTGTCGCGGTCGCGGATCTCGCCCACCATGATGATGTCGGGGTCCTGCCGCATGCAGCGTGCGCACGCCGTCGGCGAAGTCGACGTCGATCGCCGGCTGCACCTGCATCTGGTTGAACTGCGGGCTCGATCATCTCGATCGGGTCCTCGATCGAGCAGACGTTGACCTCGGGCGTGGCGAGCTGCTTCATCGTCGAGTACAGCGTCGTCGTCTTGCCCGAGCCGGTCGGGCCGGTGACCAGGATGATGCCGTTCGGCTCGCTGGATCATCTTCTCCCAGCGCTCGCGGTCGTCGCCGGTGAAGCCCAGCTCCTGGAAATCGCGGACCAGCACTTCGGGCGTGAAGATCCGCATCACGACCTTCTCGCCGAACGCCGTCGGCATGGTCGAGATGCGCAGCTCGATCTCCTCGCCGTCGGGCGACACGCGTCTTGATGCGGCCGTCCTGCGGCCGGCGCTGCTCGACGATCTCCATGCGCGCCGAGGAGCTTGATGCGGCTGGTCATCGCGAGCAGCACCGGGTTCGGGATCGCGTAGACCTGGTGCAGCACGCCGTCGATGCGGAAGCGCACGATGCCGGCGTCGCGCCGCGGCTCGACGTGGATGTCGGAGGCGCGCTGCTCGAACGCGTACTGCCACAGCCAGTCGACGATGTGGACGACGTGCTGGTCGTTGGCGTCGAGCGTGCCGTGCTTGCCCAGCTCGACCAGCTGCTCGAAGTTGCGCAGCGAGCGAGACCTCGCCGCGCGTGGTCTCCTGCGCCTTCTTGATCGACCGCGCGAGGGTGAAGAACTCGCCGAGGTAGCGCCTGATGTCCTGCGGATTGGCGAAGACGAGCTTGATCTTCAGGTGCAGGATCTTCTCGAGCTCGTCGGCCCATGCGCGCACGAACGGCTCGCTCGTCGCGACCGTCAGCTCGCCGCTGGCCAGCCGCGACCGGCAGGATGCGGTAGCGCTCGGCGTAGGCGATCGGACATGGTGCTGGTGACCGCGACCAGGTCGATCTTCAGCGGATCGATGTGGTGGTAGGGAACGCCGAGCTTGCCGGCCAGCCACTCGACCAGCCAGTCCGAGCGTCATCAGCCGGCGTGGCGTCGGTCAGCGAGCGCCACTTCTGATCGGCGATCATTTCCAGCGGATGCTCGAAGCGATGCGTGCGCGAGCGGCCTGAGCCGGTCGGCGTCGGCGGCGCGTCACGCAGCCCGTCGGCGACCATCAGCTTGAGGATGTCCTCGAGCCTGAAGCCGGCGGTCGGCAGGCCTGGTCGCACGCGCCGCCGGTTCGGCCGGAGCGGCCGGCGGCGCGCGCGGAGGACTGACACGGGCGTGGGCTGAAGCCATCGCGGTACTATAACAAGCGCCGGGTCGCGCGCGACAGCGGCGATACCGGCAGGCCGTCGCCGTGACCACCTGGCTCGCGGCTACTGGCCGCGCATGCAACATGCCGCATGCTCGTCGCCGTTCACGCCGACATCACCACGCTCGCCGTCGACGCGATCGTCAATGCGGCGAATAACATCGCTGCTGGGCGGCGGCGGAGTCGACGGCGCGATCCATCGCGCCGCCGGTCCCGAACTGCTGGCCGAGTGCCGCACGCTTGGCGGCTGCGCCACGGGCGACGCCAAGATCACGGCGCGGCTATCGCTTGCCGGCGCGATACGTCATCCACACGGTCGGGCCCGGTCTGGCGCGGCGGCAGCCACGGCGAGCCCGAGCTGCTCGCCTCCTGCTACCGGCGCTCGCTCGCGCTCGCGGTCTCCCATCGGCTCGGGTCGATCGGCGTTCCCGGCGATCAGCTGCGGCGCCTACGGATATCCGCTCGACCGTCGCGGTCGCCATCAGCGGTGGACGCGGTGCGCGGCTTCGAGCGGCTGGATCGCTCGTGCGCGGATCGTGTTCGCCTGCGCGGGCCGCGACGTGCTCGCTACGCGCCGGCGCTGCGAACGCTATCGGCGCGAGCCTTCGACGCTGGCAGCACAGGCGTCTCCGGCACCTGGAACACCTCGCGCAGGTACGCGACGTACGACGGATCGTAGTCCATCGACTTCGACGGCTCGTCGCTGATCTTCGCCACCGGCTGCCCGTTGCAGCGCGTCATCTTGATCACGATCTGCAGCGGCTCGTAGCCCAGGTCGTTGGTGAGGTTGGTGCCGATGCCGAACGCGGTCTGGCTGCGGCCCTTGAAGTACTCGAACAGCCGGATCGCGAGCGGCACGTTGAGCGAGTCGGAGAACACCATCGTCTTGGTGCGCGGATCGATGCGCATCTTCTGGTAGTGCGCGATCAGCTTCTCGCCCCACTCGAACGGGTCGCCCGAGTCGTGGCGCACGCCGTCGAACAGCTTGCAGAAGAACAGGTCGAAGTCGCGCAGGAACGCGTCCATGCCGCAGACGTCGGAGAGCGCGATCCCGAGGTCGCCGCGGTACTCGCGCGCCCACGTGTTGAACGCGAACACCTGCGAGATCGCGCAGCCGCGGGCCCACCGCCTGGCACGCCTGCAGGTACTCGTGCGCCATCGTGCCCAGCGGCGTCAGGCCGTGCTCGAGCGCGAAGTGGACGTTGCTGGTGCCGACGAACTTCGGGCCGATGCCGCCTTGAGCGTGCGCACGCACCTCGTCCTGCCAGCGCCGCGAGAACCGCCGCCGGGTGCCGTAATCGGCGATCCGGAACTCGGGGTCCGGCACCGCGTTGATCTGCTCGATCTTGGCGCGCGAGCCGCCGCCGGCCCTCCGTCGAGGTCGGGCGCGGCTGCGTGTTGCCGGAAGTACACCTCGCTCACGATCGCCAGCACCGGCACCTCGAACAGGATCGTGTGCAGCCACGGCCCCTTGATCGCGATGTCGATCTCGCCCGGCGCTGCCGCCGAGCGGCCCGACCTTGATGAACCGCTCGTCGAGCTGGAACAGGCCGAGCAGGTCGACGAAGTCGCCCTTCAGGAAGCGCCAGCGAGCGCAGGTAATCGAGCTCGCGCGCGGCGTGAAGCGCAGCGCGCACAGCGCGCGGTGATCTCGCGCTCGATCTGGCCCGATGTAGGGCGTCAGGTCGACGCCCGGCGTGCGGCACTTGAAGCGGTATTCGACCTGCGCCGCCGGGAAGTGATGCAGCACGACCTGCATCATCGTGAACTTGTAGAGGTCGGTGTCGAGCAGCGACTCGATGATCATGCGGGAAGCGTCGCGGGAGGCGGTCCGCCGGGGACGCCATGTTACCTTGGCAGCGTCAGCCCGTGGCGGCTATGATCACGCGACAAGACTGCGGAGAACCCAGACCATGCTCGTCAACTGCGTCGCCTATGAGGAAGGCCGGAAGCTCGCCGACATCCCCGAGGAGGATATCAGCGAGTACCTCCGGCGGCCGGACTGCTTCGTCTGGGTCGCGCTCAAGGACCCCGACGCCGGCGGAGCTGGACGAAATGCGCGAGGAATTCGGGCTGCACGAGCTCGCGGTCGACGACGCGCGCAATGGACATCAGCGGCCGAAGATCGAGGAGTACGGCGACTCGCTCTTCGCAGTCGTCCATACCGTCGAGCTGAAGGACGGCGAGCTTATCGTCGGCGAAGTCAACATCTTCGTCGGCCCGAATTACATCCTCTCGGTGCGCAGTCACCGAGAAGGGCTTCAAAGCGTGCGCGCCGTGCCGAGCGCGAGCCGCACCTGCTCAAGCACGGCTCGGGCTACGTCTTCTACGCGCTGGTCGACACGATCGTCGACGCGCTACTTCCCGGTCATCGACGACCTGGAGACCGAGCTCGGAGGAGATCGAGGGGAACATCTTCAAGCAGCAACGCGCCGCGCTCCAACATCCAGGCAGCTCTATGCTCTGAAGCAGAAGCTGATGACCGTGAAGCACGCGGTCGACCCGCTGCTCGAGGCGGCAGGCAAGCTCGTCGGCGGCCGCGTGCCCCAGGTCTGCGAAGGCACGCGGGCCTACTTTCGCGACGTCACGGATCACCTGCAGCGCATCCATCGGGACGATCGAGGGCATTCGCGAAATGCAGGCCACCGCCATCCAGGTGAACCTGGGGATGATCAACCTGAACGAGACCGAGGTCACGAAAAAGCTCGCCGCCTGGGCGGCGATCATCGCGGTCCCCACGCTGATCGCCGGGATCTACGGCATGAACTTCAAGAACATGCCCGAACTACGACTTCGCCTACGGCTATCCGGTCGCGCTGCTGGCGATGATCGGGATCGACGTGCTGCTCTATCTCTGGTTCAAGAAGATCCGCTGGCTCTGACTCTGCGCGGCTGAGGTTCCCCTCCAGTCTCCCTCAGGTTCCTTAGGTGCAGCTGCGGCTTGTCGTCGGTCGCGACCGGCGTCACCGGAATGACGCGCTTGTCCGGCGCCGGCGTATGCCAGACCGGTTTGCAGCGTGACGTGATCGATGCCGAAACGGTCGGCCAGCACGCGCTTGCGCGGCGGCGAGCGTGTCCGGCCATTTGCGCGGATCGCGGATCAGGAGGTGCGCGGAGAGGGCCGGCCGATCGCTCGTCATGTGCCAGACGTGCAGATCGTGCACGGCGGCCACTCCCGGCAGTCGCGTCAGCGCCGGCCGATCTCGTCGTACGACAGGTGCGCGGGCACGCCCTCCATCAGCACCGCGGTCGATGCCCTGAGGAGCAGCCAGGTCGAACGCAGAATGCAGAACCGCGACGAACAGCGACAGCAGCGGATCGATCGGCATCCAGCCGGTCGCGGTAATGACCGCTCCGGCCACCAGCGCGGCAACCGAGCCGGCGAGATCGCCGAGCACGTGAACCAGCGCCGCGCGGCTGTTGAGGCTGCGGCTGCGCGACAGCAGCCAGGCGCAGACGAGGTTCACGCCGAGGCCCGCCGCCGCGACCCCGATCACGACCACCCCGGCCACGGGCGCGGGCGCAAGCAGCCGCCTGACCGCTTCGATGGCGATCCACACCACGAGCGCCAGCATGATCAGCGCATTGATGAACGCGGCGAGCACCTCGGCGCGGGCGTAGCCGTAGCTTGCGCGCCGCGATGGCGGCCTTTGCGCCAGGCGCTGGGCGAACATCGCGATCGACAGCGCCGCGACGTCGGTGACCATGTGCCCCGCGTCCGAGAGCAGCGCCGAGCGATCCCGCGAGCCACCCACCGACGACCTCGACCACTGCGAAGGACGCGGTCAGCGCGAGCGCGATCCGGAGGGCGCGTCGCTCGCGCGCCGGCGCCGCCCGCGGCACATGGGTGTGTGGGGGCGCACTCGATAGTGGCGATGGGACGTCATGGCGTGACCGCCAAGCGGCTGCCGCCTATTGCTTCGGCCACGGGCTGCTGCGCGCATGCCGCCGCACTGCACGGCCGCGGTAAAAACTGCCCGCATGCGAGACGAACTCATGGGCCATCGCGCCGAGCCACCGTCACTGGCCGCCATCGCGCCGAATCGACGAAGCCGCGTGCATCGGCTGCACGCTGTGCGTGGCCGCGTGTCCGGTCGATGCGATCGTCGGCGCCGCGAAGCGGATGCACACCGTGCTCGCCGAGCGCTGCACCGGCTGCGAGCTGTGTCTGCCGCCCTGCCCGGTCGATTGCATCGCGATGCTCCCGGGCAGCCGTCCCTGGACCGCCGCGGACGCCGCGCTCGCACGATCGAGGTCGATCGCGCGCGAGTTGCGCCTCGGCGCCGGCAACTCGGCGCGAAACGAAGCGGGCAGTATCGCCGGGAGCCGGTTCTCGTCGATCCGGCGAAAGCGCGCCGTCAGGCAGCCGTCGCCGCGGCACTCGCCCGAGCCCGCGCGCGGCGCGCGCGCGGACCGGCCGCCACGCGCGCGCGTGCAGGCCGGTGAGGCCTCGATCGCGGCGGCCGCGCGATCCATCGCGCGGTCGCGGCACTCGTCGCCGGATCCCTCGTGACTGCTTCCCGCCTGAAGCGCTGCTCGACACCGCAGCGCTCGACCGGTGGTGGGACTTCGACCACCCGCCGCATCGGAGGCGAGGTTCCGCTCCGAACTCGTCGCATTGCCGGTCGATTCCGCCGCGCGGTTCGGAGCTGATGACCCAGATCGCCCGCGCCGAGGGGCTGCAGCGCCGATTCGCGGCGGCGCACGCGACGCTCGATCAGGTTCTGCCCGCGCTTCGCGGACGCCCGCCACGGCTGTCGATCCGCTATCCTGCTCGAGCGGGGCCGCGTGTTCAATTCCTCGCGGCAACCCGAGCGCGCGGTGCCGCTGTTCCGCGAGGCGCTGCAGCAGCGCGCGCGGCGGGCGAGGATTTCCTCGCCATCGACGCCGCGCACATGCTCGGCATCGCTGCCGCCGCCGGCCGATCGGCTGTCGTGGAACGTCGAAGCGCGTTGCAATGACCGAGCGCACGCAGGATCCGCGTGCGAAACGGTGGTTCGCTTCGCTCTACAACAACATCGGCTGGATGCTATGACGAACGCAGCGACTACACGCGTGCGCTCGAGTATTTCGAGAAGGCGCTGCCGGCATGGGAGGCGCGCGGCGATGCCGCCGCGGTGCGCGCCGCGAAGTGGGCAGTCGCCCATGAGCTAGCGCTCGGTGGGGCGCTACGACGAAGCGCTCGCGATCCAGCGCGCGCTGCTGACGGAAAACGAAAAGGCGGGAGAAGTCGACGGCTTCGTGTTCGAGGAGCTGGCCGAGCTCGCGCTCGCGCGTGGCGATGATGCCGAGGCGCGAGCATGGTTCGCGAAAGCCTATGCCGAGCTCGCGAAGGATCCCGGGTTCAAGGCCGAGGAGCCGGTCCGGCTCGAGCGCCTGCGCCAGCTCGGCGGATCGCAATGAATCCGGAAAAACGACGGGCAATCTTTCAGCGGCTGCGGAAGCAGAATCCGCACCCGCGGAGCAGAGCTCCGAATACCGGACGCCCTTCGAGCTGCTGATCGCGGTCGTGCTTTCGGCGCAGGCGACCGACAAGAGCGTGAACCTCGCCACCGCGAAGCTGTTTCCGGATGGCGAATACGCCGCAGGCATTCCTGCGCTTGGGCGAGGCCGGTCTGATTCCGTACATCCGAACCATCGGCTTGTACCGGACGAAGGCGAAGAACATCATCGCCCTGTGCCGGCTGCTGGTCGAGAACCACGGCGGCGAAGGTCCCGGACGACCATGACGCGCTGGTCAGGCTGCCCGGCGTCGGGCGCAAGACCGCCAACGTGGTGCTCAACGTCGCCTTCGGCCAGCCGACGATCGCGGTCGACACGCACATCTTCCGCGTCGCCAACCGCACCGGGCTCGCCCCGGGCAGCGACGTCGCCGAGGTGGAGCGCAAGCTGGTCAAGTTCACGCCGCAGGAATTCCTGCATGACGCGCACCACTGGCTGATCCTGCACGGCCGTTACGTCTGCCAGGCGCGCAAGCCGGACTGCCCGCAGTGCGTGATCGCCGACCTGTGCGAGTACCGGCACAAGACGACCTCGACCGGGTGCGGCCGGGTCGCGCGGAACGACCCGCAACCCGGCTGCGGTCATGTCATTTTATGGCGACGTCAAGTCGTAGGCCACACGTTGTGTGCCGTCAATCCGGCACCGCAATTAGAATCCCCTTCTTCGAGGCATAGGGAGAGCAGACATGTCGATTCATCTCGCAGGCGCGGCCGTGACTTGCCCTGGGTGTGCTGATATCGGCGCCCGCCGCGGCCGCTGCCGCAGACAAGGCGTGTCGCGTGCCAGACGGAGACGCAGAAAATGGCCCAGATCATCATCCGCACTCGCGGCAAGGGCGGGAGCTACCCACTGCCCTCGACAAGGCCAAGGCGAAGACGTCGGCGAAGAGGTCTGGAACGCGATGTTGCTCGCTTACGAGGACAATCCGCACGTCAGCGAAAGGGACCTCGCGACTTACGGCTACTCGACTTGCGTGGCGGACACGCCCGCTGCCACAAGTGATCGGGCAGCCGACGGAGAGCGCGTTACATGCAGCCCGGGTCAGTGCTTCACCACCAGCACCGCGCGGCTGGGCCGCGTAATACGCAGCGAGATTGTCGATGTCCTGCGTCGTCAGCGGCTGAGCGAATCGCGCCCATGATCGCGTTCTTGCGCGCACCGGACTTGTAATCGCGCAGCGCCTTGGCGAGATAATCCGGCCGCTGGCCGCCGAGCTTCGGATAGTCTGGCACCGTGCTGTTGCCGTCGAGGCCGTGACAGGCCTGGCAGACCTGCGCCTTGGCTGCGCCGGCCTGCAGATCGGCAGCCGCGGCGCACGCTGGCGCTCGCGAGCAGCGCCGCCGCGCAGCAGCGACGTGCAGGTTCGTGCTCATCGCCGGCACGTTCTCGTCATTTGGCGGCGGTCTGGGCTGCGCCGCCGTAGTACGCGGCGAGATCGGCCATGTCCTGATCGGACAGCGATGCAGCGATCGCCTTCATCGTCGGATGGCCGCGCTCGCCGCTCTTGTAGGCCTGCAACGCCTTGACGATATACGCCGGATGCTGGCCGCCGATTTTAGGCACGCCGTAGACTTCGGGATATGCGGTGCGCCACCCGGTGATTCCGTGACAGCCCCCGCACATCTGGGTCTTGCGCTGTCCGGCGGCGGCGTCGCCGGCACCGGTGTCGCAGCCTGGCCCCAGGCCGGCGCGGGAAGCGCGCACATGACAGAACGCGGTGAAAATTGGAGCGGCAGATGCGGCGATCGATCGCGCCGAACGTCGTGACTTTCATGTCGTCATCAGTACGTGCTCGCGCGCGGCAAGGCTCAACGCTCGAGCAGATGCAGCTTGTCCTTGACCGTCTTCCAGTCGTCGGCGTCGGCCGGCGCGGGCTTGCGCTCGATGATCGGCTTCCACAGCTTGGACAGCTCGGCGTTGAGCGCCTTGAACTGCTGCTGGTCGGTCGGGACGTCGTCCTCGGCGAAGATCGCCTCGACCGGGCACTCGGCGACGCACAGCGTGCAATCGATGCATTCGTCCGGGTCGATGACGAGGAAGTTGGGGCCCTCGCGGAAGCAATCGACCGGGCACACGTCGACGCAGTCGGTGTACTTGCAGCGGATGCAGCTTTCGGTAACTACGTAGGTCATTGCTCCCGGGCCCGTACCGAACGAAGCGTTGATTTTAGCAAATTCGCCCCGGCTGCGCGCCTGCGCGCCCGCGCGGCGCGACGAAGGCGTCTTGCGCGCGCCCCGGCGCCTTTCGGCTAAGTTAGTGGCGTCAGGTTCGGCCGTCCCGCGTTCTCGCGCAAGGGGCCGTCGCAGGCAGGCCATCCGTGCCGCCCCGGTCCGACCGTGGCACTGCGAATCGAGGAACGCATGAGTGAAAACGTGCAAGCACGTCACCGACGCCAGTTTCGATACCGACGTCCTCAAGGCCGGCACGCCGGTGCTGGTCGACTACTGGGCCGAATGGTGCGGACCGTGCAAGATGATCGCGCTGATCCTGGACGAGGTCGCCAAGGACTACGCCGGACGGGTCACCGTAGCCAAGCTCGACGTGGACGCCAATCCGGGCACGCCGGCCAAGTACGGCATACGCGGCATCCCGACGCTGATCCTGTTCAAGGGCGGGGCAGGTCGCCGCGCAGAAGGTCAGCGCGCTGTCCAAGTCGCAGCTCACGGCCTTTCTCGACAGCCAGCTCTGAGCTCCCAGTCTTCCAACTCCTCTTTGATTGACAGCACTCTATCGAACCCGCTAGGCTCTTCGCATTGACGCGCGCCGCGGGCGCGTACCGACGCAGCAGTCCGGCTGCCTATCAGTGGTCTGACCGCGGGTCGCCATCACCGGCGCTGTGTCGGCTCTCCGGCGCCAAACCCCTGTTGCATATCCGGCGGCATTCTCGGCCGCGCCTGTTCACTCACGCAACCGTCCACCCTATGCACCTGTCCGACCTCAAGTCCAAGCCCGTGACCGAGTTGGTCGAGATCGCCAACACCAACGAGATCGACGGCGCAAACCGCATGCGCAAGCACGACCTCATCTTCGCGCTGCTGAAGAACCAGGCGAAGAAGGGCGAGAGCATCTTCGGCGACGGCACGCTCGAAGTGCTGCCCGACGGCTTCGGCTTCCTGCGCTCGCCCGACACCAGCTACCTCGCCGGCACCGACGACATCTACATCTCGCCGTCGCAGATCCGCCGCTTCAATCTGCACACCGGCGACACGATCGAGGGCGAGATCCGCACGCCGAAGGACGGCGAGCGCTACTTCGCGCTGGTCAAGGTCGACAAGGTCAACAGCGAGCCGCCGGAGAACGCCAAGAGCAAGATCCTGTTCGAGAACCTGACGCCGCTCTTCCCGGACGAGACGCTGGTCCTCGAGCGCGACATCAAGGCCGAGGAGAACATCACCGGCGCGCATCATCGACATCGTCGCGCCGATCGGCAAGGGCCAGCGCGGCCTGCTCGTCTCGCTCGCCGAAATCCGGCAAGACGGTGATGCTGCAGCACATCGCGCACTCGATCGCCGCCAACCACCCCGACGTCGTCCTGATCGTGCTGCTGATCGACGAGCGGCCCGGAGGAAGTCACCGAGATGCACGCGCACGGTGCGCGGCGAGGTCGTCGCCAGCACGTTCGACGAGCCGGCGACGCGCCACGTGCAGGTCGCCGAGATGGTGATCGAGAAGGCGAAGCGCCTGGTCGAGCACAAGAAGGACGTCGTGATCCTGCTCGACTCGATCACGCGGCTCGCGCGCGCCTACAACACCGTCGTGCCGGCGTCGGGCAAGGTGCTGACCGGCGGCGTCGACGCCAACGCGCTGCAGCGGCCGAAGCGCTTCTTCGGCGCGGCGCGCAACATCGAGGAAGGCGGCTCGCTCACGATCATCGCCACCGCGCTGATCGACACCGGCTCGCGCATGGACGACGTGATCTACGAGGAGTTCAAGGGCACCGGCAACATGGAAATCCACCTCGACCGCCGCATGGCCGAGAAGCGCATCTATCCCGCGATCAACGTCAACCGCTCCGGCACGCGCAAGGAAGAGCTGCTCCTCAAGCAGGACGTGCTGCAGAAGGTCTGGGTGCTGCGGAAGCTGCTCTATCCGATGGACGAGCTCGAGGCGACCGAATTCCTGGTCGACAAGGTCAAGCAGACGAAAAACAACGCGGAGTTCTTTGACTCGATGCGGCAGCGCGTTGCCGGTTCTAGCGCGCGTGACGGGTCCCCTGAGCGCCTCGGCCACCGCCGCCCCTCCCCCATGTTGGAGGGCGCGGCCTTTTCGGCGGTGTTGCAATGCAGCGAAAACAGGCGCATAATTTTTTGTTGGCATAAAGGTCTTGACCAACCTATTGAATATGGCGGGTTTTCTGCCGCCACAGGCTCGCGGGCACGGGGGTGCACCATGAAAACGGCTATCCATCCGCAATACAGCGAGATTCAGGTGACCTGCAGTTGCGGCAACACGTTCACGACGCGCTCGACGGTCAACGAAGCCGTTGCACGTCGAGGTCTGCTCGGCATGCCACCCGTTCTACACCGGCAAGCAGAAGATCGTCGACACTGCAGGGCCGCGTGGAGAAATTCCGCCAGCGCTACGCCACGAAGACTCCCAAAGCGGCTTGACCGTTGCGTCCGCGTGCCAACCCGCGCGAAAGGCAGCTTCGGCTGCCTTTTTCGTTGCTGTATAGTCCAGCCGGCGGATCGCGCCTCCGCGGCGCAACCGCGATCATTGCGTGAGCGATCGCTACGCTGCCCTGACCGGGCAGGGACAATTCCGGCGTGAGGATCCGATGCCGTTGTCCGATCGGTTGAACGGACCGACGCGCGTCCGATCTGTCTCCGTCGGGACCTGCATCGCGCCGCTCAAGCAGTTCGGTCTAGTGCTCCTGTGCGCGGCGTGGATCCTGCTCGGGCTGTTCGGCCACGACCCGTGGAAGCCCGACGACGCGACCAGCTTCGGCATCGCGTACGACATGCTCGCGCACGGAGACTGGATCGTGCCGCAGCTCGCAGGCGACGCCGGTCCCGGAGCGCGCGCCGCTGTTCCTGCTATCGCCGCCGCCGCATCCGCAGCGCGCACTTCGGTGGGGCGCTGGCACTGCACGACGCGGCGCGCGTAGCCGATCGCGCTTCTGCCTCGGAGCTGACGCTCTGGCTGCTCGCGCTCACGGGCGCGCGAGCTCTACGGGCGCGCCGTTCGCTGGCTGCCGGTGCTGCTGTTCGTCGGCTGCGTCGGGCTCTGGGACCGCGCGCCATCTGCTCGCGCCCGAGCTGGGCGCTGCTGGCCGTCGGATGCGCTGGCCCTGTATCGCGCTCGCGCTGGCGCTGCGCCGGCCTCGCTGGGCGGCGCTGCTGCTCGGCGCTAGCAGCCGGCGTGGCGTTCCTGTGCCGCGGCACGCGCTCGGTGCGGCCGCTCATCGGGCCGACGGCATTGCTGCTGGCGTTTTTCCGCCCTGGCGCAGCGCGGCGCTACGTCGACCACGCTCGGCGCTGGCCGCGATGCGTCGCCGCTGCCGTCTGATCGTCGCGTGGCCGCTGGCGCTTGTATCTGCGCGCGCCCGCGCTGTTCGCCCAGTGGCTGCGAGGCGCAAAGCATTGCGCGCTTCTTCGGCCTGATCGCCCGACTCGCCGCCGGCCGAGGCCGCTGTACTACCTGAAGAACCTGCCGTGGTTCGCGTGGCCCGCGCTGCCGCTTGGTCGCTGTGGACGCTCTGGATCCGAGGGCCGCGGCTACAACGGCGGCCTCGCCAGCCGCAGGCATCGAGCTGCCCGCCGGTGGCATTCGTGGTACTGCTCGTCGTGCTTTCGGCCGCGCGCCGAGCCGCGGGCAACCTGGCGCTGCCGATGCTGCTGCCGCTGGCGCTGCTCGGCGCGGCGGAGGTCGATACCCTGAAGCGCGGTTACTCAGGCGCGCTCGACTGGTTCGGCATCCTCACCTTCGGCCTGCTTGGCGGTCCTCGCTCTGGGGCCTCTGGCTCGAGTCGGTGCGGCACGGCATGCCCGACCGCGTGGCGCGCGCATGTTTCGCGACACGCAGCCGGGTTTCAGCCGCCGCTGCGCAGCTGGTTGCTCGGTGATCGTCGGCGTTCCTGACCGTCCTCTGGCTGGCGCTGGTGCGTCCCGCGCGGCGCTCGAATCGCCGCGCGGTGCTGCAACTGGGCGGCGGGAATCGATGCTCGTCTGGGGCTTTACGCGACGATCTGGCTGCCCTACCTCGACTCGCGCGCGCAGCTACCGCCCGGTCGCCGAATCGCTGGCCATGCACCTGCCCGCGGGCAGCCTGCGTGGCGAGCCGCAATCTCGGCGAACCGCAGCGCGCGCTGCTCGAGTATTTCGCCGGCATCGTCACGGTGCGCGAAGAGATCGCACCGGCGCACGACTGTGCAGCGCACTGCCGTCTGCAGGTCGGGCGCGACGGAGTCGAGTCCCGCCCGACTCGGCGCTGGGAAAGCTCTGGGAAGGCCGCCGCCGCGGCGACGATACCGAACGCTTCATGCTGTTCCGCCGGACGACCGCGGCCGCGCCCGGGAAGTCGCGAAATTCATCGACGAAGCGACGATCGAGGTCATGCGCGGCGACGGCGGCAACGGCGCCGTGTCGTTCCGCCGCGAGAAGTATGTGCCGCGCGGCGGCCCCGACGGCGGCGACGGCGGCCGCGGCGGCAGCATCTACGCGGTCGCCGATCGCAACATCAACACGCTGATCGACTATCGCTACGCGCGCATCCATCGCGCCAAGCGCGGCGAGAACGGCGCGGCGCCGACCAGTACGGGCGCGGCGCGGACGACATCGTGCTGCGCATGCCGGTCGGGCACCGTGATCACGGACGCCGAGACCGGCGAGCTGATCGCCGATCTCGCCGCACGACGGCACGGGCGCTGCTCGCCAAGGGCGGCAAGGGCGGCCTGGGCAACCTGCACTTCAAGTCGAGCACCAATCGTGCGCCGCGCCAGTTCGACGCCGGGCGAGGCCGGCGAGCAGCGCGCAGCTCGAGCTCGAGCTCAAGGTGCTCGCCGACGTCGGCCTGCTCGGCATGCCCAACGCCGGCAAGTCGACGCTGATCCGCGCGGTCTCGGCCGCGCGGCCGAAGGTCGCCGACTATCCGTTCACGACGCTTGCGCCGCAACCTCGGCGTCGTGCGCGTCGACGAGAACCGCAGCTTCGTCGTCGCCGACATTCCCGGCCTGATCGAGGGCGCGGCCGACGGCGCCGGGCCTCGGCCATCAGCTTCCTGCGCCACCTGCAGCGCACGCGCTGCTGCTGCACGTCGTCGACGTCGCGCCGTTCGACGCGGATGCCGATCCGGTCGCGCGACGCGCGCGCGATCGTGCAGCGAGCTGCGAGCGCTACGACCGCAGCGCTCTACGACAAGCCGCGCTGGCTGGTGCTGAACAAGCTCGATCTCATCGACCCCGGACGAGCGCGAACGCGCGCGTCGCGGCGTTCGTGAAGTCGCTTCGCTGGAAAGGGCCCGTGTTTACGGCATCGCCGCGATCAACGGCGACGGGCTGCCGCGAGCTGGTCTATCGCGGTCCAGAAGCTGGCTCGAGAAGCATCCGCGAGCGCGCGCGCCGGCGACCGCGCAGTGAGCGCGGGGTACGACATCCGGCGTCGGCTCCAGTGGCGCGGGCCGCAGGCTCGTCGATCAAGGTCGGATCGAGCCTGCGTCACCAACGACGGGCGCGGCGTCGACCACGCCGCGGTCGGCCGACTGGGCGGAGCAGATCGCGGCGCTGCAAGGCGCGGCGGCAGGAGATCGCGCTGGTATCCTCCGGCGCGATCGCCGAAGGCATGCAGCGCCTGGGCTGGCTCAAGCGCCCGGCGCGCGATCCACGAGCTGCAGGCCGCCGCGGCCGTCGGGCAGATGGGGCTCGTGCAGGCGTACGAAACGGCGTTCTCGGCGCTTCGGGCTGCACACCGCGCAGATCCTGCTCACCCACGAGGATCTCGCCGACCGCAGGCGCTATCTCAACGCGCGCTCGACGCTGCGCGACGCTTGCTCGCGCTCGGCGTGATCCCCGATCATCAACGAGAACGACACGGTCACGACCGACGAGATCCGCCTCGGCGACAACGACACGCTCGGCGCGCTGGTCACGAACCTGATCGAAGCCGACGCGCTCGATGCTGCTCACCGACCAGGACGGGCTGCATCGCGCCGATCCGCGCAAGGACCCGACCGCGCGAGCTGGTGCGCGCGCGCGCGTGCGGCGATCCCGCGCTCGAGGCGATGGCCGGCGGGCGCGGGAACGCCTCGGCCGCGGCGGCATGCTGACCAAGGTGCTCGCGCGCGAAGCGCGCTGCGCGCAGCGGCGCGTCGACCGTGATCGCCAGCGGCCGCGAGGACGACGTGCTCACGCGGCTCGCCGCCGGCGAGGCGATCGGCACCGAGCTGCGTCGCCGACGCGCATGACGCTCGGCGCGCGCGCAAGCAATGGCTCGCCGACCACCTGCAGCTCGCGGGCCGCCTCACGCTGGACGCCGGCGCGGTGCGCGCGCTCGTCGCGCGACGGCAAGAGCCTGCTGCCGATCGGCGTCGTCGCCGGCAGCGGCGAGTTCGAGCGCGGCGAGCTGGTCGGCTGCTGCGATCCCGACGGGCGCGAGATCGCCCGCGGGCTCGTGAACTACAGCGCCGCTGGAAACGCAGCGCATCCTGCGCAAGCCCTCGGCCGAGATCGAGGCGCTGCTCGGGCTACGTCGACGAGCCCGAGCTGATCCACCGGGACAATCTGGTGGTGCTCTGATCGCCGTGCCCGGCGTGGTAGACAGCCGGCACGCAGGCTTCGCCTTCCTACACCTCACCGGCGCTTACCCGAGACCGCTCCGATCGCGCCGGTGAAGCCTGCCACCGACGAGCGTGCCGACTTTTCGCATCGCCATCAAGGAGGAGGGCATCGTGGACTTGGTCGAGCGCGTCAAGAACATCCTGCTGCAGCCCAAGGACCGAGTGGCCGAAGATCGCCGCCGAAGCGGCGACGCCGCGGTCGCTCTATACTCGGCTACATCATGATGCTGGCGGCGATCGGGCCGCTGGCGCTGCTGGTGCGGACAGGCGTCGGTTCGGCATTCGGCCTCGGCCTGCCGATTCGCCATCGGGATGTACCTATCGACGCTGGTCTCGCGTTTCCATCGATGGCGCTGATCGTCGACACGCTTGCGCCGACGTTCGGCGGCGCCAGAGGAGCTTCGTCCGGCTCGCTGAAGCTGGTGCGCATACGCGTACACCGCGGTCTGGGTCGCCGGGATTCTTCCGCCTGATTCGGCGTGGGCGGCATGATCGGCGCGCCTGGCCGGCCTCTACTCGCGATCTACACCTGGTATACGTTCCATCTCGGCGTCGCCGGTGCTGAGAAAATGCCGGCTGGACAAGGCGGTCGGCTACACGCTCGTCGTGTGCTGGTGCTGCAACATCCTGCTATCGTGCTCGGTCGGCTGGGCCTGAGTCCTTGCCCATGCGTGATCCGGCGGCGCGACGCCATCGGTGTGGATTCGCAGCGATGGGGATGGTGTTCCGACTAGCGCTGCGATAGGCCTTGCCGGTGCGGATTGCTGTAGGCGCGAGGCACGACAGCGTGCGGCCCAGCCGTAGCAGGCGCTCGCGGCGCGTCTGCGGCCGCTGGTGCAGGAAGCGCTCGAGCTCGGTCAGCCCGCGGCGGTAGACGTCGCGCTTGAACTCGATCGACGTTCTCCAGCGGAATCCAGTAGTCGTGCCAGCGCCAGGCGTCGAACTCGGGATGCTCGCTGGCGCGCAGACTCACGTCGCTGTCGCGGCCGGTCAGCGCGCAGCAGATACCAGATCTGCTTCTGGCCGCGGTAGCTGCCGCGCCATTCGCGCTTGATCCAGTGCTGCGGAACCTCGTAGCGCAGCCAGTCGCGCGTGCGTCCGAGGATCTTGACGTGCTCGGGCTCGAGCCCGACCTCTTCCTTCAACTCCCGATACATCGCCTGCTCGGGCGTTTCGCCGGGATTGATCCGCCTTGCGGAAACTGCCACGAGTGCTCGCGGATCCGCTTGCCCCAAAAGACCAGATTCTTCGAGTTCGACGACGACAATGGCGACGTTCGGGCGATACCCGTCACGGTCCAGCATCGCGACCACCTGTGGTTCTGCGCGTTGCGGCACATTCTTGCACAGTTCGGCGGGCTTGCAAAGCGCGGCCGCTCGGGCGTCGGCACGACGCGTTGCGGCGTCAGCGGCCGCGACAGCTCGCGCGGCGTTGTGCGCAGCAGCAGGCGCTGATCGCGGCGCAGCACGACGACGTCGACTCGCGTCGCCGATGCGCCGTCCCGTAAGCAAACGCTGCAGGTCGTCGATGCCGTTGACCGCGTTCGCCGCCGAAAGCGACGATGCAGGTCGCCGGTGCGCATTCCGGCCGCGGCGGCGGGCGAGTCCTTCTCGACCGTCGAACGCGCACGGCCGGATTCGTGCGACCAGATCGAAATGACGAACGATGCGCCGCGCGATCGGCGTGTCGCTGGCCGCCGACGCCGAGATACGCGCGTCGCACCCGCCCTTCGCGGATCAGGGCCATCGCGACGCGCTCGGCGGTATTGGCCGCGATCGCGAAGCAGATCCCCTGCGCCGGCAGGATCACCGCGGTGTTGACGCCGATCACGTCGCCGGCCGCAATCGACCAGCGGACCCGCCGGAATTGCCCGGATTGAGCGCCGCATCGGTCTGGATGATGTTGTCGAGCAGCCGGCCGGTCTGCGCTGCGCATCGAGCCGTCCGAGTGCGCTGACGATGCCCGCGGTGACCGTGTGCTGAAACCCGTAGGGGCTGCCGATCGCGATCGCGACCACGGCCCACCGGGAGACGCGCGACGAATCGCCGAACTGCGCATAAGCCAGCGCCGTCGGCGCCAACCTTGACGGTACGCGAGGTCGGAATCGGGATCGTCGCCTACCAGGTCCGCCGCGAGGCCCTGGCCATCGGGCAGCGTCGCTTCGAGCGAGCTCGAAGCCGCCCGCCACGTGGCTGTTGGTCACCGAGATAGCCGTCGGGGAGTGATCGCGAGCCCGGATCCGGAACAACCGCCCAGCCTGCGTCCCCGGCGCTCCGTCCGCTCTGACGCGAGTGCGAACCACGGCCAGGGCGCAACGCGTCCGGACCGCCGCGCTCACGGCGCGTGAACAGGCATCGAGAAGCTCCCCATCGCTTTCGAGCGGCGCCCGCACGTCCCGTCGCGGCATTGCTCTCGAGTTGCCGTCGAGAACCGCGCGCGCCTGGAAATGAAGGCAGGTGAGCCCGCCGGTGAGCGAGGCGAACGATCAAGCGGGGCCATGATCCGCTCAGGTGGCGGCCTCACCCGGGCGTTTCAAGCGCCTGGTCGCGTCCCGGTGTGGCGACTTCGGAGCGTAAAGGCGATGGTGCTCGCCGGGAGGCGGCGCTGTTCCCGCCGCCACCGCCGCTCTCCGGGCGCGCGCGAACCAGCCCACCATGCGGCTCGCGTGCTCGTCCCAGTATTCGCCGTGGTCGAGATCGACCCGCAGCAGCGCCAGTCGCGGGTCGGCCAGGCCCTCCGGAAACCACGCTGCGAGCCGCGCGTCCCACAGTGCCATGATCCGCTCCGGGTCATGCACGGGGCGCGCATATCCCGGACTGGCAGCGCATACGCACAATCCGCGCGCAGGGTCACAATAGCTCACGCTCACCCGCGGGTTGGACTCTCATCCCCAAAGAAGGCGAGACTGCCCGTCGGTGGGGGCGAAGAACCACAATACCCCGTCGTCTTCGAACAGTTGTGTCAGCAGCGGACGGCTTGCCGGCATGTAGGGCGCCGGTTCGGTGGTCGCAGACCACGGTGATCGCGAGCCTGCCGATCCTGGTCCGCAGATCGATCACGCCGCGGACATCGGGCAGACGCTCGGTTCCCGCCCGGTCGGGACGCCGCCCACATCGGTCATAGGCCCGCGCTTCGGTTCTGGACAGGTCGAGCCTTGGCGTCGGCGGTGGCGCGGATGTAGATCGCCTTCGCCTCCCGGAAGCATACGTCTCGTTGGCTTCCCTTCCATGCCCGCAGACGCCCAGGCGCCCCGATAATGCGCATCGGCACGGTCCACGGTCGCCCGGTATTCCTTCTCGCGTTCCTGTTGCGTTGCATCGGGCCGCGCGCGCGGGACCTGATCGCCAACAGGCACAAAGCGGCGACGAGCAGGGCTTCGGTCAGGCTCAGCGGCATGAGTGGTCCTCCTGGTCGCAGCTCATTCCTCGAGGTCTTCCAAGTCCTGACATGCCTTTCCGCGTCTGATCATGATCCTGTAACTGGCCTGGATCTTCGACCAACTCGTCGCGTTGCCCTTGAATTTGGCGATGCGGCATCGGAGGTGAGCTTGCCCCACTGCTGCTTGACCTGCCGGCCACCTGCCTCCAGCTGCCCTCGACGGTGTCCCAGTTCTCATGGTTCACTCTCTGTCCAAACGCCGCACTCGCGCCCAACGAGCCGCTTCGCGCCCTTCTACCGCGTGCCATGCCCTCCGGATCAACGAAAACAATGTGTTCCGATGGTCGCGAGGTTCGCAGCGGGCAAAGCGCCGCCGGTAATTTCCTTCAGGCGCAAGGCGAGGGGGTTGTAAATCGTTCCGCGACCCATATACGCGATGGCCGTTGTGCGCGGTCGACCGTGAGCGGAAAATGCGGGCGGAGGACCGAGGAGAACAACTGCAGCTCCGCCCAGGCCCGAGGATGCCCTTGAATCAAACGTGCCGCAGCGTGTCCAGGAAGCGGTCGTACTCGGACGACTTGTCGAAGAAATCGTCGGCACCGACCACTTGCATTCGCGCTTGTACTCGGGGTAGGCGTAGTTGGGAGAAAGTAATGTAAATCTTGGGCCGAGACACACCGGTGCGCCGCACCTGCCGGACGACCCCGGGATGCCGTTGCCACAAGTTTCAGGCGGATATCCGTGATGACCACGTCGGGGTGGAATCGTGCGGATCGCATCCACGGCATCGCCTTCCGATTCCGCGAACCCGATGATCTCGAAACCGCCGATCAGAGTCGAGCCACTGTCGACGATCCGTTTACGGATCAGCGGCGAATCTTCGACCAGGAATACGCGCGACAGCGCGCCTCATTTCACATCGCGGTGTGCCGATAGTTCGGGCGGCAGAGTAACTCCCATCAGGTTGTGGCTGCAGGGCGTAGCGCCGTCAGGTCCGCGTTGCGGGAGCAGTTCATCTTCTGTCAGGATGCGGTGCGATAGGTGCTGATCGTCTTCACGGACAGGCGACATCCGTCGGCGATCTGGGTCACGGTCTTGCCGCAGCGCAGGCTGCACTGAAGACCGTGAAATTCGCGGTTCGAGCTGGCGGTGCGCCGGCTCGGGCGCGTTGCCCGTGGCCTCGAGCGCCAGCACCTCGGCGAGCGAGCGCGCTGATGTACTTGCGTCCGCCGGAGACGCGTGCGGATCGGCTCGAGCAGGTCCCTGGCTTCGCCGCGCCTTGGAAGAAGCCGCTCGCGCCGGCGCGCAGCAGGTTCACCGCGTATTGTTCTTCAGGGTGCATGCTGACGATGAGGATCGGCAGCGTCGGACGCCGACGCCGGCAGCATCGCGCACCCGTCTCGAGCACCGACGCATCCGGCAGCGAGATGTCGAGCAGCACGACATCGCAGTCGACCGGGACGGCGATTCCAGCGCCGCCGCCGCCGCGGTGCCCGCCTCCGCAACGACCTCCGATGTCCTCGGTGCCGTCGATCAGCTGCTTGAATCCGGCACGAACGACGGCGTGATCGTCGACGATGAGGACGCGTCGCTTTGCGAGGCGATCGGCGCCTTCCATGTCAACTTTCGCGCCGGTCCGGTTTGGTCCCGGCGCTTGCGATGTGAACATTTTAGACGAGCCTCGTTTATGCGCCAGCGTATGGGACAAGTTGCCACTTCGTCCCTCAAGCGGATGAACCTTCATCGCTGACGTCTGCCCTGGCGCCGGCCTGGCACGGATTCAGCGCGGTCGCAGGCAGCTCCGCCATACGCATGCAGGCGTGTTGTAGAGCGTCTTCAGGCTGATGTCGAGCACCTGCGCGGCTTTGACTTGCTGCCGTCCACCGCGCGCAAGGTGGCCATGATCAGCGGCGCGCTCCGCGCGTCTCCAGCGACGTGCCGACGCGGATCATGACTCTCGTTGCCGCCGGACGGGGTCTCGAGCCTCGGCGCCACAGCGGCCTCGCTCGCGGTTCAAAATCGCCGTCCGGTATCCACCTCCACGTCGTCGTCGAGAGCACATAGCGCGCGATGCGACGACGTTCTTCGAGCCCGCGGACGTTGCCGGGCCACGCGATGACGCCGATGCGCCCGCGCGCCTCGTCGGTAGACACCTTCGCGGTGCCCGTTGGTCGTCGTTGAGCTGGCTCGAGAAACATCTCGGCGAGCAGCAGCGTGTCGCCCCCGATCGCGCAGCGGCGGCACCGTGATCGGGATCACGCACAGGCGGTACATCAGGATCTTCGCGCAGCTGTGCCCGCGCGCGACTGCGTCCGCAGATCGGCGATTGCTGGCGGCGATGACGCGCACGTCGACCGCGGATCCGTGGTCGCCGCCGATCCGGGTCGAAGCGTGCCCGGTCTCGAGCACGCGCAGCAGCCGTACCTGCATGCTCGACGGGCATCTCGGTGATCTCGTCCAGGAACAGCGTCCCGCCGCTCGCCCGCTCGAAGTAGCCGCGATGCGGCTGCGTCGGCGCCGGTGAAGCTGCCACGCTCGTGGCCGAAGAGCTCGCTCTCGATCAGCGTCTCGCGGCAACGCGCCGCAGTTCACCGGCGACAAACGGCTGCTGCCGCCGACTCGGACAGCCAGGTGGATCGCATTCGCGACGAGTCTCCTTGCCGGCACCCGCTTCCGCCAGAACGACGACCGTCGCACTTGCCGGCAACGCGTTCGAGCGTATCGAACAGCGTGCGCATGGAGTCCGCATGCGCGCCCGGCGCAGCTCTGCTGCGCTCTCCTGCCGGGCGACCGTGCGTGCGCCGCTTGGACGCGCCGCTGGTTCGGGCCCGGCCTCGGCGACGACTTAGAAAGGCGCGGTGAATCAACGTCAGGCGCCAAGCTGCATGTTCGGCTCGAAACACGGCTCTCTCCGCGCTATGTGTTTTTAACGGCGCCATGTTCGCAACTGTGACCTGTCCCGGCTATCGGCCGCAGTCCGTTTCTAGTGTAAGCGGTGGGACGGGTAGGGTGTGGGACGACCTCCTACGGCTCCGACAGAGAGAAGTCGCGGTACCCGCGGTCGGGTGGCCGGTCGGGCTGGCCCGCTCGGCGCTGCGTCGCGTCGATCGAGCGACCCACGCGCTGCCCAGCCAGCTGCTCCCCCGGTTCCGAGCAGCTTCGGAAGGCCGCGCCTGTGGCGAGTGCCGCGATCGGGTTCGCGGCGAGCGGAGGCGTATGCCGCTGAACCAGACGACGGCGATCGCCGCCGCTGCCCGCCAGAAGAGGACGAGCGCGAGCCCCGGCGCGACGTGACCGCGCGAGCGTGTTTCCCGATCGAGCGCGCTGCAGCGCAGCGTCGCCGCCGATAAGGGCCGTAATCAGCGCACGCCGAGCAATGTGTCCGGATAGGCGAGCGGGGCACAGCAGGGCAGCGCGGCGAAGGCACAGACCAGCCCGCAGCAAGCAGCCATCGCGCGAGTGCCGGTGTGGCCGAGCGCAGCGATGCCCCCAGGCTCGCGCGCTCGCCCAATGCGCCGTCCGCGCGTCCGCGGCCAGCGCAAACGCGATGTCGCTGGCGCCGAAGATCGACGGTGCGACGCGCGAGACGCCAGCGCGGCGGCAGAGGGCCGCGTTGTCAGCGCTAACGTTCCACCGAGCTGCGGCGGTGACGGGATCGTTGCGTGGCATCCATGGGTCGGTCTCGAGTCGCCGCATCGTCACCTCTCGGCGTAAATAGAAGCAGCGGGACCCGCGGTGGAACCAGCGTGGGGCGCGAGAAGTGGAAAGCGCTTCACTGGTGGCGGCCCGGCCCCCGCTGCCCCGATACTCCGCTCAAGCGGCGTTGCCATGGCCGAACGCATCCGCAGCCCCGCATGTCGAACGAAAGGACGCGGCGGCGTAATTGCACGGTTTGCGGCCGCGCTTTCCTGCTTTCCCACAAACCGGTCGCCGGACTCGCGACGGTTGATGCCATATCGGGCAAGATCGGCATCTCCTGCAGCCGCCCCGCCGACCGAAGGTGGCATCACTGGCCTCGATTCCTTCCGTTTGCCGCCCTGGGCGGCGCTTGCCCTCGCTGCTCGGGCGCGGCGGTGGCCGCGGCGGCGCCTGGTTCGTCGTGCAGTGGCACGCTGCCCGGGCATGCCTCCGGCTCGGCATCGAACGCATCCAGTACGACGCGGCATGGGCGTTTGCTCGGGGGTGCGCTGGCATGGCCAACGTCGCCGGCGTCAGCGCCGTGGGCCGGCTGTGCAGCCTCCGTGCCATCGACCGCCGAGGCGTTGCGGCGGTGATGGCCTCGGTGGCCCCGGCGACATCGCCGTGCACCCGATTCTCGCCAACCCCTGGCTGCCGCTCCGGCGTCGGGAGCTGGCAACGATGGGGCCTGCGGCTGGGCGGCGTCGTCTGCACCGTCATTCCCAACCAGCATAGGACTCCTGTCTTTCAGCTCGGCGTTACCGGTTACAGCGGTCAGATTTTCCACTGGTCGCGCTGCCGCGATCGCCAGCGCTGGCATCCTGCGCCTGCTTGGCGCCTGTTTTGGCGGGATCGTCGCTTCTCGCACAATGGTTGCCAGCTGGCCGGAAGCGCGGCGCCGGCGCCGCGGTGCTGTTCCATCGCTGCTCTGCAGGGCGGCGTCCTCGCATCGCGCGCATCCACGGGCGGCGAGGCCGGGCAGCATGCCGTCCGGCGCTGGACGCCGGCGATCGTAGGCTTCGCGCGCTTCATCGCGCGCTGGTCCTCTGGCGCGCGCTCAGCGTGCAGGAGACTCGCCCACCGATGCAGAATGCGACCGGCTCGTCGCCGCGGACATCCGGGGCCGCGTGGAGGTGGCGCTCGAGCAGCGAGTTCGTACACTGCAGCGTCTGGCCGACCGCTCGGTAATCTACGGAGTTCACCGAAGCCCAGTTTCTGCAGGACGCGGGCGGATTGTTGGGCGCGGGCGCCGGGCGCCGGATCGGGGCCGTGGCGTGGGCGGGCGATGATCTGGCGATCCCGCTGGGTGGCGACCCGGGCGCGCAGCGAGCCGGCGGGCTCCGCGTCGATCCCGCGCAGCCGCTGGGCGGCGAAACAGCTGCTCACGATGCGTCAGCCGTGCAGTCACGCGATTCATCGATCTGGGTCCGGCCGGCAAAGGGTTTTCGCGATCGCGGCTCCGGCCTATGCGGGCGATTCGCTGCGCGGCATCGTGATCGGGGCCCTGGGCCGCCGACTGGTTGCGCAGGCTGCTGAGCGATCGCTATCAGGACTACGGCATCGAGCTGGTCGACGGCGGCCAGGTCGTGAGTTCAGTGGCGGGCGAAGGGCAGCCGTCCGGCACCGATTGGTCGCAGGAGCAAGCGGTCGCGGTCGCCAACGCTCGCTGGTCGCCTGCGCGTCACGCCCATGGCGCGCATTGGTTCAGCGCAGCGATTCCGCGTTGCCCGAGGCTTCGCTGGCGCTCGGCGGTCGTCCTGGCGATTCTGCTCGCGCTGTGTGCGTATCTTTTCCAGACTGCGCAGCAGCCGCCGGAGAACTCGCCGCCACCAACAGGCGTTTGCTCCACGCATCGTGCGGCGACAGACCGAGCAGGCGCTGCGGAGGCCAGCCGCCACACCGGCCTCATCGTGGATGCGATCAGGGACTGCGCGATTTTCATGCTCGACGACCAAGGCCGCATCGCGAGCTGGCACCAAGGGGCGCGGGCTGCTGACCGGCTACACCGCGGACGAGATCCTCGGCCGCCATTTCGCGAAACCCTGTATCCCTCCTGACGCGGAAGAATCCGCCGGAAAGCTGAGCTCACGGTCGCAGCCGGCAAAGGGTGGGTCGAGGAAAGTGCTGGCATCCGACGCAAGGATGGCACGCTATTGCGGCGACGACATCATCGCTCGGCGATCGCGACGATCGCGGCGAGCTGCCGGGATCTTTCCGGTCGTCATCCGACGCATCCGCGCAGCACACGGCATCTGTCAGCCGACGGAGCAAACCGCGCCCCGCGATTTCTATTTCGCGCTGTTCTCCGGACTTCCCCGAATCTGGTCTGGCGCTCCGATGCCACCGGGGCCTGCGACTATCTCAATCAGGCCTGGCTCGACTACACCGGCCGGACGCCGAGGGCGGAACTGGGTCGCGGCTGGCTCGAGGGCGTCACCGGGACGATCGGAAGCTTTGGGAAGAGACTTTCGCACGCGCCGAGGCGGCGCGCGAGGCCTTCGAGCTGGAGCTGCAATTGCGGCGCGCCAACGGCGAGTATGGCTGCTGATCTGGTCGGGCCGCCCGTACGCACAACATGAAGGCGTATTTCTCCGGCTCCTCTGCACCTGCTACGACAACACCGGCCGGCGTGCGGTCGGAGGATGCGCTCCGGGAGGCGCAGGGCGTTACGGCGCATCACGTCGAACGTCCCCGGGATGTGTTCAGCTGGAGCGCGACGTCGACAGCCAGCTCAAGTTCCTACGTGAGCCGGGGGCTGCGGGCACTGACAGGATTGCCGGAAGCGGCGGTCTCGCCGATGCGGAGGCGTTCCTCTCGCGGATCGCCGCCGCGGATCGCGCGCACCTGCTGGCGCACGCTCAGGGCTTCGGCACAGCAGCTCACCAGCTGGAACTGGAGCGGGCGACTCTACCCGATGCACGAGAGTCGCCGAGAAGTGGATCACGATCCGCGCCAGCGCGGACGCACCGACCATCGCCGGCGACGGTTCTGGACGGCGTGGTGTTCGACGACACGCAGGCGCGTCTCGCCCAGCTCGAGATCGAGCGCTCGCGCGAAGAACTGCGAGCGCTTTCGCGCCATCTGCAGTCGGTCCGGGAAGAAGAAAAGGCCCGCATCGCGCGCGAGGTGCACGACGAGCTGGGTTCGACCTCGACGGCGCTCAAGATGGACCTCGATTGGCTGGGCGAGCATCTGCACGGCGCGCCGGATGCGGCCCTGGAGAAACGCACCGCAATGGGCAAGCTCGTCGATGCCGCGGTGGCGGCGACGCGCGGATCGTGACCGATCTGCGGCCGAGCATCCTCGACGATCTCGGCCTCCCGGCAGCGCTGCGGTGGCAGGCAGCCGAGTTCGGCAAGCACACCGGCTGCCGCGGTTCGACGTCGATGCGGACGAACCCGCCGCCAGCATGAATCGCGACACTGCGCTCGCGCTGTTCCGTATCTTCCAGGAGACCCTGACCAACGTCGCGCGGCACGCGCAGGCGACCGAAGTCCAGGTCAGAGCTCTCATCGAACGATGGAGGCGTTCGTGCTTCAGATCCACGATAACGGCGTCGGGATCGGCGATGCCGACCTCATCAGCCGACTTCGCACGGCATCCGAGGCATGCGCGAGCGTGCCCAGCAGCTCGGCGGGGACATCTCGCTCCTGAGTCAACCGGGTGAGGGCACCACGCTCGTCATCTCGGTGCCCCACGCCGACCATCCCGCATAGCTCCGTCGGCCGCCCTCGACCATCCCGGTGAGCGCCGGGTCACACGACCCGGCGCCAGGCGTGAGCGGGTAACAACTTCCATGGGCCCGAAGAGATGCTAAGGCCCATGTTCTGCCGGTACTGCGTCGCTGCTCAGGCTCTCAGGACGACGTCTTGAGGTTCAGATTGTCGACTGACGTTCTTCACCCCGTCGGTCGCCATCGCGATCTGTTTGGCGCGGTCGCGCATGATATCCCGAATCGACGGTGCCCGACAGCGTGACGGTCGCGTTCTTCGTGTCCACGTTGATCTGTGTGGACTTCAATCCCGGCTCGGCGAGTATCGACGCCTTGACCTTCGCAGTGATCGCGGTGTCATCGGCCGCGGCCGCGATCTTGATCGCCTGCCTGCGCGAGCGACTGCGACGGTGCCGGCTGCGCTGCGTTGTCCGACTTGCCCATCAGGCCAGGCTGGTCGGCCTTGCCCGCCATGAGCTCGAATTCGCAGCGTCGCCCTGGCGGCTCGCCGTGTCTTGCCTGCGCTGCTCGCAGCCCGCGACCATCAGCGCGCGCTCGCCGCGAGTGCGGTGACCAGTGCCGTTGTCTTGATCCGATTCATGGTTATGCTCCTTAGCACAAATCCCTTCTCGATTCGTGCGGGCGCGGTTTCCGTTTCCAGCCGCCTGCCGCTTGCCACCCGTGCGCCAGTCGCGCGCACCCATCGTCGGCCGCTCGAACACGGTGGAGGTTTGCGCCGTGTGGAACCGGCGGAATATCGGTGCGGCTCCGTTTCTGCTGTCGGTGCCGCGGCAAAGCTGCGTCAGACGGCGTCCGGACGGATACGGAGCGGCGCGATGCGCGAGGCCCGGCGCCGAACCCGCGGTCGGCCCCGAGTGGGCGCAGCTGCCGCGAAGCTTCGTCTCAGAGCAACGCGCGCTGACGGTCGACGCTGGCGTCGACTACGGTGAGCGCGGTCATGTTCACGATCCGGCGCACGGTCGCCGACGGCGTGAGGATATGCGCCGGCCCCGGCGACGCCGAGCATGATCGGACCCAGCGTGACCCCGCTGCCCGCAGCGGCCTTGAGCAGGTTGAACGAGATGTTCGCCGCGTCGAGCGTCGGCATGATCGAGCAGATTGGCGTCGCCCTTCAGGCGTCGCGTTCGGGAACACGCAGACGACGCACGTCCTCCGACAGCGCGGCGTCGCCGTGCATCTCGCCATCGATCTCGAGATCGGGCTCCATCGCGTTCACGAGCGCCAGCGCCTGCCTGCATCTTCTGCGCCTGCGGGTTGCTGCTCGAGCCGAAGCTCGAATGCGAAACGAGCGCCACCTTGGGCGTGATGCCGAAGCGGCGGATTTCCTCGGCGGCGAGCAGCGTGATCTCGGCGATCTGCTCGGCGGTCGGATCGGCATTCACGTAGGTATCGGCGATGAACACCGTGCGGTCGGGCAGCATGATCGCGTTCATCGCGGCGGAGCGTCTTGCACGCCCTTGCCGCGGCCCGAGCACCTGCTCGATGTAGCGGCGGTGCGACTCGTGCGATGCCGTAGGTGCCGCAAAGCATGCCGTCAGCGTCGCCCATGTGGATCATCATGGCGCCGATCAGCGTCAGCCGCGCGGCGCATTTCGATCTTGGCGAGCTGCTGCGGTGACGCCCTTGCGCTCGGTGAGCCGGTGATACTCGGTCCAGTAGGCGCGGTAGCGGGGATCGTCCTCGGGGTTGGTCAGCTCGAAATCGGCGCCCGGCTGCAGGCGCAGCCCATAGCGCTCGAGGCGCTGGGCGATCACCGACGGGCGGCCGACGAGGATCGGCTTGGCGAGCCCTTCGTCGACGACGACCTGCACGGCGCGCAGCACGCGCTCGTCCTCGCCCTTCGGCGAAGACGATCCGCCTCGGCGACTTCTTCGCCGCCTGGAAGATCGGCTTCATCAGCAGGCCGGAGTGATACACGAACTGCAGCAAGCGCTGATGATACGCGTCGAAATCGTCGATCGGCCGCGTCGCGACGCCGGAGTCCATCGCGGCCTTGGCCACCGCGGGCGCGATGTTCACGATGAGCCGCGGGTCGAACGGCTTGGGGATCAGGTATTCGGGGCCGAACCTCACGTCCTCGATCCCGTAGGCCGCGGCGACGATGTCCGACTGCTCGGCCATCGCCAGGTCGGCGATCGCACGCACCGCGGCAAGCTTCATCGCCTCGTTGATCGTCGTCGCGCCGACGTCAAGCGCGCCGCGGAAGATGAACGGGAAGCAGAGCACGTTGTTGACCTGGTTCGGGAAGTCGGAGCGGCCGGTGGCGATGACCGCGTCGGGTCGCGCGCCGCCTTGGCCACGTCCGGCATGATCTCCGGCTCCGGATTGGCGAGCGCGAGGATCAGCGGCTTGTCCGCCATCAGCTTCAACAGCTCCGGCTTGAGCACGCGTGCCGCGGAGAGCCCGAGGAAGATGTCGGCGCCGGCGATGATGTCGGCCAGCTTGCGCGCGTCGCTCTTCTGCGCGTAGCGCATCTTGTTGTCGTCCATCTCTTCCTTGCGCCCGGCGTAGACGACGCCGGCGATGTCGGAGACCCAGACGTTCTCGCGACGGATGCCGAGGCTCACCAGCAGGTCGAGGCAGGCCAGCGCTGCAGCGCCCGCGCCCGAGCACACGAGCTTGACCTTCGCGATGTCCTTGCCGACGACACGCAGGCCGTTCAGCACCGCTGCGCCGACGATGATCGCGGTGCCATGCTGGTCGTCGTGGAACACCGGGATCTTCATCCGCTCGCGGCACTTGCGCTCGACGTAGAAGCATTCCGGGCGCCTTGATGTCCTCGAGGTTGATGCCGCCGAAGGTCGGCTCGAGCGCGCAGATGATGTCGATGAGCTTGTCGGGGTCGCGCTCGTCGATCTCGATGTCGAAGCAGTCGATGCCGGCGAATTTCTTGAACAGCACCGCCTTGCCTTCCATCACGGGCTTGCTTGCCAGCGGCCCGATGGCGCCCAGGCCCAGCACCGCCGTGCCGTTGGTGATCACACCGATCAGGTTGCCGCGCGCGGTGAGGTTGCGCGCCTCGGCCGGGTCGCGAACGATTTCGTCGCAGGCCGCGGCGACACCGGGCGTGTAGGCGAGCGCCAGGTCGCGCTGGTTGGTCAGCTGCTTGGTCGGCAGGATCGATATCTTTCCCGGCGGATGTGCACGGTGATATTCGAGGGCGCTCTGTCGGATGTCCTGGTCGGCCATGAGGTGTCTCGAGCTGTCGCTTCGACCGCGTTCGGCGATCGGAGCGAGAGAGTGTATAGAGGACGGCATGGTTTTGGAACCTGCCGGTATAATCCTCGATGGCGGCATGATGCCCATGCCGCCGCCGCAGCAGCGCTTCCAAACCATCCCATGCTCCTCTTCTGGTCGCTCGCCCTCCTGCTCATTGCGGTGACGCTCGCCTTCCTGTTGCCGCCGCTCGTGCGCGGCCGCCGCGGCGCGGCAGCGCCGGACGCGGATGCGGCCGCGATCGCCATCTACCGCGATCAGAAGCGCGCGCTCGACGCCGACGTCGCGAGCGGAGCGATCAACGCGGCGGAGCGCGACGCGGCTGTCCTCGAGCTGTCGCGCCGCCTCGGCGAGGAAGTCGGCGCGCCGAAGCAAGGCTCACACTTGCCGCGGCCGCGGGCGTGGGTGCTGGCGATTGCGCTGCTGATCGTGATCCCGCTGGCAGCCGTCGCATTGTATGCGCGGCTCGGCAGCCCGGACGCGACGGCTCCAACGCTCGCCGGCAGTGCGCCGGTGCCGCACGAGCTGTCGGACCCGGAGATGATCGCGCTGGTCGACAAGCTCGCACAACGGATGAAATCGCGTCCCGACGATGGCGAGGGCTGGATCCTGCTCGCGCGATCCTACACCGCGCTCGGCCGTTTCCCGGAGGCCGCGGATGCGTACGCACGCGCCGATGCGCTGATGCCCGACAACCCGACGCTGCTCGTCGACTACGCGGACGCGCTCGCGATGAGCCAGGGCAAGCGCCTCGCCGGCAAGCCTGCCGAGCTGCGCCCGTCGCGCGTTAGCGCTCGACCCGAAACAAAGAAAGGCGCTGGCGCTGGCGGCCACCGCGGCCATGGAAGTGCGCGATTTCGACGGCGCGCTCGTTTATTGGCGGCGTCTGGCGGCCGAGTTCCCGCCGGATTCCGATGACGCGCGCGACATCAACAGCATCATCGCCGAAGTCGAATCGGACAAAGGCGCGGGCAAGGGCGAACGCCGGCGCGCAAGCGCGCGCCCCGCGCGCCTGCCGCCGCGGCGCCGGCATCCGGCGAGCCGCGGACAGCGAGATCGGCTGGCGGGACGATCACCGGGCGCGTCGACATTGCACCGGCAATTGCGCCGAAGGTCGCTCTCACCGACACGGTGTTCATCTTCGCGCGCGCGGCAGACGGCCCGCGGATGCCCTTGGCGGTGCTGCGCATCGCGGCGCGCGAGCTGCCGCGGGATTTCACGCTCGATGACAGCATGGGCATGGCGCCCGGGGCCAAGCTCTCGGCCGCGTCGGCAGTCATCGTCGAGGCGCGCGTCTCCAAGAGTCGGCAACGCGCTGCCGCAACCTGGCGACCTCACCGGCCGGAGCGCCGCCGTCAAGCCGGGAACCGCCGGCCTGAAGATCACGATCGACCAGGTGGTTCCTTAGCCCGCCTGCTCGTCGCCGGGCCCTGCGATCCGATCCTGGAAGCCCACCGCGCCGTCCCGGCGCCGGTGTTGCTCAAGGTCAAAGCCGGACATGACCGGTCGGCTATAATTTGAGTTCTCAATGGCCTCCGGGAATGCTCGATGCTCGAAGCGCAGGATGTCGCCGCGCAGCGCGGCGACGCGCGGTTGTTCGCGGGCCTGAGCTTCGCACTGCGGCCGGGAACCGTGCTGTTCGTCACCGGACCGAACGGCAGCGGAAAGACGACGTTGCTGCGGATCGCTGCGGGGCTCACGCAGGCCGCTGGAAGGCAGACTGGCTTGGCGCGGTCGCGATGTCAGCCCGTTCGCCCCCGGCGCTGCGAGCAGCCGCGGTCTTCATCGGCCACGCGCCGGGCTTGAAAGGAAGAGCTGACCGTGGAAGAAAACCTCGCGTCGCTCGTGACGCTGCACGGGATAAGCGCAGAGGCGAGCGCGGTGCGCGGACGCGTTGGCGGCCTGGGCGCTGTCGCGCCAGCGCCGCCTCCGCGCGCGTGCTGTCGCAGGGACAGCGACGACGCATCGGGCTTGCCCGGCTGCGGCTGATGACCCGGCCCCTGTGGGTGCTCGACGAGCCGATGACGGCGCTCGATGCGGCCGGCGCGTCGATGCCTTGCAGAACGCCGTCGGTGCGCACCTGGAACGCGGCGGAATGGCGCTGATCGCCACCCACCGTGAACTCGCCAGTCGCCCGCCGGCGCGAGTCGCTCGCTGGCGCTCGCATGAGCGCGGCGCGTGAAGTTAAGGCGCGAAGCGCTCGGCGCCGCGCGAATGCGGAGGCCGACGCGCGACGCTGGAGTAGCCGCTATGGGCTCAAGGAGGCCGAGGCATGAACGAAGCCACGCTGCACGCGCCGCTTGTTGCCCACAGCGCCTGGCGCGGACGTCGGCTGGGCGCCTGGCGCGCGACCTCAGGCTCGCTTTCCGCACCAGAGGCGGAGTTGGGCGTCGCAGCTTCTGTTCTACGTAATCGTCGTCACGCTGTTCCCGCTTGGCGTCGGACGCCGAGCCCGGGCCGCTGCGCGCGCTGGGACCCGGGGTGCTGTGGGTTGCGGCGCTGCTCGCATCGCTGCTGTCGCTGCCGCGCCTGTTCGCGACCGATTTCGCCGACGGCACCCTGGAGCAGATCGCCCTGTCGCCGCATCCGCTGCCGGCGCTGATCTCCGGTAAAATACTCGGCGCACTGGCTCGACCACGGGCGCTGCCGCTCGCGGTTGCTCGCGCCGCTGCTCGGCGCTGCAGTTCGGGCTGCGACGGGAGCGAGATGGTGGTGCTGGCGCGCGGGCCTGTTGCTAGGTACGCCGACGCTGTCGCTGCTGGGCGCCATCGGCGCCGCGCTGACGCTCGGGCTGCGCGCCGGCGGCGCGTCTGCTTGCGTTGCTGATCCTGCCGCTCTACGTACCCGATCCTGATCTTCGGCGCAGGTGCGATCGAAGCGCTGCGCGCGGGGCTCGGCGCACGCGCGCAACTCTCGCTGCTCGGCGCGGCGCTGCTCGTGGCCGTCGGTCGGCGCGCCGCTCGGCAGCGGCGGCCGCGGTTCGCATCGCGCTGGATTGAAGCATCGCACGACATGAGCTCCGCATCAACTGGTTCAAGTTCGCGTCGCCGGCGTCGTTCTTTCCGCTCGCGCGGACGGCTCGTGCCGTGGTTCGCCGTGCCGGCGGCAGTGCTCGCCGTCATCGGACTCTGGCTCGGGCTCGTCGTCGCGCCGACCGACGCGCAGCAGGGCGACGCCTACCGCATCATCTTCATCCATGTGCCCGCGGCGTGGATGTCGATGTTCATCTACCTCGTCATGGCGTTCTGGTGCGCGCTGTCGCTCGCGTTCAACACGCGGCTCGTCGGCGATGATGGCGCAGGCGCTCGCGCCCGACCGGCGCGCTGTTCACCGTCATCGCGCTTGTGGACCGGCTCGCTGTGGGGCAAGCCGACCTGGGGCACCTACTGGGCGTGGGACGCGCGGATGACCTCCGAGCTGATCCTGCTGTTCCTCTACTTCGGCTATCATGGCGCTGCGGCACGCGATCGACGATCCGCGGCGCGCCGATCGCGCCAGCGCGGTGCTGGCGCTGGTCGGCGTCGTCAACGTGCCGATCATCTATTTCTCGGTCCAATGGTGGAACACGCTGCACCAGGGCGCGTCGGTGAGCCTGACGACGGCGCCGAAGATGGCGGCGATCATGCTGACCGGCGATGCTCGATCATGACCTTCGCCGCATGGTTCTACGCCATCGCCGTCGCGCTGCATGCGGGTGCAGGCGATCATCCTCGAGCGCGAGAAGCACGTCGGCTGGACGGGCGAGCTGCTGCCGGGACGCGACAAGCATGCAGCCTCGCCGAGCTTCATCGCGATGGGCGGCTACGGCTTCTACGTCTGGGCGTCGTACGTCGCGAGCCGCCGCGGTCGCGTCGTGATCGAGATCGTCGCCGTGCGCGCACGGCTCCGCAACGAGCGCGGCATCGGCAGCGAGCGACCGGCGAGGCACGCGGCCGATGATACGCATGAAGCCGCGTCACCCGCCGGCTCGGCTGGATCGTCGGCGGCGTCGCCGCGTTCTCGGCGTCGCGGCCGCGCTGGTGCTTAACGGCGTTCCAGTCCGAACCTCGTGTTCTTCTATCACGCCGACGCAGGTCGCGGCGAGGAAGCGCCGCAGGGACGCGCCGTTTCGCGTCGGCGGCATGGTCGAGACCGGAAGCCTTACGCGCGAGCCGAACAGCCTGACCGTGCGCTTTCGCGTGACCGACACCGCGCAGACGATTCCGGTGTCCTACACCGGGCTCCTTCCTGACCTGTTCAAGGAAGGCAAGGGCGTCGTCGCGCAGGGGCACGCTCGGACGCCGACGGCATGTTTCCACGCCAGCGAAGTGCTCGCCAAGCACGACGAGAACTACATGCCGCCGCGCAGCAAGGACGCGGTGAACAGGCGCACGCAGGGAATGACCATGAAGAGCGCTGGTGCACGACGCGAAGGAGCCGACCGATGATTCCGGAGCTCGGGCACTTCGCGCTGATCCTCGCGCTCCTGGTCGCGCTCGTGCAGGGCACGCTTGCCGATCGCTGGGCGCGGCGATGCGCGAGCCGCGCCTGATGGCGCTTGCGCGACCGGCCGCGCGCGCCAGTTCCTGCTCGTCGCGCTCGCGTTCGGCTGTCTCGCGTGGTCGTTCGTCGACCAACGATTTCTCGGTGCAGAACGTCGCCACCAACTCCAATTCCGAGCTGCCGCTGCACTATCGCGTCGCCGCGACCTGGGGCTCGCACGAGGGCTCGCTGCTGCTGTGGACGCTGATGCTCGGCGGCTGGACGCTTCGCGGTCGACGCTGTTCTCGCGCAACCTGCCGGCAGGCCGATGCTCGCGCGCGTGATCTCGGCGTGATGGGACTGGTCAGCGTCGGCTTCCTGCTGTTCCTGCTGTTCACGTCGAACCCGTTCGAGCGGCTGCTGCCGGCCGCGGCCGAGGGCCGCGACCTGAATCCGCTGCTGCAGGATCCCGGGCATGGTGTTCCATCCGCCGCTGCTCTACATGGGCTACGTCGGCTTCTCGGTCGCGTTCTCGTTCGCCATCGCCGCGCTGCTCGGCGGCAGCCTCGACGCGACGTGGGCGCGCTGGTCGCGGCCGTGGACGACGGTTGCGTGGGCGTTCCTCACCGTCGGCATCGCGCTGGGCAGCGGCTGGGCCTATTACGACGCTCGGCTGGGGCGGCTGGTGGTTCTGGGACCCGGTCGAGAACGCCTCGTTCATGCCCTGGCTCACCGGCACCGGCGCTCATTCATTCGCTGGCGGTCACCGAGAAGCGCGGCGCGCTTCAAGAGCTGGACGGTGCTGCTCGCGATCGTCGCTTTCTCGCTGTCGCTGCTGGGGACCTTCCTGGTGCGCTCCGGCGTGCTGACCTCGGTGCATGCGTTCGCCACCGATCCGGCGCGCGGCGTGTTCATTCTGGCGTTCCTGGCGCTCGTCATCGGCGGCTCGCTCGCGCTGTTCGCATGGCGCGCGCGGCAAGGTCGGGCTCGGCGGCGCGCTTCGCAGCTGGTGTCGCGCGAATCCGCTGCTGCTCGCCAACAACGTGCTGCTCATCGTCGCGCTGGCGAGCGGTGCTGCTGGGCACGCTCTATCCGCTGTTTCTCGACGCGCTCGGATCTGGGCAAGATCTCGGTCGGACCGCCGTACTTCGACGCGGTGTTCTACCCGCTGATGGCGCCGGCGATCGTTCCTGATGGGCGTCGGACCGCTCGCGCGCTGGACGCGCACGCCCCTGCCCGAGCTCGCGATCGCGGCTCACGCTGGGCGCTCGCGGTGGCCGTTGTGACCGCGCTGTCTGCTGCCGTTTCGTGCTCGGACGCTGGTCGCTGCTCGTGGCCTTCGGTCTCTTCCTCGCGCTGTGGATCGTCGACGACGCACGGCGGTCAATCTGCGCCAGCGGATCGCCGGCTCGCATCGCCGCGGCTTGCTCGCGGAAGCTCCGCGCGCGAACTCGCCTTCCTATTACGGCGATGATCGCTCGCGCATCTAGGCGTGGCGGCGTTCATCGTCGGCGTCACGCTGGTCAAGGGCTACGAGACCGAGCGGGACGTGCGCGTGGACGTCGGACGAAAGCGTGGCGCGTGGCGGCTACGATTTCAAGTTTCTCGGCGTCACGCCGCAACCGGGGCCCAATTACCGCGCGCTGACCGGCAGCGGTCGAAGTGCGCAAGGACGGGCAGGCTGATCGAGACGCTGCGTCCGGAGAAGCGGATCTACAACGCTTCGGGGCAGACGATGACCATCGCCGCGATCGCCACCGGTTTCCTGGGCGATCGCTATGTCTCGCTGGGCGAACCGCTCGCCAACGACGACATCCGCGGCGCCTGGGGCGTGCGGATCTATCTCAAGCCGTTCGTCGACTGGATCTGGTTCGGCGCGTTCCTGATGGCGCTCGGCGGCTTGCTCGCGGTTTCCGGATCGCCGCTATCGGCTCGCGGTGACCCGGAAGCTCGGCTCGCTCGCCGGCACCGCCGCGGCCGACTGATGCGCTGGCCGCGATGAAATTCCGCTGGTCGATCCCTCTCGCCATCTTCGTTGTCCTGGTGGCTTTTCTCTGGGTGGGTCTTGGCCGCGACCCGCGCGAGGTTCCTTCGCCGCTGATCGGCAAGCCCGCGCCTGCAGTTTCGCCTCGCGCAAGCTGCACTCGCCCGACGAGACGATCTCGACGGGCGATCTCAAGGGGCAAGGTCTGGCTGCTCAATGTCTGGGCATCCTGGTGCGTCTCCTGCCGGCAGGAGCATCCGCTCCTGATGCAACTCGCGAAGGCCGAACATCGTTCCCGTGTACGGCCTCGACTACAAGGATGACGCCGGCGACGGCCGGGCGATGGCTCGCGCAGAACGGCGACCCGTACGTTGCCTCGATCGTCGATCGCGACGGCCGCGTCGGCATCGATTACGGCGTCTACGGCGTGCCGGAGACCTTTCTCATCGACAAGGCCGGCGTGGTCCGTTACAAGCAGATCGGACCGATCACCCCCGAGGCCCTGCAGCAGAAGATCCTCCCGCTGGTGCGAGAGCTGCAGACGATGAAGCGTAAGCATCGCGGTGCTCGCGCTGACGCTGCTTGCATCGCTGGCCTGGGCCACGAAGATGGAGCCGCCGGCGACCGCCGCATCCGCTCGAGGCGCGGTTCGAAGAAGCTCGAGACCGAGCTGCGCTGCCTCGTCTGTCAGAACCAGACGCTCGCCGACTCGAACGCGGATCTGCGCCGACGATCTGCAGGCGCGAGGTAAGCGCGCTCTCGCGCTCTCCGGCAAGAGCGACGACGAGATCAGCGACCTACCTGGTCGCGCGCTACGGCGACTTCGTGCTCTATAACCCGCCGGTGAAAGCCGTCACGTGGCTGCTGTGGTTCGGTCCGTTCGCCATGATGATCGGCGGAGGCGCGGTGTGGTGGGTCATCCTGCGGCGGCGAGCGCGCTGCGGTCGCGCCCGCTTCGGCCGCGAGCGACAGCGAAGCACAGGCCGCGCACGGGCGCTGCTCGACGACAGACGACCGGTCGCACACGCTGGCATGCCGCGGATGAGCCGCTGTGGCGCGGGCCGAGACTGATGGCGCAGTCGTCGCGACGCGGGTGGCTCGGTGCGCGGCTACGTCGTGGGCGCGAGTGGCCGCCGCGGCTGCGTACCCGCGCGCGACAATGATCTTGCGCGACGGCGCCCAGCCACGGCGGCTCAACGCGCATTGACGCCGCTACAGGCTTCGTCCGCACTTCCAGCACAGCTCGAAGTTTTCCGGATTCTCCTCGCCGCAGTTCCGGCACCAGACGCTTCCGGTCCGCGCGCGTTCGGAGCGCATCGCGCTCAGCACCGGCCTCCGCGCGCGGCCGATCAGCGGCGGCCTCCCGAGCCACACCTGCGGCTGCGCGACTTCGGGCGGCACGTCGCCGACGATGCTCTGCATGTGCTCGTTGAAGACATGCGCACCGATCCCGGCCTGCTGCAGCCGGTGCAGAAGGAGATACGCATCGAAGCGGTTGAGCGCGATGTAGAAGCGTTCCACGTCCGTCGAGGCTCCCGGGGTCAGGGCGGTCAATTCTCCCATCGGATGACCTCTCCGTCGCGCACGATGCCGGTGCAGGGATTCGCCCGAGCGCGCAGGCCAGCTCTGCGAGGCTGTCGACGTCCCAGAGGGCCAGATCTGCGCGCTGGCCCGCGACCAGGCTGCCTCGATCGGCGAGTCCGAGCGCACGCCCGGCGCAGCGGGTCATTCCGGCGAGCGCTTCGGCCGGCGTCAGGCCGGAAGAGCGTGCAGGCCATGTTGAGCATCGCGAGCGGCGAGGTCACGGGCGAGGTGCCGGGATTGCAATCGGTTGCGACCGCGATCGGGACGTCTTGCTCGCGCAAGCTCGCAACCGGCGGCAACCGCGTCTCGCGCAGGAAATAGAATGCGCCGGGCAGCAGCACGGCGACCGTGCCGGCACGCGCGAGCGCGTCACGCCGGCTTCGCTCGCGTATTCCAGATGATCGGCGGACAGCGCAGCGGAATTCCGCGGCGAGCTCGCGCGCCGCCCGAGTCGGAGAGCTGGTCGGCGTGCAGCTTGACGCGGCAGGCCGTGAGCGCGCGATGCCTCGAAGATCGCGCCGCGTCTGCGCCGGCGAGAATCCGATACGTTCGCAGAACACGTCCACCGCGTCGGCCAGGCGCGCGCGGCGGCGGCGGGAATGATCTCTTCGCACACGAGCGCGACGTAATCGTCGGCGCGACCCGCGAATTCCGGCGGCAGCGCGTGTGCGGCGAGAAGCGTCGTGCGGACCTCGACGCCGTGCGCGTCGCCGAGCGCGCGCGCCACGCGCAGCATTTTCAGCTCGGCTGGCGGTCTCGAGACCGTAGCCGGACTTGATCTCGACCGTGGTGACGCCTTCGTCGCGCAGCCGGTGCAGCCGCGGCTCGCTCTGGCGCAACAATTCGTCCTCGGACGCGGCCCGCGTAGCGCGCACCGTCGCCATGATGCCACCGCCCGGCGCGCGAGATGTCTTCGTAGCTCGCGCCCGCGAGGCGTTGCTCGAACTCGTGCGCGCGATTGCCCGCGTACACGAGGTGCGTGTGGCAGTCGATCAGGCCCGGCGTGAGCCAGCCGCCGCGGCCGTCGAGCTCCTCGTGCGCCGCGAGCTCCGCAGGCAGGTCGGCCCGCGCCCCCACCCAGGCGATGCGGCCGCCGCGCGCTCATCGAGCGCACCGTCGCGAACCGCGCCATACGGCGTTCCGGGCGTCATCGCGGCCAGATGGACGTTGACGACGAGTGCGTCGCAGGTCGTCATGCCAGCAGCCGCTTCACCGTCTGGCGATACCGGGCGAGGATCGCCTCCTCGTCGCCGTGATGCCCCTCGCCGATCACCCACCGTCCGCCGACCATGACGTCGCGCACGACGTGCCGCGCCGGACCGAAGATCGCTGCGTCGAGAAGATTAGTCGGTGGCTGCTCGAGGAGCACCGGATCGTCCAGAATCGAGCACGACCAGGTCCGCGCGGCGCCCGCCTCGATCGCACCCACGGGTTGTCCCAGCGCTCGGGCTCCGCCTGCGAGCGCCGTCTGGGAACAAGTGCAGTCCGCTCGATTCTCCTTCCTGCGCGAGCACGTTGCGACGCTCGCGCGTGAGCCGCTGCGCCGATTCGATCATTCGCAGCTCCGCGAACGGGTCCACGCCGACGTGACTGTCGCCGCCGATGCCGATGCGCCCACGTGCGCCGAGGTACTCGACCGCGGGAAAGACACCATCCCCGAGATCCGCTTCGGTGGTCGGGCACAGCCCGGCCACGGCACCCGTGACCGCGAGCCGTCGCGCTTCGTCGGCCGTCATGTGCGTCGCGTGAACGAGACACCAGCGCGCGTCGATCTCGGCGTGATCGAGCAGCCATTCGACCGGACGCGCGCCGCTCCACGCGACGCAAGCGTCGACTTCGCTGCGCTGCTCTGCTGCGTGGATATGAATCGGGCCGTCGACGATGTCACCGTGTCCCAGCTTCACCACCGTCCCAGCTCGGCCGGCGTGACCGCGCGCAGGCTGTGCGGCGCGACGCCGAGCAGCAGCTGGTGCGTTTTCGACGAGCCTTCGCAGCAGCGCGCGAAAGCTGTCGGGCCCATGGATGAATCGGCGCTGCGCCTGGGTCGGCGCGGCGCCGCCGAAATCCGAATGAGCATAGAACACCGGCAGCAGCGTGAGCCCGATGCCCGCATCCGAGGCCGCCGCGACGATGCGCATCGCCATGTCTCCGCCGGGTTCGCGTACGGCCGCCCCGCGGGTCGTGGTGCAGGTAATGGAACTCTGCGACCGACGTATAGCCGGCCTTGAGCATCTCGAGATAGAGCTGTGCGGCAATCGCCTCCTGCTCGACCGGGCCGACGCGCTCGAGAAAGCGATACATCTCCGTGCGCCAGGTCCAGAAATCGTCCGCTGCGGGGCCGCCGCGCTGCGTCAAAGCCCGCGAGCGCACGCTGGAAGGCGTGCGAGTGCACGTTCGGCATCCCGGGGATGAGCGGCCCCTGCACGCGCTCGGCGTCCTGCGGCGGCGTAAAGGCGACGTCGATCGAGCTGAACGCATGCCGTCGGTTCCGATGTCGAGCACGACGTCCCTCGCTCCAGCCGGTCGGCAGCAACGCGTCGCGCGCGAAGAGTTTCATGGCTGGTTCGTCGGTTCCGCCGGTTCCGCAGCTAGCAGGCTGGGCCTCTCGCGTGATTATGCCGTGCGCAGCGCCCGGGCGGTTGAGCCTTCGCACAGGCCCCGGCATGGTCGCGTTGACACCGCCGCAGCCCTGCCCTATCGTCGGCCATGCCGCTTCGCTCGAGCTCCAGGTGCGCCGTCGCCGCAGCAGCCCTCGCGCTGGCCGCGTGCGTCATCGTGCCGCAGCAACAACATGCGCTCGTATCGCTCGCGCCGGGCAGCCTCAGCGAGCGTGGGGCAGTCTGCGGCGACCCCACGGCGATCACCGCGATCGACGCCGCTGGCAAGGCCCGACCGCGCTCGATCCGGCGACGCTCAGGATCGCGTCGTGGAATCTGCTGCAAAGCAGCAGGACAGCGGCTGGGAGGAAGAGCTCTCGCGGCTCGCGGCCCGCAGCGACGTCCTGTTGCTGCAGGAGGCGGGACTCACGCCCGGGTTGCGCGGCGCGCTCGGGCGAAGCCGGCTACAACTGGCTGATGGCCAGTTCGTTCGGCCTACGCGGGAACCGAGTACGGCGTCATGATCGCGTCGCGTGCGCGGCCGAGCTACTTCTGCACCGGTCGCGCCGTCGAGCCGCTGCTCGGCATTCCCAAGTCGTTTCTCGTCGCGCGCTTCCCGCTCGCCGGGCGCAGTGCGGCGATCCAGATCGCCACCGTGCACGCGCTCAACTTCATGCTCGAGCTCGGCCCCTACGAGGCGCAGCTCGACGCCCTGGGTAAAGCGCTGGCAGCGCAGGACGGCCCGATCGCGCTCGCCGGCGACTTCAACACCTGGAGCGAGGCGCGCGAGCATGCGCTGAGCTCGCTGGCGGCGCGCCTCGCGCTAGAGCCGGCCGTCTTCCCCGTCGATACCCGTTCCCGTTTTCCTCGGTCAGACCCGCCGACTGGGCGTTCACGCGCGGCGCCGAGGTGCTGGATCGCCGCGGCGCCGGTGGTCAGCGCATCGGATCACAACCCGTTGCTCGTGACGCTACGCATCCGCTGATGCGGCGACTGCCTGTTCGCTTCAGCGTCGCATCGCCCAGCGCCACGCGTCGGCGCAGATCGCGTCGAGATCGCGCCGCGCGCGCCAGCCCAGCAGTGCATTGGCTCGCGACGGATCGGCGTAATAGATCGCGACGTCGCCGGCTCGCCGCGCTGCGATGCGGCGGGGCAGCGGCTTGCCGCAGGCGCGCTCGAACGCCGCGATGACCTCGAGCACCGAGCAGCCGCGGCCCATGCCGAGGTTGAGCGTGGTTACGCCGCTGCTGGCGCCCGAGATGGGAGAGTGCCGCCACGTGGCCCTCGGCGAGGTCCACGACGTGGATATAGTCGCGCACGCCCGTTCCGTCGGCGGTCGGGTCAGTCGTCGCCGAAGATCTCGATTCGCGGCCGGCGCCCGGCGGCCACCTCGGCCAGGATCGGTACGAGGTTCTCCGGCGCGCTCGACGGCGCCTCGCCGATCTCCCCGGATGCGTGCGCTCCCGTGGGATTGAAATAGCGCAGCAGCGCGATGCCAGTCCGCATCGGCGCGCGCGATGTCTTCGAGCAGCAGCTCGACGATGCGCTCTCGTGCGGCCGTAGACGCTTGCCGGGCGTAGCGGCGCGTCCTCGGCGACCGGGTTCGTGTCCGGCTGGCCGTATACGGTCGCCGACGAGCTGAACACGAGCGATTTCACGCCTGCCGCCGCCATCGCTTCGACGAGCGCGATCGCGCCGCCGACATTGTTATCGTAGTAGGTGAGAGGTCGCGCTTCGCCTCTCGCCGACGGCCTTCAGGCCGGCGCAATGCACGACCGCGTCGATTGCCTGTTCAGAGAACAGGGCCTTCAGAGCGGCACGATCGCGAACGTCGGCGGTGACGAGCGGTATGGGCTGCTTCGTCAGCCGGCGCAGTGCCGGCAATACCGCCGGCGAGCTGTTCACGAGGCTGTCGAGGACCATCAGCGCGCAGCCGGCGCGCGCCAGCTCGACCGCGATATGCGAGCCGACGTAGCCCACGCCGCCGGTGACGAGAACCGGTGCCTCCCATGCCGCCATCTTACGCGACGGCGGCCGGCGAACACCGGCCGTTCCAGCCTGGCGCGGCGCTCACCAGCGCACATCACCACCCCCATCGGACCATACCCTGGATACCCATCCACGCCCGATCATCTCGGCGCGGACCTGCAGGCTGGTCGTGAAGCGATGGTTGGTGTCGGGCCGCCGGTTCCATAGACGATAGACGGGACTGAGCTGAAAGTCGCCGTCGACGACGCCGGGAAGAACCCCGCACTCCCGGTGACGAGATCGGGAAGCGCTACATAAAACACGGCGTCGCTTTCCAACACGAAGCCGGGATAACGTTGGATCCGTGCGCACTCGTCGGTGGACGCCGCAGTAGAAATGAGTCTCCTGCCCCGGCGGGATGTAAATCCGACAGACGGGTTGTCCAACATATTGCCACTCGATACCTATATAGCTTACGCGTGCGGGTCCGACCGAGAAGGTCTCACCGGTTCGCTGCCAGCCAGGGATCGCTCCTGAGTCGAGTGCGTCGATGTCCGGCGCCGACGCGGAGACGAGGTAATGGTCGCGCGCGGCATTGTAGTACTCGATGGCGGTGACCGGCGCAGGGGTGAGCAGCAAGGCGTCGGGACAAGAAGGTGGCGACAGTGCGCAGGCAGGCAATGTCGCCGGGCCAACCCCGGTACTGCGATAAAGCCCCGGCGCCGTCCGTGGGCAAACTTGCGTAAGTCATCTGGTCTGCGCCGGCGAAATTGATCGTTCCCCATCCGTGGCGAGAAAGCGCGGCGGAAGGACGAACTCCGGGTAGTAGGGATCATCTCCCAGCCCTCGAGATATTGAGGTAAGGATCTCGGGCCCGAGCCGTAATCCGACGCGACAGCCGCGACGACCGTCATGTGCGCGGTCTGATCGGTCGGCAGATCGTCGGGAAAGGTGAACGTCTTCGTGATTCCATCGTGGGTGCTCGTCAGAGTCAACCCCGCGAAATGTTGCTGGCCATTCAACCCTGCGGTCTCGGTGAGTTGGATGAACTGGAAGAGTGCCATCGAGATTCGAGAAGAGTTGTGTAATCTGGAACGTCGGCGGCGGGGAGGCGCGCCCTGCACGACGATAATGCCGCTCGGTAGATTGCCGGGAGATAGCCAGAGCTGCAAGGCTTCGTCGTGATACTTGACAACCCCCGGCGAACTGAATGTTCGGGTGAAGCGCCAGTTGACATCGGGGGTACCGTCACCTCCCTCCCTCGTCGCAGCCTCTCGCGCAGCGAAATGACCCGTCATCGGCAACGACATTGTGCGGGCCGGTGACAATGAGGTCGTCATCGAGCGCGATGAACGTCACGCTGTCGCCAGCGTTGATCGTCAGCGTATCGGGATGAAAAACATCCGGCATTGAAAGGAGCCGCTGGGCAACCGCCGCCGCCGTATATCCCGACGTCGTAGTTCTTGCCTGGGTCGAGACACGTCCGCAACGTCGCCGAGCGACGTAATGGTTCACGCCGCACGCCGTATCCTGGGCATCGGCCCTGAAGCGCTCGCAGTCGCCCAACGAAGAGCACGGCCGCGCAAAAGGCGACGGTGCAGGAAGCGATTCGGATGGCCCCTTCATTGAAACTCCCTTCGACTTTGCCGTTCGCTGCAATCTTAGGCCTGTCGATAGCCCAGGGGGACAGTCCTGCCCGGACCTATCGAAATTCGCATTTATTTTCCTCCGCTACGCACTTTCAAGTCGTGAATTAGGGACAATGCCGCCATGAAGCGAAGCGCCTCTCCTTTGGCTCCTGTCTCCAGCTGTTGGAGATCGCCCGCTCGGGCGACCTTCGCGGTGGGCGCAGGCCGCGCGCAAAGCGCTGGGCGACTTGGGACGGAATGCCTCGCCAGCCAGCCACGTCGAACTGCATCTGGTGGCGGCCTTTGCGCGATGCGGCAAGGGCATCACTCCGAAGCAATGCGTGATCTCGACGTAGCGGGTCACGCCGCTTCTTCACCAAAGGCCGATGGAAGCCTGCGGCTTCGCGTCGAGACGTGGCGAGCCGAACTTGCGTACTTTCAAGGACGCTATTCGGTCGCGAATGAAATCGTCGACCGTTTGCTCGATCGGCTGGAGCAGAGCGGTGACTGGGCGTACGCTGCTTTTGCGTTGCGCATTCGCATTGCGATACTGCTTGCGCGCACCGATTACGAGGGTGTTGCGGCGCAGGCCGAACGCGCCCTCTCGGATGCGAAAGCAAGTGGCGACGACTACGTCATGGTGCAAATTCTCAACATTCTCGGCGCTTTTCACTTCGACCGGGCCACCTGGAAGCTGCCAGAGCGGCACGCACGAGCCCACCTGTCGTCGCCGACCCGCGCGACGCCGCGCCGATGGAGGACGATGCACGCGAGGCGCTGCGCTTGCTTCGAACACGCCCGCGCAGCGGCTGAGCGCGCGCGCACTATGATTTTGCGGCATGGTATGTGGCGGGCAACATTGAGCGGCTCGAGATACTCCCCCGGGCCGCGCGGGCGGTGCGAGCAATACGGAAACGCCTGAAGATATTGCAGGCGAAGGGTGCGCAATACGACGAGATCGTAACGCGCTCGAATCTCGCCTGGGATTGCGCACTTTGGGACACCATCGTGAGGCCCTGCAGGAGCTCGACAGCGCATCTCAAGCTCGCCCGTGAGACGGGCACCTCAACGTCCTGCTCGAATTCCTTGAGTACGACCGATCGATGTCCTTGAGGCCCTCGGCGACACGACCGGCGCGAGGGCGAGCTATCGCGCTACCTGAGGTTGGTCGGAGCGTGGAACCGGAACGCGCAACGGTTCGGCCGCCGCCGGCATGCCTCCGGCGATATGCAAAGCGGCCGCTCGAACCATTCTTTCTCAAGCGTGCGGACCGATTGATCCTGGAGCACATCAGCGAGCCACTTCGCGGTCCAGCGCCTAGCCAAGCACTGCGGCGTGAGTCTGCGGACGTTGAAAAGACCTTTTCTGATTTCCGCGGCCTCACCCCTGTCGCTTATATGCGGAATGTGCGGCTGGACCATGCGCACAGCGCGCTCAATGAAAACGAAGCAACCGTCGGCGGAGGAGTTGCTGCACGTTTCGGCTTCCGCAGCCCGACCACGTTCGCTGCTCGAATACCGCAAACGCTTTGGCATGGCACCCAGCCGCACTCGCTAGGCCGGAAGCAACGAAATTCTTATTTCACCGCAAAGCAGTAGAACAGACCGGCACCGCCCGTGCTCCGTAACTTCTGCGCATCGCAGCCGAGCGCGTCGGGTGGGACGAATTCCAGGAGATCGCCCATGAATTCTCGATGGGGCCCGCGCGATCATGATGACCGACCATCGCCGAGCCATCGGTCCCGCCCTTGGTCCAGTTGCCGCAGGTCATGTCGGCAAACGGGGCACCTGGAAAAGCCGTGCCGTCGGGCCGTCGAACCGGTCAGCATGTCGTGCTTGTTGGGCTTGTCCACGCGGCCGTTCACGGCTTGACCCTTTTCGTCCAATGCCGTCTGCTTTCGTCACGTTGTTGTTGGTCGAGTGCAGCTCGTCGACGCTCCGTGGCGATCACGACGCCCTTGGCGTTCTGCCAGTGGGCCGGCGCCGATACGGTCGCGCGCATTCACGAAGTTCGGATCGTTCAACGCGGGCGCCTGCGTGCTCAGGTAGGCGTGCCAGGTGCGATCACCGGCACCGGCCGCCTCGCAAGCGCTTGGCAGTGCTGGTCTGCGCCCTCGAGGCCGCCCAGGTCGGCTCCTCTGCCGGGCCCGGTGCTGGTCACAAAGAACGTCATGTCCTTGACGCTCGGCTGCGGCGCCTGCGCGCTATGCCCAGCCACCCAGCATCATCAGGCCGGTTGCAGCCAGCCACGTCCTTCGCATCATGCTGTGCATCACGATCACTCCCTGTCGACGCTAGCGCCATCCGTCGCGAGGTGCGAACGCACAACGCTCGCTGGTCTGGCTATGGGAACCGCTTCGAGATCATTCTTGCGGCAAAGCCTGAGTTCGTCAACGGGCCAACGACCGCTCATGGCCGAACACAGCTCTTGCGGTGAACCCTATTCCCGACGTCCAAATAAAAAGCCGGGCGCAAGCCCGGCTCTGGTTTAGACGAATGCCCGGTCTTACGCGCCGGCCTTGGCCTGCTTCGGCGCCTTGGCCGCTTCGCCTTGGGCTTCCTGCCGGTCGCAGGGCCCGCCTTGGCGGTCTTCGACGCGACGGCTTCCTCGCCGGCCTTCGGCGCCTTGGCCGCGTCCTTTGCGTCCTTTGCGTTCTTTGCCTTCTTTGCCTTCTTTTCCTGCTTGCTATCCTCCTCGCTCGTCTCGGACGCGGGCTCCGGGCGATCGAGCAGTATCCACGAGCGCCATCGGCGCGTTGTCGCCGAGGCGAAAACCGAACTTGAGGATCCGCAGGTAGCCGCCGGGGCGCTTCGCTGTAGCGCGGGCCCAACTCGCTGAAGAGCTTGTACACGACGGCCTTGTCGCGCAACCGGTTGAAGGCGAGCCGGCGGTTGGCGAGCGTCGGCTCCTTGCCCAGCGTGATGAGCGGCTCGGCAACGCGACGCAGCTCCTTCGCCTTCGGCAGCGTGGTCTGGATGACCTCGTGCGTGAGCAGCGAATTGGTCATGTTCCTGAGCATCGCGAGGCGATGGCTGCTCGTGCGGTTGAGCTTACGAAGTCCGTGTCGGTGACGCATGATGTTTCCTGTTAGAGCGACCAGAGGCCGTCGTGAGCGCGGCAGAGCGAGGCGCGAGGAGGCCGAGAACCGGATGTCTAGAAGTACATGAGGATTTCGAGCCTTCGAGCACTGAAGTTATGCCAAGCGCAACAGGCCTATGGCCGGTCCAGGTTCGGCGGCGGCCAGTTCTCCAGCTTCATCCCGAGCGACAGCCCGCGCGAAGCCAGCACTTCCTTGATCTCGTTCAGCGACTTGCGGCCGAGGTTCGGCGTCTTCAGCAGCTCGGTCTCGGTGCGCTGGATCAGGTCGCCGATGTAGTAGATGTTCTCGGCCTTCAGGCAGTTCGCCGAGCGCACCGTGAGCTCCAGATCGTCGACCGGCCGCAGCAGGATCGGATCGACCTGCGGCAGCGAGCGCTGCTCGATCGGGGCCTCGGTGCCCTTGAGGTCGGCGAACACGCCGAGCTGCTCGACCAGGATGCTCGCCGCGTAGCGGATCGCCTGCTCGGGCTCGATCGACGCCGTTGGTCTCGATGTCCATCACCAGCTTGTCGAGGTCGGTGCGCTGCTCGACCCGCGCGCTCTCGACCGAATAGCTGACGCGGCGCACCGGCGAGAACGACGCGTCGAGCAGGATGTTGCCGATGCTGCGGCCGCCCTCCGGCTTGACGCGCACCGTGGCCGGCTGGTAGCCGCGTCCCTTCTCGACGCTTGATCTCCATCTCGATCTTGCCGCCCGCGGTGAGGTGCGCGATCAGGTGGTCGGGATTGATGATCTCGACGTCCTGGTGCGGCTCGATATCCGCCGCCGTCACCGGACCCTCGCCGGTCTTGGCAAGGCTTGCAGCGTGACGTGGTCGCGGTTGTGCAGCTTCAGCACGACGCCCTTCAGGTTCAGGAGGACGTCGACGACGTCTTCCTGCACGCCGTCGAGCGCCGAATACTCGTGCAGCACGCCGGTGATCTTCACCTCGGTCGGCGCGTAGCCGGGCATCGACGAGAGCAGCACGCGGCGAAGCGCGTTGCCCAGCGTGTGGCCATAGCCGCGCTCGAACGGCTCCATCACCACCTTGGCGTGGAACGGCGACGTGCTCTGCACGTCGATGATGCGCGGTTTCAAGAGAAGCATTGCTCTGCATGCGTGGTCCTTAGGTGCGAAACCCGGCGATCGCAGACAAGTCGTCGGGCGCAGCCTGCCGCACTGATCGCGCTCTACCGTTACTTCGAATACAGCTCGACGACGAGGCTCTCGTTGATGTCCTGGCCGAATTCGGAACGGTCCGGCGCGCCCTTGAAAGTGCCTGCCATCTTCTTCACGTCGACTTCGACCCACGACGGAAAGCCGATCTTCTCGGCGAGCTGCAGCGCGTCGACGATACGCAGCTGCGTCTTGGCGCCTTCCTTGACCGCGATGATGTCGCCCGGCCTTGACCAGCGCGGACGGCGACGTTGACGCCCTTGCCGTTGACCGTGACCGCGCGGTGCGACACCAGCTGGCGCGCTTCCGCCCGGGTCGAGCCGAAGCCCATCCGGTAGACGACATTGTCCAGCCGCGATTCGAGCAGCCGCAGCAGGTTCTCGCCGGTCGAGCCCTTGCCGCTGCGCGGCCATCGTGAAATAGCGCCGGAACTGCCGCTCGAGCATGCCGTAGGTGCGGCGCAGCTTCTGCTTCTCGCGCAGCTGCTTGCCGTAGTCCGACATGCGCATGCCGGACTTCACGCCGTGCTGGCCGGGCTTGGAATCGAGCTTGCACTTCGAGTCGAGCGATCGCCGCGCGCTCTTCAGGAAAAGGTCGGTGCCTTCCCGTCGCGCCAGCTTGCATTTGGGTCCGATGTAACGAGCCATGTTCTTGTCCTCCTGTGAGCTCTAAATCTGACGGCGCTTCGGCGGCCGGCAGCCGTTGTGCGGCACCGGCGTCACGTCGGAGATGCTGGTGATCTTGAGACCCGAGCGCATTCAAGGCGCGCACCGCCGACTCGCGGCCCGGGCCGGGGCCCTTGATGCGCACTTCGAGGTTCTTGACGCCGCATTCCTGCGCGGCCTTGCCCGCCGCCTCGGCGGCGACCTGCGCTGCGAACGGCGTCGACTTGCGCGAGCCCTTGAAGCCGGCGCCGCCCGACGTCGCCCACGACAGCGCGTTGCCCTGCCGATCGGTGATCGTGATGATCGTGTTGTTGAAGGACGCGTGGATGTGCGCGATGCCTTCGGACACGCTCTTCTTGACCTTCTTGCGCGTCGCGCGTGACGAGTGGCCTTCTGCGACGGTTGCTGTGCCATTCGATATGTTCCTTATCCTCAGTCTTCGATGCGAGCTGACGGCCTCGTTGCCTTGGCGCCGGCTTCGATCGGCGACGCTGTGCGCGCCTTGCGGGTCCCTTGCGCGTGCGCGCATTGGTGCGCGTGCGCTGACCGCGCACCGGCAGACCCTTGCGGTGGCGCACGCCGCGATAGCAGCCCAGGTCCATCAGCCGCTTGATGCTCATCGTCACTTCGCGGCGAAGGTCGCCTTCGACCGGGTACTGCGGCGACCAGCTCGCGCAGCTTGTCCATCTGCGCGTCGGACAGATCCTTGATCTTCGCCGAGTGGCCGACGCCCGCCGCCTTGCAGATGCATGCGCGCGCGCGCACGGCCGATGCCGTAGATCGCCGTCAGCGCGATCTCCGGCGTGCTGGTGGTTCGGAATGTTGACGCCTGCAATGCGGGCCATGTCGTACCTACCCTGTCAGCTTCGTTGTCCGTTAGCCTTGCCGCTGCTTGTGGCGCGGATCCGTGCAGATCACGCGCACGACGCCCTTGCGCCGGATGATCTTGCAGTGGCGGCAAATCTTCTTGACCGAAGCCAGTACTTTCATGTCGTCTCACTTCGCTTTCGCCGATCTTCGCGCCTTATTTCGCGCGGAAAATGATCCGCGCCCGGGACAGGTCGTACGGCGTCAGGTCCACCGTCACCTTGTCGCCCGGCAGGATCTTGATGTAGTGCATCCGCATCTTCCCGGAGATGTGGCCCAGCACCACGTGCCCGTTTTCCAGCTTCACCCGGAACGTCGCGTTGGGCAGCGTTTCCAGAACCTCGCCCTGCATCTGTATCGTTTCTTCCTTCGCCATCAGCGCGTGGGCAACCCGCCCTTGAAATTCGCCTTCTTGAGCAGGCTCTCGTACTGCTGCGACATCAGGTACGCCTGCACCTGGGTCATGAAGTCCATGGTCACGACCACGATGATCAGCAGCGACGTGCCACCGAAGTAGAACGGCACGTTCTTCCACGCGATCAGGAAAGTTCGGGATGAAGCAGACCACCACCAGGTAGATCGAGCCGATGCAGCGTCAAGCCTAAGCGTGATCTTCTCGAGGTACTTGGCCGTCTGATCGCCCGGGACGGTAGCCGGGAATGAACGCGCCGCTCTTCTTGAGGTTCTCCGCGGTCTCCTTCGGGGTTGTACTGCAGCGCCGTGTAGAAGAAGCAGAAGAAGATGATCGCCGCCGCGTAGAGGATCTCGTGCACCGGCTGGCCCGGGGCAGAGCGTCGCCGCGATGTCGCGCAGCCAGATCGTGTTCTCGCTCGAGCCGAACCACTGCGCCACCGTCGCCGGGAAGAGGATGATCGACGACGCGAAGATCGGCGGGATCACGCCGGCCATGTTGAGCTTGAGCGGCAGGAACGACTGCTGGCCGGCGTAGACCTTGTTGCCGACCTGGCGCTTGGCGTAGTTGACCTGGATCTTGCGCAGCGCGCGCTCGACGAAGACCACGAACGCAGTCACCGCGACGACCAGGGCCGCGATGCCGAGCACCAGCGGGATCGAATACGCGCCGGTGTTGACCTGCTCCAGCGTCTGCCCGATCGCGCGCGGCAGGCCCGCGGCGATGCCGGCGAAGATGATCAGCGAAATGCCGTTGCCCAGGCCGCGCTCGGTGATCTGCTCGCCCAGCCACATGAGGAACATCGTTCCGGTCACCAGCGTGATGGCCGACACGAAGCGGAACGCGACCCCGGCTCGACCACCAGGCCGGCCTGCTGCTCCAGCGCGATCGAAATGCCCGAGCCCCTGGAAGAACGCGAGCCCCAGCGTCGCGTAGCGCGTGTACTGCGTGATCTTGCGCCGGCCGGCCTCGCCTTCCTTCTTGAGCGCCTCCAGCGTGGGGACGACCACGGTGCACAGCTGCATGATGATCGACGCCGGAGATGTACGGCATGATGCCCAGCGCCAAGATCGAGAAGCGCGACAGCGCGCCGCCGGAGAAGACGTTGAACAGGCCGAGGATGCCGCCCTGCTGCTGGCTGGAACAGCTCGTCGAGCACGCTACGCGTTGATCCCCGGCACCGGGATGTGCGTCCCGATGCGGTAGACGACTAGCGCGCCGAGCAGGAACAGCAGACGCCTCTTCAGGTCTGCGTATTTCGTTGCCGCTCTTCTGCGCCGGATTGAACGTGGCCAAGGCTGGTCCCGTGTCGTGCTCGTATGAGCCGTTGCTTCAGGCGAGGCTGCCGCCCGCGGCTTCGATCGCCGCGCGCGCGCCCTTGGTTGCCGAGCAGACCGGAGAGCTTCACCGGCCTTCTCGAGCTTTGCCGGTCTTGATCACTTTCGCCGTCTTCGCCGCGGCCGGCACGAGCCCGGCGGCCTTCAGTGCCAGGATGATCGATCTCGGTCGACCGGCAGCTGGGCGAGGTCGGACAGGCGCACCTTCGGCCGTGTCCTCGCGCGGTGCGAGACGAAGCCGCGCTTCGGCAGCCGGCGCTGCAGCGGCATCTGTCCGCCCTCGAAGCCGACCTTGTGGAAGCCGCCCGAGCGCGACTTCTGGCCCTTGCTGCCGCGCCCGGCCGTCTTGCCCAGGCCCGAGCCGCTGCCGCGCCCGACGCGGCGCCTGGCCTTCTTGCTGCCGGCGGGCCGGCTTGATCGTGTTCATGCGCATGTGGCGTTCTCGCGTGGCGGCTCAGCCGCTCACCTCGGTTACCTTCAGCATGTAACCGATACTTGCTGATCATGCCGCGCGCCTCCGGCGTGTCGGTCACCTCGACCGTGTGGCTGCGCCACCTGAGGTCCAAGCCCGCGCGCCGTGGCGCGATGCTCCGGCTTCTTGCCCATCAGGCCTCGCACCAGCGTTACCGCGTAATTTCTTCTGTCCGGCCATGCTTCTCAGAGCTCCCGTCAGCTGCTCGACCGTCAGCCCGCGCTTGGCGGCGATATCCGCCGGCGCATTGCAGTTCTCGAGCGCGTTGAGCGTCGCGCGCACGATGTTGTACGGGTTGGTCGAGCCGTGGCACTTGGCGAGGATGTTGGTCACGCCGACGACTTCGAACACCGCGCGCATCGGGACCGCCGGCGATGATGCCCGGTGCCTTCCGACGCCGGTTGCATGAACACTTTGGTCGCGCCATGCCGGCCTTCGACCGCGTGGTGCAGCGAGCCGCTCTTCAGCCGCACCTTGATCATCCTGCGACGCGCTTCCTCCATCGCCTTCTGCACCGCGACCGGGACTTCCTTCGCCTTTCCCTTGCCCATGCCGACCCGTCCGTCGCCGTCGCCGACCACCGTCAGCGCCGCGAACGCCAGGATGCGCCCGCCCTTCACCACCTTGGTGACGCGGTTGATGCTGATCATCTTCTCGCGCAGGCCGTCGCCGCGATCGTCCTGCTGCTGACTGGTTCTGCTGCCTGCCCATTGGCTTTGCCATGTTCGTATCCTCGTCCGCGTTAAGCGCTAGAACTTCAAGCCGCCCTCGCGGGCAGCCTCGGCCAGCGCCTTTGACGCGGCCGTGATACTTGCAATCCCGAGCGGTCGAACGCGACCGTCTCGATGCCCAGCCGCTTTCGCCTTTTCCGCGATGCGCTTCCCGATCACGGCCGCCGCCGCCGCTGTTGCCGCCGTTCTTCACGTCCTTGCGCGCACGTCTGCTTCGAGCGTCGAGGCGCTGGCCAGCACCGTGTCTCCGGCCGGACGCGATGATCTGCGCGTAGATATGGCAGTTCGACCGGCCCACCACCGAGCCGATTCGCTGCGCTGCTCGGCGATGCGCAGCCGGGTTCTCCGGCTGCGGCGAGATCAGCATCTCGCTTGTTCATGATCAACACCCCTCCAGTGTGGCTTTCATTTCTTCTTGGTTTCCTTGATCATCACCTGCTCATCGGCGTAGCGCACGCCCTTGCCCTTGTACGGCTCGGGCGGTCGGTACGCCGGATCCTCCGCCGCGACCTGCCCGACCTGCTGCTTGTCGATCCCTTGACGATGATCTCGGTCTGCACCGGCGTTTCGGCCTTCACGCCCTTCGGCATCTTGTGCACGACCGGGTGCGAGAAACCGAGCGTCAGATTGAGCTTGTCGCCGGCCGCTTGCGCGCGATAGCCGACTCCGCACCAGCGCAAGCTTCTTCTCGTAGCCCTCGGTTACGCCCTTGACCATGTTCGCGACCAGCGCGCGCACGCGTGCCGTGCATCGCGCCCGGCACCGGCGTTCTTCGCGGCTTGAACACCAGCGTGTCGCCGTCCTTCTCGATCGCTCACGGCTGTCGCCGAAGCGCCGCGACAGCGAGCCGCAGCGGACCCTTGACCGAGATCTCGCCGCCCGCCAGGGTCACCTCGACCTTGGGCGGAAGCTTGACCGGCATGCTGCCTATGCGCGGACATAGTCCGATCTCTCCGTCAGGCAACGATGCAGAGCACTTCGCCGCCGCACGCCACGGTGGCGCGCGCCTTGCGATCGGTCATCACGCCTTGCGACGTCGACACGATGGCGATGCCCAGCCCGTTCATCACGCGCGGTATGTCGTCCTTGCGCTTGTAGATGCGCAGCCCGGGCTTACTCACGCGCTCGATCTTCTCGATCACCGGCCGCCCGCGTAGTACGTTCAGCGCGATCTCGAGCTGCGGCTTCGCCTCCTCGCCGACGACGGCGAACCCGTCGATGTAGCCTTCGTCCTTCAGCACCTTCGGCGATCGCCACCTTCACTTTGGAGGCGGCATCTGCGACCGTGGCCTTCTCTGCGAGCTGCGCATTGCGGATGCGCGTCAGCATGTCGGCGATCGGATCACTCATGCTCATTTTTTCACCTCACCTGCAATCCTGGTTACCAGCTCGCCTTGACCACGCCGGGTATTTCCCCGCGCATCGCGATCTCGCGCAACTTGTTGCGGCCCAGTCCGAATCTTCCGGAACACGCCGCGCGGGCGTCCGGTCAGCGTGCACCGGTTGCGCAGCCGGGTCGGGCTGGAGTCGCGCGGCAGCTGCTCGAGCTTTCGCCGCGCCGCGGCGCGGTTCTCGTCCGGACACCCTCGCGACGGCGTGAATAGATCGCCTGCCAGCTCTGCGCGCTTCTTGCGTACTTCTTCACGGTCAGACGGCGCTTCCGGTCGCGGTTGATGACTGCGGTCTTCGCCATGCCTAGATCCCTCAGTTCTTGAACGGGAATCTGAAACGCGGCGAGCAGCGCCCTGGGCCTCGGCATCGGTCCTGGCCGTCGTCGCGATCGTGATGTTCATACCCCGGAGCGCGTCGATCTTGTCGTACTCGATCTCCGGGAAAATGATCTGCTCCTTGACGCCCATGGTTGTAATTCCCGCGGCCGTCGAACGAGCGTCCCGACACGCCGCGGAAGTCGCGCACGCGCGGCAGCGCGATCGAGCACCAGGCGGTCGAGGAATTCGTACATGCGGTCCTGGCGCAGCGTGACCATGCATCCGATCGGGTAGCCGGTGCGGATCTTCCAGATGGCGATCGACTTCTTCGCCTTGGTGATCACCGGCTTCTGGCCGGCGAGCTTCTGCATGTCGCCCATCGCGTTCTCGAGGATCTTCTTGTCGGCGATCGGCCTCGCCCACGCCCATGTTCAGCACGATCTTCGTGAGGCGCGGCACCTGCATCGTCGACTTGTAGCCGAACTGCTTGATCAGCGCCGGCACGATCTCCTTCTTGCAGAATTTCCTTCAGGCGCGCCATGGTCAGGACTCCGAGCACTTCGCCGTTCGACTTGAAGAAGCGCACCTTGCGCCCGTCGTTGAGCTGGCGAAAGCCGATGCGGTCCGGCTTCTGCGTCACCGGATTCCAGATCGCGACGTTCGACACGTGAATCGGCATCTCCTTGGCGACGATGCCGCCCGGCTGATTCTTGCATCGGGTTCGGCCGCGTATGCCTCTCTGGCCTGGTTGACGCCCGCGACCGAGCACGTAGTCGTCACCGACGTCGCGCGTGACCTCGCCGCGTTTGCCCTTGTCGCGCCCGGCGAGCACCACGACGTTGTCGCCCTTCTTGATCTTGCGCATGGTCAGAGCACCTCCGGCGCCAGCGATACGATCTTCATGAACCGCTCGGTGCGCAGATTCCCGGGTCACCGGCCCGAAATCCGCAGTGCCGATGGGCTCGAGCTTCGGCGTGAGCAGCCGGCCGCGTTGGTGTCGAACTTGATCTTGGCGCCGTCGTCGCGGCGCACGCCATGCCGCGTGCGTACCACGACCGCGTGATAGATCTCGCCTTTCTTCACGCGACCGCGCGGGCCGCATCCTTGATGCTGACCTTGATCACGTCGCCGATGTGCGCGTACCGGCGCTTGCTACCGCCGAACACCTTGATGCACATGACTCGGCGGGCGCCGGTGTTGTCGGCGACATCCAGCACCGTTTGCATCTGGATCATTGCCAAATCTCCAACTTGACTTGCACTGCGGCGCCGACCTGACGTGATGCCGCGCGGCGTCCAGCCGTCAGCGGTGGCCAGTATTGGACCCGTCCGGGTGAGATCCGCCGCGGGCGAAGGCGCAAGTTGATGCTACTCGGCCAGCGGCGGGAATCAATAAGTATGGCAGGATTTGTGCTTTTGTGCAACATCATGCAGTCAAATCAAAGATCTTAGATGACCTTGGCCTTTTTCGATCAATCGCTTCACGCCGCCAGGCCTTGGTCTTTGCGAGCTTGCGGCGAGCCTCGATCTCGACCAGGTCGCCTTCGCCTTGTATTCGTTCTTCTCGTCGTGCGCGTGATATTTCTTCGAGCGCGTGACGACCTTGCCGTAGAGCGGGTGCTTGACCCGGCGCTCGACGAGCACCGGTCACCGTCTTGTCCATCTTGTCGCTGACCACGCGGCCGATCTGCGTCTGGATCAGCGCTCGCCCGCGGAGGCGTCCGCGGTTTGCTGCCGGCATGGGCTTGTGGCTCGCTCATGCTTGTCCCGCCTTCTGGTTGAGCAGCGTCCTGACCCGCGCGATGTCGCGCCGGACCCGAACGAGCTTTGCGCTGTTGGTCAGCTGCTGCGTCGCCTTCTGCATGCGCAGGCCGAATTGCTCCTTGAGCAGCGGCGTGCAACTTCGGTCTTCAGATCCGCGGGCGACTTCTCGCGCAGATCCTTCTTGCGTTCCGTGGTCTTCATGTGACCTGTCACCCGTCAGCCGAGCAGGCGATGCACGAACAGTCGTGCGGATCGGCAGCTTGGCGGCGCCGAGCGCGAAGCGCTTCGCGCGCCAGCGCCTCGTCGACGCCGTCCATCTCGTAGAGCACCTTGCCCGGCTCGATTCTCGCAGACGTAGTACTCGGGGTTGCCCTTGCCGTTGCCCATGCGCACTTCCGCGGGCTTCTGCGACACCGGCCTGTCCGGGAAGATGCGGATCCAGATCCGGCCGCCGCGCTTGATGTGACGCGTCATCGCGCGCCGCGCGGCCTCGATCTGCCGTGCGGTAAGGCGGCCCCGGCCGGTCGCCTTGAGGCCGTATTCGCCAAAGCTCACCTTGGCGCCGACGGTCGCCACGCCCTTTGTTGCGACCCTTCTGCTCCTTGCGATATTTCCTTCTAGCTGGCTGCAGCATTCTTCGCTCCTACGGTCTTCCGCGGTGCACGCTTCGGCGCCTCAGGTGCCGGCGCGGGGCGGCCTGCGGCTCGGCGTTGTGCGGCATCACCTCACCCTTGAACACCCAGACCTTGATGCCGATCACGCCGTAGGTGGTCTTGGCCTCGGCGAAGCCGTAAGTCGATGTCGGCGCGCAAGGTATGGGAGCGGAACGCGCCCTTCGTCGATACCACTCGGTGCGGGCGATCTCGATTCCGTTCAGCCGGCCCGGAGCTCATGATCTTGATGCCCTGCGCGCCGAGGCGCATGGCGTTCTGCATTGCCCGCTTCATCGCGCGCCGGAACATGATCCGCTTCTCGAGCTGCTGCGCGATGGAGTCCGCAACGAGCTGCGCGTCGATCTCGGGCTTCCTGATCTCCTCGATGTTGAGGCCCACGTCGGTGCCCATCATCTTGCGCAGATTGGCGCGCAACGTTTCGATGTCCTCTCCCTTCTTGCCGATCACCACGCCTGGCCGGGCGCTGTGGATCGTGATACGGGCATTCTTCGCCGGCCGCTCGATCGTGATCTTGCCGACCGAGGCGTGAGAGAGTTTCTTCCGGAGATAATCGCGGACTTTGATGTCCTCGTTGAGCGTGGCCGCGAAGTGCTTGGTGTTCGCGTACCACTTCGACGTCCAGTCGCGGTTGACGGCAAGACGGAATCCGGTCGGGTTGATCTTCTGTCCCATGAACTGTCTTTTCTGCTTCGCCGTCGCCGACGGTGACGTGGATATGGCAGGTCTGCTTCAGGATGACGTTGCCTCGTCCCTTGGCGCGCGCGGTGAAACGCCGCAGGTTGTCCGCCTTTGTCGATGTAGATCGTCTTGACCTTGAGTTCGTCGACGTCGGCGCCATCGTTGTGCTCGGCGTTGGCTATCGCCGACTCGAGCACCCTCTTGATGATGCGCGCACCCTTCTTCGGGACTGAAGGCGAGCACGTCGAGCGCCCGGCCGACCGGCAGTCCGCGGATCTGGTCCGCGACCAGCCGGCCCTTTTGGGCGGAGAGGCGCACGCCGCGCAGGATGGCTTTGGTTTCCATGTCTGGCTCCCTATTTCTTCGCCGGCGCCGGTCGTCGGCGCCGCGACCTTCCGGTCCGCGGGTGCGCCTTGAACGTGCGCGTCAGGAAAATTCGCCGAGCTTGTGCCCGACCATGTTTTCCGAGATGTAGACGGGGATGTGCTGCTTCCCGTTGTGAACGGCGATCGTCAGCCCCACGAAATCGGGCGTGATCGTCGAGCGGCGCGACCAGGTCTTGATCGGGCGCTTGTCGGAGGTCGCGCGCGCGGCGTCGACCTTCGACTGCAGGTGATGGTCCACGAACGGACCCTTTTTTACTGAGCGAGCCATGATGTCGTATCAACCCTTTACGGCGTGACGACGGCGGACGATCATGCCGTCGGTGCGCTTGTTCTTGCGCGTGTGATAACCCTTGGTCGGCGTGCCCCACGGCGACACCGGATGGCGGTTGCCGCGGGTGCGCGCCGCCGTGCGGGTGGTCGACCGGATTCATCACCTCACCGCGAACTGTCGGCCGGATTCCGCGCCAGCGCTTGGCGCCAGCCTTTCCGAACGAGCGCAGGTTGTGCTCTTCGTTGCCGACGCTGCCGATGGTGGCGCGGCAGTCGACGTGCACGCGTCGGATCTCGCCTGAGATGCATGCGCAGTTGCGCATACGCGCCCTCGCGCGCGAGGAGCTGCACCGACGCGCCCGCCGAACGGGCGATTTGCGCGCCCTTGCCCGGCCAGCATCTCGACGCAGTGGATGGTCGTGCCGACGGGGATGTTGCGCAGGGGCAGGCAGTTGCCCGGCTTGATCGGTGCGTCCGGGCCGCTCATGAGCTGCGCGCCGGCCGCCGACGCCGCAGGAGCAACGATGTAACGGCGCTCGCCATCGGTGTAGAGCAGCAGCGCAAGGTGCGCGCTGCGGTTCGGGTCGTACTCCAGCCGCTCGACCTTGGCCGCGATGCCGTCCTTGTTGCGACGGAAGTCGACGATGCGGTAGTGGTGCTTGTGTCCGCCGCCCTGGTGCCGCATCGTGATGTGGCCGTTGTTGTTGCGTCCGGAGCCGCGCTTCTTGCTCTCGGTGAGCGCGCTCGATCGCCCGCCCCTTGAACAGGTCGGGGTTGACGACCTTGACCAGCGCGCGTCGGCCTGGAGACGTCGGTTTGACTTTGACGAGAGGCATGGCGGTCAGGCCTCCTGCGCGAAGTTGATTTCCTGGCCGGGCTTCAGGCAGACGTAGGCCTTCTTCCAGTTCCGCGCGCCGGCCGGCATGGCGCCGAAACGCTTCGGCTTGCCCTTGACGTTGGCGATCTGCACGCTCGTCGACCTCGACCTTGAACAGCATCTCGACCGCAGCCTTCACTTCCGGCTTGGTCGCATCGGGAGCCACGCGGAAGACGACCTGCGCGTGCTTGTCCGCGATCTGCGTCGCCTTCTCGGAGACCGTCGGCGCGAGCAGCACGGTCAGCAGACGCTCGGGATCGAACTTGACGCTCGGCGTGGGCGCCGTCTTTGGCGTGCTCATCCCAGGATCTCCTCGAACTGCGCCACGCGCCGCCTTGGTGAGCAGGATGTTCTCGAACCGGATGAGGCTTACCGGATCGACTTCCTTCGCTTCGAGCACGAGGACGTTGGGAAGATTGCGCGACGACAGGAAAACGTTCTCGTCGACCTTGTCGGTGACGACCAGCACCGGTGCCGGACAAACCGAGCGCCTTGATCTTCTGTGCGAAGAGCTTCGTCTTCGGAGCGTCGAATGCGAGCTGCTCGATCACCGACAGCCGGCCCTCGCGCACGAGCTGCGACAGGATCGATGCGACCCCGGCGCGGATACATCTTGCGGTTGACCTTCTGGCTGAAATTCTCGTCCGGCGAGCTGGGGAAGATCTTGCCGCCGCCACGCCACAGCGGGCTGTTGGCCTGCCCGGCGCGCGCGCGCCCGGTGCCCTTCTGCTGCCCAGGGCTTCTTGTGCGACTTGTTGATCTCGCCGCGCGACTTCGCGCGCGGTTGCCGCTGCGCGCGTTCGCCTGAAACGCCGTCACGATCTGATGGATCAGCGCCTCGTTGTAATCGCGTCCGAACAGCGAGTCGGGAGCCGCCAGGGTCGCGGCGGGCTTGCCGCTGTCGTCGATGAGCTTCGAGGTCCATCCTCAGGGCACCTTTCTTCGCCGGGGTCTTGACCGAGGGACGCGACGAGGATGTGACCGCCGTCCGCGCCGGGTACCGCGCCCTTTACCAGCAGCAGGCCGCGCGCGGCGTCGACCCGGACCGACCTTGAGCGTCTGCACGGTGCGCTGACATGTGCCGAGCTGGCCGGCCATGCGCTTGCCCGGGAAAGACGCGGCCCGGGTCCTGCGCCATCGAGATCGAGCCCGGCTTGTTGTGCGAGAGCGAGTTGCCGTGCGACGCGCGGTTGGAGCTGAAATGGTGCCTGCGGATCACGCCGGAGAATCCGCGTCCCTTGGTCGTGCCGGTGACGTCGACGAGCTGGCCGACAGCGAAGGTCTCCACGCTCACGGTCTCGCCCACCTTGAGCTTCGCGAGCGCTTCGGCGTCGACCGCGAACTCGCGCAGCAGTTCGCCCGCCTCGACGCCCGCCTTCGCAAGGTGCCCGGCCTGGGCCTTGTTGACGCGATTCGCGCGGCGCTTGCCGTAGGTGACCTGCACCGCGGCGTAGCCATCGCTTTCCGGCGTCTTGATCTGCGTGACGCGGTTGTTGGCCACGTCGAGCACGGTCACCGGCACGGCCGTGCCGTCGTCGGTGAAGATGCGGGTCATGCCCAGCTTGCGACCCACCAGTCCTAGGCTCATTTGCGTTGTCCTTTCACCGTGCTCTCGCCGCTCGCTCGCGTCACTGCAGCTTGATCTCGACGTCGACACCCGGCCGGCAGGTCGAGCTTCATGAGCTGATCGACCGTCTTGTCGGTCGGATCGACGATGTCCATCAGCCGCAGGTGCGTGCGGATCTCGAGCTGATCGCGCGAGGTCTTGTTCACGTGCGGCGAGCGCAGGATGATCGAAGCGCTCGATCTTGGTCGGCAGCGGCACCGGGCCCTTTCACGACCGCGCCGGAAGCGCTTCGCCGTATCGACGATCTCCTGTGCGGACTGGTCGATCAGCTTGTAGTCGAACGCCTTCAGGCGGATTCGAATCATCTGGTTCGGCATGTGTGGCTCTCGGTCAGGCGTTCGTTAAGTATCAGCTCGATGCTGCGCTCGCTCGCGTTTACTCGATGACCTTTGCGACCACGCCGGCGCCCACGGTGCGGCCGCCTTCGCGGATCGCAAAGCGCAACCCCTCTTCCATCGCGATGGGCGCAATCAGCGCCACCGTCATCGCAATGTTGTCCCCAGGCATCACCATCTCCGGTGCCCTGCGGCAACTCGATCGACCCCGGTCACGTCCGTGGTCCGAAAATAGAACTGCGGCCGATAGCCCGGGAAAAACGGCGTGTGCCGCCCGCCCTCCTCCTTGCTCAGCACATAGACCTCGCAGCTGAACTTGGTGTGCGGGGTGATCGACCCCGGCTTGGCCAGCACCTGCCCGCGCTCGACCTCCTCGCGCTTGGTGCCCCGCAGCAGCACCCCGATGTTGTCCCCCGCCTGCCCCTGGTCGAGCAGCTTGCGGAACATCTCCACCCCGTGCACACCGTCTTCAGCGTGGGCTTCAGCCCCACGATCTCGAGCTCCTCGCCCACCTTCACCACCCCGCGCTCCACCCGCCCGGTCACCACCGTCCCCCGACCACGAGATCGAGAACACGTCCTCCACCGGCATCAGAAACGGCCCGTCGATCAGCCGCTTCGGCTGCGGAATGTAGCTGTCCAGCGCCTCGGCCAGCTCGATTGATGCACGCCTCGCCCAGCTCCGCACTTGTCCCCTTCCAGCGCCAGCTTCGCACTGCCAATGATGATCGGGGTCTTGTCCCCCGGAAACTCGTACTTGGTCAGCAGCTCCCGCACCTCCAGCTCCACCAGCTCCAGCAGCTCCTTGTCATCGACCATGTCCGCCTTGTTCAAGAACACCACGATGTAGGGCACCCCCACCTGCCGCGCCAGCAGAATGTGCTCGCGCGTCTGCGGCATCGGCCCGTCGGCCGCGCGACACCACCAGGATCGCCCCGTCCATCTGCGCCGCACCCGTGATCATGTTCTTGATGTAGTCCGCATGCCCCGGACAGTCCACGTGCGCGTAGTGCCGGTTCTTGGTCTCGTACTCCACGTGCGCCGTGTTGATCGTGATCCCGCGCGCCTTCTCCTCCGGCGCATTGTCGATCTGGTCGTAGGCCTTCGCCTCGCCACCAAACTGCTGCGACAGCACCAGCGTCAGCGCCGCCGTCAGCGTCGTCTTCCCGTGATCCACGTGCCCGATCGTCCCCACGTTCACGTGCGGCTTCGTCCGCTCAAATTTGCCCTTGGCCATGATTCGCGTTACCTCTGTCTGACGAGTCAGGACTTCTTGTTGATCACCGCTTCGGCGACGGTTCTTCGGCGCCTCGGTGTAGTGCTTGAATTCCATCGTGTACGTCGCGCGGCCCTGCGACAGCGAGCGCAGCGTCGTCGAGTAGCCGAACATCTCCGACAGCGGCACCTCCGCCTTGATGACCTTGACCCCGGCGACGTCGTCCATGCCCTGCATCGATGCCGCGCCGGCTGGAAAGATCGCCCACGACGTTGCCCATGAACTCTTCCGGCGTCTCGACCTCGACCGCCATCATCGGCTCGAGCAGCACCGGGTTTGCCTGGCGCATGCCGTCCTTGAACGCCATCGACGCGGCCATCTTGAACGCGTTCTCGTTCGAATCGACGTCGTGCGACGAGCCGTCGAACAGCGTCACCTTGACGTCGACGACCGGAAACCCGGCCAGCACGCCGTTGGGCAGCGTCTCGCGCAGGCCCTTCTCCACCGCCGGAATGAACTCGCGCGGCACGGTGCCGCCCTTGATCGCGTCGACGAACTCGTAGCCCTTGCCCGCCGGTTGCGGCTCCATCTTCAGCCAGACGTGGCCGTACTGGCCGCGGCCGCCCGACTGCTTGATGAACTTGCCCTCGATCTCGACCGGCTTCTTGATCGCCTCGCGATACGCGACCTGCGGCTTGCCGACGTTCGCATCGACGCCGAACTCGCGCTTCATCCGGTCGACGATGATCTCGAGGTGCAGCTCGCCCATGCCGGAGATGATCGTCTGGCCCGATTCCTCGTCGGTGCGCACGCGAAACGACGGGTCTTCCTGCGCCAGGCGATTGAGCGCGATGCCCATCTTCTCCTGGTCGGCCTTGGTCTTCGGCTCGACCGCCTGCGAGATCACCGGCTCGGGGAACACCATCCGCTCGAGCATGATCACCTGTGCTCCGGGTCGCACAGCGTCTCGCCGGTCGACGCTTCCTTCAGGCCGACCGCGGCGGCGATGTCGCCGGCGCGCACTTCCTTGATCTCTTCGCGCTGGTTCGCGTGCATCTGCAGCAGGCGCCCGATGCCGCTCCTTTGCGGCCGCGCACCGGGTTGAAGACGGTGTCGCCCGACTTGAGCACGCCCGAGTAGACGCGGATGAACGTGAGCTGGCCGACGTACGGGTCGGTCATGATCTTGAACGCGAGCGCCGCGAACGGCTCGTCGTCGCTCGCCTTGCGCTGCGCCGGCCGTTCCTTGTCGTCCTCGCCCTCGACCGGCTTGATGTCGATCGGCGACGGCATGTAGTCGATCACTGCGTCGAGCATCGCCTGCACGCCCTTGTTCTTGAACGCCGAGCCGCAGAGCATCGGCACGATCTCGTTGGCGAATCGTGCGGGCGCGCAAGCCGCGCTTGATGTCCTCTTCGCGACAGGTCGTGGCCCTCGAGGTACTTGTGCGTCAGCTCGTCGTCGGCTTCGGCCGCCGCTTCGACCATCTTCTCGCGCCACTTCTTCGCTTCGTCGACGAGCTGCGGCCGGGATGTCGCGCAGCGTCGTACTTCATCCCCTGCGTCGCGTCGTCCCAGTAGATCGCCTTCATCTTGACCAGGTCGACGACGCCCTCGAACTTCTCCTCGGCGCCGATCGGGACCTGGATCGGCACCGGGTTGCCCTTGAGCCGCGTCCGGATGTGGTCGTAGGACTTGAAGAAGTCCGCGCCCTGGCGGTCCATCTTGTTGATGAACGCGAGGCGCGGCACCTTGTACTTGTTCGCCTGCCGCCACACGGTTTCCGACTGCGGCTGCACGCCGGCGACCGCGTCGTAGACCATGCACGCACCGTCGAGCACGCGCATCGAGCGCTCGACTTCGATCGTGAAGTCGACGTGTCCGGGCGTGTCGATGATGTTGATCCGGTGCTCGGGATAGTTGCTGTCCATCCCCTTCCAGAAGCACGTCGTCGCGGCTGACGTGATCGTGATGCCGCGCTCGCGCTCCTGCTCCATCCAGTCCATGATCGGTCGGCGCCGTCGTGGACCTCGCCCATCTTGTGCGAAACGCCGGTGTAGAAAAGGATGCGCTCGGTGGTCGTGGTCTTACCGGCATCAATGTGGGCACTGATGCCGATGTTCCGATAGCGCTCGATGGGGGTCGTTCTGGCCACGTTTGTTTGCTGTCGCATGCAGGTGCGGATGGAGTCGTCATTCCGGGATCCGCTCGCCGTCGATTTCAGCTCATCGGTCTAGAAACGGAAGTGCGAGAAGGCCTTGTTCGCTTCGGCCATGCGGTGCACTTCCTCGCGCTTCTTCACCGCACCGCCGCGCCCTTCGGACGCCTCGAGCAGCTCAGCCGCGAGCCGCTGGCCCATCGACTTCTCGCCGCGCTTGCGCGCCGCTTCGCGCAGCCAGCGCATCGCCAGCGCCATCGCGGCGCACCGGCCGCACTTCGACCGGAACCTGGAAGTTCGCGCCGCCGACGCGGCGGCTCTTCACCTCGACCATCGGCTTGCGCGTTCGACAGCGCCTGGTTGAAGACTTCGAGCGGATCCTTGCCGCCCTTCTTCGCGATCGACTCGAACGCGCCGTAGACGATGCGCTCGGCGACCGACTTCTTGCCCTGGCTCATCAGCACGTTGACGAACTTCGCGACGTCGCTGCTCGCATACTTCGGATCGGGCAGGATCTCGCGCTTGGGAATTTCTCTGCGTCGGGGCATCTGCTGTCTGCATCTTCGTCGTCCGGTCGGGTCCTCGTTGGCTCAGTTGCAGTTGGCTCACAGCGCTGCCTTGGGCTTCTTGGCGCCGTACTTCGAGCGCGCCTGCTTGCGGTCCTTGACGCCCGCGGTGTCGAGGCTGCCGCGCACCATGTGGTAGCGCACGCCGGGCAGGTCCTTGACGCGGCCGCCGCGGATCAGCACCACCGAGTGCTCCTGCAGGTTGTGGCCTTCGCCGCCGATGTAGCTGATCACCTCGAAGCCGTTGGTGAGCCGCACCTTGGCGACCTTGCGCAGCGCGGAGTTCGGCTTCTTCGGCGTCGTCGTGTAGACGCGCGTGCAGACGCCGCGCTTCTGCGGGCTCTGCTTGAGCGCCGGCACCTTGCTCTTCGACACAGCGGGCTACGCGGCCCTTGCGCACCAGCTGATTGATCGTTGGCATCCTGATTGTCCGTTTCGTGCGCGTCAGCGCTTGCCAGGCCGCATACCTTGCGCTTGACGCGAAACTGTTTCAGGCCGCTGCACCGGCCCGTTTTTGCGCTTCAACAAATCAAAGTGGCCCAAGCATTGCGTGCTCAGGCCACCCTTCTCGCGCCTCGGCCGACGCTCCCGGCAAACCGCCCAGACAGCGCCCGGGTACGACATGCCTTGCCGGGCGGCTAGGCTATGACGCCCGGCGAGGCGAAAAAGATCTTTGGATTTTAAGGCACTAGAGCATTTCTGTCGAAACCTAACCGCGGCCCTTGTCGCTTGGAGCCCGCCGTGCCTTTGGCGCCGATGCGCCGCGCTCGACCGTTGCGGGTGGCGCGGCGAGGAGATCGTGTGTTGACGACCAAAGCCGCGCCGGGACCCGCAGGTCGGCGTTTGCGGCGAGGGCGCCCGACAGGCACTCCGCCGCCGCGTGCCCGCGCGGTGCCTGCCGCGTCGGTCGCTGACCTCCGCCGCAGGCGCGCAGCCTCGGCGCGGCAGGCCCAGCAGAGTCGCGGCGTCGCCGGCCAGCCTTCTGCTTCTTGCGCGCGTTGTGGTACGCGAGGCCCGGTCCCGGCCGGAATCAGGCCGGCCGACGATCACGTTCTCCTTCGAGCCGCGCAGCTCGTCCTTCTTGCCCATGATCGCCGCCTCGGTCAGCACGCGCGTGGTCTCCTGGAACGACGCCGCCGAGATGAACGAATCGGTCGACAGCGACGCCTTGGTGATGCCGAGCAGCATGTGCTCGTAGGTCGCGCCGGCTTGCCTTGCCGTCCTTCACCACGCTTGTCGTTCTCGTCCAGCAGGTCCGAACGCTCGACCTGCTCGCCGGGGATGAAGCGCGTGTCGCCGGCATCCGTGCACCTGCACGCGGCGCAGCATCTGCCGCACGATCACCTCGATGTGCTTGTCGTTGATCTTCACGCCCTGCAGCCGGTAGACGTCCTGCACCTCGTCGGTGATGTAGCGCGCGAGCGCCTCGACGCCGAGCAGCCGCAGGATGTCGTGCGGATCCGCCGGGCCGTCGACGATCGACTCGCCCTTGTTCACCACCTGCCCGTCGTGCGCGGTCACGTGCTTGTCCTTCGGGATCAGATACTCGTGCGCGACGCCGTCCAGATCGGTGATCACCAGGCGCTGCTTGCCCTTGGTGTCCTTGCCGAACGACACCGTGCCGGTGACTTCGGCCAGCAGTGCCGGCATCCTTCGGCGAGCGCGCCTCGAACAGCTCGGCCACGCGCGGCAGGCCGCCCGTGATGTCGCGCGTCTTCGACGTTTCCTGCGGGATCCGCGCCAGCACTTCGCCGACCGCCACCTCCTGGCCGTCCTTCACCGTGATGATCGAGCCCAGCTGGAACGTGATGTTGACCGGCAGGTCCGAGCCCGGCGAGCTTCACTTCGTCGCCCTGCTCGTTCAGCAGCTTCACCTGCGGACGCACGCCCTTCGCCGCGGCGCCGGCGCGGCGCTTCGGATCGATGACGACGAGCGTCGACAGGCCCGGTCACTTCGTCGACCTGCTTCGCCACCGTGACGCCTTCCTCGACGTTCTCGAACTTCACGCGGCCGGCGTACTCGGTGATGATCGGACGCGAGGTCGCGTCCCACGGCGCGAGCACCTTGCCCGCCTTCACCTGCTCGCCGTCCTTGACCAGCATGCGTCGCGCCGTACGGCACCTTGTGGCGCTCGCGCTCGCGGCCGTTGTCGTCGTGGATCATGCACCTCGCCGGAGCGCGCGATGACGACCAGCTCGCCCTTGCGCGTTGGTGACGTAGCGCATCGCCGGCGAGAAGCGCATCGTGCCCGCCGACTTGCTTTCGAGCTGCGAGGCCGCCGCGGTACGCGATGCCGCGCCGCCGATGTGGAAGGTGCGCATCGTGAGCTGCGTGCCCGGCTCGCCGATCGACTGCGCGGCGATGACGCCGACCGCTTCGCCGACGTTGACCAGGTGCCCGCGGCCCAGATCGCGCGCCGTAGCAGCGTGGCGCAGAGCCCGTAGCGCGTGTCGCAGGTGAGCGGCGTGCGCACCTTGACCTCGTCGATGCCGAGGCGCTTCGATCTGCTCGACCTCGTCTTCGCCCAGCAGGCGTCCCCGCGTGATACAGCGTTTCCTGCGTCTCCGGATTGACGATGTCGGCGGCGCAGCCGTGCGGCCGAGGATCCGCTCGCGCAGCGCCTCGATCACCTCGCCGCCCTCGACCAGCGCCTTCATCGCCACGCCGTTGGTCGTGCCGCAATCGTCCTCGGTCACGACCAGGTCCTGCGTGACGTCGACCAGGCGCCGCGTCAGGTAACCCGAGTTCGCCGTCTTCAGCGCGGTGTCGGCCAGACCCTTGCGCGCGCCGTGCGTCGAGATGAAGTACTGCAGCACGTTCAGGCCTTCGCGGAAGTTCGCCGTGATCGGCGTCTCGATGATCGAGCCGTCCGGGCTTCGCCATCAGGCCGCGCATGCCCGCGAGCTGGCGGATCTGCGCCGCCGAGCCCGCGCGCGCCGGAGTCGGCCATCATGTAGATGGAGTTGAACGACTCCTGCTTGCACCGTCTTGCCGTCGCGGTCGTCGACCTCCATCGTGCCCAGCTGGCTGCATCATCGCCTTGGCGATGTCGTCGCCGGCGCGGCCCCAGATGTCGACCACCTTGTTGTAGCGCTCGCCCTGCGTGACCAGACCCGAGGTGTACTGCGCCTCGATTTCCTTCACCTCGCGCTTCGGACTTCTCGATGATCGCGTGCTTTTCCGCCGGGATCAGCATGTCGTCGGCGGCGAACGAGATGCCGCCGCGCGTCGCCAGGCTGTAGCCGGCCTGCATCAGCTTGTCGGCGAAGATCACCGTCTCGCGCAGGCCGCAGCGGCGGAAGCTCGCGTTGATGATCCGCGAGATCTCCTTCTTCTTGAGCGGCTTGTTGATCGTTCGTCGAACGGCAGGCCGATCGGCAGGATCTCGGACGAGCAGCGCGCGGCCGACCGTCGTCTCGTAACGGACGATCTTGTCGATCCTTTCACCGCCGGCGTCGATACTACGGTCTGCTTGAGCCGCACGCTGGATCTTGGCGTGCAGGTCCACCTGGCGCGACTCGTACGCGCCGCGTCACTTCGGCGATGTCGGCGAACAGCATGCCTTCGCCCTTGGCGCTGATCAGCTCGCGCGTCGCGTAGTAGAGGCCGAGCACGATGTCCTGCGACGGCACGATGCAGGGCTCGCCGTTCGACGGCAGCAGCACGTTGTTCGACGCCAGCATCAGCGTGCGCGCCTCCATCTGCGCCTCGAGCGACAGCGGCACGTGCACGGCCATCTGGTCGCCGTCGAAGTCGGCGTTGAACGCCGTGCAGACGAGCGGGTGGAGCTGGATCGCCTTGCCTTCGATCAGCACCGGCTCGAACGCCTGGATGCCGAGGCGGTGCAGCGTCGGCGCGCGGTTCAGCATCACCGGATGCTCGCGGATCACGTCTTCCAGGATGTCCCAGACGACGGGCTCCTGCGCTCTCGACCATCTTCTTCGCCGCCTTGATCGTGGTGGCGAGGCCCATCGTCTCCAGCTTGTTGAAGATGTAGCGGCTTGAAGAGCTCGAGCGCCATCAGCTTCGGCAGGCCGCACTGGTGCAGCTTCAGCTGCGGACCGACGACGATCACCGAGCGGCCCGAGTAGTCGACGCGCTTGCCGAGCAGGTTCTGGCGGAAGCGGCCGCCCTTGCCCTTGATCATGTCGGCGAGCGACTTCAGCGGGCGCTTGTTGGCGCCGGTCATCGCCTTGCCGCGGCGGCCGTTGTCGAGCAGCGCAGTCGACGGCCTCCTGCAGCATCCGCTTCTCGTTGCGCGACGATGATGTCCGGCGCCTTCAGCTCGAGCAGGCGCTTCAACCGGTTGTTGCGGTTGATCACCCGGCGGTAGAGGTCGTTCAGGTCGGAGGTCGCGAAGCGGCCGCCGTCGAGCGGCACCAGCGGGCCGCAGGTCCGGCGGCAGCACCGGCAGCACTTCGAGGATCATCCACTCCGGCTTGATCCCGGACTTGTGGAACGCCTCGAGCACCTTCAGCCGCTTGGCGATCTTCTTGATCTTGGTGTCCGAGCCGGTCGTCTCGAGCTCCTTGCGCAGCTTCTCGATCTCGTGCGCTGACGTCGAGCGAGCTTCAGCAGCTCGCGGATGCCTTCGGCGCCCATGCTGCGCCGAGAAATCGTCGCCGTACTGCTCGAGCTTGGCGAGATAGTCGTCCTCGGTCAGGAGCTGCGCGCGATTGAGCGGCGTCATCCCGGGCTCGGTGACGACGTACGCTTCGAAGTACAGCACGCGCTCGATGTCGCGCAGCGTCATGTCGAGCACCATGCCCATGCGCGACGGCAGGCTCTTCAGGAACCAGATGTGCGCGACCGGCGAGGCGAGCTCGATGTGGCCCATTCGCTCGCGGCGGACCTTGGCCAGCGTCACCTCGACGCCGCACTTCTCGCAGATCACGCCGCGGTGCTTCAGGCGCTTGTACTTGCCGCACAGGCACTCGTAGTCCTTGACCGGGCCGAAGATCTTGGCGCAGAACAGACCGTCGCGCTCGGGCTTGAACGTGCGGTAGTTGATCGTCTCCGGCTTCTTCACCTCGCCGTACGACCACGAGCGGATCTTCTCGGGCGAGGCGAGCCCGGTCTTGATCGCGTCGAATTCCTCTTCCTGCGTTACCTGCTTGAACAGATCGAGCAGTGCTTTCATGCGTTGCTCCTGAGTGATTCGTGTCGATTGCTGCGTTCTGTCGCAACGCGTTTCGATCGCAGCCGTCGGCGGCATCAGAAGCGCTCCAGATCGATGTCGATCGCCAGCGAGCGGATTTCCTTCACCAGCACGTTGAACGACTCCGGCATCCCGGCTTCGATCTTGTGCTCGCCCTTGACGATGTTCTCGTAGACCTTGGTCCGCCCGTTGACGTCGTCGGACTTGACCGTGAGCATCTCCTGCAGCGTGTACGACGGCGCCGTAGGCCTCGAGCGCCCAGACCTCCATCTCGCCGAAGCGCTGGCCGCCGAACTGCGCCTTCGCCGCCCAGCGGCTGCTGCGTGACCGAGGCTGTACGGCCCCGTCGAGCGCGCGTGCATCTTGTCGTCGACCAGGTGATGCAGCTTCGAGCACGTGCATGTAGCCGACCGTGACCGGCCGATCGAACGCCTCGCCGGTGCGGCCGTCGTGGAGCGCGATCTGGCCGCGAGCGCGGCAGGCCCGCGAGCTGCGAGCATGTCCTTGATCTCGGCCTCGGTCGCGCCGTCGAACACCGGGGTGGCGAACGGCACGCCGTCCTTCAGGTTGTCCGGCGAGCTGCAGCAGCTCTCGCGTCGTCGAGCGACGTCGAGGTCCTCCGGCTTGCCGGTCCTGTTGTAGATCTTGCTCGAGGAACTTGCGCACTTCGGCGGCGTTCGCCTGCGCCTTCAGCATCTCGCCGATGCGCTGGCCGAGGCCCTTCGCCGCCCAGCCGAGGTGCACCTCGAGAATCTGGCCGACGTTCATCCGCGACGGCACGCCCAGCGGGTTGAGCACGATGTCGACCGGCGTGCCGTCGGCCATGTACGGCATGTCCTCGACCGGAACGATCTTCGACACGACGCCCTTGTTGCCGTGCCGTCCCGGCCATCTTGTCGCCCGGCTGCAGGCGGCGCTTGACCGCGACGTACACCTTGACCATCTTCTGCACGCCCGGCGGCAGCTCGTCGCCTTGCGTCAGCTTCTTCTTCTTCTGCTCGAACATCTGGTCGAACTGGACGCGCGCTGCGCGAGCGAGTCCTTCATCGCCTCGAGCTGGCGCGCGGCTTCCTCGCTGGCGAGCCGGATGTCGAACCAGTCGTGGCGGTTGACGCCCTCGAGATAGTCCTTGGTCAGAGCGCGTGCCCTGGCCAGGCGCTTCGGCCCGCCGTTGGCGGTCTTGCCGAGGAGGAGCTTCTCGATCCGCGCGAACGCGGTCGTTCTCGACGATCCGCAGCTGGTCGTTCAGGTCCTTGCGGTAGCCCTTGAGGCTCGTCGTCGATGATCTGCGCCGCGCGCTTGTCGCGCTCGATGCCTTCGCGCGTGAAGACCTGCACGTCGATCACCGTGCCGGAGATGCCGGACGGCACGCGCAGGCTCGTGTCCTTCACGTCGGAGGCCTTCTCGCCGAAGATCGCGCGCAGCAGCTTCTCTCCGGCGTCAGCTGCGTCTCGCCCTTCGGCGTCACCTTGCCGACCAGCACGTCGCGCCGCCTCGACTTCGGCGCCGATGTAGACGATGCCCGACTCGTCGAGCCGGCCGAGCTGCGCTTCGCCCAGGCTCGAGATGTCGCGGGTGATTTCCTCCGGGCCGAGCTTGGTGTCGCGCGCGACTACCGACAGCTCCTCGATGTGGATCGACGTGTAGCGGTCGTCGCCGACGACGCGCTCCGAGATCAGGATCGAGTCCTCGTAGTTGTAGCCGTTCCACGGCATGAACGCGACCAGCATGTTCTGGCCGAGCGCGCAGCTCGCCCATGTCGGTCGACGCGCCGTCGGCGATGACGTCGCCCTTGGCGATGACGTCGCCCACCTTCACCAGCGGCCGCTGGTTGATGTTGGTGTTCTGGTTGCTGCGCGTGTACTTGGTCAGGTTGTAGATGTCCACGCCGACCTCGCCCGCCGCGGTCTCGGTATCGTGCACGCGCACCACCATGCGGTTGGCGTCGACGTAGTCGACCTTGCCGCCGCGGCGCGCCAGCACGGCCGTGCCCGAGTCGACCGCCGCCGTGCGCTCCACGCCGGTGCCGACGAGCGGCTTCTCGGCGCGCAGGCACGGCACCGCCTGCCGCTGCATGTTCGAGCCCATCAGCGCGCGGTTGGCGTCGTCGTGCTCGAGGAACGGGATCAGCGACGCCGCGACCGACACGATCTGCGCCGGCGCGACGTCCATGAACTGGACCTTGTCGGCCGGTCGACAGCATGAACTCGTTCTTGCAGCGGCACGAGACCAGCTCGTCCTTGAGCCTGTCCGGCCTTGTCGAGCTGCGCGTTCGCCTGCGCGATCACGAACTGCGCCTTCCTCGATCGCCGACAGATAGTGGATCTCGTCGGTGACCTTGCCGTGCGACGACCTTGCGGTACGGCGTCTCGAGGAAGCCGTACTCGTTGGTGCGCGCGTACAGCGCGAGCGAGTTGATGAGGCCGATGTTCGGGCCTTCCGGCGTCTCGATCGGGCACACGCGGCCGTAGTGGGTCGGGTGCACGTCGCGCACCTCGAAGCCGCGCGCGCTCGCGCGTGAGGCCGCCCGGGCCCAGCGCCGAGACGCGCCGCTTGTGCGTGATCTCGGACAGCGGGTTGGTCTGGTCCATGAACTGCGACAGCTGCGAGCTGAGCCGAAGAACTCCTTGATCGCCGCCGAGATCGGCTTGGCGTTGATCAGGTCGTGCGGCAGCAGGTTTTCGCTCTCGGCCTGGCCGAGGCGCTCCTTGACCGCGCGCTCGACGCGCACGAGGCCCGAGCGGAACTGGTTCTCGGCGAGCTCGCCCACCGAGCGCACGCGCCGGTTGCCGAGGTGGTCGATGTCGTCGATCTCGCCGCGGCCGTTGCGCAGCTCGACCAGGATCTTGATGACCGCGATGATGTCGTCGTTGGTGAGCGTGCCCGAGTCCGGTCAGCTCGGTGCGGCCGACGCGGCGGTTGAACTTCATGCGGCCGACCGGCGACAGGTCGTAGCGCTCTTCCGAGAAGAACGAGGCCGTGGAACAGCGCCTCGACCGCTTCCTCGGTCGGCGGCTCGCCGGGACGCATCATGCGATAGATCGCGACCCGCGCCGCGGTCTGGTCCGGCGTGTCGTCGAGCTTGAGCGTCTGCGAGATGTACGGCCCCTGGTCGAGGTCGTTCGACGTAGATCGTCTGGATCTTCGCGACGCCGGCCTCGAGCAGCTTGGCCAGCAGCTCGTCGGTGATCTCGTCGTTGGCCGAGGCGAGGATCTCGCCCGTGTCCTTGTTCGACGACGTTCTCGGCCAGCGTGCGGCCGACGATGTAGTCGTTGGGCACGGCGATCTTCTTGACGCCGCGCGTCCGACCAGCTCGCGGATGTGGCGCGCGGTGATCCGCTTGTCCTTCTGCACCAGCACCTTGCCGTCCTTGCCGACGCAGGTCGAACTTGGCGACCTCGCCGCGCAGGCGCTCGGGCACGAGGTCCATCTGCGAGCCCTTCTTCGACCAGATGGAACGCGTCGAAGGCGAAGAACCGCTTGAGGATGTCCTCGTTGGTGAGCCCGATCGCCTTCGAGCAGCGTCGTCACCGGCATCTTGCGGCGGCGGTCGACGCGGAAGTAGAGGTAATCCTTCGGGTCGAACTCGAAGTCGAGCCACGAGCCGCGGTAGGGGATCACGCGGGCCGAGAACAGGAGCTTGCCCGACGAGTGCGTCTTGCCGCGGTCGTGCTCGAAGAACACGCCCGGCGAGCGGTGCAGCTGCGACACGATGACGCGCTCGGTGCCGTTGATGATGAACGAGCCGTTGTCGGTCATGAGCGGAATCTCGCCCATGTAGACTTCCTGCTCCTTGACCTCCTTCACCGTCTCCTTCGGCGCTTCCTTGTCCATCAGGATCAGGCGCACCTTGGCGCGCAGCGCCGAGCAGTACGTGAGGCCGCGCTGCTGGCATTCGGTGACGTCGAATGCCGGCGGCAGCAGCGAATAGCTCGACGAACTCCAGCCGCGCGTTGCCCGAGTGGCTGGAGATCGGGAAGATCGACGTGAACGCGGCCTGCAGCCCTTCGTTCTTGCGCGCCTCCGAGGCGCTGTCACTGCCTGCAGGAACGCGCGGTACGACGCGAGCTGCGTCTCCAGCAGGAACGGCACCGGCAACACGCTTGCGCGCTTGGCGAAGCTCTTGCGGATGCGCTTCTTCTCGGTAAACGAGTACTGAGTCATGGATCTTGACCTCTCCGGCGTTGCTTCCGTTACCGGACGGTCGCGCGGATGTCGCGCGCCCATCGTTCATCGACTCGATCGGGGAGCTTGCGTCCCCTGGGGATGAGTGGCTGGCCACTACCAGCCGCTGGCGGACGACGGCGCGCGCTTGACCATGGCTGCACCGTCCGACCAAACCTGTCCTCTGCAGTCGGTCAGAAGACGAAGACAAGCAGGACTTCGGTGGCAATCCGCTCGTCTCTCGCCTTCGCGCCGGCTCACGCGGGAGCGAGCCGCGGAGCGACGGCGGCAAACAGCGCCGCCCGCCGGAATTCAATGCTTACTTGACCTCCACCTTCGCGCCGGCGTCTTCCAGCTTCTTCTTCGCCGCATCCGCGTCGGCCTTGTTGATGCCTTCCTTGACCGGCTTCGGCGCGCCGTCGACCAGGTCCTTGGCTTCCTTGAGCCCGAGACCGGTGAGCTCGCGCACCGCCTTGATGACGTTTACCTTGTTGTCGCCGAATCGCGGAGAGCACGACCGTGAACTCGGTCTGCTCTTCGCGCGGCCGGCGCAGCCGCGGCGCCCGCCGCCGGCGCCGGCGACAGCGACCGCCGCAGCGGCCGAAACGCCGAACTTCTCTTCCATCGCCTTGATGAGCTCGGAGAGCTCGAGGACGGTCATCGACGCGATCTTGTCGAGGATTTCCGCTTGTGCAACAGCCATGATCTGCTCCTGATTCGTAAGGTTGAAATTCGGTAGGCGCGGAAGCTCGCGAGCCGCGGCCCTGGCGTCGCGCACGGCGGCGAGCGTCCGGACGAACTTGCCCGGCACTTCGTTGAGCGTGCGTACGAACTTGGCGATCGGCGCCTGCATCGTGCCCAGCAGCTTGGCGATCAGCTCTTCGCGCGACGGCAGCGACGCCAGCGCAGCGATTTCCTTCGCGGACATCACCTGGCCCGGGCATCGCGCCGCCCGTGATCACGAACTTCTCGTTGCCCTTGGCGAAGTCGTTCAGCACCTTCGCCACGGCGACGGGATCGGAGCCGATGCCGTACGCCAGCGGACCGACCATGCTGGTCGGCCAGCGGGGCGAACGGCGTCTCGGCCACCGCGCGGCGTACCAGGGTGTTCTTGACCACCCGGAAGTACACGCCGGAAGCCCGTGCCTTCGCGCGGAGCCGGGTCATGTCGGCGACCGCCATGCCGCGGTTCTCGACCATGACGATGGCCTGAGCGCCCGAGACCTGCTTCGCGACTTCCGCGACTACCGCCTGCTTCTGTTCCAGATTGAGACTCAAGGTCCACCTCCGTATCACTGCTGCGCTCGCCGATGCTCCGGCTCGCGCTTCCCGGTGACCTTACGTCAGGAGCTCTTCATCCTGTCTTCGGGACACCATCTGCGCAGGACGCCGCGACTGCCGACGATTAAGCTCATCGCGAAGCTCCTGCGGTCTTTGACGGCGCGCTGCACCGGCGATCGCTGCGGCCGAGCGCTTCCTCAAAATATCGTGTAACGGTGCGTCTGCAGCTCCTCAATGCGCCGGCGCGTGTTGCGCCAGCCCCGTCGTATCGACCCGCACTCCGGCACCCATCGTGCTCGAGACGCTGATCTTCTTCAGGTACACGCCCTTGGTGTCCTGGGTTTTGCCTTGTTCAACGCCTCGATCAGCGCGGTGAGGTTGGTCTTGAGCTGCTCGGCGGTGAAACGACGCGCGGCCGATCGTGCATTGCACGATGCCCGCCTTGTCGGTCCGGTATTGCACCTGTCCCGCCTTGGCGTTCTTCACCGCCGTGACGACGTCAGCCGAGACCGTTCCGACCTTCGGATTGGGCATCAGTCCGCGCGGCCCGAGGATCTGGCCGAGCTGCCCGACGACCTTCATCGCGTCCGGCGACGCGATCACGACGTCGAAGTCCATGAAGCCTTCCTGACCTTGGCGGCGAGGTCGTCGAAGCCGACGATGTCGGCGCCGGCGTCCTTGCGCGGCCTTCGCCTTGTCGCCCTGGGCGAACACCGCGACGCGCACCTTCTTGCCCGTGCCCGCCGGCAGGACGACCGAGCCGCGCACCGTCTGATCGGACTTCTTCGCGTCGACGCCCAGGTTGACCGCGACGTCGACCGACTCGTCGAACTTCGCCACCGCGGTTTCCTTGACGAGCTTCAGCGCCTCGTCGACCGGATATGCCTTGCTGCGATCCACCTTGCGCGCGGACGCGCTCTTCATCCGTTTCGACAGCTTGGGCAGCTTCTGTTCGGCGGCCATGATCACTTCACCCCTTCGACGACGATGCCCATGCTGCGGGCGCTGCCGGCGATCGTGCGCACCGCGGCGTCGAGGTCCGCGGCGGTGAGATCGGGCGTCTTCATCTTCGCGATCTCCTCGGCCTGCGCGCGAGTGAGCTTGCCGACCTTGTCGCGTATGCGGCCTGCCGCTGCCCTTTTCGACCTTCGCCGCCTTCATGAATCAGCACCGTCGCCGGGCGGCGTCTTCATCACGAAGCTGAAGCTCTTGTCCGCGTACGCGGTGATGACGACCGGGATCGGCAACCCGGCTCCATCTTCTGCGTCTGCGCGTTGAACGCCTTGCAGAACTCCATGATGTTGAGGCCGCGCTGGCCGAGCGCGGGCCCGATCGGCAGGCTCGGGTTCGCCTTGCCCGCCGGCACTTGCAGCTTGATGAAGCCGACGACTTTCTTCGCCATCTTCGCCCTGTGCGTTCGAGCGACGCTGTCGCGCCCTCCCGTTACCGACCGTCATTGCCGGCATGCGTCCGAGTTATCGCGCGACGCTCCGTCCCCGCGTTCGCGGGGCGACGATATCACGCCTTCTCCACCTGCGAGAAATCCGAGCTCCACCGGCGTCGAGCGTCCGAAGATCGTGACCGACACGCGCAGCTTGCTCTTCTCGTAGTTCACGTCCTCCACGTTGCCGTGGAAGTCGGTGAACGGTCCTTCCTTGACGCGCACCGCCTCGCCCATCTCGAACAGGACCTTCGGGCCGCGGTTTCTCGACGCCCTCCTGCACCTGCCGCAGGATCGCGTCGACTTCCTTCTGCGTGATCGGCGTCGGCTTGTTGGCCGTGCCGCCGACGAATCCCGTCACCTTCGGCGTGCTCTTCACGAGGTGCCAGGTGTCGTCGGTCATCTCCATCTCGACCAGCACGTAGCCGGGAAAGAACTTGCGCTCGGAGATCGCCTTTGCGCCGTTCTTCATCTCCACGACTTCCTCCACCGGCACCAGGATCTGGCCGAACTGCTCGGCCATGCCCGAGCGCTTGATCCGCTCGGTCAGCGCGCGCTGGACGCTCTTCTCGAATCCCGAGTAGGCGTGGACGACGAACCACTTCTTGTCGCTCATCCTCACCCCGCCCGGTCACGAGCTTGACCAGCCGATGCCAGCGTCGAATCGATGGCGAACAGGAACCAGCGCCATGACGACCACGAACCCGAACACGACCAGCGTCGTCTGGATCGTTTCCTTGCGCGTCGGCCACGAGACTTTGCCGCGCCTCCAGCCAGGCTTCCTGACCGAACGCGAAAAGCTCCCGCCAGGCGCGGTGAACCACGCGACGACCACGGCCGCACCGATCAGCCCGCCCAGCACCATCAGCACCGCGCAGCACGACTGCCAGATCGCTGAAGTGGTAATAGCCCCACACTCCGGCGATCACCAGCGCGACCGCCAGTGTCGATCTTGATCTTGTCGACCATTCCCGCCGTTCTTCCTCGGTTACCTCGCTTGCTCGCACTCACTGGCCACCACTGCCGCCGTCGGCTGGCAGGCCAGGAGGAATCGAACCCCCAACCTGCGGTTTTGGAGACCGCCGCTCTGCCAATTGAGCTACTGGCCTATGAACCTAGCGTTCTACTCGATGACCTTGGCGACGACGCCGGCGCCCACGGTGCGGCCGCCTTCGCGAATGGCGAAGCGCAACCCCTCCTCCATCGCGATGGGCGCAATCAACGTCACCGTCATCTGAATGTTGTCCCCCGGCATCACCATCTCCGGTGCCCGCCGGCAACTCCACGCTGCCCGTCACGTCCGTGGTGCGGAAATAAAACTGCGGCCGATAGCCCCGGAAAGAACGGCGTGTGCCGCCCCCCTCCTCCTTGACAGCACATAGCACCTCGCAGCTGAACTTGGTGTGCGGCGTGATCGACCCCGGCTTCGCCAGCACCTGCCCGCGCTCCACCTCCTCGCGCTTGGTGCCCCGCAGCAGCACCCCGATGTTGTCCCCCGCCTGCCCCTGGTCCAAGAGCTTCCGGAACATCTCCACCCCCGTGCACACCGTCTTCAAGCGTCGGCTTCAACCCCACGATCTCCAGCTCCTCGCCCACCTTCACCACCCCGCGCTCCACCCGCCCGGTCACCACCGTGCCCCCGCCCCGAGATCGAGAACACGTCCTCCACCGGCATCAGAAACGGCCCGTCGATCAGCCGCTTCGGCGTGCGGAATGTAGCTGTCCAGCGCCTCGGCCAGCTCGATTGATGCACGCCTCCCCCAGCTCGCTCTGTCGCCTTCCAGCGCCAGCTTCGCACTGCCGATGATGATCGGGATCTTGTCCCCCGGAAACTCGTACTTCGACAACAGCTCCCGCACCTCCAGCTCCACCAGCTCCAAGAGCTCCTTGTCGTCGACCATGTCCGCCTTGTTCAGGAACACCACGATGTAGGGCACCCCCACCTGCCGCGCCAGCAGAATGTGCTCGCGCGTCTGCGGCATCGGCCCATCGGCCGCCGACTACCACCAGAATCGCCCCGTCCATCTGCGCCGCCCCCGTGATCATGTTCTTGATGTAGTCGGCGTGCCCCGGACAGTCCACGTGCGCGTAGTGCCGGTTCTTCGTCTCGTACTCCACGTGCGCCGTGTTGATCGTGATCCCGCGCGCCTTCTCCTCCGGCGCCGTGTCGATCTGGTCGTAGCTCTGCGCCTCGCCACCAAACTGCCGCGACAGCACCAGCGTCATCGCCGCCGTCAGCGTCGTCTTGCCGTGATCCACGTGCCCGATCGTCCCCACGTTCACGTGCGGCTTCGTCCTGCTCAAATTTGCCCTTGGCCATCTTCTCCATGCTCCTTAGTCAGCATGCTTTACCGCATCGTCGGCTTCGCGTCCGCCGATTCGACTCAGACTTCGAACGCAGCAGAGACTACGCGATGCAGCTTCGTCTCTGGTGCCCATGGAGCGGATTGAACGCTCGACCTCTCCCTTACCAAGGGAGTGCTCTACCACTGAGCTACATGGGCCCGGGACAACTCATCGCTCCCATGGCTGACGGCTGCTGGAGCGGGTGAAGGGAATCGAACCCTCGTCATAAGCTTGGAAGGCTTCGCTCTACCATTGAGCTACACCCGCAGTTCAGGGCTCGAAACCCTGGGTCCGCTGTTCCACCCGCTCTTGCCTGATGTCTGATCCCTGACCTGGTGGAGGGGAAGGATTCGAACCTTCGAAGGCAGAGCCGGCAGATTTACAGTCTGCTCCCTTTGACCGCTCGGGAACCCCTCCGACGAAACCGCATATTGTGTAGCAATTTCCGTACCGCAATGTCAAACCGCGACGTTTTCGGGCTCTGGGTCAGTCTGAAATTTGGGAGAGATTTTTGCTTGTAGGGGCCGCGCTTCTTGGGTTGTTCGCCCCTCAATCAGCGTAACGATGTCGTCGAGGGACTTCCCAAAGCTTCTTGTCGGTACGCCCTCGCCGCCAGCGGCTGGCGTCACCTGTAGCGATTGGTGAATCCGGACGAAGCTGTAATGCATGCAAAGCCAGAGTGCCAGCGCATTTTCGTGCTGTTCCAGCTTCTTGCTATGGGCGTTAGTCAATCGCGTGAACCGGGCGCATCTTCTACGCATCGTCAAGTTGGCGCGCTCAACGTAGCTGGTCGAAATATCCCCCGCCTTCGGGTTCCCGCAGCAGGCAGACTGTGCCGATGATCGTTCCGCAGCACTCGCCGGGGCTATACTTGCAGTTTTTGCTGAGCCGCCCTGCGGTCTGTACAGCTTAACAAGCATCGCGTAGTCGATGTTCGAACCGAAGGCGCGATCAACGGCATTTGAGATATGCTCTCCTTGTGGTCCGTAGTCAATTTGCACCCGACCGGCCAAGTGCAGCAAGATCGCGCATGAAGTCGCGAGCCGAGAATGCGTCACGCGTTCCGACATGCCAACAAGGAATCAGCTTCGTGTCCGCGTCGATGGCGGTCCAGGTGTAAACGTCACCAGCCGAAGGTTGGTTCCCTTAAGAGCCGCTGAACGTTCTTTTGCTTCATGCAGACGAACGACCAGCCTCGTCGCATTGAGCCGCTTTGGCACTTCAGGCTGCGTGGAGGTGCTCGCCTTGATAGCTGCCGACAGACCGCGCCAGCATCCGAAGCAGCTTGGCGACCGTGTTCTGCTCGCGCCCGTCAGGCGGCGTGATGGAACTGCATGGACATGCCCTCGACCATCATTCCGAGGATTTGGGCGCGCTGTGCTCTGGGTCAGTTGATTCATACGGACCATTATGCTTGAACGGCCCAAGCATTGCCGGGCGGTTGCTCGTAAATAAAGCCCAGTTTCCTGGGCCTTTGAGCAGCAATACGTAACCGAACGAAGCGAGCATC
>ERZ1370068.7939-contig-6827_pt1 | contig 83619 bp, 136 predicted proteins | sample MGYA00561227_ERZ1370068 | MGnify/ENA primary metagenome ERZ1370068 (study PRJEB38410, sample SAMEA6850437) | metagenome | study: Metagenomic assessment of the ecological functions of the soil: analysis of the soil microbiota associated with the...
GATGACCTTCGTTCAGTTACGTATTGCTAGTCAGCACCGGCCGCCCCAAACCCAGCCGAGGGTGTCGTACAATGCTTCCGGCCGCGTGGCTGGGAGGTGATGCGCAGATCGCGCAGCACTCCCGTTGCGTGATACACCCCATACCGAATTGCCGAGATGTCAACTGGATGCGGGGCCGCTCGCAGGTGGCAGATAATGTCCTCGTAGGCCCGGAGAAACGCTGCCGGCACGCCGTCTACCTTGCTCACCTGGTCGGCCAACGGTACTGCATCCTCGAGGGCCATTGCGGGCGCCCTGGGAGATATAGATGTATGTCGGGTGAGCCGCGTCGCCGAGGCGAAAGCACCATCCCGTCCCCTTTGCCCAGTTCCTCAGAGATGGTCGATCGTAGAGGGCCCGGGCCACGCGAGACGTCGATATAGGGAGAGCAACTTGCCTTCACATGAGGAACGGGCGCATCGCGAAAGCGAGCGAGCAGGACGTCTCGGTCGCCCTTGGGATTGCCAGCGCCGGTAAGGGCGTTCGGATCGCGGTGGTAGCAGGGCCCCGATATTGTGGAACTTGCCGCGGCGCAGCGGATAGTGAAAAGGTCGAGTTCCGGCCCGCCCCGGCGGTCACCGACCGCGAATAGAGTGCTTCCGGGATTTCGAGACCGGCACCACGCCGCGACAAACGATACCAGCCTCTCCGGTCCTTGGCGGCTCGGCACCGAAAAGTGCTGACCGCGTCATCGACCACAATCCATCCGCCGCGATCATCGCCGCGGAGCCTTCATGTGATCTCGCTGCCTGCCGTGCTCACCACGACACGGTCTCCGAGGTCGCGAAAGGGCCAGCAGCGCGAGTAGAGGCAGGTCTTGAGTGTGGATGCGGGTTGCTCGCCTTGCAGGCCGAGACGAGGATCTGAAGCAGATCGCCGCGATGCATCAAAGCATAGGGGTAGCTGAGATCTCTCGGATGAAAGCTGCATCGCCGATCGGCGTCTGAAATAGGACAACGCAGTTCCCGTCAGCATGTCGCCGGCGCAAGCGGGGCGACTCGGGGTATGCAGCAACCTGTTGTACTGGCTTCGAGAACGCCAATCGCATCGAAGGCTCTCGAGCGGCATTGGGCGGCATCTGAATGCCGGCCCCGATCTGCGAGGGTCGACAGCTTGCTCCGGACGAGGACGCGTTTACCGCTGCGCGAGAGCGCCAACGCCGCTGCAGTGCCGTACTCGTCCGCTGATGCCGCCGCCGATCACGATTATCGGTAGATTGTCGAGACACCCTCGCTCACGTCGCAAACAAAATACCACCCGTCAGTTGGTTGTCGAAGTCAGTGTGGTCCGGTATTGCTGAGCGTGGTCAATCGCGTTACAGCAAAGGAAATCTCGATTTGCCAGTGGCGGCGCTTGGCGCCATGGCTCAGCCGTCCGGCAATTTCTAAGCCCGCCCGAAGTTCGTCTACGAATTCTTGGGCCCGCATGCGGCCTACCATAAGGCCTGATCATGTCTGCACGGCTCGGTGAGGTGAGTTGGCCGGAACTCTTATCTTGGGACTTACACAAGGGTTGGCCTTCACCCGCACAAATATCAGAAGCGAACAGTCGTCGAACCGTCATCGCCGGCACGGAGCGAGCTGTTACGGCCTGGTAGGGTACGGTAGCGCGGTCCTCTTATGAGCTTCGAGCTAGCTAACCCGCAGCACTGCTTTGCCGAAATATTTGCGGTCGACTAATTGCTGGGCGATTTTGCCGCTGATCTCAGTCCACGAAGCCTCAATCTCGATCTGCGCGCACAAGCAGCTTCTGCTGGACCCGGCGCAACAAGACGGAAAGTCCCTCGCCCGCTGGCTCTACGCGCATGAGCTCGCTCGAATAGGATCAGGCCATGGAGCTGAACGCCTCCTTGGCGGAAGAAAACGCCGCTCTCGATGGTGCTGTTCGGGGCTTCCGAGACCCCAAACGTCACACACGCTTCCTGCCGTGCGCGTAGCATGGTCAGTGCAGCCGCGAGGAGTCGTCCGCCGCCACGAGAATCGAGGATCAAATCGTAGGGACCACATGCGCGCACGGCCTCGAAGGTCGCTCCGATCACGATGCCACCCGTGCAGGATTTTGCGAGTCGCATCGCGCTGGTCTTCGCGCCGGACATGGCCGTACACGGTCGCACCGGAAGTTTTTGCCAGCTGAACTGCGAGATGACCGACGCCTCCGCTCGCGCCGTCGATTAATACCTTTCTGCCGAGGAGCAGGCCCCTTGCGCAGCGCGCAGTGCAGGCGGATGAGGCCAGCCGCCGAGCAAGGTCCGCCGCTCGATGCCTCAGTGACACCTTCCGGGTTTCAGCCAGCGAGTACGGACGGAACGCGGATCCGTTCAGCCCAGGCACCCGACAGCTAACATGCCGACAACCCGTGCTCGATCTTTGGCCCACGACCCTCGGCGACGCGTCCTCGACAATACCGGTGAAATCCCAGCCCGGACGCCGACCGTCCTCGGCGGTCGTTAGTGCGCGCTTTAACCTCGCCGCGGTTGAAGAAATCGCAGTGACCCACCTGTGACATCGGTCAGGCTTTTCGCTTGAGATCGGCACCAGGCAGTCCGGAGTCACCAGGAAAGTTGCTGTCTACCACGACCCGGCGCGTCTGTTCGGCTACTCAGCATGTCTGAAAAATCGTCCTTCCATGCATTATGGTTGCGGGACCTTGCGCATGATTCATAGGGCACGTCGCGAGCGCTATTGCGCGAAAGATGATCGAACCGACGCCCGATCGAGCCGTGATCGACCGCAAGTCCATTCCCAGCCTCCGCGGTGAACGGATAGCGCCGGCGGGGCGGGCGTCCATGATCGAGTGCCCGTCGGACTCGAAATGACATCCTCCGTCGGATGACTGGCGCCGCCGCGACCGACCCCAGCGAGCTCGATGCGCGCTGTGAAAGCGCAAGCATCCACTCACGTATTTGCGTGGCCAGCCTTTCGCAGTCCCCTGGATATCCGCCAAGAACGCAGCTCCAGGTGCGCGGCGTGGACACGGCCTGGTGATCGCTAGACAACTTGGGTGCGGCCAGGTGATCTACTATTTCAGAAGCGCGCGAGCTGGCTTTCCTGAAGGCGGGGTTCATTGCTGTCGAAGTGGGCGATTGAGCTGGGATCGCGCGGCGTCGCTAGCGTATCGAGGGCGCGGTAGACATCATGCTGGGCGCTGCCAATCGCCCAACAATGCGAATTTGCCTGAGACCAAATCTTCAAGGGCTCGCGCGTCGTATCGACGGATACAATCACGATCCAATCTGCGACGACATCCTTCCCGCCTCGGATCTTCTGCTCCCTTCGTTTGAGCTAATTGTGGTGTCTCGTGTCCGCAGAAGATGGGCGCTCGTCGAGGCCTATCGTCATGGGAGCCCGGAGGACCCTACCCTAGGGCTGGTCCGGGCTCAAGATTTTCCCAATCGTCATCATCGTCGGATCTCAACAGCATTCCCGGCACGAGCCTAAACGGGAATTGAGCGTATGCGGTGAGGTCTACTGTCGCGCAAAACATCTTCCCCCCATGAAGCGAGACTCGCAGGGCCCCAGGGTTCAGCCGCACGAGGAGAAACGTGGGTTCATGAACGTCGTACTGCTCCACAGTAAGCTACCGGGGTGGCAGCAGGTGGGATGCGCTTCCTAGTCACTTGTTCAGAACGCGTGACGCGAGTTCGATGAGCCGCCGGCTCGCTGCAGGCGCTGCCAGCGGAAGCTGACCCCAAACGGTGAAGACCTGGCGTTGAATCCCTCGGGAAGTGGGGACTTACAGCGATTCCGGCACCGTCCCAAAGGCACCATGACCGTGGGATAGCGGGCCGTGCCGACAAAAGCGCGCCCAGTGCGCCCAGGGAACGGAGCGCATCGAGGTGTTCCGATTTCATAATCGCATCGATGCCATACACCTGCGGATAGCGCGATGAATCGCTCGGCGCGATCGGCCTGCCTATGTCGCGCGCGGTCGGCGTCGACATCCATCTCGTCCGAGTTATCGAGGCTGACCCTGGCCGAACTTGAGCGCTCCGGCGTTCCTGTGCGCGAGGTTCAAGTGCGAGAGCTCGGTCAGTGACTTCACCGGCGCGGTAGGCCCGAGGCTGGCGAGCCATTTATTGAAATCCGCGCTTCATGCCGTACTTGAACACCACGGAGCATTGGAATCTTTGCCCTTGCGGACCATCGGCGCCACCTGCAAATCGGCCACCGCAAGAAATTCCTGTTCTCATCCTGATCGACGACGCTCGGGATGTCAGCGGGATCAATGATGATCGCGCCCTGTTGCCTGAGAACGTCGATGGCTTCGCGCATGACGTTCGCCTGCTCCATGGTCAGCCCGCGCGGCTCGGTTGAGCCGGGCGGTGCGATGCGGTCGTAGTAGAATGCGCGGGAACACCGATCCGCGCTCCCGCGAACGCGTCGCGCTTGAAAAGCGTGTGTAGTCACGGTTCGGCGGCGGCTGACAAGCCTTAACCGGATCCTCGGATCCTGCTGGGGATCCTCGAGCACACCGAGGAGAATGGCAGCATCGGCGACGGTCCGCGCAATCGGCCCCGCGGTATCCTGGTCGGCAGTGAGCGGGATAATGCCGTAGCGGCTGATGCGCCCCACGGTGGGTTTAATCGTGACCAGCATGGCCAAATTGGCGGGAACGAGAGCGAGCCAGAGGTTTCGGTTCCGACGTTGGCGGCCCAGAAATTCGCGGAGGTACCGATGCCGGAGCTCGAACCACCGACCAGCGGTACCGGTCGCCCATCGAAGGTCGCATCGCGCGGGTCGCGCCGCGGGTCATAGGGATTCATGCCGAATCCGGTGATCGCATTGTACCCACCCGGCATCGGCGTCGGCGGTCCGGCTATCCAATTGGCCAGCTCGGTCATGCTTGTCTTGGCGATAATTACGGCACCCGCATCGCGCAGGGCTTTCACGACGAGTCGCCTCGTAGGGCGGCACAAACCCATCAAACGCAAGCGCGCCGCCGGTTGTGGGCATGTCGGTGGTATGGATATTGTCCTTCACGGCGATAGGAATGCCGTGCATGGGCCGCGCAGCTGCCTTGAGTGCGTTCGCGATCGCGCTCATCGGCTTCGCGCAGCGCGTTCGGATTGACTGTGATGACCGCGTTGAGCTTCTTGTCGTAGAAGGCGATCCTTGCCAGGTATTGCTGAACCAGTTCGCGCGACGTGGCATTGCCATTCTGCATGGCCCGCTGCATATCAGCGATACTGGATTCGACAACGTTGAATTCAGCGTGTGCTGAGCCACTGGATGAGGCCAAAAGCAGCACGATAAGCAAACGTTTCATTGCCCCTTAAAAGCCAGGCGCGGCGGGTCGATGATCGACACCGGCGCCTGAGAGTTGGATTACTTGACAACATGGCGATTGTTCAACCTTTCAGAGCGAGCTGCTCCTGATCCGCCGTCGGCCGATCCTGCGATCGCGCTGGTGCCAGGTGACGTGCTGACGGATGATTGGGAAAAGTATCGCCAGCTTTGAATCGATGCCGGCGGCCGTTGGATCACTCAAATGTGCGCGGACAGAATCGGATCGCCTTGGCTGAATGGGACTTTGAAAGCGTGGCAGGACGTACTTCCAGGCTTCCAACAGGTTGGTCTCCCCTTCCCGTTGCTGGATATGTCTACAGCATCGACTGGGACTCCTATGCTGGCGGCGATGGCAACGGCATGGAGCCGACGTGCTTCAAAAGCATCACGACAGAACGAGAGCACTGGCTCAATATCCTAATGCGATGTCGACTTCCTGCAGCAGCGAGCCCCCGCCTCAAGGATCGGATGTTGGCGACGATTTGCGCCACAAGTTGATCGACCGTCGGGCGCCGCGCTGTCATGCGGCATGACCGTCACTCTTGGATGCAGCCACAGCGGGCTGTCCGGCGGGAGAGGCTCCGGCCACAGGGCGTCCAGCGCCGCATATGCCAACTGCCCCGAATCGAGGCGCCTCGATGAGATCCGCATCCACGACCTGCTTGCCGCGTCCGACATTCACCAGCATCGCCCTCTCGGCATCATAGCGAACGTAGCGGGCACACAGAGGACCCTCGGTCTCTCGCGTCAGCGGCAGCAGGCAGACCGCGATATCGGTCTGATTGAGAAACGGCCGCAGCTGATCTTGACCGTGGAAGATGCCTATGTCGGCGGCTCGACGGGGTTTCGCACCTAGCGGAGACCGTGAAACCAAGCGATTTCAACACGGACGCAGGCGCCTGGGCCATCATGCCGTAACCCAGAAATCCGACGCGCCGTTGCTCCGGACCGGACAATCGGCACCCGGCGCCATTCACGCCTGGCCTGAGCGGCCCGATAGCCCGGCATGTCGCGATGAAACCGAAGAACGTGCATGACGACGTACTCGGTCATCATCAGGTCGCCGCCCGGCGGCTCCACCTTGCCGAGCGGCACCTTCGGCAGCTTGGGGTGCCTCACAAAGGACTCTACGCCCGCCGAGCGGCTGAACATGGCTTTCAGGTTCGGAAAGGTGGGTAGTGCATCAAAATCGGGATGCATGAAGGCGAGATATCTGATGTCGGCCACATCGCCCACGTGAGGCCAAATCCGAACCTCCATACCGAGAAGGTGCTCGGCAAACGCATCGCGCCATGCCTGCGCGGTGCCGATATGTTGGTCCAATCCGCTGAGAAGCAGCGCCATGCATCCTCCTTCTCGAAGCCTCCTTGGCGAGGCCCTGCGCCTCCTTGGCGAAGCGTTCGCCTATGAGCCTACCTCAGTCAACGTCCCGTTGCGCCAACCGATTTGTTTGGTGCGTGCTGGGTGCTCGCCATGTCGAGAAGATGTCCCCTCCGGGCAAATGGGCGGGCGGCAATCCGTGCCCTCATCGCCGCGACGCAGCGAACAGGCTGCCAGTGCCAAATGCTACCGTGGCAGAAAGCTTTCTGTCTTGTGTCAATGGGAACTAAGCATTTACCCGGAAGTTTGCCGAATATTGGCAACTTCAGCATGAAAGATTCCCACAATGGTCGATGCGTCACTAATCAAAGAGCACATGGAAATTAAAGGGCTCCGATGGCGCCCATATCGGTACCGTTGATCGCGTCGAAGGGGATCGCATCAAACTCGCCAAATCAGACCCGCATCTGGCGGCACGCACCGGTACATGGACGTCGCACAGGTCAAGGAGATCAAGAATGGCTGCGTAGTGACGAGCGAGCCGTCGCAGGAATGCGAGAGCACTCTCCAGTAGCGCGACATGTCATGCCAGCAATGATTAAGCGCCCCGTCAAAAGGGACCCCGCGCGGCCGCCGCGGACCAATCCCGACAAAGGTGAGGCGGACCCGCGCTAGAATACGAAGTCCGGATCGAAGCGGAAGCTGAGTGTTGACCGGACTCCACGGGAACGCGGTCTCGCGCGGGGGCCGAGTATATCGCACCGAGATTCAGCTTAATCGATGCGGATATCGCTGGTTGCAGCCGTGATCGTCGCTGTCGTGGGCGTGAGAACTCTAAGCAGCACAATGCCTCAAGGAGCGCCAACAAAATTGAGGGGCAACACGACGACTACTCACTTTGGCGGACATGACGCGCTGCAGCGGCATGCAGCTTCTGCTGTACTTCTTCGTGACGCTACGTTTTAACGCCGAAGTGGAGCGTTCCGCCGCGAGGAGCGCCCGCCCTGGCGCAATTACTCAAGCGGCGCTGCCACCGGGCGACAAAGCCGTAACGTTACGAGGCCCAGGCGGTCAGCCGACTCACAGGGGCCAGATTCAGGGCTACACCGCGGTCGAAATCCAACGAACGCGTTCACGTCTGAATTACGACCACCGGCTCGGCGTCGTGGCTCCCGCCCTTCAATCGTGGGTGGTATCGGATGTCCTTGCACCATTTGAGCCGTCCGCTCTCGGAGGTGCTGCGGTCATCAACCTCGCTGACGTCATAGACAGCCCGTGACCCGTTGCTGCTCCGCCAAGCAATGCGTGGACCCTGTTCACTGCGGTGCACATGCTTAGGAGTGGTCTTTACCGAGTCAGCAGCGTCGGTCAGCTAAATCGCTCCGCATGCCGACTGCCGCGAAATACCCAATGCCGACCCAATCTGGGCCCAGCTAACTTCGCGCGACCGAAGAATGTCCACGATCTGCTGGAGCTGATTACCCTTGCCTTGAAGGGTATCCTCGATCGGTTGCAGGTGTCGCAACAAGCGCCTCGGTTGGTAAGTCGTCTACTGAGCCGTCTTTGCTGATTTCCGGTTTGCGGTCGGCGATGATCTGCGTTGCACAGCTCAACGCATTCATCGCAGATGAAGACGCTGGAGGGCCAGAGATCAACCTCTTCACTTCATGCTGCGACTTGAAGCAGAAGGTGCAGTAAAGAATCTTCGTTGGCAGGGGTGTCGTTTCCGCTTGCGGTAATGGCGTCTCTGTGTGGGCCAAGGGTTGACATATTTACCTCCTGTCTGCACGTCAGGATTTACCTTACCGTCAGGTAAACCCTGACGCCAGGGGTTGTCAACCGGGTCCTAGCGAGTCATGCCCGTCTTTGGCACTCTTTGCCCGTTCGGATGCGACCGCGACCCGCGTCCAGATACAGTGTGCGCCTTTCACCGTCACCCGCGGCGCGTACGGCGCGAGTTTATTCCTGAGGTGATCTCGAGGCTCGGCGTGGCAGATTGGGGCCAAATCACTAGCCGGGCGCTCGGCAAAGAGGGCTGATTTGGACGTAGCTCTCACTCAGACCAGGAGCCATAGCCCCGCCATCATCGAGCTGCAGTTCTCTTCGGTATCAAACAAAATCTAGGAGGAAACGATGATTCGCAATCTTCTGCTGGCCGCCGGCGCGTCGGTTGCTCTAACCGGTTCTTGCGTACGCCCAAGGCCAGTTCGGCAACGCTGCCGAAGCTAAGGCCATGCTTGAGAAAGCGGTCGCTGAGCTGAAGAGCAACGAAGGTGCCGCGCTCGCCAAAGTTCAATAAGGGGGAAGGTGGCTTCAAGGACCGGGACCTCTACGTCTTCTGCTACATGATATGGCCTCCGCGAAGTTCACGGCGCACGTAAATCAGTCGCTCTTAGGCACCGATGTCAAGGCGCTCAAGGAGAAGGACGGATCGCCTCTCGGCGAGAAAGTCTTCAATGCGACGAAGCCGGGAACAGTTTCCACTGTGAGCTACAATTTCCCGAAGCCAGAGCACGACAGAACCGGTAGCCAAAGGTCATATGTCACCCAGGTTGGCAACCAAGGCTGCGGTGTTGGCTACTACAAGTGACGCATCATGAGGCCGCCTCCAGCGGCCTCCCTCTTCAGTGTATGCTGCCTATGCTCAGGTCGACCTAGCGCTTCTCGTCATGCCACCAATCAAAGGTTCCGGTCCTGAGGGTCCAAAGGCGCCACTATACAAGCGGTCCTCGACATAACCGCGATCGGTGACCGATAGATCGCCGCCGACTATGTCCGCTCATAGGGGCATCACGTCGTCACGACGGGTCTCTGGTAAGATTCTCTTCGCCGTTCGGTGGATGTCGTTCGCGCTTGAATCCATGTCTCTTTCCCAATGACATCTTCCGTCGGAAGATTGCCGCGCGTCGCGACTGACACGAGGCAGACATTTATCCCAACGAGCTCAACGAAACCGAACCCAGTGGTGTGGCACTTCGCTCATCGTACGGGTGTTACTACAGGCTGCATCGAGTTCTTCGCAACGTAATCTCCGATTTTGAGTCCCATATTTGTGCCCGCTCGGGTCGAGAACCGGTAATGGAAGCCGGCCCAGATGCGCGCATTGGCAACCTCATCGGTCATAGGCCTTCATGTTGGTAAATCGGCGCGTTACTCCGGGGGCCGTGGGGCTTGTCATCGTGATCTCAGGGATGTCGTCGCTTCCGAGCACCGCCTTGACGATCGCCTGCCACCGTGCCGCTCTGGATGCAATGGGAGCAGGGGTATTCCGGGTGCATCGGCGTATTGGCAATGGGCTGCCAGGTCGGATCACGATCGGTGGCCGAATTGCCATCGACGTCGCCATTGCGAATTGCCGTAATCGGTCGCCAGAAGTTGTAATGGTACTTCGCGTCTAATACAGCAATGATCGCATCGTTAATCCCGATAGCCACCATTGCCATGAAGCGCGCGCTGTCGATGACGCTCATCTGCTTTACGGCCACCAGCTGGCGTAGCGAAAGGATGGTAGGCGGCTGGTGGGCCGACGAGCCAGAACCGGGCAGTCTCGGTCTGCTGGTCCGTTCGCTTGGCGCTATTCTGTCGGCCATAATCTTTGATCTCATTGTATTCTGTTGGCCCAGTCCTCGCTCTCCAGCGAAATCGGCGGGCCTGGGCGGAATTGCGATGGGCCTGGTCATGACGAATGGTTTCACGTTTGGCCACATCGATGGAAATGGTGATCGCCGTCGGCACATAGACGCCAGGCGTTGTTCTCGGCCGGTAATCATCCGGTGCATCGCAGCCGTCGTTGGCGCGGGCCTCCAGGACTTTTGCTGCGATTGCTTCGCCAAGCTTGACGCCGTGCGATTTCGCTGCGCCATCCGGGATCGATGCCAGGTATGTCGCAAGGGCACCTTTCATTTCACCGTCCGCGCAATTGCGGACGCTCGGACTTCATGCGCGCTTGCCTAGAAGCCAAGACGAGCCGATCAGCTTGTATTGAGGCGAGTGTCCCGATCGAAGGATGAGATGGCGGTCGGTGCCCGGGACAAAGTCCTGGTCAGCGCTGGTTGATTAGTCTGTTCGCCCCTGCCGAGACCCGCTTCGAGGGCAAGCACAACGGCTCTGATAACGATGCCTCGAACACAGGACCCCCGCGCCTGGAAACTGCGCGCGGTGTGGCTGCACGAACTGTCTTCTCGGAGAGAGACATAGCGATGCCGCGATCTCCGAATTGTCCAGGCCCTGGTGACGCCTTCCAGAACGGCGCGCTCACGCGGCGTAAGCTCATCGAGCGGCAATCCGTTGTTGTGAACCTCGTGTGTATACTCAGGTTCCGCAAGGAGGCTTCGCACCTCCGGCAACCAACCAGCCGCCGCACCGGCTCATCCGCCAGCGCGGCATGTGGTTGTCGGTAAATCGAGCTGAACGAAGCCGGCATTGTCGGGAATAAGGCTCGCGAGCAACCGAGCTTCCGCGATCGGTACATTAACGTCGCGTTCGGGGTGCACGATCAGTACCGGACATTTGATCTTGCGCGCGGCTTCCTGCACGTCGCTGTCACCGGCCATCTGGAAACAGCCGAACGGCGTGTCGGCAGGTCGCGGCGCGCATTCGTCCAGGAGCGCCGATGATCCAGCGTCCCGCCCGGCCGAAACCACGCGCTGCCCATAGTTGTGAGTAAAGGCGTGGTCGCCTCGGTCCCCAGCTCCTACGAGGGTGAGATCGCGCATGACCCGCGCTCGCTCCGCGCTTTTGGACGCATTCCCCGCCGTTGGGCCCCTCGCGCGTAAGGAGTGCCGCAGAGAACGAGATGGGCTCACCCGGTCAGGATGCCGTGCCGCGCATACTCGATGGCGATAGGGCCGCCCCAGCACGTTCCCCACCACATGGAAGAATGCTGGAAGGCGGCGGCATCCCACCACGCATTCAAAGATCACGCACCCAGTTCCTCGCGGGAAAGATCGCCCAACATCTCGATCGGAGAGGGCGCAGCCGCGCGAATCAGTGGCGCAACACCGCCTTATGCTCGCGGGCGACCGCGTCAGAGCCAGGTGCCGCCGCGCCAGACTGCGCCATCGATGGCGCCAGATGCGCCGGGCCAGGTCTGCCGGGGCAATTGCCAGCGGCGGCCCTCACCAGTAATCCTTGCGCCTGGAGGCGAGCTGCACGCCGTCAGGGGTCGTGCAGAAGCGGGCATGTTCTGGTTCATAGGCGTAGACCCCTGAGGTTGGGACCCGACTGGGACCGGACCAAGCCGTCCACACGCTGGCGCACCTGATTGTTGTCGACTGAGCCCCTGGTTCTCGCGTCAACTTCGGTCACTGAGACTGAGAGCTGGTACCAGTGGTCTTTTCGTTCTTATGCCGGGAGGTGTAGCAGTTCAGATCGGCCCGTGACACCACTCCAGACCTGCGTCACCCGCCAAAGACGGTGCGCAGCATTGCCATGTGCGAGCATTTGGACACCGCTATCGCGCGGGCAACTCCCACCTCATGCGGTTGCTGCATCGAATGAGATTCGGCGCCACTTCACATTGTGCTTGTGGTCGCCGGGGCGGCCATATTTGCCGCTAGGAGCACAAGCCGCCCAGCAATCGGACAAGGTTTGGCGAAAGATCGGGTTTATCGCACACAAACACGAAAGATTTTATGAGCCCCTGTTCGGCCGCCTCCGGGAACTCGGGTACGAGGAGGGTCGGAACCTCATCGTCGAGCGCCGCTATGCACAGGGGCCATGCGGATCGCTTCCAGGAATTTGCAGACGAGATGGTTCGATTGAATGTCGACGTCATCATAGTAGTCACAACGCCAGCAGCCCAAGCCGCCAAGAGAGCCACAACTATCATTCCGATCGTCCATCCGGCCGTCATTGATCCGGTGGGGACAGGTCTTGTCGCGAGCTTGGCTCGTCCGGGCGGCAATCTTACAGGGCTTAGCGATTGCGGAACTCAGCGCGAAGCGTCTGGAAGTTCTCAAGGAGGTGATACCTCGTCTGTCCAACGGGGCTGTTCTCTGGAATGCCGCCAACCCAGCCAATGCGGTGGCCTGAAAGAGACGGATAATGCGGCTCGTGTGCTGGCCGTGACGCTTCAATCGCACGAGGTGCGGGACGTGAATGATTTCGAAGGGGCGTTTGCGAGGATCGCTCAGCAACGCCCCGACTTCCTCTATGTCTTGCAAGATGCTCTGATGCTTGGGCACCGAAGACAAATCATCGACTTTGCTAATCAAAACAGGCTCCCGAGCATGTTTGTAGGGAAGGAGTGGGTCGAGGAAGGCGGTCTGATGTGCTACGGGGTTCGCTTGCCTGAATGGTATCGACGCGCTGCATCCTACGTGGACAAGATTCTAAGGGGAGCGAAGCCCGCTGACCTGCCAGTGGAGCAACCCACGCTATTCGAATTAGTCTTTAACCTGAAGACGGCGAAAGCGATCGGCGTGACCATTCCGCCGGCATTGATCTCGCGGGCAGACGAGCTAATCCGAATAACTTTGCATCTGTGAACGGACGTTGCTGCATCGTCGCGTAGCTCAGTCAACGATCCCCCCATCTCCGTAATTCCGAGACGTTAGTGCAGGCGCCGATGCCTCCACAGGTTGAATATTCGGCGCATGCAGCTCGGCAAGGAATGCCGCATCATCGAGACGGTTGGCACACGCGCTGGCATATGCTGCGACGATGTTCAGCTTTCGGAGCATTCACAATACACAATGTCGCGATTTAACGCCGCATTTGGGAGAAGGAAAACCCCCGTTAGCTGAGCTTCTACGCCACGTGTCTCCCGCGCAACTTCACGCGCCGCAATCTCGTTTTGTATGATATCGTACAAACTCTGCCATCGACTTCGTGCGCCGACTGATTAGTTTGCAGGCGCTCGGGTTTCGCAAGTGCTGCGAACCAAAGCGAGGGTGGCAAGTTTCTACTCTTTCGACCCCCTATCACCTTTCTGCGCCAATTGGGACGTTGGCCGGTGCTCATCTATCTGTTTCGCGACGAAAACGGACAACCGTGCGCTCACGATGGACGTGACCGGTCGCAACATCCCGCCCGTCACTTCGCCAACAGTTTGGCTGTTCGTGGAGGTGATCGACACACAAAGGCTTCCGCCACGCTGGGACACCGCGTATTTGCGATACGCGCTGCGCCAGGCGGGGATGATCGGCTTCTATCACTTCGATGCCGAATGGGAGCTAACCTCCTCCAACGCAAACTTGTTGATGCGCTGGATTTCCCTTCGCGCCCAAGTATTGCCGCTGCGGGCAACCCACAGATCGCTGGCAGCGTCCGCCAGTCACTAACCAATCAAATCTGACGCAGGGCGGCGCAGTCAACGTCCTTCGTTCAAATTGACAACTTCGCGAAACGCGAACTTTAACAGCGTATCCCCTGCATCATCCACGACGTGCAACTCGCGATCCAGGCGGAGCGGGCTTCCTGATCTGACCGCGTCGCTTACGATTTGGCGAATGCCCCAGATCACTTCCCCGCGTGCAGCTTGCAGGTCGGGATGATCCGATCCCTCCCTCATCGTGAAGTACCTCGTCACCCTCTTTGATGTGAAAAATAGAGAGGCGATCTCGCACCGCCTGTCCGATTGGATCAGGCCAACATCGGGCATAGCTCTTTGTGCACGACGCGAACCGCGTCGCTATCATAGGCTCTGGACTTTATGAATCTTACGCCGAAGTCCGTGCGTTTTCGAACACTTTAGCCCTGTTCGTTGAGCGGCGGCTCACCGGCTGCGTCAGCGCGCTCACGCGGCGCTTTCCCGATCTTTCGGCGCAAGGTCAGAAGTAGGTCTTCGGCCTTTTGCCGCAACGCCAGATCACCACCGGCAACGAGTGCGGGCCAGGAGCTTAATCTCGGTCAGGATGACGCCAATCGCAGCATCAGTGAGATTGTTGTGATCCTCCACCTTCATCAACCGACCTTCCTGCGTTTGCACAGAAGCTCTAGTAGGCGTGCCTTCTGCTTGTGGTGCTCGGCCTGGGCGCACGGTGGGCGCCAGCGCGGCGCGGCCGTTTTCGAGATGCGCGATGGTACGCCAAGCGATTTTAGGTTCAGGATGCACTGCCCATCATCGGGACCTCTCGACAAGTTGCCCTGTCAAGTCAGGGCATCGACGCCCTGCCTGGTCAAACCCTAAGTGGCTCGCCATTTTATAACCCGCCACTTGCTCGGCGCCCTGCGCCGTCAAACGTCTGCTTGCGCCTGACTTTTCCTGTTGGGACGTTCGTGGTCTCGCAGCGTTGGCCATCGGCGATCACTCCTGCCATCCGCCGCCGATCATCGCTTTTGAGCGCCAGTGTCAGGCCGCTACGTTTGGCATAGCAAATGGAAAATCGCGGCGCCTGAGTGTCCGCAATGGCTGCTTTCCCGCGGCCGCGGCGGTGGACCTTTTTCCTGTAATACCTTGCGGACAATCGCGAGCGCTGGGGAATTGGTGAAGCCGCAAAGCGCCGAACCTCTAATGCCGACGAGTGGGGGTACGCAATGTTTGTGGTCGCCTTTTGGCGATCTCCATCTGTCCTGGCAACAGGGCGCTCCCGCTGGGCTGCGATTACGCCGGCACTTTCAGTATGCGGCATGGCGTCCAACCAAGCAATGATGTCGCTCAATTCCGCGTAGCGGCGCCGCATCCGTCTGCGTCGCCGCTTGCGCCTTCAGCACCGCGAACGCTTCGCTCGAGCTTCGCGCGACCGGCGGCACTAGTTCGCACCGGATAGCGGGCAAGCACCTGGCCGTCCGCGATGACTACCGCGACAAACGGAAATTCGTCGTCATCGTTGTGCGCCACTATCCCCGTGAAAGTAATTTAATTTGAGTTGCCATCTTTGCGCCACGCAAGGTCCCAATATGCAAACCGTCGTAGACCATGTTTTGTATGCTCGCGCCCTCAAACTCGATCGTAGGCGCGGCTTTTGTCTGGAAACATAACGAACTTTCCCATCGACTTCGTGCACCGACGCATTAGGGCGCGGTATGTTACATACCAGAGGCATGCGCCACTATCAAAGTGTCGCGACGCGCCGGCATAGGCGCTCTACATCCCTCGAAATATGCTTTGCCATGCGTCGCTATTACGTCCGTGTGAGACGTGGTCAAATCCATTTTGTGCTCTCGATCCTTTCTGGGGTCCTCGCGGGTCTTTTTCGGCTTTGCTCTTTTTGTTGCAACTAACAGCGTCCTCGCCCTTGTCGCAAAAGCCAACTCATGGCTCTGGTGGGGTGCGCTTCTTCCGCTCGCCATCGCGCAGTGGGTCTCCGGTTACTTGGTGACGCGGAGTAGCTCAATGGAAAACACGATGGCGCGCGCCATAACCAGCGCTGGAACAACGATCTTGACGATTATAGTTGCCGCCTGGCTGGCCCATGGCATCGGTCTTGAAATGCCGAGACACGTGGCTGTGACGGTGCTGATCGCTGCGTCGACTGCCGGACTTTTAGGATTGGCATTGGTCGCGAGGCTGCGGTTCGGCGGCAGGCGCTCTCCATCCCGCATATCGGAAACATAGTGGGAGGCTTGCTATGCCTCGCTACTACTTCCACGTCGGACGTGGCTAACTCACCGTGCTAGACCATGGCGGGTGGTCGCGATAAAAACGAAACGCGCGGTCAGCGTCCACGCCTCCATACCAGCGTGGCGCAAAGCCGCCCCGCCGGCGGCGCAATACCGGCCCCGGTTTTGCCGCGTGATCCGCAGCCGATACATGGAGGGCTGGTGACACGGCCCGGCCGCAGAAAGGCCTCTCTAAGGACGCCCTGTGGCGCGCGCCGGCTCCCCCGCCGCAACTCCCCGGTCGCCCTGAGCCCACCTAGGGACGCGCCCCGCGGTCTGGCCAGCACGGGAAGGCGATCCAAGACTGGGTTGTGTCTCAGTTTGAAATTTGGGTAAGTGGCTACGCTTACCGCTAAGAAGGGCGAGGAGGACGTTGGATGGACTATTTTCTGAATGGCGGCCAAGTGGTCGCGGGGCTCGCGGCGCTAGTCCTATGGTGGCTGACGCTAAGTTTCATTGGGCGTCGATACGGAGACAAGGCCCTTAGTTCAATGGGTTTCGCGTTCTGGCCTTGCCTCTTCCTGCTCTGGTTGGTTGGCGGGTGCATCCTGATCCTGCGGGGCATGGGCGTAGTTTGATACACTGCGCAAGCGCCCACGAGTGAGGAGTCGGCGGTGGGTAGAGGAATGATCGATTTGACAGGGCAGCGGTTTGGTCGTCTTCGCGTGGTGGACTTCACGGGCATGGGCGGCACCAGCCGCATATGGTTGTGTATCTGTGATTGTGGGGCTGCCTGCCCGCATCTGAGAAGCGGCAACACGAAGTCGTGCGGATGCCTGCGTCTACGCCGCCTAGAGCAAGCACGAAAAAGGACACAGTTGCAGGCTCGGAAACTGACACACAATGGGCGCCTGCAAAGCGTGGCAGCGTGGGCGAGGTCAAAATTCGAGAACGACCATTTACGGACGCCTCGGGCTTGGGTGGCCAATTGACTTGGCCTTTTCGCGGAATGAGTGAAATGGAATGATCAACGGTAGATATTCTGGAGCAACTGCAGCAGGCGGGTGCCCGGCACGTTAGGCGCGCAAGTGGGTGGCACGATCAGGCAGTCACCTCTGACCGACCTGGCAATGCTCAACCAATCCCGGGCGAGGAGGGTTTCGTCGCCCTACTCGCGTCGGGGCAGGGCGGCGAACCGACTTAACGTCCTAACTCTCTCACGCCGACCTTGACTGGCCGCCCTTTGCCTCGATAACGGCGTTCAAGTCCGCCTCGTTTCCGGCGCGGCGACTGCGCCCCTCGAAGACAGCGCCTTGCTCAATGGCAAACACCATGTGATGAACGTCACCTTCCACCTCGGCGGTCGATTGCAAGTTCACCGTCTTGGCGCAAATCGCACCTGAGACCTTGCCACTCACTGTTACCTGTTGGCCAGCGACCAATCCTGTGACCTTACCCTGTCCCCCGATGATCACTTCAGCGGCTTGCACGTCGCCCTCAATCTCACCATCAATTTGAAGAATACCCCGGCTAACGATCCTCAGTCCCTGACCGATAATCCGAAGATCATTGCCGATGATCGATTTGTCGCCACTGTCGGTGGGACCGGTTCGATGTTGCGGGACGGTGGCAATCGCCGGACCGTTGGGGCCAGCCAAAGGCTTGCTCGGCTCTGGAGGAGAGTTACGCGTAAACATGAGTTGTCCTCCCAGACAAAGTCCCGCCTTTGAAGTAGAGCAGCGGTGGGCTCTTGGTCAAATTTTGTCGGGTAGGCGCTACAAGTATTCGTGGTCAACCGAGGCTACGCCCACGAATGAGAGACGTGGAAGGAACGAAGAGGCCCAACTTTGCATACCTGGCCGCGCAGAGGACCTCAGGCGCGATCCCGAGGACGCAAAGACGCTCACCCAGATGGCCGCCGAACTCGGCACGACCAAGAACACGGCGAGGCGCTGACTTCGGCGCGATCACTGGGACCTCTGGATGGAGCATTGGGCGTTGGTCGAGGAGATGTGGGAGGCGGGGAGCGTGATCGTCAGCGGCAGGTCGGGCGGCTTGCCGATGGGCAGCGCAGCAGTGAAATCAAAGCTGCCCTTGATCTTTCCCTTGCTCGACCCCCTGGCTGGTAGCGATGAACCCGATGGTGAGCTGATCTCAGGTCTCATCGATGGCCATGAGGCTCTTGCCGGTCTTCCGGATAGTTGGTCTGATCGTTTGAAGGGGGTCTCGACCTGCACCCCCGAGCCAAAATCCGCCCGGTGAGGGCGTCGCAGCCGCAGTCAGTTGTCGGGCCGCTATCTGCCACTATGCGTCACGTAGGAGCTGAGGGACGCGACCATTGCCTTTGGTTCTTTGCGACGCGAAAGGTGGCCGCATGCTGGCGATTGCTGGGGCATACGGAATTGTGCCTATCGCTAGGCGCACGCTGGGTGGCATTCGGGCATGCCGACGCAACACTCCATCGCACCGGCCTGCTAGACAACTGAGCACGAGAGCGTACGCCGTGCGAGCCTCGCCTCGTCGCCAGCATTTCAGGGTCCTTCTGCCTTGGCCTTGTCTGTTTTGGTTCTATGGGCTGGATGACCTCGTACTGGGAGAGTGCGGTCGGCACCTGACCACTAGATGCGCGGACCCCAAGCCTGATCCACTTGTCAGACGCTTTCACAATCGGCGGACCCGCTTCAACTTGAGTATTGGCCTGGGACATCAGCGAAGCCGGTAGATGGAGCAGAGACACCCCCGCGACCAGGACCCCGACGAACAGCACGGTGGTTCGTACCGCGCTGCCCCGATCCGAAGCCTCCTGTGGTCGGCTATCAGCGGAATTGCTCACGGTTTCACCTCAACTGACTGTGCCCGCCCCGAATAACAGGACAAACTTGATGCATCGGTTAGCTCGAGCTCGGAAACCGACATTCATGCCCAGTACGTGTGGCGGGCATGAAGTGGATCAGGCTCCGCCCGAGCCCCGGGAACCCGACATGACGAATGATTAGATGGCGAGCCGGCCCTCGCCATACATGCCCCGTAATGGGGAGACTTGGCCTCTCGCTACGCAGGACAGTTCGTGTGGAACCATGGCGATGCGATGGCGTGTGCGCGACCCCATTGGCGCAAGTCCGCCCCTTCTGTAGGTCCCGCCGTTGCCAGATGACTGCTTGCAGACTTGGACCATTGTACTGACGAGCGAAGTCGGCATGTCGGCACCCCGGGGTGACGCTGGTGCTGTCTCAATCGGTGATCGCCTTGCCCTCCCCGGGAAGCGATGGGAGCATTGTGACCTGCTAGGATGACGCTCATGGCCGACAGCCTAAATCGCCGACGATGGTCCGGTTGGTGTCTCGTCCCTGGACCCGTCGATTTCGTTGAGCCCGAATTTAGCTTCGACATGCAAGACCCCATCGCCGAGTACCGCGCAAGCTTGGTCGCTGAGGTGGCGCTGTCGATCCCCGGGGTGCGGCTCAACCATTCGGCCCTGCCAAGCTGGTGGGACTGGAGGGCGAGGCGGACCGGCGACGGTGGTTCTTACATCGACCTTGCGATGACACTTTTGATGATGATGTCGATGACTGCCGACCGTGCACCATCCGAGATGTGCCGTGAGGTGGCCCCGCTTGTTTAGACAGTTTTTCCGCTTCGATAAGTGGATCCTCTGCCGGGGGTTAAGCTGCCAAGCGGATCGGCAGCATGCTCTGTGGACCAAAGTAGGCTTGATCGGGCGTCATGCCGTCAAGGCTCGAGTGCGGACGGCGGCGATTGTAAAGATCGAGGTAGCATCCGATCGAGACGCGCGTCCGAAACGCTGTCATAGGCGCGCAGGTAGACCTCCTCGTACTTCACGGATCGCCAAAGCCGCTCCACGAACACGTTGTCCCGCCAAGCCCCTTTGCCATCCATGCTGATCTTGATCTCGTTCCTGATTAGAACGTCCGTGAACGCTGCACTCGTGAACTGTGAGCCTTGATCCGTGTTGAAGATCTCCGGCTTGCCGTGCTTTGCCAGCGCCTCCTCCAATGTCTCGATGCAGAACGATGCTTCCATCGTAATCGACACGCGCCACGACAAGATACGGCGGCTGAACCAGTCGAGCACGACGGCCAAGTAGACAAAGCCCTTCGCCATGGGGATATAGGTGATGTCCATCGCCCAGGCCTGGTTCGGACGCGTGATCTCCACGCCGCGCAAGAGATACGGATAGACCTTGTGGCTCGGTTCTGGCTTCGTCGTACGCGGACGCCGATAGAGCGCCTCTATCCCCATGCGAACCATCAGCGTCTTCACGTGACGCCGTCCGACCTTGCTCCCATTGGCAGCCAATAGACGGCGCAACATCCGCGCCCCTGCGAAGGGGAAATCCAGATGCAGCTTGTCGATTTGGTGCATGAGGGCGAGGTCGGCCGCCAACACTGGGCGCGGCAGGTAGTACACCGTGCTGCGCGCAATGCCGACGGCCTCGGCCTGCTTGGTGACGCTCAACGCGTGGTCACGGTCGATCATCGCTTTGCGTTCAGCAATCCCGCCTTGCTGAGCGCGCCCTCTAAAAATCATTCTCCAACGTCAGCTCGCCGATTTTGGCGTGCAGCGCCTTCACGTCGACGGGCGGCGTTGTAGGCCCCTTGCCGCTGCCCGACCCGAACAGATCCGCCGCACCGCCTTCCAGCTGCGCTTTCCAACTCGTGATCTGATTCGGGTGGACGTCGAACTGATCCGCCAACTGTGCAATCGTCCGCTCACCCTTGATCGCTGCCAGCGCCACTTTGGCCTTGAAGGCCGGCGAGTGGTTCCGTCGTGCTCTTTGCTCATCGTCGCTCCTGATCTGCGAGCCACAACCGTGCCCGCTGTCAGGCAGAGATTCCACTCATCGTCCTGTCTGAAATTGTGGAGCTCACTTCTCTACCGCAAACGGTCTACTCCGCGCTGATGGTCAGCTAATTTATGCCGCCGAGGACCTTCGGGTCGGCCTTTTCGAAGCCCATCATGAGGGAGCACCAACTTAGAAGTGCGCGGTAAGAGGCAATCGAAACAAAATATCTACAGGCACGACCTCGCGGCCCAATCGGAGGCAATCACATTAATCCCGTGTGCCCGAATGACTGGAACCTCTGTGCCACAATGTTTAAGGACGGAGGCGTGGCAGGGTGCTCATCGGCTACGCGAGGACATGGGCGTTCGATCAAATCGCTGGTTTGATGCTCAGCACCGCGATCTAAAAGCTGCGGGCTGCAAAAGATATTCGCCGACCAGGTCAGCAGCGTCGCCGGAGCGCGAGCAACCTCGCCGGCAATTGACTACCTTCGGGAGGGTGACGTGCTCGTGAGTACGAAGCTCCATAGGCTCGCCCGGTCGATGCGCCACCTCATAGACATCGTAGATGAGGTAAAGAAAGGGCGCGAGCCTTCGCGTCCTCGGAATAAATCTGGTCACCGACACCGCCACGGGCCGGATGATGCTCCAGGTGCTCGGCGCGGTCGCAGAACACGAACAGCTGCGATGCTGGAGAAGCAGCGCGAAGGGATCGCGAAGGGGTAATTTTAGCCGCAGGCGCTCCGCGTGCCGCCTTCGATCAGCGTCTTTTTGCCACTCGCTCAACAATCTCACCTCTAGGCACCGCCTCCCTGGCAGTGCCCAGGGAAACCTCAGGGAGCCAGCTTTTCTGCATTTCCAGGGGCGGTCTTTGTGATCTTGCAGCGAGCTTGGTTGGTCGCGACGTTGATCAGGGAAATTGTGTCGCCCTGCTTGTCGTACCGGCTGCACGGATTGTTGGGCGCCTTCTTTCCAATCGGTGCACGCCGTGTTGCCTTTACCGCCCAGGTTCCATGCAACATGCCGCGGCCCGCGGATTTTGTAAAGGGCGGTGTTCCATCTGCAGCATAGTAGATTATGCCTTGCCCCTGCCCTCCTGTTGATGTTGCCCCGCATTCCAAGTAGACGGTCTTGCCAGAAATGGTTCCCTTTGATCTCGTCTCCGGTCATGTCGGCGGCGATTGCCGTCCCGACGACAGCGACTAATCCCAACGCAGCGAGCGCGGCTCTACGGACGTTTTCATGGGCTTTCCTCCATGCCGCAGGTTATGGCATTCACGTCGCGCTTGGGGCCTGGTTCGCACCAAGCTGCGTCATGCGTGATCGCGCTGTCACTGGAAGTGAGCAGACGCAGAGCGAAGCTAACGCACATGGGCCTGTAGACGTTGTGATCTAAAGCACCGCTTGGCTCTGAGCGTAGAGGCGGACCTCGCGGTCGTGCCAGTGACCTGAATGCGCATTCTGGGGAAGGCGGACAGGATTTCCGATCGAACGCCCGCGTTTAGCGCCGCATGTTCCGCACTAACTACACCATCATGCCATCCCGCTGCCCGTTAGACGGCAGTTGGCCCGCCATGGTCGCCAATGCGCAACGGTCTTTCTGCTACGCGGCTCAGCCAAGCGTGTCCGCATCCCTAGGAAGACAAATGACCCCCTGAAACGGCGACACTGCCGTGCGCAGTATGTCGCCGGCAGATTGCTACTCGGTGGCCTCGGTGCCGCCTTCCTGCTTTTCTGCATCGTCGGCAACATGACCGAGATGATCGCGGCCCGCAGCAGCGGCACCATCAGCCGTGGACGGCGGCCGTCCTGCGTCATCAGCCTCGTGCTGGTCCACTGGTTTGCTCATCGCCATCCTGCCACGCTCGACAAGCTAGCGACGGCGCTTGGGTGGCGGCGGGTTGATTAGCCTGTCGAGCGCCCCCTCTCACGCTCGGCAAACCCAACGTTGGCCGGGTGACTGGTGCTTCACCTGCTCGTACGCCTCTGCACCCAACCCGCCACTAGGAGCACAGAAATGAGCGATATCGGAAAGACGCTGAGGAAAATCTGTGCGGCATTCAACGCACAGCGACCTTGATGCGATCATGACGTACTTTGCTGACGACTGCTTGCTTGAACTGCCGAGAGGGCCAGAACCCTGGGGTACTGGTACGAAGGCAAGGAGAACGTGCGCAAGTGATTGGCAACGCGCTTTCGAGGGCTACCTGATGTGCACTACGGCAACGAGCAGCATTTCGTTGACGAAGACGCAACCCGGCATGTCGAAATGGCTACTGACGGGGACGACAACAAAGGGTACCAAGGTAAGGGTGCAAGGATGCGGCTTTTATACGTTCCGTGACGACGGAAAGATTATCCGAAAGGACCTTTGTACCGGAAGATCATCGAATAGCGCTGAGTGACGAGCGCGACTTTGGCATCGGAATCCTAAGCACATTGGGCGTTACACCCACGTTGCCGGCGTCGGTTCAAGCGCGCTTTGCTGCCCGTTTGATTGTGGGGGCACTCAGCCCCGCAACCGAGTGCCTCTCCAAGTGCTCAGGACAAGGCGCACCCCAAGTCCGGAGCAAGACGCCTTCCTCGTCAGATCTCGAAGAGCTTCGGTTTTATTCCCAGATCGGCTGAGGAATGCATAAAAATTGTGTCCGAGACCAGCGCCTGGACGTTGCTCGGCATTGGTATTGAATGCTAACGTTCAAGTTGGGAACAGCGTTTGGAACGAGGCCACCAGTTGGGGACTTGCTATCCCTGAGCTCATCGCTGCTCTTCTTCTCCGGAACGCTCGCCGCGCGCTTTACAGTGCTCGCAACCGGCAGCTACATCCACGGTTCCAGTGCACGTACCCGCCGGATCACTTTATCTACGCGCCATAGGCAATCGCTTCCGGAAGCAACACTTTGCTGAGATCGGCAATCGCTGGCTCGCAAAGCGTTCAACAGGGCGGTGCCGTAGGATCGAACACGAAGGGCTCCTCGCCCGTGACGGCAAGTTCATCAGCAAGGCTGGCAAGGTGCGCAGGAAATTGGGGCGGCCTGGTGCCGAGCCCGACAAGATGTAGCGCTTGCGCGGCATGAACTCCGCCAAAGGTGTCGGGATTGGCAGAGTGGCAAGGGAAGTAGGGCTCGGGCGATGCCGGCGCCAACGATCCCGTCTTCGCCAGCCGCAAAGGCGGCCACCTGACCGAGCGTGCCGTTAACGGCAGGTCAAGCGCACGACCAGGAAGGCGGGCATCAATGAGGCTGTATCGCTGCACTGGCTGCGTCACGCGCACGGCTCGCATGCCATCGACCGCGGCGCCTCGCTGCCCGAGGTGCAGCCGGAGCCTGGGCCACAAGCAACATCGCCCACCACGTCAGGCTACCTGCACGCCGGCCCAACATGTCGGGCGGTCAGCACTTGATCCGGGAGTGTTTCTTCGATGAAGTGCCGGCCAAGGGAAATTGCCACCGGCGCTGATCGGTCCCCGCCCTGTGGCAGCTTTTCACCCCAATAACCGACAAACGGCCGCGGCTCTTTTCACCCCATCTGCCGGAGCGTGTCGCAAGGTTCTTCTCCCGAACACCGGCTTGGTGCACCGCTGACAGCCGCAACGAACAGGCGCTGATGCGGTGGGCCAAGAACAGTCGAGGTCACGCGGTTGGGCGCCGGACTCTGTGATCTTGCACATTTTTTCACGCAAAGGTCGCCCAAAGAATGGGCAGAGACCTCGTAGTCGTTGCCCAGATCCAAAAAAATGCTCGCGAATTTCAATACTCTTCCGCCGCGCAAAGAATGGCATGAATCTTGATTAGTTCCTGCTGAAGGATTCATCGCGGAGGGCGGTGGTTCGACACTCGCGTGCGGAATGCTGGCGCACGGAAAGGCAGGTAAGCCATGCAGCTTATCATCGCCGGAAAGCCCTTCGAGCTGAACGAAAGAGGTGGCGCCCGGGTGGTTCAGCCTCGATCCGGGGACAGCCATATAAGCACGTCCGCGGCAGACGGCTGCCACAGCGGCACGTGTGGTTCCCTTCATGGTGCCGCATGGTGGGGCACATTGCCTCCATCACCTGAAAGACCAAACCGTGATTGCCTCAGGCGAGGCGCCACGTTCGTCGACACCGTCCAGGCAACATGCCGCTGCACGGCAACGCACTACACGGATCGCAGACGGCGAGACTTTGCGTCCCGTCGGAAACCGCGGCTGCCTTTGACACGAGCAACCGATAGAGCAGCCTCTGACTTAGTTGTGGGGAGTGTTGTTGGAGACGAGGAGGTAACAAAATGGCAACGAAGGCAGGCAGGCGTAGAGATCTTGTGGTCCTTGCACGTGGCCTCCGTAGCGACAGCCTTGCTGTGCATCGCCTTTGGCGACATGGCGTTGGCACAGGACGCGGCGCCTGCCTGCGGTGGCAAGGTTCTCGAAAATTGCGCTCCGAATTCCGGCGACACGGCGTGGATGCTGACGTCGGTTGCGCTGTGTGCTGATGATGACCATCCCAGGCCTCGGCCTATTTCTACGGCGGCATGGTGCGCAAGAAGAACGTCGGCGATACGGTGATGACCAGCTTTGCCGTGACGTGCCTGGTCACCATTCTTTTGGCGGTTCTTACCTATAGTCTGGCCTTCCGCGCAGGCACGCCCTTTCTTGGCGGATTGGATAGGCTGTTTTTGAAGTGACATCCTGAGCGACATTGGCAAGAGTATCGGCAATCCCAACCCGCTCGCAGCGACCATACCGGAAAGCGTCTACATCTGCTTCCAGATGACGTTCGCCATCATTACCCCGGCCCTCATCGCCGGCGCCTTTGCCGAGCGCATGAAGTTCTCGGCCATGCTGTGGTTCATCGGCCTGTGGGCGATCTTCGTCTACGCGCCGATCGCGCACTGGGTGTGGGGACCCGGATGGCTTCCTACTCGTCGGGCAACAGCGATGCCTACGTCAAGGTGTTGGACTTCGCGGGTGGCACCGTCGTGCACATCAACGCAGGCGTCGCCGGTTTGATGTGCGCCATCATGCTCGGCAAGCGCAAGGAGAGCGGGCCGGCACACAACATGGTGCTCACGTTCATCGGCGCCTCGCTGCTCTGGGTCGGCTGGTTCGGTTTCAACGCCGGATCGGCCGTGACGCGCGGGCTTGCAGGCCGGCATGGCTATGCTGGTGACCCAGATCGCCACTGCCGTCGCGGCCTTCACGTGGATGCTGGTGGAGTGGGCGTTGCGCGGCAAGCCGACCGTGATCGGCATCTGCTCGGGCGCCGTCGCCGGTCTCGTTGCCATTACGCCGGCATCGGGCTTCGTCGGACCTATCGGCGCATTTGCCATCGGGATTGGCGCCGGCGTCTTCTGTTACTGGGGCTGCACCGGCCTGAAACGCATGTTCGGCTACGATGATGCACTCGATTGCTTCGGAGTGCACGCCATTGGCGGCATCGTGGGCGCCCTGCTGACCGGCGTGTTCGCCGTCGAGCAATACGGCGGAACCGCGGGTGTGCTCGAGGGCAATATCGCCCAATTCTTCAACCAATGCATCGGAGTGGGGATTGTGTTTGGCTATGACGCCGTCGCAAGTCTCGTCATTCTGATCGTGGTCAGGATCTTTGTCGGACTCCGCGTCACGGAAGAGATCGAGCGCGAGGGCCTCGACCTGGCGTTGCACGGCGAAGCGGTTCAGTAACAGTGGGGAGGAGGGCGCGGAGACCACTCGCGCCCTCTCCCCGCCCTTGACCGCAAGGAGCCAAGAAAGAACGGCAGCATTGTGCATCTCCAAGAGAGCCAGGGAGGCCCGCCAATGAAGGAAATCTTCGCACAAGGCGACTTGTTGATCGAGCGCGTGCCTGACGTCGTGCCATCGGGAAGGATCGCGCAGAACTCCGATGGTGCAGCGATGGTGCTGGCGGAAGGAGAGGCCACCGGGCACCGCCACGCGATTTGGGAGCGAGTGATCATGTTCCGCGATGACGGCCTGGCGCGGGACATACCCGCTGATCTGTACGTGGGTCACGTCAAAATCGACGCCCCTTCTGCACGGGTGACGCACGACGAGCATGCGCCCTGACCTTGCCGAGAGGGACCTACCGTGTTCGCCGCCAGCGCGAACTCGAACCGCGAGATGCCCGCATCGTTGCCGACTGAGTACGACACCCTCACTCCGGAACAGGCGGCCGCACTAGGACACTATCGTGCCCGGTGGGCCGCTATCCGACGCTCGACCGAGCCGGCGGATCGCAACGCCGCTGAACAGGGCGTGCGGCATGCATACCACGCAGCAGCATTGAAGCCTCCGGTTCGGTGCGTGTGGTGCGAAGGTCCGGCCGCCCTCTCCGATCTCACGCAGCGGATTGCGCGGACCGACGGCGCCAACGTCAAGTCCGCCCTCATGCCATCGCGTGCGCCGGCAGGTTGCCTCTCTCGTCCGGAGGCGCGTGTCTCAGCGCGGGTGGGCCGCTGTGGCAAGCGTGGTGAACCCCGCCGACGCGCTCGTTGCGTCAGCCCATGACGCGGTCATGCGAAACGTGCGGCACGGAGCGAGTGTCCTTGCTCGAGCGCGTCCGCCGGTCACACTCGTTGCCCTGGGATATGCGCGCACTGTTTGGTCTGTCTGGCCTGCAGCATGACGCCGTGGGTCAACACGATTTCTCTTGGCTCGGAACTTACGATTATGTCCGCAACGAACTTGGCCTGCGATCCGAGACCGAGCCCTTGCTCGGCCTATGGCAGGTAGCGACGAGCGTAGGCTGGATGCAGCCTCATGAGCGTACGTGTTGGCTCGTCGAGCGGCCCTACGTCCTGTGCGGGGATGCCCGGGATCGACTGCACAACGCGCAAGGTCCGGCTCTGCGATATCGCGATGGCTGGTCCGTGTGGACCTGAAAGGCATCGAGGTTCCCCTTGGGTGATCGGGCAGTCCGAGAAGATCACGCTCGACGCGATCGATGCCGAACCCGATGTTCAGGTTCGTCGCTGCATGATCGAGATCGTCTCCCGCAACGTTACGTGGCGCTGGGCGGCCCGGTTCGGGTTGCCTCAGATGAGGCTGGAATTCTCTGGCGCAAGGTCTGGCGGACGTTCGATGCCTGGGCTGCCGTCGAGGTGATCAATGCCACCCCCGAGCCCGACGGCACGCACAGACATTTTTTCCTGCAGGTTCCCGCGAACATGCGAACGGCGCGAGAGGCCGTCGCCTGGACATACGGCCTGAGCGAGGACGCCTACTCTCAACTGGTCATCAGAACGTGATTGGAGCTTGGCGGTGAGCCGCACCTACTCGGTTGCGCACTCCTTCGGCGCGCCAGTGGGTCAGCTCCGGTAGTATCGCCACATCCTCAGGAAGGTCCGATGAATTGCGTCGGGCGGCTGGTCGAACGGCTCGACGTTGACCCGCACCACGCCACGATGGTCCATGCGCCACGGCAAGCGCATCATCGAGCGATAGATGGGCTGCTTGCGCCAGTCGGCGACGAGAGCGCTGCTGAGAGGCGCATTGAGCGCGATCTGCAGCTCGTGGACGATAGCCGCTCGCTCGGCGAATCCTACGAGGTCGATCCGCTCTACGGCTCGCCACCGGATCAGTCCAAAGGCCTGGATGAAGATGCCATACTGATTGGCACCGATCGTCGGTCGCCCCGCTTCCAACAAAGGAAGGTTGTAGTAGCAAAAGCCTGCCGCCGCCACTGCGAGAGCCAACCAAAGGGCGGCGCCGGTGATCCACGCGGCCGCAAAAAACATCGCGGCCATGGCGGCGGTGACATATACAGGAAAATGGGTGTCATCCCGCTTGTAGGCGACCGAGTAGCCTCCCGCATCTCTCTCGTCCGCACCTGTACCCATGCGGGAATTATGCCTGAGGTCTCCCGATGGCACAAGCCATTGGTGTTCTGTTTCGCATGGCCAAGGGCTGAGCTTTTTGGAAACTCAACGCGCATTGTCTGACGGACTGCAAGCGGTGGAGTTGGGTGGTGGTGAGGAACCTCGCCTAGCCAGCAGCAGCAGGTTCGTGGATGCGCGACTTAATACGTTGTCTGAATGGGATGGCCCGGAAGGCGCTCGGACACGACGTGTGCCTGATCCCGGCCCAATACGTGAAGCCCTTCCTCAAGGGTCACAAGAAATGACTATCGCGATGCCCCGGCGATCGCGGAAACCGTGCAGCGACCAACGATGGAGTTTGTGTCGATCAAGACTCCGCAGCAAAGTCATCTGCTTTCGTTGCATCGCGTCCGCTCGCGCCTCGTTGGTCAGCGCACCAGCAGCGTGCTCAACTTCACGACGCTCGACATCCAACCCGGCGACTGGCTCAAGATCGGGTCGCAGGTTGCCAGCACCGGCTTTGCGCACGGCCGGGCGCAACGATTGGGTGCGCATCTCGGCGGTATCGGTCGCGATTTCTCTCTCGCCAACGAGCCATGCGCGAAGGTCCTGAGAGAGCCCGTCGTGCTTCGCTAGTGCGGGCCATCTCCTCGTGCTGCCTGCCGCCCATAACCATGTTGAAGGTGCAATTCGTGCCGCGCGAGGCGACGCCTGCACCAGGCACTTCGTCAGACACGCGAACTCGGCCTGTAGAAGGGCTCGTGCCTGGCCGGATCTATGTAGTTCGCATAGAACTTGCGCACGTGCGGCAGCAGGGCTTTCGACAACTTGCGCCGCTCGACCTCATCGTTGGCAAGCGCCTTGCTCAGGTCGTCGTGCAGCGCCTTGAGCGAGGCATCGCGGTCAACCCTGGTAAACTTGCCGTCCTGGTAGATGACCTCGCCGTCACACATGGTGAGCTTCACGCCCTCAGCCTTGGCGCGCTGGATCACGGCATCGAGCAGCGGCGTCTCCTCGTCGAGGTAGGGGAAGGAGATCTGCTTCCAGTCAAGGCAGCACGAGATCGGCTGATTTGCCGACCTCGAGCGTGCCGATGCCAGCACCATAGGGCGTAGTTTTGGCGCCACCGACGGTGGCCATGCGCAGCACCTGGCCCATGCTCGGCACGTCGTCGTCGACCATACCCGGCACGCGGTGGGCGCGCAGTACCAGCTTCATCTCCTGCAGCATGTCACGGTCGTCGTTGATGCCGGCCTCGTCGAGGCCGATAGCAGTGTTGATGCCGGCTTTCTCGAAGTGGTTGAGCGCGGCGACGCCCGGAGCGCAGGCGGAGGTTCGACGAGCAGTTGTGGCACACGCATGCCCCTGTCGCCGTCATGCGTTCGATGTCCTTCTCGTTGAGCCACACGCCGTGGCCGAGCGTGAGGCGCGGGTTCACCATGTCGAAGCGGTCGATGTACTCGAGCGCGGTGCACTTGCCACGCCGCCAGGCGTATTCCTTCTGGTAGGCGGTCTCGAGCAGGTGCATGTGCATTGGCACGTTGTATTTTTCGAGGCTTCGGAGAGCAATCCGAGCGCCTTGTCGGAGCACCAGTGCAGGTTGGCCGGAGCCAGCTGGATCTTCACGCGGCGCTTGTTGTTGTGGCGCTCGAAGAGGCCGCGGAAGAGCCCCATGCTCTCGTCGAGACTGGTCTTGAAGCGCGCGAACCAGCGCTGCATCGGCGCCTGCAGCTCCTCGGGCAGGCTCGCCACGAACTCCTGATCGGCCTGGTAGACGAGCCGGTTCTGGTCGCGCACGGCGTAGCAGTAAGATAGGCGCATGCCGACGTCTTCGTAGGCGCGGATCACCTCGCCAGATTTGGCCTCGACCTCGGGAAGCGTGCCGGGCATCCAGCCGTGAATGTGCTGCACCGTGGTGATGCCGGAGCCGATCATCTCGAAGGCCGAATAGAGCGTGTCGAGATAGAGATCGAGGTTGCGGATCACCATGCGCGTGACGAACCACAGCTCTGAGTGGCATGTCGGCGGAGCCCAGCTGAACGGGCGTCAGGCCGACGTGGTGGTGCCCATTGACAAATCCCGGCAGCAGGATCTCGTTGCCCGAGCCCAGCACCGGTGCTTTCGGGTGCTTCGCCTTGAGGTCCTTGTAGGTGCCGATGGCGATGATCGTGCCGTCCTCCTGCAGCACGGCGCCATCCGGGATCTCCTCCCAGCTCTTGCGGTCGATGGCGCGCGTGATCATGGCGCGGCTGCGGATCAGAGACGTGGCCATGGGGCTCTCCTCATGTTTGAGAGAAGACTGCGAGTTGAACAATTAAACCGGAGTGGCAAGCGCCTCCTGCTCGGCAAAGGCGCGATCGACCTCGTCGCGCAGATGCTGCGTCAGCTCGATCCTGAGCTTCTCGCATTCGGGCGAGAACAGGTTGCGCGGCCGCGGCAGATCGATCCGCACGATGGTCTTGATGCGGCCGGGCCGCGACGTGAATACCGCCACGCGGTCGGCCAGCGCCACCGCCTCGTCGATGTGGTGGGTGACGAACAGGATCGAGCGCGCCGCTGTCGCGCCACACGTCGAGCAGGAAGTCCTGCATGCGCTGTCGCGTCTGCACGTCGAGCGCGGCAAACGGCTCATCCATCAGCAGCACCTTGGGCCGCATGGCCAGCGCCCGAGCCACGGCGACGCGCTGGCGCATGCCGCCCGACAGCTCGTCGGGGCGCTTGTCGAAGGCAGCCGTCAGGCCCACCCGGTGCAGGGCATCGCGTGCGGCGGCGCGCCGCGTCGTGCTGTTCGCCCCGCGGATCCGAGCCCGAAGCTGACGTTTTGCCACACCGTCAGCCAGGGAAACAGCGACGTCTCCTGGAAGATCAAGCTGCGATCCGGCGAGGGGGCGGCGACGCGCTCGTGGTACGACCAGATCTCGCCGCTGGAGAGCGGCTCGAGCCCGGCCACGAGATAGAGGAGCGTGCTCTTGCCGCATCCTGACGGCCCGAGGAAGACCACGAACTCGCCCGGCTCGATCTCGATGTCGATGTCGCGCAGCGCTTCGTGCGCGCGCTCGGTCCCTCAGCCCAGGTCTTCGACACCCCGCGACAGATCACCGAGCTGTTGGAGGAGAAGGGCTTGAGCAGGTCAAAGGCCACGCAACACCCCCGTCGTCTCCGGGACCCAGTACAAGATGCGCTTCTTGCAGCATGCGCAAGATGAGATCAAACGTGAAGCCGAGCAGCCCGATCAGGGCGATGGTGAAGAACACAAGCGACGGGTTGAACGTGTTGCGCGCCATCATGATTACCTGACCGAGCCCATAGCCGACGCCGGTCGATTCCGCCACCAGAACCACCATCCAGGCCGCAAACAGGTTCATCCGTAGCACCACCAGCAGCCCAGGCAGGATTGCCGGGATGATCCACGCGACTATAGGTCTGCCATTTGGTTGCGCCCATGGTGCGTGCGACGTTGATCAGGTTCCTGTTGACCCCGTCGATCTGGCTGATGGTGGCGAGCACCATGTGAAAGAAGAGCGCGATCACCACCATGAAGATCGCCGGCGCGTTGCCGATGCCAAACAGGAAGATCGCCACCGGCAGCCAGGCAATCGGCGATACGGGCGAAAGGGGAGCGTGATAGCCGGCAACGTTAGCCGCTCGAACAGGAGGAAATATCGAGATCAGCACGCCGAGAGAGATGGCGAGCACCGAGGCGATGACGAGGCCGACCATCACGCGCATCGTAGTTGCGCCGATGGTGATCATGACAGCTTCGTAGGGGCTCGGACCATCGGCCGGGTTCACGCCGATCGACCAGCGCGTCGCCGTGTTGAAGAGCTTGGCCTGCTCGGCGATGTTGCCGAGGAAGATGTGCGGCGGCGGCAGCAGCTTGGGATCGGCCAGGCCGGTGAGCCAGCACAGCTCCCAGATCACGGTGAAGGTGCCGATCGACACCAGCGTCCACCACAGACGCTGCACGCTGGCCGAAATCCGCGCCGCGAATGCCGACCGGCGACGCGGGGTGGCCGGCGGAGCAAGCGCTCCGCCAACCTGGCCCACGGAGCCGCTCGGCCGCTCGCTGACGGAAGCGAGCGTTGCCATCACGCGGCCTTGTATTTGAGCTTCGAGTAGAGGTCCTGGTTCTCGGCAATGACCTGCTCGAGCAGCGACCAGTCGATCGCATCACGGCCCGGTTTGTTCTTGATGTAGCCCATCTCGATTAGGCTGTCGGTGCGCTGCAGGATAAAGTCCGTCTGCTTCCTGGCATCGACCACGGCGGGCTGCTTGCCCATCGCCAGCGTCGCGTTCTCCATCGACGTCTTGTAGTAGGTGCCGACCAGCTTCTTGAGCGTCTCCGGCTTGCTGCGTCTCGGCCATGTGCTGGGCCTTCATCATACCCTTGATGATGGCCTTGAGGCCCGCGGCGTTCTCCTTGATGAGGTTGGCGCGGCAGGCGAGCACGCAGTCGGTGTAGCCCTCGCCGTAGATGTCGCGGCCGTCGGAGAGCTTGTGCGAACCTTTGACGTCGTTGAGCAGCGCCGTGCCGTAGGGCTCGATGGTGCAGATCCAATCGATCGCCCCGGCTTTGAAGGCTTCGACGGCCTCGGGCGTCGAGCCCATGTAGCGCACGTTGACGTCCTTGAAGGCGACGCCGTTCTTCTTCAGCCAGTCGTAAGGCATCACTTCGAGTGTATCGAGCTGGAAGGTGCCGAGCGTCTTGCCCTTCAGCTTCTGGGCCGTATCGAGGCCGGGTCGCGAGACGATCACGCAGCCTTCGATGCCGCCGCCGGCGACGATCTTCACGGGCGCGCCGGCATTGAACAGCGCGATAAAGCTCGTATAGGGCATGAGGCCGAGATCGACCTGGCCGATGCCGAGGAAGGTCACCTGCTCGGCGAATGTCGGCGTGTTGACGAACTTGAGCTCGACACCGTCCTCCTTGGAGAACTGCATAGCGTGGGCAAGGAAGATGTTGAGATTGCAGAAGCCGGTGCCGTGCGTGGATTTCAGCTCTTCCGCGGCATGTGCGGCACCCCGAACAGGCTCGAGCCGACGCCCATGGTCAGCACGGCCGCGCCTGACGATTGCATGAACTTGCGCCGGCTGAAGTCCATCGACTCCAAGTTCGGCAGATGCATGCATCCAATCCTGTCACACATGGTAGGCTCTCCTCTTCGGTGGATCGATGGTCGCGAGTAATCCGCGAGTGCCCATTTGTGCCCGACGCCGCGGCGCGCGAGCGCTGGGCGACCTGAGACGGACATTCTTCAGGAGTTTGGAGTGCTGCGGGCGTGGTTCGCGGCGATAAGGTCGAGCACACCCGTATCGGGGGTCTCGCCTGTAGCCCATGTCACTGTTCGGGGCCGGTGCAACCACACCGATCCCGCCGAGGGGTGCGAACATCGCAACCTCCCAACAGTTGTGTGGCACGCCAACCGTTGCAATCGCCGAGGCGACGCTGCGCTAGTTCAGTTAATCGCAAGCGTCGTGCCAACTCTAAGGCATCTCGTCGCGCCGCGTTTGGTGGCTCGAGTGTGCGCGGCAGATCGGGCCTTCGGGCGTGGGCTTTGAACGACAGTGCACAGCGGCAGCTCATTGCGCTGAAATATTGTGCAGGCTGACACATCAGCCGCCGTCTTCCGCGCAAAGTGAGGAGAGCGCGTGCTATCCTCCAAATTGTCCCGGCTCGCAGCTTCCCTTTAGAAAGTCGTCGAGACCTCATGCAGCGTATTGTCCTCGTCAACCCGAACACGTCGGAGCCGCTTACGGCGCTCATGGCCGAGATCGCACGCGAGAATGCGCCGGCTTGCTTCCGCATCGATGGGCTGACCGCACGGTTCGGCGCCCCTCTCCTGACCAACGAAGCGGAGGTCGACGAGGCTGCCCGTGCCGTGCGCGCGCTGGCTCCGGAGCTCGCGCAAAGTGCCGACGCGGTCATCGTCAGCGCCTTTGGCGATCCCGGAGCTGACGAGCTGGCCGCCTTGCTCGAGCGGCCCGTGGTCGGAATCGCCGAGGCCAGCATGCGCGCGGCGGCGGCGAACGGACGTCGCTTCGCCGTCGTCACCCACACGGGGCGTTTGGTCTCGACGCATGGCCTTGCGGGCAGAAGAGATCGGGCTTGGAGCGCACTGCGTCGGTGTGCTGGCGACAGAGGGTGATCCGATCGCGCTGATGGCGACACCCGTTGAACTCGAGAGCGCTTTGCAGGTCCTGGCCCAGCAGGCCGTAACTGAGCATGGCGCGGAGGTCATCGTCATCGGCGGCGGGCCACTCGGGCGCGTGGCGAAAGCGCTGAGCGGCAAAGTCGACGTACCGGTGATCGAGGCGATCCCCGAAGCCGTCCGCTACCTCGCTGCGGCACTTGGCGCAGCAGCTACTCGTTGAGCCCCTTTGCCCGGATAAGGGTGCGTCGTCATCCAATGCCGGGCGATATCGAGCCGGCGCGTTACCCAAACACCGTCCTGCTTCAAATGTAGTCGAGCAGCCGCTCCAGGCCGGCGCGCGCGTGCCGGGTGCCCGATCAGCCGCATGTGCAGCCCGACCGACATCATCTTCGGCGTCTTGGCGCCCTCCTTGTAGAGCATGTCGAAGGCATCGCGGATGAAAGCGAACCACTCGTCGGAGGTGCCGACCCAGCCCGCGTACTTGCCGTCGTTGTTGGTGAGCGAGTAGGGCACGATCAGGTGCGGCCGGCCGTCGACCGTCTTCCAGAAGGGCAGCTCGTCGCCATAGTAGTCCGAATCGTACAGGAACCCGCCCTCCTCGACGATGAGGCGCCGCGTATTGATGCTCGGCCCGTAGCGGCAATACCAGCCGAGCGGCCGCTCGCCCACCGTGGTCTGCAGCGACGCGACGGCCTTGCGGATGTGCTCGCGCTCCTCGGCCTCGGTCAGCTCGTAGTGCTTGATCCAGCGCCAGCCGTGGCAACAGACGTCGAAACCGGAGGCGCGGATGGCGTCGGCAGCAGGCTTGTGCCGTTCCAGTGCGAGGGCGCAGCCGAACACCGTCATCGGCAGCTTGCGCTCCTGGAGCAACCGCATAAGGCGCCAGAAACCGACCCTGCTGCCGTATTCGAACATGCCCTCGCCGGCGAGGTCGCGGCCCTTGACGCCTTGGCCGAGGCTGTGAGCCTCCGTGAGGCCGACCTCGGTGAAGCCCTCGCCGTCCTGCACGGAGGGCTCCGAGCCCTCCTCGTAGTTCATGACGAAGTTGATAGCGAGGCGTGCGCCGCCAGGCCACTTGGGATTCGGCGGGTTGGCACCGTAGCCGATCAGGTCCCGGTCGTAGGTCGCGGGCATGCACGGATCTCCTGGCAACTAGGAAGCAGCGATGGTCACGGGCGCGGGCAGCGCGAAAATCTCCTCGTCCTTCTTGCCTCCGTCAAGCCACATGTAGACGGCGAAGGCGGCTGGGCGGTCGAGGATGGTCAGCGGATGATGCCAGACGTTGGCGCCGTAGGTGACTGCCCTGGCGTGGACCGGCAGAGGAAGGCGCGGGCGTCTCGCACGTCGGGCCCGCCCTCTCTGGCATGAGGTGCGACGACCACCAGCCAGCGGCCGACCTCGATGGGCACGAACGACTGGGAGGAGAACTCGTGCCGCTCCATCTGCCTGGCCGCCAGCGGCAGCGACGACAGATCCTCCTTGCGCGACAGCGACAGGCCCGGGCGCGCGGACGGCCGCAGGTTGAAAAGCGCGCGATCGAAGTAGGTGCGCCCGGTAGGCTCTGGGATGGCCAGCACCTCGCCGAAAGGTGCAAATGGCTCGGCGGCCAGTGGCTCCACGATCCGCTTCAAATTTGCCACTCCTACGTGCGCTTCGACAAACCGACGAGGCGGCCATCACGAGCACGATCACGCAGCTGATCAGCACGCCTGACGCGACGGCGACGCGGACGTCCAAGGTCGACCCATGATGCCCCACAAGCGGATCGGCAGCATATCCGTGCGCGCGTTCGACAGGAATAGCGAGACGGGAACGTTGTCGATTGAGGCGATGAACAATAGGAACGCACCGGCGGCGAGCAGCTCCTCGCTCCAGCCCATTACAGGGCCTTCATCACTACGACGGGCTGCTCCGCCCCTGCGCTCCGCTTCGGTACTTTCGCCCTCGCGGTGGAACCGCTTGTGGCTTTTCCTTGGCGGCATCGAAGCGCAGGTTCGCACGTCGGGACATCAGGATGGAGGCGGCAAAACCGCTCCCCCGGCGACACGGTCTGGGAGCTGTACACCTTCTGCAGCGAGATTGATGGGAGGCTGTACGACAGCACAATTCGCGTTGAGCTGCGGAATAGCCAGCGCGACGGTGGCGGCACGCACGATGATGGCGTGCCACCTCCTCCAGGCACCCATGACACGCGAACAATATGGCTCTGCTCGGTCGGCGAATGCCATTGCGTTCTCATGGCCACGATTATACTAGCCATTGTCTTCGGCTAGTGGTTCCGCATCCACTGGCCTCTAATGCCGGTTGGCCGCACGGCTGGTTTTCTCCTGTGGGTGGTCGCGGTGGTGGCGGCCCATTCTTCGATCTGTTCGAGATCCCAAGATCTGGGCAAAGGCGGTTGCTTTTGCAGTTTTCGAGGCTAAGTGTTTAACTCCTCATTGTTCCTACCGCTCTCTGCTGCAAGGCGCTCCCATTTTTAGGTTGGCATTGCACAGTTGCGTTCTCCTGCTTTCGCGTCATTTTGGCTGGGGGACCGTGCTATGAAATTTCAGTCCTTGCTCGTAGGCGCAACCCTGCTGGTTGTGAGCGCCTGCGCGTCTGATCCTCCTGCGCAAGCTCCAGTCACGTCGGCAGCTCCACCACCTGAGGCCGTCGTCGTTGAGCAGCTACCGCCCCCGCCGGACGTGGTGAACGTCGAGAAGCCCACGCCACGGCCGAAAGTTACAAAGCTGCCTGACCCGAAAGCGCCGAGCAAGTGTAAGGGACTGCCGCAGCTGGCTTGCATCAACGTCGAGGAGTGCGAGTGGATTAAGCGCACGGCGTCAACGGACAGAGACGGACGCCCATTGCTCGACTACTGCGGGTTGAAGACCGCTACTGCATCCGCAAAGAGTGAGCGGCGCCCGTCGGGGCCTGTGAATGCGTCGCTGACGCGAACTGCAGCCACCGGAACCACGGTACGCAGCCTCTCAAGCCCTTTTTCGACAGCATCGGTCAGCCTGAGACCAAGCCGGCACCGCTCGGGTACGACAGCTTACCCTCAGCTGCGGAAGCTTAGATGTGGAAGACAGGCAGACAAAAGCGGCACCAACAAGCAGAAACTCTTGCAAACACAAGGCACTTCCTTGCAACTCCGTGACGTGCCGACCAAAGTACGTAACCTGATCGAAACCCGGCAAAATCCCGCATTGTCGGCGGAAAGTCCCGCACTGTTCGCGCGCGCCGTTCACAACGGCGGGCCGGTTGCAGTCCGTGACGCCCAGCCTGATATTCGACGAAGACTGGCCGGCGATCGAGGCGTACGCCTGGCGGGGCTGGGTGCGGATGGATTGATCGTGCGCGCATATGTGTGCGCCCCATTAGATAAACACACCATCGAAACCATTGCGCACAGCTACTGTGAATGGCGGAACGCACCGACCCGCGATCGCTTGAAGTGGTCGCAGCGAAGGCCTGCTGAGAAAGCTGGCTGTGCATTTGCAAAGGTGCGCTTACGCCAGTTGCACCACGACTCCGCGTTCCCAATCGCTGGGGCAAATCCGCGTCGCGTCTCTGCTGCGTCAAGAAGGCAGCCGAGAGCTGCGGGGCTTCCGAAACTGTGGCGGTAGAAGTAGGGTTTGTTAGCTCCGCCAGCGACTCCGACGGCGTTTAAAAGCTAGCCGTCGATGATCGAGTTTCAGGACGTAGCCCCAGCGCTCCCCGCCTCCAGCATCACCTCCGCGATGTTGCCGCTCATCGTCGCGTATCGTGAAGATCAATACTTCCGGTCCTTGCGCAGACGAGCCACCGGATCTGCCGTGTTGCCTCCACACTGTTGACCAACGGCATCATGGAGTCGAGCACCGCCACGTCTGGTGTGGTCGCAGCGGCTTTGCCGATGGCGTCTTTGCCGTCGGCCGCTTTGGCCACGACTTCCCAACCAGGCTGTGCCTCTGGCACTCTGCGCAGCCCGGAGCGGACCACATCGTGGTCGTCAGCAATCAATATGCATATCATTGCCAGTGTCGCTCTGCTCTTATCCGGATACCCAGTGGTTAGCATAGTTTGTCCACAAAATCGGTCGGTAAAAAACATTACATAAGTGCTCGCTGTGGACAAAGGCCCTGGCGACTTTCACCTCGCCGGACTTCCAGCCTTGTCGGCTGCTCACCCTTTCCTGGATTTATCCTGACGCTAGACGGACGCGAGCACGACGGAATCCTCGGTCGGGCCGGATGACCCGGGGAAAGCAAAGCAGCCCCCTCGATTGCCTTGAGCGGAGTCCACCAAACTACTGCGTGATCCTGCTCAGCTGACTACTAATTTGACTGCGCCGAAAAATCCAACCGAGCCAGTTACCGCAGCAGCTTCCCGCCGAGAATAGTGAGGGATACAGTGCCCTGCGCCATGTTTCCGCCTTACGACGGCGCGGCGCGGCGCAGCTTGATTTAGTGGCGCATACCTCAATGTACGCCATCGTACACCATTCCAAAGGAATAGTCCAAGACCGTACAAAACCCGTCATGTCTAATGGGTGGCGCACCGTAACCGCTGAGGCTACGCAGATGGCGGTGGCTGGCACACACGCTGAAGGCCGCAACTTTCCGAGTGAAGAGCAAATCTCTGACCTCACGGCTATGCTGGTTGAGGGTGGCCAGCTGTCATTGCCTTTAGTTCGTCCGGTTCACGCACAGTTATGCGGGTTAGGGGTCATCGTGAGGGTGCGGAGGTCCTGCCCTTACGTCATATCTGAGGTTGCTCAATCCTGAAAGTTTCAATTCCAAATAATTCACTGCCAGCTCTCATCAGCGACGATGATCATCCCGGTGGATCTGAATGCCCTCGGGGTTTCGCCTGAGTGCGCTTGCGACCGTAGCTGACATGGGTTTCACTACCAAACATCCGAAAGGAGTGACCAGATGCGAACACAAGCAATTGCCGCCGTCATGGTGGTCGCAGCGCCGCTGTTGGTCCTGGGAAGCCCGCAGGCGGCAGCCTGCTGTACCCCAGCAGGCCTACGGGTATCAGACCGCCGCTGTCGTTACGCCCGTCGCCGTGCGTCGTCCCGTCGCCGCTGCCGCCGTAGTGCGCCGGGGAGCTGTCGTGCCACGCGTGGGGTCGGGCGCCCGCATCGCCGCACGGGCCCGGGCAACAGAGGCCCAGGGAGGTAAACTAAACGAGTGGCAGCCCTCCGGGGCGTCGAGGCTGCCACTCACCAAGGTGCCGGCGCACGCAACGGCACCATCATCGCGACCTCAAACAACTGGCTCCCGCTCCGCGTTGATGCGCTTCCAATCGGGGCATTTCGTCTTGATCCAGTTGCGGCTAGTCCGCTCGAATAGCGCGAGGCCAGGCGCTTGCACACGACACCCTCGAAACCAAACTGGTTGCAGTGATCGAACAGCACTGGACCGTCGAAAGGCTTGCACTACGCATGAACGGCACCCGCGACTTGCGCGCACAGCCGACGCAGAGTCGCGCTTGCGTTCGGACAAGCGGTAGAGCCACAAGTCAACGCCATCCTGGTGCAGCAGATCGAAGGCCGATGAACATCAGCTGGCTTGTCGCCGGGTGGCTGGTGCGCATCTGCGCGCATCAGCCGATAGAAGTGTGCCGAGCCCCGTATGGATCGATCAGGCACAGCTCGCCATCGAGGATCACCAACTAGCGCTATGCGCTTTAGTCCTGGCACCAGCGCTCGTGCTGTCTTTGAACACGTCTTGGGGTGTCCGCCGATACGTCGTCCCCGTTACATTGCCGGCAATGCTCTGCCCTAGCAGCGTCCTCGTGATCGACCCAGCTAAAAATCAAGGGGACGTCCAGGCCAAAGACTCGATTGCGTAGCCTGATCACATAGGGAAGTGCTAGCGGACCAAAGGAAACAATGACGCCGATCGGTTTCTGGCGGTACTTTTCTCTAAATAGGTTGCGCAGGAAGTCGTAATATTGCTCGTTACCGAATTGGGTGAATTCCTAGGCTCTCGACATAGTGATAAGCGGGGTTGGCGGATTGCTTGTTCAGGATCGGTGGAATCCGGTGTAGGTGCCGATGAAACCAAGCGGTAGTTAGGGGTAAGCTCGTGGATGACAAACACCGTTCGTACCGGGGGTTTGCGGCCACTGGTGCAGAAAACAAGCCCGCGATGAATAGGACAACTCGTCCTTAGTACCAAGCGCATAGAACGCAGGCCCAACTCACGCCAAAGTCTAATCACGCTTACCTGCATGCCCGTTCTGTTGACATGCTGTCTCATCGGAACCGTCAGTTTCAGCCTGAGCGGAGAGTTCAGGCGCGCCGTTATCTCATGCACCGGAAAACGAAAGTGCACGAACCACTCACTGAAGAGCGGCGCGGGCCATCGGCACTAGACGAACGGATATGGCCTATAGCCTCACATCGTTTCGGGGATGGTGGCGGGATTTCCCCGATCCAACAAGCCCCAGTTCATCCAGTCGGCGTGCAGGACACATACTGAAACGGGAGATGTGCGGTATCCTCGGTTTGGGGGATACTCATTGCGGCCAAATCAGCCGGTAGGACAGGCCTTCCTTGTGCATGGCCAGCGCCCGCCGCGCCTTCTTGTCTGACGGGCGCTGACCGTGTTGCCGGCCGAGCTTGACGCCGCGGCGCGCGGCTGCCAGACCGGACTTCACCCGATCGCTGATCAGGTCGCGATCGAATTCGGCCAGACCAACCATGATGGTGCGCATCAGCTTGCCGCTCGCGGTGCTGGAGATCGAAGCTGAGACCCGTCTGAGCCAGGATGCTAACTTTCCAGCAATGCAGATCGTCGAGCGTCTCGACGAGGTCTTGCGTGCTGCGGCCCCAGCGTCTGGCTGAGCTCGGCAGGATAGGCGATCAGCGGCTATCGCCACTTACCGCAGCAATCTGGATCCGTCGTTTGCCCAGTCCGCGAGTTCATTCAGCTTGCGTTCAAGGCGTTCCCATTCCCCCAGTTCTTCTGGCAGCCATGCCACACCTCTGCCAAGCGTGATGCTTAACACCCCTCGCGATCGCATAGAGTACGACCGGCAAGTCATCACCTCTGGTGCGCTCGAACTGATCGACAATGTGACCCTTGAGCGTGGTCAGTAATCCGAAGATGCTCATCGCTATCACCCCCGATGTACAGTGATCATTGCCGTCACATGCAGGTGATTCTGGGGCACGCAAGCTAGAAAGATGTGGATCGAGGAAAACTGGAATGGCCTACGTCCGTTGCGGCTGAAGCGTCAACAGGCTCAACGCCGCGATCGCCATGTTCACCGAGCGTAATTAGCTTTCTCTATTCCGACGGTTCCTGGCGGGGCGCGTTGCCGACTTTCTCGTATCTCGCTCCGACGACGGTGCCGCGCGTTCCAAGAAACTGATAGCGCACTCGCGCGAGCTCGGCCTCCGCATCGAAGCAGGAGGAGATTTCCATCGTTCGCGCACCACAACGCGACACAGCCTCTTCTGGCTCAACCTGGCGGAGGACGAGGTTGCGTCCGACCGCATTGTTCGCAAACGGAAGTTGCCATTCGTCGTAGAGGCGTAGCCACGGGCATGCCACGGCCTGCCCTTGCCTGGCTTCACTTAAAAACGCCCGAAGCTATCGCCAGCCTAGCGGCCACGCCCTACTGCCCGGACACGCCGCGACCGACGCTCACGGGAAATGCGACGGGCGGCACCCTGGCTCTGGCCTGGCGTCGCAACGTTCGCTGCTTCGCTTTATGGCGCTTGCGCCGCTTGTTGATCATCAGGGTGGGGCGGGGATTGCTACAAGTGACCTTCTTCGGCGGTCGGCACGTTGCGCTTACTGCGGCAGCAGGGTGCCGATCTCCAGCATCCGAGCGCAAGATCCAGCGACATAGCGCTGGCTTTCCATGCACGATCGGAGGATTGGCACCGACCGACGGGATCGCGAAGCGACGAGGTGTTTTTCAATTCGCCACACTTCCACGAATACCCTGGCGCAAATCGGTATTTTTCCGCATAGGCGCCAACCGCAGCACCCTCTAGCTTCGCGCCCAGGCCACAGCTCGTCCCTCTGGATGTGCGCCTGGCGCAGAGCGATGCTACCCCCTTCCCGCGTTGGATGCCCGCTCTCGCCCCCTCCCCTCAGAGCTCTCGCCCAGGCCGCATGCCAAGGTCTCACACGGCAGGGGATCGGGGATCCATGTCTTGAGGACATTTTCAATTGGATCGACGCTTGGAATGGGCCTTATGAGGCTCGCACTCCCTCGTGGGCTGACTAACGCTTGGACGGCGAGGACCGAACCCTAGACTTTGACACTCCCCAGGTTGGGGAGTGGCATCACGCTGGCACAGCAGATTTCGTTCGTTAGCTGAAAATCCTCAAAGATAGCGACTTCGCAGCCTAACCCATGCCACGCTGGGTGCGGCTGCTTCTGCGTGACGCATCCGCAGTGCTGCTGCGGCCATTGGGGGTCGGTCGGTTCCGGTGCGCTACACACACCGCTGCGCTGGGACCGATCCCTCTATTCTCTCGGGGTCGCGGGTTGACCACCTGCCGGGCGAGACCTATCGCGCCATGAAAGCCGGCCGGCTCGATCGCCACACTCGAGCAAATCTTAGTTTCTTGAACCCTCTTGCACAATTCGCATCTGTCCGGGCGGATACTCCTGAGCCAAGGCAAATGCAACGTGTGGCGCCATTGTTGACGGCGGAACACCGCCGATCACTGGGCCTTGCCGGTGTGCGCGGGGAGTCACGCGTATGACTAAACCGGGTTTGGACGGCTTGTGTGGTAATGGCTCTTCGTTTTCATTGCAGTGTTGCCTTCGAAGAGACCTCGCACGAGTTTGTGTTTTTAACCTACGCGCTAAAATCCTCGGTGTCGTCGATCGCTTAATTGAACGCGCATCTCGCAGGGAGCCGTCGCGCGATCCATTCCAGAGCGTCGTCGCCGATACCGCGCGATTACTCATATTGCCCGGTCAGAGTCACCGAGAAAAGGGGACAGAAGTCGCCAGATTTCTTAAGCGCCATAGTCCCACGCCTTCAGACTTTGGTTGGCCAGGTTACCCAATCCGCTGCCGTGAAGTCGAGGTCGCCGTCATGATGAGGCATGTTGCGACTCGAGAGGAGGCCACTCGTTTGTCGCGATTGCGCCAGCGAAGATCAGGGTTATGCGCGCCTGCGGCAGCCAGCACATAGGACTGCCGTAGATCAGCGAGCCTCGACGGGCTGCGCTGCTTTGCCGAAGCCACGGTCCGAACATCTCTTCGATGGCGGCGACGCGCACCGCTTGCTCGGCCATGGCGGCGAGCCGATCTCCTTTAGCTCGCGCGTCATGAGGTTCAGCGTGCGCTGCCTCGGCGCTCTCCCGGCTCTGAGGCGCGTGGGTCCCGGCCCCTCGGACCTTGTTCAGCGCAGAGATCGCCTTATCTCACACTTATATCAGATCGAAGTCCGTGTGATTGAGGAGGAAGTTGTTGTCCAGGACGGCCATCGCGACCGCCGCCCAGCACCGGAGCCGTCGGCGTCGTAGTAAAGCGTATGGTCCGCTCGTGTTATACCAAAATACTTCTGGTGGCGGTTGTTGCTCCGGTCGCATTTGCGACGAAATGCGCCGGGTCAGAGCGTACCGGTGTCGGCGCCGCCGAGCGCCAGACCACTCCCGAATGCTTTGATGATCGAAGGTCAGCACATCACCCTGGCCATCATGGCCACTGAGAGTCAGTGATGTGATCGACGCCATCGGTGATCGCGGTGTAAGCAAAACGGTCAGCCCGGCACCTCCGGTCAGGGTGTCGGCACCACCCTGGCCTTCTAGAACGTTGTTCCCGCCATTGCCTGAGATCGTGTCGCCGAAGTCGGATCCGCGCACACGAGTGACGCCGCTCAAAAACGTATCCGAACCAACCGAGGCATCGCCGGTAGCGGTTCCCGATCCGCCAGCTGCCAATGCGACCGTGACGGCGGCAGTGGCGTTGTCATAGCTGGCGCGGGTGTTACCATTCCCGGTGATCGTGTCGTCACCGCCCATGCCCTCGAATTCATTGAAATTACTGCCGCTGCCGGCATTCGCGCTGGGCGTCGCGGCGCGAATCGCTGGTGAAACCGGCGGCAATGTAGGTGTGTCGGCGAAGTCGTCCCACGGATTGCCTCGATCGATGTCAGAGTATCGGTCCCGACCGCCGCATCGCCGGTGACAGTACCGGCGGCAAGCGTAACGTTGATGCCTGCCGTTGCGGTGCCATCGCCGCTGTAGATCGCCCGGTCAAAACCATCACCGCCATTGATTGCGTCATTGCCGCCGCGGCCCTCGAAATTCTCGGCCGTGCGTCGCGGGGTTGGCACTCCCCACAAGCACATCGGCAAAATCCGAGCCACGGACGGCACTCACGCCGACAAAGGTGTCGGTGCCGATGTCCGGCGAGGTCACCAGGGTCCGTTCACTGCGCCGTGCCCGTACCCAGACTTGTCATAGTGACCCTGACGCCGGCAAGCGCATTGACGAAGCTAACGCGTGTGTTGCCGTTGCCGACTGATCGTGTCATTGCCGTCCAGCCCCTCGAATTCGTTGAACGCAGCGCTGCCGGCATTCACGCCGGCGCTGCCGGCGTTGCGCACTCGACAGCGGTGAAGCCGGTCGCATCGAACGTGTCATCGAAGTCGGTGCCGCTGACGGCTTCCACCGACCGCAGCGTATCCGGTGCCCGATCGTCGCATCTCCGGTCACGATGCCGCCGGCAAGATCGACGCGGATCCCGGCCGCGGTGGCGGGGTCGGTGTTGTAGATCACGCCCGGTCAAAGCCGCCACGCCCGTCGATGCTGTCATTGCCAGCGCCCCCAATGAAATTCTCGGCCGTTGCCCGGGGCATTATCGCTTCCAAACAACAGGTCAGCAAAGCTCGACCCTGCAATCGAATTGACGCCCGTGAAGGTATCGACGCCGACGCCGGCGAGATCCCCGAGGTCGGTTCCATGTCCAGTCCCGGACCTGGATATCAACCGTCACGCCTGCCAGGGCGAACCGGTAGCTGACGCGGGTGTTACCATTGCCGATGATGGTGTCGTCGCCGCCCAAGCCCTCGAACTCGTTGAAGGCCGCGCCATCGTCGTTCACGCTGGCGCTGCCGGCGTTGGTGCTCGATGCCGTGAAGCCGGTCGCATCGAACGTGTCGAGCGAAGTCGGTGCCCTGACGGCTTCAACCGACCGCAGCGTGTCCGTGCCGACCGTCGCATCGCCGGTCACGATGCCAGCAGCGAGAGTCGACGCTGATGCCCAGCCGCGGTGGCAGGATCGTTGCTGTAGACCGCCCGGTCAAAGCCACCACGACCGTCGATCAAATCATTGCCACCTCGCCCCTCGAAGTTCTCGAACGGTGGATACTCCGTTGGCGCTCCCCAACAGCACGTCATCGAATCTGGAGCCGCGCACCGCATTCACACCGTTGAAGCTGTCGATGCCGACGCCAGACAGGTCGCCGGGCGCCGTTCCGTTGCCCGGATTCCGGCCGCGATATCGACCGTGACGCCGGCGGCCGCGTTGAGATAGGACACCCGCGTGAAACCGTTACCGGTGATGGTGTCGTTGCCGCCCATTCCCTCGAATTCGTTGAACAGCGGGCGATGTTCCAGGCGCCGGGCTCGACGCCTGCGTTGAAGCCCGCCGCAATAGTAGTGTCATCAAAGCTGCCGCCGCGAGATCCGCTCGATGCCGATCAGGGTGTCGGTACCGACACCAGGCCCACTGACGATGCCGGCGGTCAGATTGGCGGTGATGCCGGCGGTCGCGTTCGTGTATCGCGCAAGATCGATGCCCAAATCGCCAATGAGGATGTCGTTCCCGGCGCCGCCGTCCAGAACATCATCACCGTCGTTGCCGCTAAGGACGTCGTACCGGCACCCCCGATGAGGGTGTCGTTGCCTGCGCCGCCGACGAGGAGATCCGCGAATCGCCGCCGGTCAAAATGTCATCGCCCGCAAGGCCCAGGATGATGTTGGTGTCGTTGGCATCGCCCGTCAGAGCGTCGTTGCCGGCCGTGCCGATCTTGATCTTCGTCATACTCGCCCCTCTCGCTCGAGGGATCTGGCACTTAGCCATCTTGGAAAACCGTCTCAAAGCAGCGGCACTGGCAAAATAACCAATCTCCATAAGCGCCAGAGCCGAAGCTTTCCTGTTGCTCCCGCTGTAGGCCTCTTGGTTTGAACGCCTTATTGTAAATCCCATGCAATCAAACTTTGACCACAACATGATCTTGAGTACCAGAAGATGGGCTTCCGCGTCCTGATGGAACGATGACAGATGATTTTAAATTGAAGGCGTCTGATTGACACATGAAGTGATAAAGCTCGAAGGCGACTCAAAAGAGCCAAGCCGTCGTTGGTGGTGGGTGTTCTGCGCTTCGAGCGATTTGTCCTCGATTTGACGCGCGGATGCCTGCGCGTGGGAGGTGTCGATATCGAGTTGCGGCCGAAGGCCTTTGAGTGCTGCGCTGCCTTGCAGAGAATGCCGGTCGGCTGGTGGAGCAAGGACGAGCTTTACCGAAGCCGTTTGGCCCAACGTTGTCGTGTCGGACGGCTCGATCACGCAAGCCATTCGGGAACTCCAATGTAACAGCCGGCGACGACGGTCATAATCCTGATCAAAACGGCTTCTCGCCGTGGATATTTGCTCCGATGCGATAGGTCTCGCCGGCGCCGCCTCGCTAACCCGCTCAGCAGATGCGCTGCTCAAGCGCCGCGGTTCACGCATGGCCACGGCAACCAATCGGCGCGATCCCGCGTCGATAAACTTGGTGTCTTGGCTGCGCTTGCAGCTGTTCTCTTGGGTACTGCAGCGGTGGCTGACCTATGTTCATGGTTTGGGCTCCATCAAGCATGCCGCTCAGCCGAAACTTGAGAAGGCCCAGACGGAAGACCAGTTCGGCAATTTGGCGCGTAGAGTTCGCCAACAACGATTTTTGCGTTGAGGAGCAGGGTTAGACTTTGGGCAATTCGACAGGGCGTTCTGAAGACTGGTGGCGCTGGCAAAGCGGGGGGACGGTCTCTGCGCACTGGTGAGCTCGGCGTCATGGCCCGCCCTCCTATCGATCCAACCAGAACAAATGTGGGTCACGCAGCTTCAAGGCGATCGCGGAGAGGGCAAGTGGGATGGTGAACGCAAGTGTGCCGGGACCATTGCGCCGATGCAGGTAGCTCCATGAGTCAAGTGTCTATCCTTCCAGCTGGTCAGCTCGACCCCGATGAACGGACTAGAGATGACGCTGGCGCCATTCAAAATCTGGTTGTGTGCCACGGAGGATGGCAGTGCGTGGCGAGTGGCTACCCGCCAGCTCGCGCATGTGGGCTGAGCATCGGGCTCAGGAGGCGGACTGACGGCCAGCTTGGGCCTCAGGCTACTTCCACAACCCTTCGAACCGATGCCCGGCAACCCGGGTGTAGTGGGCGGTGTGCTTGGGATCGCGGTGGCCAAGGTAATCCTGCATCGTGCTGCAGATCAGTGCCCTGGTCGGCGAGGTAGTAGCCGCAGGAGTGGCGGAGCATGTGGGGCCAGACGCTGCCGAGCTTTGCGGTCTCGCCAGCGACCCGCACGATATAATTGACGGCCTGGCGGGTGAGCTGTGCCTGCCGCTCGGACACGAACAGCCAGGGCAGATTGTCCTCCCGGGTGGCGAGGTAGCGCTTGATCGCGCGCAGCTCATCGCCGGCGATCGGGTGCTCGACGCTCAGGCTGCCCTTGAGGCGAGCGACCCACAGCCTCGACCGCTTGACATCGAGCTGGTTGCGCCGCATCTGGATGGCCTCGCTGACCCGCAAGCCGTGCCGGTAGATCATGAGCAGAAGGGCGTGGTCGCGGATGCCGTGGCGCCCTTCTTTGCCGCCTCAAGCAGGCGATCGATCTCCGGACCGTTCAGAAAATCCTTCGAGCGCTCGTGAGAGTCGGTCGTTCCCGATCTCACTCTTTACCTTTCGCCTGTTGGTCGCCATCGCTGCGTGCCTCGAAAGTGCTTGTTCTGTCTAGCGTCAGCATAGCGCACTTTTTACATATTGCATAAATTGTGAAGAGTAGCACGCGTGGGTTCAACCAGAATGCACCGACGCGGAATGGAGAGGTTGAATGGGCGAGACGTCCGATCGCAGGATTATCTCGAGGGCACCGGTTCTCATCGAGGACACCTGGAAATCCAGGGTGGCAATCCGCGTCAGATCGTCCCATTGCGAAGAAAGACCCGGCGCTCGACGAGACCTGCACCACTATCTCCTATCAAACGCTCAAGAGGTAAAGTGGAGGTATTTGCATGTTGAGGTTTGCTGCTTATCGGCTCTTGCGGCGCTCGGCCTGATAGTCGGCGGGGCTTCTGCCCAGAGCAAGATGGATTGCGGTAAGGCGTACAAGGGTGTTTGGGACAAGCTCAAGCGCGAGGAGTTTGCAAAAATCTCGGATCAACAACTCGCAGACGTGAACCGCCTGGCTCTGCGCGCCTACGATGCCTGTCAGGCGGGCGACGAGCAAACCGCTATAGGTCTATTCGAGGAGGGTTGCCTTATTGACCAATGAGTGGGGCAAGGAACAGTCGACAGGACCATTCAATCCCAACCTCCCAAGGTGACGATCTCAGCCCGGCCGCTCAAACTGCTCAGCGCCAACTGACAGGGATGGACGCCCGCTGCCGGGTTACTTTGGACTGAAGACCGCCACTGCAAAGCGAGCCCTTAATAGCTTCTGCACGCAAGCAACGGTTAGCGACCGTCTTGCCGGCGCGCCTATGAGCTACGGCATATGCACCAGCGGCTTGATGTCTGGAGTAGCCCCTGAAACTCCGTCCTGCACTCCATTGCGTTTTCTGAGCGGCGCCTGACGTTGCTCGCTAGGGTGTCAAGCGGGCGTTACCTCGTAGCTGGATTGGATTGTGCTGGGATCGCCCGCGATCGTCATCGGCAGCCACGCGCGGCCGAGGAGCGTGCAAAACGTGCGCGGATCGGACTTGGCGACCGCCTCTAAATAGGCTTGGCCGTCCACAGCCTCGAGCGCGCCGAGAATGGCGGCTTTCAGGTCAGGTTGGGCTTTTACTGCCGCCTGGCTTGTGGCCACCAAGCTTCGCATGCCCGTCTCAGGCGATCGACAAGTTGAGCGGCAAGGACAACGACCTTCCGCTCTCAAAAGTTCTGGGTGGTCGCGCGCTACAAGCAGTCGAATGCGTGATAAAGCTCCGTCTCCGAGCGCTCGGCGCCCGGAATACGAAGGCACGCTGAATATGGTGCTGCGTCACAAGCTCAAGAACTGGCGCCAGTGGCGGGCAGCATGGACGTACGCCAAATCGACGCCCACAGCGTCGATAACTCTATGACGCGTCTGCAAAGGGGCGTGCGTGTCGAGCGCCGCTTGCGGACAGCCAACCCGGCATGATGCGCCCTGGAGGATCGGTGCATCGTATCCCAAGGTGGTGCCAGCCCCAAATCCCGTTTCACGTAGGCGTCGAGATGGAGCATGGGCGACGATACGGCGCGGCCTGCCTCACGCGCGGAGGCCTTCGCGCTGCATCAAGCCCTCATCGCTGCCGGCGAACCGCATCTGGCTGCCGTGCCGCTCATTTGTTTCGAATGGCACCAGCGCCCCGAGCAACGTGGTGGCGGGACATCTGAGCTGGGCCGACTACAAGCGCAGCTGATCAGCCCAACTGGATCAGGATCGAGCACCAAAAGACCGGTGAACAGGTTGATATGCCGTTGTCCGACCGACATGGCCCACTCTTCCCCGAACTTGTGGCGTATCTCGACAGCCTCGGGCGGTTGGGCATCCCCATCGTGCTGATGAAGCCGAAGCGCTTGCGCGGCGGCGCCAAAGGTGGCCGTGCCCCGGCCCTTCCTTTGCGCACCGCGCGCAGCCGCGTTCGCAAGGCGGCGCGGGCGGCCAAGCTGCCGGATTATCTAACGATGGAAGCTTGCCGCCACGGTGGCATGACGGAACTTGGCGATGCCGACATGACCGAACAGAACGTGATGGCTTTGTCGGGTCACAGGACGCCGGAGGCCGCGCGCCTCTACCAGAAACGCACCGAAAAGCAGCGCATGTTGGCGGCACGCAAGCGGCGTATCTATTTGGCGCTCGAACAAGAACAAGAGGAGGCCAAAACTCGGAATGGACGCCCTGCCGGGAACTCGGAATGAGTAAGCTAAGTATATGGTCAGGGCAGCAGGATTTGAACCTGCGGCCCCTGCTCCAAATTTGGGGATTAAGTTGGAAAATCAACGCCCATTCTTGACTCGTTCACGCGAGCGTTCTGGGATAGCAAGATCAAAGACTTAGCTGCCGAATAAGAACTAGCGTATGAGCAAAAGTGACAAGCCATTGGCAATTCTGTTGACACGGACCTAAGAAGCCGAGGCTCGCGGCCCTCACCGATGTGATCGACGCCTACGAACGTCAGCGCTGGCCGGACGGTAGAATTCCGGATGGCAAGGTGCTAGCGGCCCGACTCGAGGCTCGCACGCCCGTCTCATCCACCGGCTGCCAGACAATGGTGCGGCCACGGCGCAGCCGGTGTCGCGGCGAGCAGCGGCGGCGGCCGCAGGCGGCTGAGCGCCTCATCCTCAATGGCAAGAATATGCGGTGTTGTGGTGTTAGGTGGAGCAACGAAGGGAACGCAAACACGTTTAGGACTGTAGGGTCCAAGCCCAACGTCGCTCCGCCAAATAAATATCGGATAAGTTCCGGGACGGAGCATTTTTGTTAGTACGCTTCCGGACATTGCTAGCTCGGAGTTCGGCGTCGCGCCGCCGGAAAACCGCAAGGCATTGATGTGGCCAGACGTCGCGCCCGCATCGGAGAAAGCCACACGTGCGTCGATGCGGCGCCCTGCCTCGTACTCGCCGCGCTAAGCGGCTGCAACGCGTGCGCAGGCACCGCCTGCATCACGTCCTCTGACGGCCAACGCGCAGTTCGCTGGACGATGGCAGCTCGAACTGACCGCTCGATCGGCCCGCTGATTGCCAGCTGGCTCGTGAGCGCGATCGACGAGCACCGCCCTGCATCACGTCCTCTTGCATAATGTGCATTCGTTCATGACGCAGACCGCTCAGACGGCCCTGGCCAACGGACGGAGCAAGATGCGAAGAACGATTGGCCCGCTGGTTGCTGCTGGCTCATGATCGCGTTGACGGCGACGAGCTGCCGCTGACTCACGAGTTCCTAGCCGTCATGCTGGGTGTGCAGCGACCCAGGTGCGACGACTGCCTTGCAGCGAACTTGAACGCAAGGACGCTTCTCACCGGCGATCCATCAGCACCGTAGAGGATCGCAAGGGCCTGGAAGCGAAATTCGAACGGTGCGTACAGCCTGCCAGAAGCGGACCTGAGGGGCGGTGATGTTTTTCGCGACCACCTTTTCGCGTCCTAGAACGGGAATTCAAATACCGTCTTGCCAGTTATCGTCGGCGACGATTATCCCCCCGGCTGGAGGACGCCTCGTTCATTGCTTCCCCATTCACGACCTGTCGCGCGCGCTGTGCTGCCTCCAGTTCAGCGTCCACCGTATCAGCGAGTTCGATGCCTTCATGGTCTAGTATGGTGATTTGGCCACGTCTCACGTGGAAGTAAAAGTGAGGCATAGCAAGCCTCCACTAATGTCTCCAATATGACCGACGGAGAGCGCCTATAATGGCGCGTCGCGGTACCCTTGATTTAGTGCCGCGCAGTATCTCCAAAGTACGTTATCGTTCAGAATTCCAAAGGAATTGTGACAAGCCTATTTCCCAAGCTAAGCCTTCGGGGACTGATCACGGCGCGTACACTGCCGCTCGACGGCCGGGGCAAGCGTTCTAGTCAAATTTTGCTGATATCTCGGAGAGGAGTGATCTACTTCGCGCCGCTGCGCGGTTCTATCCCGGTGCCAGTGATCGTGAGGCCGCTCGCCCTGCCCAACGCGTGATAAAAGAGGGAGACCAGGGGTTGAATAACTAAGCCTCCCCCAGTTGCCCAGCCCGCGTGTAGGGGTTGTCGGGCTGGGTATGCTGTCAGGCTAGATGATTTACTCTTTGCAAACCTCAGTCAGCATCGCATGATTGCTCCGTTGATGCCGCTGCCCCAGCCGCGCGAGGGATATTTCATTTACAGAAGGCGAGAGCGGTCGAGAAAGCAACTTAGTCTCGTTTCGGTTCGTAATTCCCACGAACCTGCAGCGCCCCGGCACATGCTGCGCTCCCCTATGGCAGAATAATCGTTCGCTTCGGAATAGCGACAGCGGAGTTGGTGCGATATCGGACGTTGACGAGATTGCATTGCGTGAAGTTGCGCGGACGTGTGGCGCAGAGCTCAGTTAACGGGGTTTTCCCTTACCTAATCCGCTGAAACCATCGTCAGAGCGGGCTCTAAGCAATTACCTTCGGGACATGTCAGGACGATAGCCGGGTGCGCTATCTGCGTTGGTTACGGGATCCCGAGCGGCGATCGGCACGGACACAAGCCGATGCGGGAGCACGTCAAAGCCAAAACTGATATGCTGCAACTCAAGCTGGCCGAGAAACGCCGCGAGCTTGTTCGGCAATCGGACGTCGATGCGCTGATTGACGATTTAGTCGGCGTAGCTTTGACTGCCATGTCCTCGATGCCTGGCGCGGTGCGCGCCCGTGGCGATCTGGCAACCCGACGCTGCATCGAACGGGTCATATTCGAAGTGCGTACCGAGATCGCCAACATTGCCCAGCGCAAAGCCGACGAATGCGGCGAGCCGCCGCTCAGCGAACAGGGCTAACCGTCCGAAAACGCACCGACTTCGGCGTAGACCCATCAACTCCTGGGTGTATGATGGCGACGTTCGTTCGCTTCGTGCACAAAGAGCTGTGCCCGATCTTGGCCTTGATCCAATCGGACAGGCAGCGCGAGATGCCCCTGTATTTTTCACATCAAAGAGGGCGACGAGGTTCTTCACGATGATGGAGGGAGTGGACCATCCCGATCTGGAAGCCGCACGCGCCGAGGCGATTGAGGGCATTCGGCAAATCGTAGGCGATGCGGTCATGTTTGGAAGCCCGCTTCGCCTGGATCGCGAGATGCACGTCGTGGATGATGCAGGGGAGACGCTGTTAAAGTTCACGTTTCGCGGAGTTGTCGATTTCAACGAAGGACGTTGACTGCGCCGCCCTGCTCCGATGGCCGACGTGCGGCAACACGCTAGAGGACCGTCAGGATCGCCCACCGTCCTCTGTCTCCGACTTTGGTCACTTACATTTGAGGCCGCTGCAGGGTTAGTTTGCTATCCCACTATCCAGATGGGGTAGCATCCAATGGAATTGCAATCCGTCATCACGTGTCCAGAGTGCGATCCACAGCGCAACCGAGACTATGCCGATTGATGCTTGTCAGTACATCTACGATGGCAAGGAGGTGTGGTCACCGCATGAAGGCCCATCAAGGGTAAGTGCTGTGTCTACTGCTCCTACGGATTGGTCCCTTGTCCGCCTATTCAGGAAGAAGGCGATTGCTGCGCCGGTTAACTTGCGACGGAAGGCCGAAGCCTTGGTCCTGGAACTGCACCGGAAAATCGCAGCTGCTTCGTGCGGACGCACGTAACGAGCCATGATGACCGATGAGCAGGCAAGGCAACAGGTAGAACGCACTGCCGCTTTCATTGCCGCCTTCCGCGAGTTGATCGCGTCCACTGCCGTCGATCCGGCACGCTCGTAGTGAGGTTGCCTGCCATCGTCGGGCTTGGTGGATCGGGAGTAGGCGCGGTCTCTTCGTTGCCAGATTGGCCGCCAGATACCGCGCCCAACCGCCTTCGAGCTCAGGTGCGTAGCTAGAAGCCTTGGCTGGCGATAATGAGATCCGGCTCGGAGCGGCGTCTGCGGAGAGCGAGGTCAAGCGGCTGAACCGCAATGGGACGCTAGCGCGTGCCCGAGTGGTGCATTTCGCCACGCATGGGCTATTGCCCGGGAATGATTCCTCCCTCGAGAAGGTGCTGGCTGAGCCGGCATTAGTATTCACACTTCCCGAGCAAGCCACCGAAGAAGATGACGGCCTCTTGACAGCTCCAGAGGTCACCGAACTCAAACTCAATGCGGATTGGGTGGTCCTGTCCGCCTGCAACACAGCAAGCACGCGTCTGGGTGCGGGGAGTCGTTGTCTGGCCTTGCTCGCGCCTTCTTGTATGCCGGGGCCCGGACGCCTCTTGTGTCTCGCACTGGGAGGTGGGCTCGGAAGCAGCCGTAAGGCTCACCACCAAGGCCTTCGCCGAGCTCAAAGCTTTCCCAGACGTCGGCCGAGCGGAGGCCATGCGGCGGTCAATGGCAGCTCTTATTGAGAGTGGCGGCTTCGCGGCGCATCCTGCCTACTGGGCGCCGTTCGTTGTGGTTGGGGAGGGTGGTGCAGTTAACGCCGGCGGATCTCGATCCAAACAATGTGGTGCCCAGTCCAGCTAGGAAGATTGTCAGAAAAGCCTGTCCGCGAGACCAAGGATCGGGCAACGGACTTGTTGCGGCCGAACTAGTCATCAGGCTCGCGACCCGGCCAGTGGGGGCAGCGGCAGCGGTCTTACCTCAAGCCATGATCTTTCGTTTCACTTTGGTGTTGCGTTGACGGTCCGGGCACCCCATATCCAGGTAGATGACCCCGAACATTCGAGATCCTTCAAAAACCGCCCGCGGCCTTTGGTCCTGGGAGTGGTACCTCGAATGCGAGGAGCGATCCCTCAATCGGCTGATCGAGATGACGCGCCGGGGCACGGCCGCGGCGCGGGCGATCCTGAACCTGAAATTTAGGCTCATCGCTGCGGATCTGCCGATTACCTTGACGGCACCTGAGCACGCCATGATTGCGGCGGACTTCGAACGCTGGGCGGGCGCCGAGCGCGATCCAAAAAGGCTGCCGAGCTTGCGTCCTGGGGCGCCTTAGCCGGCATCTCTGCACGGCGGCGGTGGAGCGGAGGCTGCTGCTAAGAAGGCAAAGCGGTCCGCTAGGAAGCGGCGCCGGGGTCCAAAAAGGGCCTAAGCTTCGAAGCGAAACTTCGAGGTAGTCGAGGCGAGGGAAGATGGTCAACTGGTCGCGGCTGCGGGTGGAACCGTTAGGTGGACCCGAATTTAGGACGAATGGCGTGTTGGCACCCTGGCACAATCTGTGATGCGTTGTTTCTTCACCAGCTCATCGCCGGCGGCTGATCTAGTGCTGTCGGCACCTGACTGCTCGATGCGTCGACCCCAAGCCTGATCCACTTGTCAGACGCTTTCACAATCGGCGGGCCCGCTTCAACATGAGTATTGGCCTGGGACATCAGCGAAGTCGGTAGATGGAGCAGAGACACCCCCGCGACCAGGACCCCGACGAGCAGCATGCTGGTTCGTACTGCGCTGCCCCGATCCGAAGCCTCCTGTGGTCGGTTATCAGCGGAATTGCTCACGGTGTCACCTCCATACATGCCCCGTAATGGGAAGACTTGGCCTCCCCGTTAAACGGTCAGTTCGTGGGAACCCGTCGCGATGTTGATCGGCCGCCCCTAGGCCACCGTTGCCACGCCATCGACCCCAATGCGCTCGCCACGTGACGCGGACCAGGCTGGCCGGTACCTACCTGCGACATCGTCGTCGATGTTAGGCCGATGCTCTGAAACAGGGCGACGGCGTGTTTTGGAGGCAACACTGCGCAACATCCTGGCCGGCTATACTCCCGGGCCTTAGGTGCTCGTGGGGGAGAATTTGTTGAAACGGTGGGTGCGGGCAGTCTTTGCAATTACTCTATTGCTTTGGCCAACGGCGCTGCATGCGCAGGCAGAGAAGCGCATTGCCCTGCTCATAGGCAATAAGGACTACAAGCCGGGTGTTGGTGCACTCACCAATCCTCTGAACGACATTCGAATTGTCGGTGAGGCGCTGAAGGCCGTCGGTTTCGAGGTGCTGAAGCCGACACAGAACGCCACGCGCGCAGCGATGCTGCGTGCCATCCTCGAGTTCGCCGGCAAGGTTAAAGCTGCCGGCCCGGACGCCGTGGGCTTCCTCTACTACCGGGCACGGCATTGCATCGGCCGGCGAGAATTATCTAATCCCCGTCGACGTTGAAGAGAGCCGTCCACCGTAGGAAGCTGAGCGTACAGGGTGTGAAGCACAGCGAGGTGCTGGCGATCCTGCGGCGGCAACGCGTGCTGTTCGGGGCTGTCGCTAAGGTGGCGCCGTCACCACAGGCAGCACCAACGCCAATCGGCCAATAAAGTTCGCACGACGGCGGCAACTGAGAAGGAACTGATCGGCCACTTCAACTCTGGCGTGACCCCGCTTCGAGGTTCCACCAGGAGACCGGCATCTACATGATCACGGCTGCATCAGCCAACTCAGGATCACTGAGCGTAACCTGTGGAATGTGTTCCGCACCTTCGGCCCGCGACGATCATCAGGGCAAGGTGGCGGGCAAGTACATCCTGTCCAACTTCGAGGGTAAGAAAGTCGCCATCATCCATGACAAGACGGCCTACGGACAGAGCCTCGCCGATGCGACCAGAAGGGCTATGACCAAGGGCGGCATGAAGGGGAGGTGCTGTACGAGGCCATCAACACGTCGGTGAGAAGGACTTCCTCCGCTCTGGTGTCGAAGATCAAGGCCGCCGGCGCCGACGTCGTCTACTGGGGTGGCCTGCACACCGAAGGCGGGTTAATCGTGCGTCAGATGCGCGACCAGGGCGTGAAGGCTGTTTTCATGAGCGGCGACGGCATTACCTCGGACGAGTTTGCCTCGATTGGCGGCCACGGTGTCGAAGCACGCTGATGACTTTCGGTCCCGATCCGCGCAAGAACCGGCAGCCGCCGAGGTGGTCAATAAGTTTGCGGCCAAGAATATCAATCCCGAGGCGTATACGCTGTACAGCTACGCCGCCATGCAGGTGATTGCGATGGCGGCCGCCGATGGCGCGGATCAACGATCTGAAGGAAACAGAAGGTCACTTCATCCGACATCACCAAAGCGCGAGCAACCTGCACCTATAACGGTGCCCGGCACTACGCCCCCGCTTACTCATGCTTTGCCCCCGATGCAGACCCACAAATTTTGCAGTATTCCTGTGGCGTCAGCGAGACATTGATCGCTAGCGTCGTCTGAGCGCACGTCCTGCGACCAGAAACCGTTCGAGAAAACCCACCATGCCGTGGCACCGGCGGTCAGCCAGGCGCTCATCGAGCTGCTCGGCCGGCGGTAGATACGCCAGTGCTATTGCACCGAATAGCCGGCATGGCGTGCGCCGCCCTTGCGCCTCAACGACGCGAGATCGACCGTGCGGTAGTCGATGGTCTTGGGCGTCATGTGCATGGCTTGCCTAGCCATCTGGATTATCCCGGCATTCTCGAAATAAATTGGTGAACCGGCATCGGCTGCCGCTTTTCTATTTTCATCTACTTTAGAGGTCGCCTGGGCCTCTTGGCGGTTCGCGCTTCAGCTCCTTGAGGCGTGCTCCGGCCGGATGCTCATGATGATGCCGTTGGCTTCGCTTCGTCTGCGCCCATGCTTCATGATTCGTCCTCTTGGGAAATTTTCGCCGATCGATGGGCCCGATCTACCAAAAGGTCCGATCTGCGCCTTGACCGTGCCGCCGGGCCGAGCGGGCGCGGCGAAGGGCGCTCGACTGGAACCCACGTCCTTCGCCGACACGTGCTGCCCCGCAACCGCTACGGGCGATGAGTCTCGAGTAGCGCCGCCCACCCTGTTCGACGGCGACGATTGGGAGAAGTACGGCACCCGCTGGATCGATGCCGGCGCCCGTTTGATACGGAATGTGATGGACTGTGGGCTCTCCAATGACAGACACACGGGCGTCCCTGTCGCGGGACAGTGTTTGCATTAATTTCTCTTGCAACATTTCGAGCGTGGTGGCCAACTCACATACCCCCTGTCGGGGAGCACCTACGGAAGACAAACCGATCCTGCCAAGTCGACTCCAGCTCGATTGTCGAGGCACCGGCGATCATCAGCTCGAGTGTAGTCTAGGGGAGAGCGGCCATGGCCGATAAGCTTTCGAGGAAATGCGAGATCAGCCGGCGTCTAGTAATCGAGACGATGGCCAAGGCTGCCGGTGTCGGCGCCCTCGCATCGTTGCCCAGCGTGAGCGCCGCGCTGGCTCAGACCGGCGGACCCTGGAGCCAGGCGCCGAAGGAGTAAGGTCGACAAGGTCAACTTCGTCGTGTGGACGTACGGCGATATCTATACGCGGATCTCAAAGCAGTTCGAGGCGGACTGGGGTATCAAAGTCGAGATCGACCATCTCGTCGTTCAACGATCATCCTACCAAGCTCGCGACGATGTTCGCAGCGGGGAGAAGATCGATGTGTCGCAGTCCTCGCCGTTCTCCTTTCCCAACTTCGTCGATCAGGGCCTGGCGGAGCTCATCGACGGCCTGCCCGGCGCCGCCGACTACATCAAGGACTTCACGGGCTTCACCAAGCAGGTTGCCCAGTTCGGCGGCAAGACCATGGGGTTGCCCTACTTCTCCGCGATTTGGGTATTGGAACTACTACACGGAGCTGTTGGAGAAGGCGAAGATCGACAAGCCGTTCGCAACCTATGACGAGCTCATCGAGCATTGCGTCAAGGCGAAGAAGGACGGTATCGCGCGCTATCCGATCCTGTGGGTTGCAGGCGTCGGCCTCGAGCAGCTGCCGGGCACCTGGTATTCGATCACCTGCAATCGCGGCGGCACGTTCTTCGACAAGCAGGGCAGCCACATGCTCGGCCCCGGCTCGATCGCCCGCGAAGTGCTGAAGTGGTGGGCCAACACCTACGAGGAAGGGCTGGACATCGCCGATCCAGGATCCCTCAAGGTGCAGTTCACCTCCTCGGCCAAGGCGTTCGGCGCTGGCAAGAACCTCTACCGCGGGCCCAACCACCACTATGGACTCAACATCGTCAACGATCCGGCGCAGTCTCCGATCGCCGGCAAGGTCAAGGTCCATGGCTGGCCCGGCGACGGCAAGACCATCGGCGTCACCCACGTCTACTTCCTGTCGAGCGCCAACCGCGACAAGGAGTGGGCATGGAAGCTGCTTCAGTACCTGGGCGGCAGGACCAAAGGACGGCGAGTACACCCAGGCGGTCGGCCTTGCCAGAGACGCGATGCTCGGGTCCGGTTATCAGTCCGTGATGCAGAGCGACGCCATCAAGAAGGGCTGGGCCCCGTGGGGTGATGTCGACGCGATTCTGGGCATGTGGGACAAGGCATCTTACATCGGCGAAATCTGCTCATCGGTCTACAAGCCCTGGCATTTCCCCTGGAGCGACCAGATCAACATTGAAGTGCAGAAATGCCTGACCGGCCAGATCACGGCAGATGCCTGCTGCGATAACCTGATCAAAGGCATCGACGAGGCCAAGAAGAAGGTCTGATGGGCCGCATACGGCCCGCGGAGCCTGATTGCGGCGCTGGGGGGTGAGGCAGCCTATGGCCCTCGATGCTACGGCTCCCCGCCGGTCGGGCAAGCGGCGCTCGCCTCGACGCGAAATTTCTGCTGGAGCCTTCGCCGCGCTGATGTATCTGCCAGCACTGGTGTGCCTTGCCTTGGTGCTGGCTTATCCGGTGCTCTACGCGGGCTACCTGTCTTTGCACCGCGTCGGGCTCGGACAATTGCGCAGAGGCGAGTTCCCGTTTGTCGGCCTGGAGAACTACGCGCAGGTTGTTCGACGATCGACTGTTCTGGCTCGCGCTCAAGAACACGTTCCTGTTCACGGGCGTCACGGTCGTTGCGGAGGTCGTGCTGGGCGTCGCCATTGCGCTGCTGATCAACCAGACGGGCATTTGGACCTCGAGGGTCACTCGCCTGCTGATCCTGTTGCCCTACGCAGTGCCACCGATCGCCAACGGTCTCATCTGGTCGTTCATCTACAGTTTCCAGTTCGGTTTCTTGAACCGGATGCTTTTCTCGCTCGGCTTGATCGATGCACCGATCAACTGGTCCGGCAATCCGGACACGGCGCCCTGTATGCGGTCACTGTCCCGTACATCTGGCGCACGCTGCCGTTTGCCATCTCTGCTGGTGCATGCCGCCTTGCAGGGCATCCCGCGCGAGCTGCACGAGGCGGCAGCCGTGGACGGTGCCACGGCCTGGCGACGCTTCTGGCACTTACGCTGCCGCTACTGCGGCCGATCATCGCCATTATTCTCATCCTGCGCACCTCGTTCGCGTTTGCGGTGTTCGAGGAAATTCTGGCAATCACCCAGGGCGGTCCCGGGAGATGCGACCTGGGTTGCGGCCTGGTACAGCTACAAGACCTCGTTTGCACCGCCCAACAACTTCGGCGTCGGCTCCGCATCGGCCTATGTCCTGGCCCTCCTGATCGGCCTGCTCGCGATCGTCTATGTGCGCTTCGTCTACCGCCGGGTGACGCTCTGAGTGTTCAAGCAATCACCCATCGCCCGCACCCTCCTGCACCTGGCAAACCTGCTGGTCATCGCCTTCCTCCTGCTTCCCCTCGTTGCGGTGGCGATCGGCAGCATCCAATCGGAGAGGATCGCTTCAGGCCGATACGCGCGCGGTGTTCCCGCGCGAGGTGACGCTGGACAATTTCCTCGGTAATCCTGAGCAGGGGCGAGCAGAAGGGGCGCATCTTCGAGCAGGTCACATACCTACCGGAGAACATCAAGACAGTTCTACAGGGCACTGCTCAATTCCACCATCATCGCAATTTCCGTGACTGCCTTGACGCTTTGCTTCGGCTCGATGGCCGCCTACGCGATCGCACGCCATCCCACACGCTGGACCGTGTGGCTGTTGCAGGCCAACGTGGTTGCGCGCTTCGTACCGGCCATCGCGCTGATGATCCCGCTCTATGTCGTCATGCGCTCGCTGGGTCAGCTCAACACGCTGACCGGCGTGATCGTGGCGGAGACCGGCTTCCTGCTGCCCTACGCCATCCTGATCCTGGCCCCCTATTTCGACTGCATACCACGCGAGTTGGAGGAGGCCAGCACGCATCGATGGTTGCACGCGCCTGGGTGCGCTCGTGCGCATCGTGCTGCCGCTATCGACGCCCGGCATAGCCGCCTGCGGAGTGATCATGTTCATCATCTCCTGGCACGAGCTGCTCATTCCGCTGATCCTCAATGCGCGGCCGGAATTCATGACCCTGCCCGTCGTCATCGCCAGCCTCGTCGGGGACGTGCACGTATTCTTCAACATGATGATGGCGATTTGCCTTTTGGCGCTACTACCAACGGTGATCTTGGTCTTATTGCTGCAGAGGTACGTGGTCGAGGGCCTGTCTGCCGGCGCCGTCAAGGGTTAGTCTCTGGCTCTGCCACCCAAGGGCGCCGACAATGGGGTGGTACGCCAGTTGCCGTATCTACGTTGGTAAGCGTTTCGCGTTAGGGAAAGGCCCCGCTTGCCCAAAGCCGACACCGCAGCGCCTTGCCAAGCTCATGCGCCAGTGGCGCCAAGAGTGCGGGCTTTCGGTTTCTGATGCCGGCGACATGTTGGGGCTGTCGCCACGTACCATCGAAGGCATCGAACAGGAACGCGGGTTTGCCGCTGGGCGGGTGCTGGAGATTGCGTTGCTATCCTGATCCTCCAAAAGACTTGATACGCCCATTGACGGTACTACGCTGGTGAGCGTAGATAAAGAACCGCATCCTCTAATCACACAAAATGAAAGTGAGACCGTGAGCGCCAACACCTTGCCCGTCGTCATCGAAGCCAACACCGCCATTGCGCCGCCCACCGACCTCGTCGAGGCGGCCCGCGACTTCGCCCGGGCTTCTCACGCTGAGACCACGCGGGAAGCCTAAGCCTGGTGGTGGGAGGTTTCACCACCTGGTGCGCCGGCAAAGGGCTGGCGGCGCTGCCTGCGGATCCGGAGACGGTCGCGCTGTGGATGACCTCGCTCGCCACGGGTGAGGGCGGCCGCAAACCGCTGGCGCGCGCCAGCATCAACCAGGCGCTGTCCGCCCTGATCTTCTACCACCGCGATGCTGGCTATCTCTTTTGACCGGAAGCATCGTGTCATTGCCAGGACCTGGGCCGGAATCAACCGGACCAAGGCGCCGACCGAGATCGTGCGCAAAGGCGAAACCCTTGCTAGCCGTCGATTTGCGCGACATCGTCGAGCGGCTCAAACCCAACAAGCCCATCGATGTGCGCGACGGCGCCATTCTGACGGTGGGCTGGGCGGGCGCGCTCCGGCGGTGCGAGTTGGTTGAGCTCGACTGGTTGCCGCCGGTGATGGCACCGGCTTCGTCGCCGTGGACGAGCGCGGCATCGTGATCACTTTGATGACCACCAAGGCGAGCCAAGACACCGCCGAGGCAGATCGTAATCCCACGGGGCGACATGCCCGCAGCATGCCGGGCGCTTGAAGCCTGGGCCGCGCTCGCTGTGCTTCATCCGAGGCAGCGCGTGTTCAGCCCGATCGACCAGCATGGCCACCTGAGCCCGAAACGCCTAACGGGCCACAGCGTCTCCGCTATCGTTCAGGCGCGCATGCGCCGGCTCGAGCATCGCCGAGGCAAGACCCGCAAGGACGCTCAAGGGCGGCCGCGGCCTATTCAGCGGCCACTCGCTGCGCGCCGGCTACGCGACCAGCGCGGCTGCCAGGGCTGCCAAGCTATCGCATTCAGGCCCACACTCGCCACAAATCGGCGGATATGGTGCAGGGCTACATCCGCGAAAGCGACCGGTGGGGAAAGAGTGGTTTGAAGGGGGTAGGGTTCTAATCCCGTCCCCGCTCGCCATTGTCTCCAGATTTTGAACGGCGCGAGCGTCATCTTTAGTCCGATTCTTCGGTGTCGAGCTTGGAAGGCACGGACACAGCCCCAAGTAACCGCCGTTTTTGACCAAGGCCAAGTTGCCTGTCAGCACCATCTGTCGCGTGGTAGCATCCAGGGCGTGATCCGGCGATGGAGTTTTGAGGTCTTTTCGCAAGTCGTGAGGATTGGCAGCGGCTCGTGCGACGACCGCGGACGGCGGCCACGTGGCGAAGGTCGGCTCGATCCCCTAGCCGCCAGTGATTGGAGTTGGATCATGCCCGACAATCGCGCCCGAAGGTTTTGCTTGGCAGCTCCACGTTTGGGATCGGATGGCCGATGTCTATCGGAGAGAGATAGACACTCGTTTCGGCCCCGTAATTGAGCAGGTCTTGAAACCTGGCGGAGCTGCGGCCCAGGGGAGACGGTTCTCGATCTTGGAACCGGTACCGGATCGAGTAGCAGCCATCCTGGCAGCCACACACGGGTGGGAACGACCGGATCCATCAAAGCGGTCGATATCAGTCCGGAGATGCTCACGACGGCCGAAGAGCGATTGCGAGACCTTCTATTGACAAACATCGATCTTGCAGAGGGGCGTGCGGAAGCGATCCCGGCAGATGATGGAAGTATCGACGCTGCCATTGCCTCTCTAAGCCTGATGTACGTCATCGACAGATCTGCAGCAGCGAAGGAGATAGCAGAGTGCTGCGCCCAGGCGGCCGGTTCGTTGGCGCAGTCTGGGGCGGGCCTGCAGAGGCGGACATCGTAAGATTTCAACAGACCGCGGGTGGCTTTGCAACGACGCCACCGGTGCAGGGCGTCGGTCCCGGCGCGCTCGCCGATCCGTCGAATTCCTATCTCAACTGCGAGCCGCTGGGCTCGACCCGAAATCACGAAGGTGACCACGACTTTTGAGTTCGCCAACTTTCAGAATGCCTGGGATGCGCTGGCAGGCGTCACGGCAGCCACGTTGGAACAGGTTCAGGAAGAGGCAAAAGCCGCTGTGCGCGAGCTAATGTGGCCCGATGCGGGGGCGCCACGGACTTTCTGCAACTCCACGCAACTGATTTACGCGCGGAAGGCCACCTGATTGGCAATTGGCAATGCGTCAGGTCGACACCGTCGTCCACGAGCAGAACTATCGAGGATTTCGGGCAACCCATTGGCTGACAATCCGTCCCTCTCGACGGTCACTCTTGGCACACAACGTCAGTTCGCTGCAGCACACGCGGATCGTCAGGATCTGTGGGCCTACTGACGCGGTTCGGGCGTATTGTTTGACGCCAAGCGCCCCACCAGGATGGCGCCTTGCTCCCGGCAATGAACGTACACAAGAGCGGCTTGTCGCCGGATCACAGGCGTATCCAGCGCGCCCTCGATGGTGATCGTGGACGAGGCTGCGTCCCGCTCGGCATCGTACTTAGGGTCCAGAATCCTGTGTGCTGAGGATGTGAGGATGCGTGACCGTTACACTGAAATAGCCATAGTCGGCATGCGCGATGCGTGACCGCCTGCGTGCCATGAGTTTGCTCCTCCCGGCAGTGTGATTGCAGTCGACGCTGGGTCACGCGCAATGTCGCCACCACGTCCAGGCTACCTGCACGCCCGGCCCAACACGTCAAGAGAACCAGGCAGAGAAAGCACCCCGGCAGTGTTGCAGGTTCCGGGCTGACATTCGAAGGCTACGGTCCCCGCTCGCAACCCCGCTGACCGGGGTCGCTTCTAGACGTTCACAAAGGTGCTGCGTTGTTTATCGTTGTCCATCTGCTTCAATATACGTTTGCCCCAAAGGTCGGGATAAAGGTCACGCTTAGTCATTGGCAGGAGCATCCGCAATGTCGCCTATAGTGTTGCTGCTCAATCTGCTCTGGCTGCTGTTCGGCGGCCTATGGGCTGCCATTGGCTGGGGATTGCCGCCGTGATCATGGCTATCACCATCATCGGCATCCGTGGGCGAAGGCGGCCTTCAACATCGGCGTCTACACACTACTCCCGTTCGGCTTCAAGGCGGTGTCACGTGACGAGCATTTCGGCCGCGGCGACATCGGCACCGGCTTGTTGCGGAACCATAGGCAATGTCGTGTGGCTGGTATTAGCCGGGTTGGTGGCTAGCGCTCATTCACATCCTATTCTCCATTGTCCTTGCGGTTACCATCATCGGCATTCCCTTCGCATGGGCGCACCTCAAACTTGCGGGTATCGCGCTTTTGGCCCATCGGAAAGATCATCGTACCGGCCGACGATGCGCCACTAAGGTATCCACCACCCCGTCAGTGAAACGCTACAGCCCAGACGGAACGGCAATGTGCGGCAAGCCCTGGAGCAGCAAAAACCATGGGCGTCATTCTCCGTGACTATCGGGGGTAACTTGGTAGGCTCGGGGGATGCACAAAAGCCAAAGTGGCGCCGGTACGCCTTCTGGTTTGCGGTGGCGATGACCCCGCAAGGCTACGTCATCATGTGGTGGTTACTTCCGATCCTCTTGACCCTGGAGGACCCCATCTACACCGGAGCCCCTACGGCCCCGACGATCCCATCTTCCGCGGCAATCGCCAGGTAGACGGGGATCAAAAGCGGATCCCATCGAGCGTACACACCAAGCTGGACGACATGCCACGTGAGTTTCGCCGCAGTGGAATTCGATACGGGCCCGCAGTACCGCCGCCCGAAACGCCGCGTACTGAGCCATCCACCGCGCATAAAGCGGACGGGACAAGAGGATGGAGGCGGAAAAGCCGCTCCCGGCGACGCCTAGCCCATCATGGCGTGTGGATCAGTGCGGAGGCTGCTCAAGTGTTGCGAGGACAGAGCGCTCTGAAAGCAATCCTTAGTAGGACCTAGAGCGGCTGGAGGTGCAAGCCCTTGCTGGCCCCTTTGGCTCAGTCGCCTGAAGGCGCCAACAATGCGATGGCCATGAGCAGAGACGGCCCCAACCAATAAGATTGCTTGGTAGATTCGATCGGTGGCAGTGTCTGGTTGGCTCGGACGTGGGCACTCTACCAAGTCTCAAATAGGGAGGTCATAACATGAAGGGAAAGCTTTCTCTCCTTCTGGCCGCCGGATGCTTGTTCGCAATCCTGATGTCGGGTGCTGGGTACGCCCAGACCGACCCCAGGGTCGCCAAATCGATGGAAACCTTGAAGGCAAAGGCTGAAAAGTTGGGGGCCCCTAAGGTCGAGGGCAAGGAGGCCGTCGGCGGCAAGGACGCTCCCGCCCTCTATTTCGGCACGACAAAGAATCAACAACAACTTCGATGTCGTCGATGCCATCGGAAAAGAGGACGGCCAGGGCATGACAGCGACCCTCTTCGTCAAGGGTGGAGACGAATTCATCCGCGTCTCGACCAGCGTGCCGAAACCCGACGGCAGCGGACGAGCGATTGGTACTGTTTTGGCCGGACCGGCGCTCGAAGTCCATCAAGGCGGGCAAAGCACACTACGGCGAGAGTACCCATTCTCGGTACGCCCTATATGACGGGCTATGAACCGATCAGGGATGCTTCGGGTGCGACCATCGGCGTCTACTATGTCGGCTACAAAAATAGCTGAGCATCAGCAAGGAGCAGCCCCGCCTTTAGCATGTCCGCCAGGGTAGGTTCCAGCCTGGCTGTGCCATGGTCTGAATGGCGCAGCGCTAGACACCACAGCCTTGGCTGCCTCTGAAGATCTGCGGCTTGGGGCAATGCGCAAGGGCATCGCGCAGCGGCGCTATGCCGCGCTCTTCCGGCCAATGCTTGGGCGCCTCGATCGCTGCGGCATTGCGAGCTGGGGTCGCCCTGGTCGATCGCTGCGGCATCCCCGTCGCCCTGGTCGACCGCTGCGGCATTGCCGGTGGGGCTATGGGTCCACAGTTGGGGAAGCCCCAGGCTCTCGTTCTCGTCTGGCAAGCCCATCGCTTGCCTTGCACTGGCCGGGGCTCTTTCTGCCGGCTCCTAGCACCACCTAGTCGCTATCGCGTGCGACCCGGCTGTGGTGGCCATGAGGGTGCGGGTTCCCAGCTCTCTCGCTCTTCGAGCAAGCCATTGCTCTCGTGTCTTTTCGCGGGGCACCTTTCCCGCCTACAGCAGAGGTTGGCGAGGGTGGTGCTGTCAACGCCGGCGGTTCTCCTCGCAAGCAAACTTGTCCCCACTCAGGCTGGGAAGGTCGTCAGAAAGCCGGTCCGCGAGAGCCCCAAGGATTGGACAACAGAGTTTTTGCGGCCCCGCAACTAGTGGCTTCAAGGTCCTTGCTTCCAAACGGCCTGAGCGCCGCTTTCGGGGCGTAAAGCGCGACGCGCGCTCTCACATCGCCGTGATGGTGCGGTGCCGAGGTTCGGCGCCGGACGGCTTATTCAGCATATCCCGCACGACTTCGCATACCCAACGGATATTGAAGCTGCGCGCCACAGGCTAGCAAATGCGGTGTTGAAGACGTCTCGGCGGCAGCTTTGGCCGTTCGGAGAAATTGCCCTGTGCGCTCCAATGCGGGAGCCGCTCATCAGCGCCGCGTCGCAGTCGCGGCCGTCCTTGGCCAGGGCGTGGCATTTCGCATCAACCGGCGGCATGCGTTCCTCGACGTTTGAGGCGGTGGACGGTGCCGACGCCAAGGCCGATTTCTCTCGCCACCTTGCCGATGCCGATGCCCTTGGCCAACTCCTGTCGCGCGCGCTCGATCTTGTCCGGCTCAGCGCCCGGCCGGCCCAGTTTCCTACGCACCTTGCCAGCCTTGCTGATGAATTTGCCGTGGCGGGCGAGCTTGTCCCCACGACCTTGAGCCCGGCCCGCACCCGCTGCTGGATCATTGATCGTTCGAACTCGCCGAAGGCGCCCGTGATTTGGAACAGCAGTCTGCCGGTGGGTGTCGTCGTGTCGATGTTCTGCTGGTCCAGGTAGAGATCGACGCCGACCTCTTTGAGGTGATCGATCGTGCCCAGCAGGTCCTTCAGCGATCGGCCGAGCCGATCAATGGCCCGAGGCCATCACCACGTCGAACTTGCGCCGGCTGGCATCCTTGAGCATGGCATCGAGCCCAGGCCTCTGGTCGCGGCCCTTGGCGCCGCTGATGCCAGCGTCACGATAGACCTCCACCACGCTCCAGCCGCGGCGTTCGGCAACCTCCCGAAGCTCCCTCACCTGGTTTTCGACGGACTGGTGGTCGGTGCTCACCCGAACGTAGAGCGCGGCGCGTTTTGGTTTTGCCGTCATCTCAATCCCCTTCTGATCGCCTCACCCAATACGTACGTGGGATTGGGCGCGGGTCGACATCAGAACTATTGATATTTGGGGCTTTCCGCGATCCGATTTGCGAGGGTTTTTGTACGGGCGCGCCGCCACGCCATCACTGTCCCTCTTGCCGGGCGCGCCACACGGCTCCGCGCTGCCTTGCCCTGCGGTACCGCCAATCCCGCCACCGCGCCGGCGCCGATCGCGTGCACCTGTCGATCCTGGGCAAGGGCGGCAAGGTGGCGCCAGGTGCTCCCTGCCAGATGTCGTCAGCCGGTCGCTCCTTGCCCGGCCATGCCGGAGCCAATGATCCGATCTTCGCCAGCCGCAAAGGCTACCTGCACGCGCGGCCAAACACATCGAGCGACCTGCACCTGAATCCGGGAGTTTTTCGTCGATGAAGGACCGGGCAAGGAAAGCGCCGCCGGCGCTGATCCGTCCCGACCTGTGGCAGCTTCACCCCGATAGCAGACAAACAGGCCGTGGCGCTTTTGACCCATAGGAGAAGTTAGCAATTCTTACATGGTGCACTGCGCCCGCAGCGGACTCGCGGCAAGTTCGCCCGATGACGTTACCGAGTGCGCACGTGTATTGCTGGTCTCAGCGCAATGGCTAAGGGTTGTCGGCATCGCTATCTCCAGGTAACACCGGATGAGACAACGCTGCCGGCCATTGAGCTCATCCACCATCTCACATGCGAGGGTACGTTGAGAGCATCATGGGAACCTCACGATAAGAACCAGGGGGCAGCGTTCCGCCTCAACAACCCGCAGCCACTCGTGGCTGGGAGCGGTCGGGCTCTTTGTCGTGGTGGGCATTGCCTATTTCTTGGCGGCAAGGGTCGGGCTTGTCCTCGGGGCTAGCCAGGGCGTACCCATTTTTTGGCCGGCCGCCGGCATTGCGGTAGGGGCGTTCATCGCACTTGGACCGAATGCCCGCTTGCCGGTCACTGGTGCGGTAGTTGCCGCAACGATTGCGTCAGGTATCCTGATCGGCAGAAGTCTCTCCCTCACCATCACTTTCGCCTTCTTTAATACCGGTGAAGCCCTCCTCACGGCCTGGCTCATTGAGCGCTGGTTCGGTCGCGCATTCACGTTAGAGGCTGTCCGCACAGGTGCTGGGGTTCGTAGTGGCGAGTGCGGTTAGCGAAGCGATAGCCGCGAGCGGTGCTGGAATTGTTGTCCATTTTCTGGAACCAACAACGTCTTCTGCGCACGCATGGCGGCTGTGGTTTGCGTCCTGTTCACTCGGCATTTTCACGGTGGCACCTCTCCTTATTGGGCTGGGCCAGATCGTACGCGAGTTGCCACCGCGTCGCGAACTGATCGAAGGTACGGTAGGACTGGCGACTTTAGCGGCGCTGAGTGTATTCGTCATTTCCCTGCCGCAGAGCCCATGGGCGACGGCCCTACCTGTGGCCCTGGTGCTGCCCGTTCTTTTATGGATCTCCGTACGCTGTCGACCGGCGTTCGCAGCTGCTGCAATGTTTATTGTGGCGCTAGCCGTCATTTGGTCGACAACCTTCGACGTGGGACAATTCGCAGACGCAAGCGTTCCCCTCGCCGACCGCATACTCGCTGCCCAAACCCTCGTATTGGCGGCAGCATTACTTGCTCTCGTTCTCGCCGCGCTATTCGCCGAGCGGCGCCGCAGTGAAGAGCGCCAGCGTGTTTTGATTGCCGAGCTCGACCATCGTGTCAAGAACATGCTCGCGACCGTCAGCGCTGTAGCCTCCCGCACACAGGACGCGAGTGGATCGGTAGAAGACTTCGTCGTCGCGCTCGACGGCCGCATTCGGTCGATGGCAACCGCGCATGAACTATTGAGCACCCGTCGGTGGACGGGAATGCCTATGGCAGAGCTCGTCCGGCGCGAGCTGGCAGCCTACGCGACAAGCAACAATACAGAGATTGATGGCCCCGAAGTGATACTGAATGCGGAGGCCGGTCAGGCGACGGCAATGGTGATCCATGAGCTGGTAACCAACGCCGCAAAATACGGCGCACTTTCCACCAGTCTGGTCGCGTGTCGGTGCGGTGGTACCGGGAGCTGAACGGAAGCGCGCAGCTGGTTCTCGTATGGCAGGAAACCGGCGGACCACGGGTCGAAGCTCCAAGGAAATCCAGCTATGGCACTAGCGTAGTTCGCGATCTTATCCCCTACGAATTCGGAGGTGCGGTCGACTTTTCGTTTGCCCCCGAGGGCGTCCAATGTCGACTCGAAATTCCTTTCGACCGGGTTAGCGGCGATAGTCGGAATGGAGCCGGATCAAGAAGAACTGCATCTTACAGAGTGGTCATCGTCAGCTCTCCTGCGTTGAACGGCTCTCACAGGATGGGCACAGCCCTACCTGACGTAGGTGATTCAACAGCCCAAAAATGTAATCAGCAATTACTTCCGTAGCTGATGTGGTGGACGGCGCCCGCTCCGGCATCGATGTGCCATAGGGTGATCGTTAGAGACGAGATCACATTGAGGGGGCCGTCCACATGCAGGTTATCACGATCGGGATTGATCTTGCCAAGAACGTGTTCCAGGTGCACGGCGTCGACGCCAATGACAAGGTGGTCTTCAACAAGCCGCTGCGGCGATCACAAGTGCTCCCCTTCTTCGCCAAACTCGCGCCGTGTCTCATCGGCATGGAAGCTTGTGCGTCGGCCCACTACTGGGCGCGCGAGCTCAGAAGCTTGGCCACGATGTCCGACTGATGCCGGCCAAGGACGTGAAGGCGTACGTCAAGCGCAACAAGAACGATTCGGTGGATGCTGCAGCGTGCAGTGAGGGCGGTCCGGCGACCGACGGTCCGAACCGTGCCGGTGAAGACGCCCGAGCAGCAAGCACAGCTCATGCAGCACCGCGTGCGCGACCTGCTGGTGCGGCAACGCACACAAGCCATCAATGCGTTGCGCTCGCATTTGGCTGAGCTCGGCATCGTCGCGGCACAAGGCTATGACGGTCTGAAGGTGCTGCTTGTGGTCATCGCCGACTGCAGCGATGTCCGCCTGCCCGAGAATGCACGCGCTAGCCTCTCGGCGCTTATTGCGCAGATTGCCTCTTGCCAGGCTGAGATTGGTGCCATCGAGAAGCGCCTTCTCGCTCAGCATCGCAAAAACGCCGACAGCAAACGGCTCGAGACCATTCCTGGCATTGGCGTCGTCGGCGCGAGTGCCATTGTCGCCACGGTTCCGGATGCTTCGATCTTCAAGACGGGGCGCGACTTCGCGGCCTGGATCGGCATCGTCTCGCGCGAGGATTCGACCGGCGGCAAGCAGCGGCTAGGACCCATCTCCAAGCAAGGCGATCGATACTTGCGGCGCATCCTGATTGTCGGGGCGTTTGCCGTGATCAAGCAGGCGCGCGCCCATCCCGAGAAGTACCCTTGGCTGACGCAGCTATTGGCGCGCAAGCCGGCGAAGGTTGCTGCAGTCGCGCTGGCTAACAAGACGGCGCGCATCGCCTGGGCCGTGCTGACCAAGAAAGAGATCTACCGTTCACGTCCCATCACCGCGGCACCCGCGTCGTTGGGAAGTTGAAGAAGTAAGAGGCTTAGCAATGAAGTAGCGCATAGACCATGTAAACGTAGCGTTCTCGGATTGCAGGGGTGAATACGACGTGATGCGAAACGGTCGAGCCGTTCGATTGGGAGAACCCGTTGAGTGCCATGCGCTCAAAGCGCGGGCTTCTGATTGGGACCCGATCCGCGGATCACATCATGGCCAGCGGCCAAAGTGGCTGCAACAGCAGGCCGAATACATGACCGCACCCGACATTCGCGGAAACGTCAGATTCCTCTTGCATCGCGGGCGTCGTCCATACATGGCACTCAAGAGCCATGCCTCAGTCGATCACCAGCATGGCCGGAATTGAAGGAGCAAGAGACCAACGATAGGGGCTCGATTACCCATCGGATTTGGGCTGAAAGTGACCCCCAGCTGACTCCAACAAGCCGCTTATTGCAGCGCCCGACCACCGGCTCCAAAGTCCATCCGCTCGATAGCCGGCAGCTTCCACGACTTGTCGAACAGCGGCTTCTCAGGCCCGTACAGGCGGAACATTACCTCGAAGTTGCCACCGCTCTTGGTGGGCACCCAGCTCGCTTCTTTTCGCGCCGGCGCGTTGGGGCCAAAGTAGACCTCAATCGACCCGTCGGCGTTCTTTTTTAGCCCCGTCGTGAGGGACGAGACAGCCGACTTTGGCATCTCGCGGATGAACGCATATGTTGCGCGGTCGTATACCGTCGCCGACCAATAGAGCCGCACCGGTGGGTTGGCCGGCACGGTCAGGCGGTAGGACCGCCGCCATCGAAGGGTTTGCCCTCCTTTTCCACGATGGTCATCAGGTAAAATTGCCCTTCGCCCAGGTGTTTGGGGCTGAAGTACGCGTAGGAATAGGTGACGCCGCGGCCGTCGACGGGATAGGCATTGGGATTGGCGAAGTCGGTCATCATCCCTTCGAGCACCACGGGCAACGCCGGCAAGGCCCAGCGCGAGCCCTCGTTGTACGGCGTCGCAAGCATCCGCTCGTATTGGTAATTCAGCCAGGCGTGCGCCTCACGCACCGCGTCGTTAAGGACCTGCTTCGTCTTCTCGTCCGGCTTGAACGGCTTGCCTTTCTCGATGCCGATCGTCTTCAGAAAATCGATCATGACCCGGTCGCGATCGAGCCACGGCTCGCGCTGCACAAAGCGGTCGAGCGCCTCGAAGAAGCGAACGTCATACGGGATCGTGCTGTCGAACAGGACGTCAGCTCGCAGATCGACGAACTTCGTCTCCGGTGGATTGCCGGCCTGTGACAGCGGGTAGAACTTGACGCTCTTGCCGTAGGCGACGGCCTTGGCGACGTCGGCGTCGCTTTCGCTCTTGAGGTTGGAGCGCAGGATGGCGAAGCCGCGTGTAAGTGTCTCGATGGCAGCGCGATGTAACCGTCCGGCACCTTCTCTTTGTAGCCCGGGCGGCAGGATCGAGGTACTTGCCGCGCTTTGCCCTTGTCCACGCCGGCGGGGCCGACGTCTTGCGAGCGCCGTCTGCCGGGCGTCGTCGACGCTGCCGGTGATCGAGGTCTTCCTTATTCGCCGGCGGGATCTCCAGCACCATCGGCCCGACGTCCTTCGTGTTGTAGAACGGGAAGACGTAGATGGTGCTGGGGTTGAGCGTCAGCGTCTGGTTCTTCCACGTCAGCGGGCGCGACCAGTAGACGATTTGGTTGAAGTCGCCGCCGACCTGCTTCACCGCATCGAACGTGAGCTGCGCGTTGACGGCCGGCATACCCCAGATGACAGCCTCGACGGCGCGGCTATGCAGGCTACGTTCGGCGAGTTGGTCAGGGGTGAACGATGCGACGGTTTTTGCACCGGGCTCGAGTTTCTTCTCCTCACCGCGGGTCGGGATCACCAGCCCGCCAAGCAGAATCCCGACGGCGAGCAGCGTCGTGCAGGCCATTGTCGTTCTCTTCTGCATGGTGACACCTCCTTTTGATTTGATTAGGACCTGACAGAGAAGTCGAGCCGCAACGAACCTGTCCTGCTACTGGCCTGTGATGCCCATGAAGGCCTCAGTTTTCGTCACCGGCAGAGGGCTCAGGACCCCGACCCCGAGATTACCGTCGCAGCATCACTGAAGCGCTCTTGCCGCCGACCGCATCGGTTCCGAGAACCGTAAGGTGGGGTCCACGCGCGATCAATGTTGGCCTTGTCGGCCCAATACGCACGTATATAGAGCGAGAACGTCCCTTCGGGAGCCGGTAGCCAGTTGCTCTCCTTGTCCTTGCCGGGCGAATTGGCGCTGGCATATAGCGTCAGCGAGCCATCCGCGTTGTACTTGAGGGTCTTGTTCTTTGGTGCCCAGCGAATAGCGCTCCAGCGCGTTGGGATTGAAGATGTGGCTCACTCGTTGTAAAGGGTCAAAGACCAGAAGCCCTCGACCGGTGGCAGCCCTTGGCAAAGGTGATAGCGTAGGCGTTCTGGCCGCTGAGTTGCTTGCCCTGTGCTGTCATCGTCCGTGTAAATGTACTTCGTTTCCTCAGGGCGGTTGTCGTACATGTTCGACTTGGCGGTGCCCGTGCGGTTGAGGTAGTCGGTGCCCCACTGCGCACCGTTCACAGGCGAGTTCCAGCCGTTGCCGGCGGCACGGCCGTTGTAGCGCCACTGGAAGAACGGGTCTATCATCTCGCGCTCGGCCGCGATGGCTGTGTTCCTGAGCGTCTGCTTGATTTGCGGGTCCTTGGCGGCCGCCTCCAGCACGCTGCCGATCCAGTTGTAGAGGGCTTCTTCGCCTGGCAGCGGCGGCACCTGCTTCATCACCGCTGGCAACTCGTCGAAGAAGGTTTCCGGATTCACCCACTTGGTCTCGCCTTTGCCATCGGACGCTGGCGCCGGGAAATGGGCCAGCTTGCTCCAGTCCTTGGTCTTCGTCTTCCCGTCGAACTCCGACGAGCGGATAGTAGACGACCTGATTGAGCACCGACTGGATGGCCGCGTGATCCGCCTCGCGTGTCGTCCATGAAAACGCGCGGAGCGACAAACGCCGAGCGAGGTGGAGGAACGCACCACGGCGGTGATGCCGGCTGGAGTTTCGCCCTTCCAGTTCGGGCCGACCATCAGGTAGAAGCCGGGCTTGGTGCCGTATTGCTTGCCGATCTCGGAAAACTCGTCGGTGCGCGCGTCGTAGTGCGCGTATACCCAGAAACGATCTCCGAAGTCCGGAACCTGAAAGACGATGGGTTCTTTGTCCAGCGCCATGTAGCCGGCGCCATACACGACATCCTGATTGGTGCAGGTGATGAACGTCTGGTCTGGACTGATATAGTTGGTCAGCATCGCGTTCCGGCCGAACGCGACCGGCACCACGCCGCCCAGCAAGCCGGGTTCGGGCGCTTCGGCGAACGCCGTTGGCGCGATTGACACTATTGACCAGCGGGCCAGCCCCACAGGTAGGCCATGCGACCCACCGATTGCACGTAGGCCGTGGTCATGTTGGTGCCGCTCGTCGGTCCAGGAACTTGGGCGGCGGTTGTGGGGATCGGGACCTGCTGTGCCCGCAGACCAGGAGTTGCAAGTAAAGCGATGGTCGCTACCGACACGAGCGCAGCGGTGCGAGGAATGGTGTTTCTCATGTTCGTATCTCCCACCGGGTGTGGCTCCTATTTGTTTGTCACACGTGAGGCCGTAGCCGACCGAACGGGCAAACACCAAATCTCAACGCAATAACATCGGCGACTGCGCTCTCAGCACGCCTCCAAGTGCGGCGCCCAACTGTACTTAGTGGAAGGTGTAAGCTCCGGCGAAAAGGAATGCGCCTCCGGGTAAGGCCTGAAAAACGAGGCCAACAAAACTGCAGGACATCAGGTGACGAAGCACGCTCTGCGGCACATGTCGTTCACGGCCGGCCGCATGTTTGCTGTGGGCGTGGGCCGAAACTCGCATCGCGACCCGCGTTCACGCCGGGTTAGGTGCGCCTGAAACTCCGCGCAAGTCCAGAAGCGCTTTTCGGTTGGCTCTGCTGCCCGGCAGCTATCAATCTAACTTTGAGGAATCCCTTTGGGGTAGCGGTCGGATGGACTTATCGAGGGGCTTCCTTTCAAACGCCTTGGTCTGCAAGTGGCACACCGCTGCCATAGAGCCATGATGCGATGTCAGCTTCACTCCGGCAACGGACAGAGTAGCCATGGCCCTTTGAGGCGGACGTTCGCCCGCCTGAAGCCGACCCTCGTCATTCGGCCGCGCTCTTCCACCGGGCCTTCTGCCGACTCAAGTTGAGCGCGCAGTTGATCAGACCGACGTGACTGTAGGCCTGCGGAAAATTGCCCAGCATGCGGCCGGTCAGCGGATCGAGCTCTTCCGCGAGCAAGCCCACGTCATTGCAGCGCGAGAGCAAACGGGCGAACAGCTTGCGCGCTTCCGCATGGCGGCCCTGCAGGATGTAGTTGTCGACGAGCCAGAAGCTGCACGCCAGGAAAGCTCCCTTCGCCTGCGGGCAGGCCGTCGCCGGCGTGCTCGGTTTCGTAGCGCAGAACGAATTCACCCGTCGATCAAGAGTCTGTCCTCGATCGCCCGAAGCGTTCCGCGAACCCGCGGGTCTTCGGGAGGAAGAAAGCCGACCAATGGGATCAGCAGCAGGCTGGCATCGAGCTGCTTGGATCCGTAGGCTTGGACAAAGCTGTTAAGGTCGCGGTCGAAACCGCGCTCACAGACCTCGGCATGGATTTCGTCGGCGATCTCGCGCCATCGCCGTCCCGACTCGTGGAATGCTTGAGCTTCCAGCTCGTTCGCCGCGCGATCGAACGCGACCCACGCCATGACCTTCGAATGAACGAAGTGCTGCCGCCCGCCGCGCACCTCCCAAATGCCTTCGTCCGGTTGCCGCCAAGCCGTTGCCAGATAGTCCAATACGACGGGCCGCAGTGCATGGGCGCGTTCCGATGGCGCCATGCCTGCTTTCAGCGCCTGGAACATCGCGTCGGCGATCTCGCCGAAGATGTCGAGCTGCAGTTGCCGGGAGGCGTCGTTGCCGATCCGCACCGGCGACGAGTTCTCGTATCCGGACAGCCAAGGGACGATCAGCTCCGGTAACCACCGCTCTCCACCCACCCCGTACATGATCTGGACCTGGCTCGGACTGCCGGCGACCGCCCGAATAAGCCAGTCGCGCCATGCCTGCGCCTCCTCGTAGTAGCCGAGATTCATAAAGGCCAGCAGCGTGAAGGTGGCATCTCGCAGCCAGCAAAAACGGTAATCCCAGTTCCTCACGCCGCCGAGGCGTTCGGGAAGCGACGTTGTAGCGGCGGCGACGATCCCCCGGTCGGGGCGTAGGTCAACGCCTTCAACGTGATGAGCGAGCGTTTGACCGCTTCCGTCCAAGGCCCGACATCGGGACAGCGATCGCTCCATTGGCGCCAGAACGCTTCCGCTGCGCGCCAGCGCATCGAAGCGGATCGATCGCCGGTGGTGGATCTTGAAAAGAGGGTCCATAGGAGAGGACAAAGGGAATGGACTGGCCGGCCTCGACCGCGAACTCGCCGACCGTTCTGAGATCTTCGCCGTAGAGTGCAACAGGGGTTCGCAGGAGCAGACGCTCCGGGCCGGCAATCGCGTTGATCGACCCGTCATCGAGCCGGTTCACCCATGGCACGGCCGCCCCGTAGTTGAAGCGCACCACAAGCTCAGTCTGAAAATCCACGCGCCCCGATCGACCGACCACGATCCGCACAAGATGCGCGCCGTCGGCCGGCGGCATGAAATCGATCACCGCTGCAGAGCCGGTCTCGGTTTGGAATTCGGTTTCGAGGACCAGCGTGCCGGGACGATAGCGCCGTCTCGCGCCGAGCGGTGGATCCTTCGGGGCAATAAGCCAGCGCCCGTTGTCGGCTTTCCCGAGCAGGGCGGCAAAGCACGCAGCCGAATCGAAACGCGGCCAGCACAGCCAATCGATCGAGCCGTCGCGGCCGACCAAAGCAGCCGTCTTACAGTCGCCGATCAGCGCGTAGTCTTCGATTCGCAGCGCCATTGCTTTCGCCCTCCACTCGTGCGCCTGTCGGCGGCAAGATCGAAAGTTAAGACGCCTCGGGATTGGTCGGCCAGCTCCAGCACCTGCGCGATGCCGCAATGTCCGCCGGGCATCGTGGTAACCCGCGCGCCAATGTTCCTCCAGTTGCAGCACGCGAAAATTCGTAATCCCTTGAATGGCCTTCGAGGTTTCCTCGCGCGATAAATCAAGATGAACGATATTGTAGGCCCTGCGGTCGACAGCGGGGCAGAAGAAACTGCGCCACCGGGGCTGTTTTTTAGCTCGTCCGGGCAGCATTTGGAGCAGGTTGGCAGCAGCGCGCCGCACGCCTCTGAGCATGCTTGAGACTGATCCGTGCTCCGCCCAGGTGCGGCTGGAATAACGGACTCTCCTTCTCCCGGGTCATCCATCTCGAGCATGTTGCGCGGAAGCTCGCCACGAGAGTTCCACAGGTCGACTTGGAAGGCCAGGGTGTCGCGCCACGGCTCTTGATCGACCACCCATTGCAGGGGCGTGTTCGAGACGAGGCCGCCGTCCCAGTAGTCGCTCGCCTTCTCGATCTCGATCGCAGGGTAAACCGAGGCGGCAGCGCACCGCTCGCCATGACGTGCTCGGGGCGGATCGTGTGCGTCGTGCTGTCGGAAATAGACGAAATTTCCCGTGCGCACGTTGACCGACCCGACGCTAAAACGTGCGATACCAGCTGATGTCAGCCTTTGGCACGGCTAAGTAGACTTCGCGGCGATGAAGCGATTCCGACCGCTCTTAGAGGTACTCGAGACGCACTCCACGCAGCCATCCTACTCAAGCGACTGACCCAAGAAGGCTCGACAAGAAGTTGCAAGCCCTGTCGCTGGTTCAGGGTGTGAGCTGGGTTCCGGCCGGACCAACAATCAATAGAGGCTTGGCAGATGGCCACCGCCTCTCTCCACTCTCGCTGGAAGAAGTCACCCAACCCGCCGAAGACCCCTTTGCGGCGCTGAATGCGATGCTCAATGAATACAATCTCGGACACGTCGGCCCGGCCAATCATGTGCCCGCTGTGGCTCTTCGCCCGCGATCCCGCAGGCAAAGTGCAAGGCGGCGCGGGGCAGACCTATTGGTGCTGGTGCTACGATCGATGTGCTGGCAGTCGCCAGCCACTTATCGCCGTCAGGGGATCGGTTCACGCCTGCTCGTGAAGGCGGAAGAGATTGCACGGGCTCGTGGTTGCGTTGGAATTCGGCTCGACACTACAAGTTTTCAAGCACCCGAGTTCTATACCCACGGAGGCTGTAATTCGGCCGCATCGACGGTTATCCGCCGGGCCATACGCGCCTCTGGTTCATGAAGAGGCTCTAACATCAAGTCGGCCAACGCCAGGGCAAGCACGAGATAGCGGCCGAGCACCGCGCCGTCGAAACAAAGGAGGTGTCACCGGCTGGAGCAAGGCATGAAGAAGCAGTTCGGCGGCGGCCTGCCACCAAAGCCGCTGAAAGCCGGCCGCGCAAAGAAGTGAAGGCGGCTACCTCGTGGACGGATTCAGCGCCGCGCGCGCTCGGGACATGAACGAGCGCCACCGGATCCTCTAACGCGCCAACGACGGCCGTATCGTCGCCAAAGGCCAAAGGCACGCGGTTCGGCCGTAAACCGAGGCTCACCGACCATCAACAGGCCGACTTTGCGGCTGCGGATCGGCATGGGTGGACTGAGGTGATCGTCACCCAGACGTTGCGGCCGACCATCGGGGTCAGCGCGCCTGACGAAGACCAGCTGGCGATAGAGGTGGGCGCCCGCGGCAAGAAGTGCCGGTGCATGGGTACCGGCGTGCGCGCACTAATCTCGTGCCCCTCCAAGGAGAAGTGCGAGGCCCTGCTGGAAGTGACCCTGAAGGAAAACCCAGGCGCGCGGGGGTTTCTGCGTGCGCCAGACAAAGAGGACGGCCCCCATCCGTTTGTAATCGTGCCGAACCCGCGTTAGCGCTGCATGCCTGGCGGAGGCTCTCGCAGGAAGTTCTCCCCACCAGGACATATCCGGCGGCGGCGGGTAGGGCCCCGGCACCTGCTCCGGGGATCGGCGGAGAGCGCCTGGCCTGCCTGCTCTTGCAGGTACTCGAAACAGGCTCGGCAGCTGCAGCGGCGTGCCTTGGCTACCATGGTGGGCTTTCGCCGTGCGCTTGCCGGCGCGTCCACCCCGGAGATCATCACTCGTTCAGCCGCCGGTCGCCCTACCCTGAGTCCTGGCACCAGCTAGTCGTTATCGCGTTCGTTTGCGGCCCTGGTTGTGGGACCCACAATTGCGCGGGTAATTCCGCGCTCTCTCGCTGTTCTGGCAAGCCACTGCTCTCTGGTTTCTGCCGGGTGGGGCGTCGATCGTCACCCCGATCACTAATGAACTCTCCGCGTCCACATCGGCCGCGCCAGCACGACCGCGTTCGGAATATCCTCCGGTGCTGCCGGCTGGTACGCCCAGCGGCACCGCTCGTCGCCGAGTTTGATGGCGATCGCATCCCGAAGGTTCTCACCGCCCTCCGGGATCAGGATCACGAACTCACCGAAGAAATCGACTTCGTGTCGCACGCAACCTTCACGGTCGAGTATGAACTCCGGGCGACTGGCATCGATGACGTGGCGGCAGCCGGCCGCCCGGCACATCTCAACGAGTGTCTCGCCGACGGTAACGACCAACGGCTGCAGCGTAGCGGTTTTTTCGTGTGACGGTGCTCATGGTAACCACCTCGACAGTTTCGTAGATTTGGGTTTGCGCATCTTGCCGCATCCTACCGGCGATAGACGCACTGCCGCCGGATCTGGACGAGGATCGCCTGTTTGTTGCGGTTCGCCGGCATCGCGGCCAGCGTGCAGTCGAGCGCGGCATCGATCTGCTCGTCGGAGTAGGTCGTGCGCAGTTCGCCCCTAAATTCGTCGCCAATGACGATCTTGCCGCGTCGGCTTTTTTGGTGGTCTGGATCACGCGGCCTCACTCTTGCGGCCGCGGGCGCGCAGTTGCTGGATCCCCGAGCTGGCTTGCAGCCGCCACACGGTGGCGGGCAAGTTGGGGCAGCGCTTGCGCGGAAATCGCATCGGGCGCGCCGCGGGTGCGCGCGCCCACAGACCCATTGGTTTCTGGGGTGGTAGGGGTCTGGGTTGCCATCCAGTGGCGGTAATAGGTTGTGCCAGTGTCGGGATCGCCGGCGGCCTGGGCCTTCCTGATTTCGTCGCCGAGCATTGCTGCCCATTCCGTCCACGTAAACAGGCCTTTGTCGTGCAGGCTGAGTGCAAGATCGAATGCGTTCGCCTCCCACGGCTCGCGAAACACGGGCCCTTGCGTGTCACGGGGAATGGTCGGCACCGCCTCGGTGGCACGGCGCGCATCATCGGGGTCGATGGAACCCATCTCAGGCGGGCTCCAAATATGGTTCAAAGGCGTCTATGGAGACGATCATGCCAGGCTCCGCATTGTCTCCCCATAACTCTCGTCCCTCGAAGCAGACCGTATAGAGCCATTGTGGATCCTCGCCTTTGCCGAGGACGACCGAGTCCGGGACCCCCGATCCTGAAGCGAATCGCTGCAGCGCCGAAGACTTCCGGCTCGCGCTACCGAAGTGCTCCCCTGCCGGACCGGCGGCGCTCCCCTGACAGCCCGCAGCGTGTCTCGCAGATTTGACCGCGTCCACCGGGGTGCCCGCGAAGTGCTCGGGGCTGAGAACATACCCGTTGAACCTGCCTGGGTCATGCCAGCGAAGGGAGTGTTCGATGTCCAAGACCGCCGTCCTGCTGTGCCGGTCGCGAGAGCCGAGCGTAACGGTGCCGTGTTCTCGCCGGCGAGTACGGTGGGTCTCTAGCTCGCACCCGTGGCCGCTGAGGCCATTCCGAAAACTCACTCAGGTCTTCCCATGCGATTTGGATTGTTCGGCGGCGCCGCGGCGCCGCGGTTGCCCGACGTCGCGGCGAGCGCCCAAGGCTTCTTCGATTTCGTCGAGACCAACGTCGAGGCCGAAGCGCTCGGTTTCCATTCGAGCTTCGTGACCGAGCATCACTTTACTGGCATCGGCCAGGTCTCGGCGACTCTCACCCTCCTGACCTTTATCGCGGCTCGTACGACGCGCCTTCGCCTCGGCACGGCGATTCTTGTGCTGCCATGGCACAATCCGGTGCTGCTTGCCGAGCAGGTTGCGACCTTGGATCTTCTCTCGCGCGGCAGGCTCGATCTCGGAGTCGGCAAAGGCTACCGCCACAACGAGTTCGCAGGCTTCGCGATGCCGCCCGATGAGGCCGAGCCGCGCTTCGAGGAGGTGCTCGATGTGCTCGTGCGTGCGCTCGCCTCGGACGAGCCTTTTCCCACCGCGGCCGCTTCTTCCGCTTCGATGAGGTGGTTGTGGAACCGCCGCCGCACCAGCGGCCGCACCCGCCACTGTGGCTGGCGGCCGGCAGCGAAGCCTCGATCTCGGCCTGCGCACGCCGCGGCTTCAATCTCCTGCTCGACCAGTTCGCGTCGCCTCAGCAGATCGGCGAGCGCATCGCGCTCTACCGCCGCGAGCTCGAGGCGGCAGGCCACGCGTTCGAGCCGATGCGCGTTGCCGTCGCCCGCAATATCTTCGTCGCGCGCGACGCCGCGGAGAAGCAGGAGGCCGTCAGACGGCAAGCGCAGATACACGAGAGACTGTTATCGCTCTCGCGCGGTTCGGAGAGCCGGCCGGGATCGCACATCCTCGGGTACGCCGACACGCCTGAAGCGCATTCGCTGATCGGCACGGCTGAGGAGGTCGAGGAGGGGCTCGCCGCGCTCGAGGAGGTGGGCGTCGCCTACGTCCTGCTGTTTGGCCAGGGCTCGCGCGACAACCTGCGGCGGTTTGCCGAGAGGGTGATGCCAAAGTTCGGTGCGCCGCGAGCGCCATGATGCCTCTTGTCCCTCCGCTCGGCGTGCGGGGACGAACGGCAGAAATGGGTCGGGCGGCGGTCTTTGCGGTCAGGAACGGCGTCGCACTAGAGGTGCTGAGCCGGTCTCTTGGACCTCAGTTAACGGACTGACTTTCGCTGCAGCGCCGAAGACGCCCGCGCACACTGAAGGGAGGGACGCGGTCACAGAACACCCGGATGGTTTCGGCCCTGTCTCGCACGCTGCCGTGAAGGGTCACCGATGATCGGTTCGAGGTGGCAGGGGTCCCGGTCCGTTGCATGGTCGCTCAAATGCCGTCCCCCAGAATGTAGTCCGCCGCCTCGGAGCTCCTCGCTGCCGATGCGCATCACTGCATCATGGTCTGGGCCTTCCCTTAACCGAATAGAAGGATGTGGCGCGAATGTTCGTGCACCACATGCGAGCTCCCTGGACGTCGTCATCCCGACCACAACAAGTATGCCGTCGCGCTCAGAGCCATCTACGCTTGCCTAGCCTGTCGGTGGCCGAGCAATACGTAACCGAACGAAGCAATAC